>Ga0126381_100006613_pt1 | contig 12839 bp, 10 predicted proteins | sample PanSoiMetPlot_28_FD_96465 | JGI IMG/M metagenome (GOLD analysis project Ga0126381, IMG submission 96465) | Tropical forest soil microbial communities from Panama - MetaG Plot_28 | ecosystem: Environmental > Terrestrial > Soil > Tropical forest > Bulk soil | place: Panama | collected 2016-02-17
CCTTGGCCCGCTCAGCATCCGCGGTCAACTTTTGCACCGTTCTGTCGTACTCCGCTTTCTGTGCACGCTCCGTAGACTCTTCGATCTGTTTCTTGAAATGCAGCGACGGGAAATCAAGCACGGAGAACGTAGCTGTCAAACCAACTGCCCAGTTGTGTCTCGTTAAATCGAGCCCATCCGTTCCGGTTCCGAATGTGCCATCCGGGTTAGCGCCACTTCCGCGACCTGAAAAAGACCCCTGAAGATTGAAGCGCGGATAGTACGACTTGCTCAGGACTTTCTCCCTTGCCTTGGTTTCAAACAGATTCGAATTGGCGATCAGCGCCACCGGATGATCAGTAAGGGCCGTTTGGGAACCGTAGGAAGCTGGCGCTGTGGTAAGGAGTGAATCGGTATTGACGGCAATCTTGTTTCCTGCGACACCCAACAATTCCGCAAACGTAGCTTCACTCTCTCGTTCCGCCTCTTGGGCCCGGATGAGTTGGATCTTGGCCGCGGCCAATTCTGCATCCGCCCGCGAGGCATCCGCGCCCGGCCGCAGCTCCTGTTTGACGAGCGCATGAACGGAAGTGGCGAGCACTTGCCTTCTATCGACATCTGCTTGGGCGGCCCTTGCTTCCTGTTGCGCCGCAGCGAGGCGCAAGAAGGCGTCGCCCGCTGCGCCTGCGACGTCGAGCTTGGTGAGTGACAATTCCGCGTTAGCTCGTCCCTGCGCAGCCCTTGCAACATCGACAGTCGCACCACGATAGCCAAAGTCAAAGGGTTCCCAGGAAACCAGGATTCCTCCTGCACTGCCCCACACGCCGCGATCAGACGTGCCAGGCAGAACTGGGCCGGTAAGCGAAGGTATCACTGACTGCGGCAATAGCAGGCCAAAGATGTTGTTTCGTGTCGCGCGATTCGATTGCCAGAGCAGATCCGTCCGTGGCAAATAGGCAGTGCGAGAAAGGCTAACACCTTCCTTTGAAGCCAACGCCTGCTCCATCGATGCTCTAATCGCCGGATAGTTCGCAAGGGCAAAATCTACCGCCTGGTCAAGTGTTAGCGGCCTGTCCGGCAGCTTGATCGAAGTTTGCGCCAAGCAGACCGAGTCGCTGAGCAGAATAACGCTTAGCCAAACAACAAAATTAACGAGAGTCATTCGTTCGAAGAGCTTCAATTTGATTTTCACCTCACCGAGGGCATGCTAGAGCCGTATAAATGCCTGCCCAGGCGGTCACAGTACCTCCTTATGAAGCATCGCACAGCAACCTGAATGTCCCATGTAAGCCCATCACAGCGAGAGTAGCGGGTGCTTAAGCCAGGCTAGCTCTTGAGAAGAGGCAAATGGACGCGGAAGACGGAACCCGTACCCGGAGTGCTCTGAACTTCGATCGTGCCTCTGTGCGCGTCCGCAACCCAGCGCGCGATCGAGAGGCCCAACCCAACGCCACCAAACTCGCGGGAACGGGCTTTATCTGCCCGATAAAAGCGATCAAAAATATGCGGCAGATCGTCCGCGCTGATGCCGATTCCAGTATCCCGAAACTCTGCTATTCCGGAGCCATTGCTGTGCGTGAGCCTAACCGAAACTGAGCCTCCTGCTGGTGTGTATTTCACGGCATTGTCGATGAGGACGAGGAAAAGCCGATGCAGAGCGTTAGAATCGCCTTCGACGAGAATTTTCTGGGCGTCAATATTCTCCAAAAATTTCACTTGCTTCGCCTCTGCCAAAACCTTGCCATCCTCACAAGCATCGCGCAAACACTCTGCCACATTTACACTAACGCGTTGCATAGTTTCCACTCCTGCGTCGGCACGTGCGAGTAGCATCAGTTTTTCAATCAGAGATGACGTTTTTTCCAGTTCCGCAAGAATTTCTTCCTGAGCTTCCCTATGATCGGCGATGGTTTGCGATGTGCGGAGAGACACCTCGGTTGTTGTCCGCATAAGGGCAAGCGGCGTGCGCAATTCGTGGGAGGCATCAGCAGTGAATTGCGTGATGCGGTTGAACGAGGCCTCCAGCCGGTCGAGCATCTGATTGAGCGTCTGCGAAAGGCGCTGCAATTCGTCGCCGCTTCGCGGGACATCGAGCCTCTTTGCGAGATTATTCGAGTTAATCTCCTGAGCCGCTCGCGTAATTTTATCGACCGGGGCCAAGGCCCTCCCACTTAACCAGTACCCACCGGCTGATGCAAGGACGAGAATCACGGGACCGAGCAGCAGAAGGATCCACTTGAAATGATCAATGGCGTCGTAGAAATCATCCATCGGGGCCGCTACTTGAATGCGATACCTGGCCCCGCCTGCACTCATTTCGCGCACCAGTAGTCGGAGTGGCAGATCTACGGACATAACGTTGTAGGCGGAATGACTCACCTTAAACGGTACTGGCACCTCGTAATGCGTCATCAACCGTGAGCGGTAAATCCAACGACCATTTTGGTCGTACACTTGCAAGAAATCGGCTTGCTCTCGCAGTTCCTGGTGTTCTCTCAATTCGTCCTGCAATCGTGCCGGATCTTCCTGGAGCACTCGCCCCATAACTTCTTCAACCCCGGCTGCTTGTCCTTCCAGGTTCTCGTCAACACTTTTTTCTATTCCTTTCCTCATCGCAAGAAAAGCGGCGACGCCGAAGAGAGTTAGACTTGCGAGCAGGACGGCAACGTACCAAGCCGTCAGCCGCAGTCGAATTGATATTGGCTTCATGTTCTCGGATTCTCTCGGATCGTGTAGCCGATTCCTCGTATTGTTTGTATGAGCTTATGATCGTGTTCGCGATCTATCTTGCTACGCAATAGTCGAATGAATGTATCGAGAGTGTTTTCTTCAACCTCATGATCAAAGTCCCAAACGGCTTCGACGATGGCATCTCTCGGCACGACTCTACCTGATCTGCGCATCAACAGTTCTAATAGCCGAAACTCCGTCGGACTCAGATGAATTGCGCGTTCCCCCCGCGTGACTTCGTGGTTTGCAGGATTCAATACCAGATCGTCAACCTGAAGAACGGTTGGCCTTGGTGCAGACCCACGGCGCGCGACGGAACGCAAGCGGGCCAGGAAAACTTCGAATGAAAACGGTTTGGTCAAGTAGTCATCAGCCCCGACATCAAGCCCCTTAACAATGTCCGGGACAGCGTCCCGAGCCGTGAGCATCAGGATCGGTGTGTGATTGCCATTTTTCCGCAATCGGCGAGCCACCTCGAAGCCGTCGATCAAGGGCAGCATGAGATCAAGCACAACAACATCGAACTCTGATGTGGACCCGAACTCCAGTCCGGTACGGCCGTCGTGCGCGAGGGTGACACGATGATTTTCTGCCTCAAGCCCCTTCTTGAGGACGGCTGCCATTTTCTTCTCGTCTTCAACGATCAGAATTCGCATATAAAAGCGATGTCTACAGGGGGATGAAACCCCGAGTGCTACAAGCCTCCCTCACTTCCCAGTCACAGCCTCATACACGATCATGCGGGCCACTTCCTTTCCGTTCTCCTCCTGCTCCGGGGTGTAGACACGATGAGTTTCGGGGTCTACGGCAAGGCTGTGTACAGCATGTTGAACTGTGAAATCCTGCAGCTTTCTATAGTGCTGCGGGTCATCTTCATGAAAGACGGAAATGGCTCCGCTGTAACAGGCGGCGTAGATGCGGTCCAGGCCAGGATCGAATTTGATCACATCCGGACCGGCGGCCATGTCCAGATACGCAATCGGTTCGTGCTTATCAAGGTCGAACACGGTCATGAGATTGTTTTCTTCGCATGACAGAAAGGCACGATGATGTTCGGCATCGAGCGTCATTCCGTGATTGCCTTTGCAACGTCCGACCGAATAACGGCCGATTACTTCGTCCGTGGCGGGATCGATCACGGCAAAAATGTCTTCATCCTGTAAGTTCACGTATACCTTGCGGGCCACCGGATCATACTGCGGCATCCCGGTCTCGCTTTTGAAATGCAAGGTCTTCACGATCTCGTCTTTCCTCACGTCCACGACGGCCTCAGCTTTGCCCCGTTCGTCTGAAACGTACAGTTTGTGAAACGGCGCCGCATAAGCACTTCCATCCGGCTTGCGTTCGGTCGGCAGCTTTTTCACGACTTTCGTTTGACGCATGTCCACTACGCCAATCGTGTTATCGCCTGCGTTTGACGTGTAAAACTTCTTCAACTCTGGGACGTACTCGACACCTTCTGCGCCCGGAGTATCGGCAACCGTGGCAACAACTTTATTCGTGCGCAAATCGATGACGTATGTCTGCCCCGCAGCGAGATGCGCCGAGATCAAGTAGTGATCGTCAGGATCGATGGTGAGATAGTCAAAGCGCTTCCCGGGAGGACCCGGCAAATCGAACTCTGCGATCCTTTTGAGAGTCGGAGTGGACTCTTGAGCTTGCGGCCTTGGTGCAGCGGCCAGGATTATTGCGATTGCTGGAACTAGAATTCGCTTCACAGTGCACCTTCCCTGTGTGTGGATCTTTCCATTTTCAGCCACCTGCAATCGTATCTGATGAAAATGAATGTTGCCTGAATGGTCGATCCAGGTCTGCCGTGGCGACTGGAGCGCAACAAAGACCCAGGGAAGCGCTGGCAGCATCAGCGTCGATCCATCTGTCATTGCGCGTATTCGCCGCCTCAAATCGTTGGAAGTGGAGGTTAACTGGGGCGGTCTACGAGCCAAGAAGCGCATTAGGGTGGTGCGGGCAGAAGGCCCCAAGGACCTCGTATTCCAATCGGTTCGGAAGGGAGGTCCAATGCGGGATGGCAATATCCGTTGGCGGCATCTACGCCCGGCAGCCACTAAGCTTGGTATCGATCCAAAACAAGCCACCTGGCGTGCGTTGCGCACGTCGTACGCAACTTGGATGGTAGAAGCTGGAGCAAACCCGAAAGACCTTCAGGGCCAGATGAGACGCGCTCGCATCTCGACCACTATGGACATCTATGCCCAGTACGTCCCTGATTCGCAGCGGAGGGCGGTCGCGAAGATGATGGCGATGGTTGATGAGCGGGCGGCCCTATGCTGGTGAACTGAATGGGCAATTGGAAACAAATGGAAGCAGGACGGGAGAACGGCAAGTGCTAAGTTATTGGAAACATGGTGGAGCTAGTCGGGATCGAACCGACGACCTCATCGTTGCGAACGATGCGCTCTCCCAGCTGAGCTATAGCCCCACTCCTGTGGGTCAATAAATTTTACCACTTGGACGAGGGCCAATGACCTCTCGGGCATAGGCCAAGAATCGCTTTCGTTTTGATCCACCGACACGTGAATACCTGACGAGATGCCTCGCGTCCTTCGTTCGCCTCTGTTGCTCGCGTTGTCGATTGCCCGCCGTTCCGGCTTTGGGGGCAAAACCGTACCATCTGCCGCAGAAGTCAAGCCCCCTCCGCCCACCGGCAGCGGCACCACAGGCAACAATCCGCAAGAAGCCTCCTGACCGTGGCCCGGAGCGGATCACCAACAACGAGCGCTGTGGGGCTGTTTTCCCTACCTACAGCAGTGTCTCTAGTGTTTACTCCTCCGTCGTTGCCGCTTCCTGTCCATTGATTCTTTGGGCCGACCATCCGGTCGGCCATCCTGCATCCCCCAATCGCAATCTATCCGCGCTATAGTCATTGGCGGCATTCCCAAATAGCGGCCGAAGCGGGAGGCGATTATGGCGACTCAAACCAAGCCCGGGATCAAGGCGCGGAGTTTTGGCGAGAACATCGAAAGCGATCTTGCACCTAAGTTCATTCGCGTGGTGGAAAATGCGGCTGTCGCATCCGCGCGCACCATGGGACGCGGGGAACGAGAACTGTCGGACAAAGTAGCCGTCGAATCCATGCGCCGCACCATGGATTCGATCCCGATGCGGGGGACCATAGTCATTGGGGAGGGCGAGCGCGATCAGGCGCCCATGCTATACATCGGCGAAAAGGTGGGGGCCGAGTTTCCCGACGGCATGGAAGTTCCTGACGTGGACATTGCGGTTGATCCGCTCGAAGGTACCAACCTGTGTGCGACGGGTTCTGCGGGGGCAATCACAGTGCTGGCGGCATCGGATGCTGGCGGGTTGCTGCACGCTCCGGATTGTTACATGGAGAAGATCGTGGTCGGCCCATCCTGCAAGGGTGTGGTCGATCTAGACGCCCCGGTGGCTGAAAATCTGAAGAACATTGCTAAGGGGATGGAGCGTAGCGTACAGGACTTGGCCGTGGTGGTTCTCGATCGGCCGCGGCATGAGAAGCTGATTGCGGACATACGCGCGGCCGGGGCGCGCATACGGCTCATCAGTGACGGCGATCTTTCGGCTGGAATCGCCGCGGCGGTCATTGGGACCGGTGTGCACGCAGTCATGGGAACCGGAGGGGCTCCTGAAGGGGTAATCACCGCGGCTGCGATTCGCTGTCTGAACGGATACATGCTGGGACGGCTAGTGGTAAATAAGCCGGAACTGGAAGAACGCATTGTGCGGATGGGCATTCGTGACAAAGATAGGATTTATCGCGCGGAGGACTTAGCCCCGGGCGATCAGCTCGTCTTCGCTGCGACCGGAGTAACCGATGGCGCGCTGCTCAAAGGCGTGCGCTTCTTCGGGGAAGGCACGCGGACCTCCTCGATCGTGCTAACACTGATGACGGGCAAAGTGCGGTTTATCGACAGCATCCACCTGGCGAAGAGAGCAGACGTGAAAGTGCGATTTGCCTGAGCATTTACGTCTTGGGCAGCGGCGGCCAATCGTGAGATGCTCCGCTGAAGAAGTTTACTGTCTTTTCGAGTCGCCGAGTTCCATCGTGCACGGCAATTTGATGCGGCTTCCCTTCGTCATAGCCTTCCCAAAGCGAAACCCCTGCGTAAGAGCCATCCTTGCGCAGGATGTAGTAGACCATGTCCACATACTGCAAGCGTTCACGGTCCGCGTTGTAATTACGCACGATCCGCTTGAGCGCATCGATTCCCGCGTCGAGCGGAGACATGCCGTGGCGCATATTTTCGACGATGGTATGGGCGCCGGCAACCTTGATGTTTTCCTCCCCATTGCCGGTCGCGCCGGCTGAGCCGACATCCTGATCGGTGTAGCATCCGGCACCGATGATGGGAGAATCCCCCACCCGGCCTGGAATTTTCCATGCCAGACCGCTGGTAGTCGTGCACCCCGACATCTCTCCCTTTTGATTGAGTGCCGAGCAGTGAATTGTCCCGGTCGGCGGAAAAATGACGTAACCGATGGCTTCCATACGAAGCTGGGGAGGAATGCCGATTTCTGCGGCGATCTGCTGCATGCGCTCGATGCGGAACTGCCAGTCGTCGGCCTGAACCTGACCACGAAAGCGCTGACGCCACTCCGGGCTGTCAATTCCGGGGCCCCACCAATCGGAATGAGTCTGCTTCCAGAGCAGCCATTCTTTCCGCGATTTGTCGGTCAGAAGATTCTCGCGCGGGAAACCTTGGGCAACGGCAAAGCGCTCGGCACCTTCACCGACCAGCATTACATGGCCGGTGTGCAGGCGAACGGTGTTCGAGAGCAGGGACACATTCTTGATGTTACGCACACCGCCTACGGATCCTGCGGTACGCGTAGGTCCATGCATGCAACAGGCGTCGAGTTCGACTACGCCCTCTTCGTTAGGATGGCCTCCCAGACCTACGCTCTCGTCGTTCGGATCGTTCTCTGGTCCCTGGACGACTTCGAGCGCGGCCTCGAGTGTATCTGCGCCATCGGCAAGCGATCGATAGGCCTGATCGAGGTAGTTGTATCCGTTGGCGGCGCTGATGATGACTGGCAACCGGGCGGCGCGCCTCTGTGGCTCGTTGCGGGTGGGAGATTCTTGTTCAGCGGAAGCCGGTATCGCGTTCCTCAAAACCACCGAGCCAGCCAAAGCTGTACCTAAAAAGTCGCGTCGCGAAATTGGCATGTTTTCTCCCGTTTCGAAGGTATTGTCGGCTCGCGCCGATGAAACAGCCGGGGCGGGTTGGTCGGTGAGCGACCGGCACCGCTCCGCCCGAAACGAGAGTTATAACACGACCGAAGCCAGCCAGCCGGGGGTCAGGAGGCCGCTAGCAGTTGATTCTTGTTACGATCGGCGCGGAACCGCAGCAGGGCTGCAATGTTGCCAATCTGGTCGAGAGTCTCCTCATGTGGAAGCAGGACTAGCCCCAGGTTGTTGCGAACCGCTACCGGGACCAGCACCTCACAGACATCCTCTAATTTTCGTGTAGCGCGCCCGCATACGGAGCAGTAGGGAACGATATGAGAATCGAGATGGCGGCAGTAGGTGCACTCGACCGCTCTCGCCGCGTAGTCCCGTGACATCAGAATGGTGTCGACTTCCCCCATCTCGGTCGCGCGCAGGACCCGGCGCAATCCGGTAACCCCCAGGCCATTGCTTCGCGCCTGATCGACGGTTTCGCGCAGCAACACCCGCTGGTGAGCGGCCAGAGATTGCCTCAAAATCCCGTTGGCTTCCGCGACCGCCCTCTCTTGGCTGAGGGTACCGAGGTCGGCGGAGAACCGGCCCACAATTTTCTTCGAAACATCAGGGTGCAACTGGTGCTCAAGATCATGCCAGATGACATCGTGGCAACCGATAACCAAGGCTTCAAATTGTTTTCGCTCCGCCCCGCTCCGGAGAATCTCGGCGCTGGCCCGAAGGTGGCGACGGACCTCGTCTTCCGCATGGCGCTGAGTATGGCCGGCATCGTAGCCGGCGTATCCGTCGCTGCGGCCGTGGCGCGGCATAGGATTCGTAATCGCTCCCTGTTCTCGCACCTGGTCGAAATAAGCCTCGACAAAACGCGCATTGTGCTGATCCACTAGGGCGATCCAAAGCCGAGGGTGTTCGGAAAAAAGCGGCGCCAGAGGTTTGAGGTGGAAACGACGGTTGACAAATAGCAAGCTGGAAAATGAATCCGGGGGCAAATCGAATTCGCGCCACAGGTTGCGCCCAGAGCAGGCAAACACTGCTTTGGCGCGAGCCTGGTTTCCACGCAGGCCTTCGACGAGTCGCAGAATCCGTCCGACATCATCAATCAGCTCCCGGCAGCGATTGCTGACTTCAAGTTCCTGCAGCGTCTTGCGCGCCAAGTCCTTGGCCAGAATGGCTTCTTCGCGATGCGATTTATCTTTGGGTGTGCCTGGCTGGAAATAAAAAGTAACTGCAAGTTCGCTCGGTCGTCGGCATTCAAATTCCGCAAGCTCGCGCAGTTCTTCCCTTGAAATCATGAGAACACCTCTCGGTCTAGTATGTTGCCGCCTGTTCGAGCAGCTTTTTGGGGAACGGGCTGTTTACTGGAAAGGCATGACGCACTCTATTGCGGGCGCGCAAAATCGAGGAGTGAATCTGCTCAGGTTTGCGATCGGTGATCACAGCAATCTCCTCAACCGAGAACCCCTCGAGTGCATGCAGAATGAAGACCTCGCGGTCTTCTGGTTTTGCCCCGCGCAGAGCAAATTGCACCAGCGTGATCATTTCGTCCGTGTAGGCAATCTCTTCCGGATTTGCAGCGCGGCCGTCGGCGATTGCGCTTTCCGTGGTCATGGCTTCGTCCGGCTGATGAAACTGCAAGCGAGGTTCATCGCTCGCGCTTTCGTTTCTGCGCGGACGCACACCTTGGAGATTCACCTCGGAACCATTGCCGGAGAGGCGAGAGGACAGATCATCCATTGCCTGCATGGCAAGACGGTACAGCCAAGGCTCGATGCCAAGTCGATCGGGTTTTTCGATTTTTTCATCCAGCGCGCGGGCTACAGCTTCATCCACGATCTCTTCCGGGGTAAAGGCCAGCTGCCCGGAGTCCTCGCGAAGAATAAGTTCCCGTTCCACATATAAATTAAGCCGACGCAGGTTGGCGTTGATGTAGGACCGAATATCTTCGACGCTCGCGGTGGCCGGCGGAACCGACGCCAGTGTTTGCTCAAAAGGAACTTCCGGAGCATTGCGGTCTTCTCGGACGCGACGCCTCCTCCAGCGATGTGAGTTGCGCAGCAACTCCTTGTGCCGGCTGATCTGACTGATCAAGTCATCGAACGCGGCCTTCACCGCGGCGGTGGGATTCGGGGCTGACTCTTGTGCCGCCATCTGCCCCGAGGGTAAACGCAGGTTGAGCGCAACCGTGGCGCCCTCACGAGGCGTATTCTGCTCGACCAGTCCTTTTAAGTGAATAAGATCGGGACGGAATACCTGCAAGCGTTTTCCGACCTTTGCAGTCCAGTGATGAATCTCTTTATCGATGTCAGGTGTTTTAGGGATTTTGTAGCTAATGTGCACATTCATGCCTGCCTCGGGTGCGGGAGAAGGTCCCGTGAAGCGTTGCTACATGGTGATTTTACACCCGCTTAACTTCGCTGAAACAAAAATTCGAGGGCCGAAAACGGCGGTCGTTTAGGTGTGTACTGATGTGCCAAAGTGGCAGAGCCCGAAAGCAACGCAACCTGGGAGGGTAGAGTCTAAACCTCGGAATGCGGAGAGGGAGAGGTTGTCTGTTTCATGAAAGATTGATCCAGGTTTCATTATGCAGCGCTATGGCACTGCTGGGTGTCGCTTGCGGCGGCGGCAGCTCCGACCCCAAAGGGGGTTCTCAGAGCATCCCCGTTGTAGCTCACGTGTTTCTGCTGGTCGAGGAGAATCACGCCTACGAAAACGTCATCGGCAACACCGCTATGCCCTACACCAACAGCTTGGCTACGCGTTATGCTCTCGCGACGAAGTACTACGCCGATCGCCACAACTCGCTGCCCAACTATTTCGTGCTGACGGCAGGGGAACTGGTTACGACCAATGATCTCTTTACCGGAGTGGTCACATCCGACAACGTGGCTCAAGCGGTTACGGCGGCTGGAAAAACATGGAAAGTCTACGCGGAAAGCCTGCCGAGCCCAGGATATGTGGCTGGGAGTGTGATTCCGTACGCGCAAGATCACAATCCCTTCGCCTATTTTTCGAGCGTCTTAAACAGTACCGCACAGCTGGCTAATATCGTCCCATTCACCCAACTGGCGACCGACCTTGGGAACAATACGTTACCCGATTACGCCCTCATCCTGCCTAATCTGGCAAATGACGGACACGATTGCCCCAATGAAGCCCCCACCTGTACCGACCTCGAAAAGCTCGCTAACGTGGACCAGTGGATACAGACGAATCTGTCCGGGCTCATTCAAAGCCCTGCCTTTCAGAACTCGATGCTGATCTATACCTGGGATGAATCGGTGCTGACGGATACGGCCAACGGCGGCGGGCATGTTGCCACTATCCTGATTAGCCCGAAGGTCCGCGCCGGATATCAGTCAACGACCATGTACCAGCACCAAAGCACTCTGAAACTTACGATGCAACTGCTGGGGATCACGGACGACCCCGGAGCGGCAGCGGCCGCACCCGACATGGGAGAATTCTTCTGACCCGGTAGAGCTCCCTGGCTGTTCACTTTCTGGTAACTTCCCGAAAACCCTTTGCTGGAGTAGAGTGTTCACCATAGCCGAGGTCTGCTTGTGATGGCGAGCGCAGAGCCAACCCGGATTGAGCGGCGTTGCGGGCATCGGTTCAGCCAATACCAGATTCCGGTACTGCTGAAGACCGCAGGGGATGAGCACGGTGCCGGGTTCACGTTGGACTTAAGCTCTCGGGGCGCGCTCGTGCGCACGGACTTATCGGTGGTTGAGGGACAATCGCTGGCCATGACCCTGGTCATGCCGGATGAAATCACGCTGGCGGGCAATATGAGCGTGTGCTGCCAGGCACGGGTTTTGCGGCGAATTACCGACCGGGATAGTGGCAAACCCGCGATTGCGGTTCGAATCGAACGCTTCGAGTACCTTCCCCGGGAAATCTCGGTGTTGCGGCATGATCTGACCCTGACTCACGCCGCGCGCCCATAATTTTCCCGCTGTTCTCGCTTCCCCTCTTCGACAATTTTCAATAGAATACCGCTTCAAAGAGGAGTGCACCCCAGCCGTGGCTCGCTTCCTGGCCGAATCTCCCGCGGTGACAGCCTTCCGCGCCCACGCTTGGAATCGATTACAAAGGTCACTTGGCGAGAGCTACTTGCGCTCCTAACATTGGATAGGTTTGCGGCGGACTGAAAATCCATGCACGAAATCTCGGTTAGTGTGATTTCTGAGAACTCCGAGCGCCTGATCCTCCTGCAGCGGCGTATCGAAGCGACTCAACTCGGACATGTGGTGTTTGCACATGGGAATTTCCCCCTGAGTGCAACCGACGCCGCCATTCGCCGGATGCAGGACGTGCATACGGAGATTGTGCTGATCGACATTGCCGCCCGCGATATAGCCCGCGCCATGCAGGCCGTAGAGGCAGTTCACGGCAATGTCGCGAACTGCGCCGTTTTCGCAGTGGGCGCGATGAATGATCCGGCCGTGATCGTGGCGGCTATGCGGGCCGGCGCCCGCGAGTATCTGGAAGCAGAGGCGCCAACCGAGGCGTTCACCGATGCCCTGCGGCGGTTCACAGCCTCGACCACCAAGGCGCGTGCTTCGCTGGGGCGGGCACGCATCATAGCCATTACCAATGCCAAGGGCGGGGCGGGCGCAACCACGGTAGCGGTGAACACCTCGATCGCCCTGCAGCAATCGCACGGGCACACCGTCCTCGTCGACTTTGCGCTCCTCGGCCATGGGGCGCTGCACTTGAATGTTCGTCCCAAGTTTGGCATCCCCGATGCATTGCAGAATTTGCATCGTATGGATTCCGCCCTGCTGCAAAGCTTCGTTACGGAGTGCAAGGGCGGGCTGCATCTCCTGGCTGGCCCCCAGCAACCACTGCAACTCGCTCCTTCGGCGGCAGAACTGGCTCGCCTGTTTGATCTGCTGGTTTCGCATTTCGACTATGTGATTGTGGACTGCTCGAACCGCACCGATGC
>Ga0126381_100006615_pt1 | contig 12839 bp, 9 predicted proteins | sample PanSoiMetPlot_28_FD_96465 | JGI IMG/M metagenome (GOLD analysis project Ga0126381, IMG submission 96465) | Tropical forest soil microbial communities from Panama - MetaG Plot_28 | ecosystem: Environmental > Terrestrial > Soil > Tropical forest > Bulk soil | place: Panama | collected 2016-02-17
CATCCTGCGCTTGAGCTCGTTGATGTCGTGTGTTGCGGTTGCCATGGCAATCCCCTTCACTCCGATTTGGCTCGCCGGGCGCTTCAAATCCCGGACGCTGCGGATCTGATCGCAGCCCCGCGGGAGTGACTTATAGACCGACCCTCGTGGAGCGCCCCTCGCCCCGCAACACCGCCCCGATTGCGCCCTCGTTGCGGATCGAGAACACGATGATAGGCATACGGTTTTCCCGGGCAAGCGCGAAGGCCGTGGCATCCATGACTGCAAGCCCCTGGGCAAGCGCCTCGTCATGGGTCAGCGCCTCGTAGCGCCTGGCTTTCGGGTCCTTCTTGGGGTCGGCGCTGTAGACGCCGTCCACGTCGGTCGCCTTGAGCACGGCCTGCGCCCCAAGCTCGGTAGCCCGCAGGACCGCCGTCGTGTCGGTGGTGAAGAACGGGTTGCCGGTGCCCCCGGCGAGCAAAACCACGCGGCCCTTGTCGAGGTGCCGCGCGGCCGCGCGTCGTTCGTAGGTCTCGCAGATTTCCGGCATGGCCATCGCCGAAAGGGTCCGCGCCGGGCATTTTTGCGCCTCGATCGCCGCCTCGAGCGCCAGAGCGTTCATCACGGTGGCGAGCATCCCCATCATGTCGCTGGTCACCCTCGGAAGCCCTCCCTTGGCGGCATCGGCACCGCGGATGAAATTGCCGCCGCCCACCACCACGCCAACCGTGACTCCCATGGCGTGCGTGGCAACCAGATCGGCCGCAACGCGATTGAGCGTCGCCTGATCGATCCCGCCACGATCGGACGCGCCTCCCTGCAGCGCCTCGCCGGACACCTTGACGATCACGCGACGGTAGAGCGGACTTGCCATGGTCTGCGCATCCCCATCGCGGCGACCGCGCATGCGCCGCATAACATCAGCACAATCAATGTCTTATGTGACGCACCGACAGCGCAGGATGAATAACCTGATCGGATCCGCACGCCCGGCTGGAACAAAGGCAACTGCCGCGCCGCCGCTGGCAATCACGCGTCCTGCTTCTCGATCCCTTCGCCCACCGAATAGCGCACGAACCCGGTGACCTTGATCGGGGCGCCGACCTTGGCTTCCGCCTCCTTGATCGCCTGCGCGACGGGAGGATTCGGCGGGTGGACGTATTCCTGATCGAGAAGGCAGACCTCTTTGTAGAAGGTCTTGAGCCCTGATTCGACGATCTTGTCGATGACGTTCGCGGGTTTTCCCTGGGCCTTGTACTTGTCGGCGAGCACCTCTTTCTCGCGCCGCACGACTTCGGGATCGAGCCCGCTCGAATCGATGGCCTGGGGATTGGCGGCCGCCACGTGCATGGCGAGCAACCGCCCAAATCGCTTCAGCTCGTCCGCATCCCCTTTGGATTCGAGCGCCACCAGGACACCGATCTTGCCGAGCCCTTCGGTAACGGCGTTGTGCACATAACTCCCGATCGCGCCCTGCCCGACCGAGAGCCCCTGCGCGCGGCGCAGCGTCATGTTCTCGCCGATCTTGGCGATGGTGTCGGAAAGCGCCTCGGCGACCGTGATGCTGCCGGCCTTGGCGGCCTTGATGGCTTCGAGGTCGGTGCCGGCGGTAAGCGCTACATCCGCGATCATCTTGGCGAGCCCCTGGAAGAGGTCGTTGCGCGCGACGAAATCGGTTTCCGAGTTGATCTCCACCACCACGCCTTTGTTGGCGGAGACGGCGGCGGCGACCAGACCTTCGGCGGCAACCCGGCCCGCCTTCTTGGCGGCCTTGGCCAAGCCCTTCTTGCGCAGGGAGTCGACGGCCTTCTCCATGTCGCCGCCGGTTTCTTCGAGCACGGACTTGCAGTCCATCATGCCGGCGCCGGTCTTCTCGCGCAGTTCCTTGACCATCTGTGCGGTGATGTTGGCCATCGGTGGTTTCCTGGATCCGTTCTCGGTCATGTTTGGGCTTTAACGGTGCGAGGCAAGCCGCCTCGCAAGACGATCAGCAGCGCCGGGCGCCCGCCAGGCTGCCCAGGCCCAGGCAGGTCACTCGGCCGAGAGCTGCTTGGCCTGGGTGATCCAGCCCTCCATGCGGCCCGGCAGGCCGATGTCCTCGCCGATCCTGTGGGTCGCAGCGGGCCCGAGCGCGGCGATCTGCCAATAATGGAAGATGCCGATGTCGTTGAACTTCTTCTCGATGGTGGGCGAGACATGGGCAAGCTTCTTGAGGTCGTCGGCAACGCCGCGCGGCCCGGAGAGGACCTCGTAGCCTGGATCATCGGCCGCCGGCGGCAGGTCTTCCGGAACCGGCTCCGCCGCCGCCCCGGTATCGATGCCCATCTCGCCCTGGGCGCGCGAGATGCCGTCGATCGCGGCCTTGGCGACGAGGTCGCAGTAGAGGCTGAGCGCGCGGCTAGCGTCGTCGTTGCCCGGCACCACGTAGGTGATGCCGTCGGGATCGCAATTGGTGTCGACCACAGCGGCAACCGGCACGCCCAGGCGCTGCGCCTCCTTGATGGCGATATCCTCCTTGTTGGTGTCGATCACGAACAGGAGGTCGGGCAATCCGCCCATGTCCTTGATGCCGCCGAGCGCCCGGTTGAGCTTGTCGCGCTCGCGCTGGAGCGTGAGGCGCTCCTTCTTCGTGTAGGCCTGGGCCTCGCCCGAGGCCAGCATCTCGTCGAGCTTGCGCAGCCGGTTGATCGACTGGGAGATGGTCTTCCAGTTGGTCAAGGTGCCGCCAAGCCAGCGCGAATTGACGTAATACTGGGCGCAGCGCCTGGCGGCGTCGGCGATCGGGTCCTGCGCCTGCCGCTTGGTGCCGACGAACAGGATGCGCCCGCCCTTGGCAACGGTATCGCTGACCGCCTGCAGCGCCCGGTGCAGCATCGGCACCGACTGGGCAAGATCGATGATATGGATGTTGTTGCGGACGCCGAAGATGTACTCCGACATCTTCGGGTTCCAACGGTGGGCCTGATGGCCGAAGTGAACGCCAGCTTCCAAGAGCTGGCGCATAGAGTACTCGGGCAGCGCCATTGTGGTTCTCCGGTTGAGCCGCCGCGGACCCGTGAAGCTCCCCCTCCCCTGCGGGCGGACGAGCCACCGGACGGCCAAAAGCCAAGGTCCGCGTGTGAGATGCCGCGGCTTATATAGGGTGTGAGCGGCAAGGGCAAGCGCGTTGCCGTGGCCCGGCCCTTCTCTCTTTTCGCATCGCCCCGGGGGCTCGTTTTCGGCTAAGCTTTCCCCCTCGATCGCGGCATCCCCATGCCCTCCGGTCAAAGAAACTCAAGGGAGGAAGATCGTGGCTCTGAAAGCAATATCCGCGGCTTTGGCATCGATCCTTGTAACCGTCATGGCGGCGCCGGCGCTTTCGGCCGACGTCACGGCGGAACGGCTGCTCAATGCCGCCAACGACGGCCAGAACTGGCTGATGGTCCATCATGACTACAACAATTCGCGGCATTCGCCGCTGCAGGAGATCAACGCCGGCAACGTCAAGGACCTCAAGCTCAAGTTTATCTTCTCGATCGGCGGACGATCGACCGGCGGCACCATGCGCGGCAAGGAGGAATCGACCCCGCTGGTCGACGACGGCTTCATGTACGTGTCCGACACCTGGAGCCGCGTCATGAAGCTCGACGTGCGCAGCGGCAACGAGGCGGTGCCGCTGTGGCGCTACGATCCCAAGATCACCCGCTCCCGCACCAATCGCGGGATCGCGATGTACGGCAACAAGGTGTTCGTTTCCACCAATGACGTGCGCATCATCGCGCTCAACCGGGATTCCGGCGAGGTGATCTGGGAGACCAATGCGACCGCGCCCACCGATCCGGCAACCGGCACACCCTCGGCCAAGACCCAGGGTCTCACCGCCGCCCCGCTCGCCATCAAGACCGCGGGCGGAAAGGAACTCGTGCTGCAGGGCGAGAGCACCGGCGGCCAGCTCGGCACCCGCAGCTGGATCGGCGCCTTCGATGCCAATACCGGCAAGCTCGTCTGGCGCACCTTCACGATCCCGGCCCCGGGCGAGCCTGGCTCGGAGACCTGGAAGGACAACCATAATGCCTGGCGGGTCGGTGGCGGCGGCGTGTGGCAGACGGCCTCCTACGATCCGGCCACCAATCTCCTCTACTACGGCACTGGCGATGCCTTCCCGAGCTTCGATCCGGAATTCCGCCCGGGCGACAACCTCTATACCGCAAGCACGATTGCGCTCGACGCCGATACCGGCAAGATCGTCTGGTACTTCCAGGAGACGCCCAACGAGCACTGGGATTTCGACACGCCGAGCCCCAAGATGCTCTATGACGTCACCATCAACGGCGAGACCCGCAAGGTGGTGGCGAACTTCTCGCGCAACGGCTTCTTCTACACGCTCGACCGCGCAAGCGGCCAGTTCCTGCGCGCCGACCAGTACCAGGAGAAGGTGACCTGGACCAAGGGCATCGATCCCAAGACCGGGCGGCCGGTCGACTACAATCCCAGCAGCGACGTGCAGCTCTATAACGACCACGGCGGGATGCGCGGCAAGCCCGGACAGGAGGCCTGTCCGTGGTGGAACGGCTCGCCCACATTCTTCCCGCCCACACTCGATCAGAAGCGGATGATCGCCTATGTGGCGGGCGCCGAGGGCTGCATTGCCGGCACCACCATCAAGGCGCCGATGAGCGAGACGAAGGACTATGTCGGACTGCCGGTGTGCTGCTTCGAGCAGGGCCGGATCACCGCCCATGGGGCGCTCTGGGCACTCGATCTCAAGACCGGCAAGATCGTCGGCAAGGAGACGTTCATGCCGCCGACGGAGTCGGGCATGCTCAGCACCGATGGCGGGCTCCTGTTCACCGGGCACATGACCGGACATCTCACCGCCTATGACGAGAACACGCTCAAGCCCGTCTGGAGCTTCAGCCTCGGCACCCCGATCACGGCGCCGCCGATGACCTACAGCGTCAACGGCAAGCAATACATCGCGGTGGTGGCCGGCGGCGCGGTCGGCGTGCGGCAAGGCGGCCTCTATCAGCCGACCGCGATCGTTGCGGTGTTCGGGCTCTGATGCATCGTCGCGACCAACATCCCTCCGCTGCGCGCGCCTGGTCCCTGTGCGGGAACCGACGCGCGGAGCGGGAGATGCTGTGCGTTGCGCTGGCGGCAACCTGGCTCACGCTTGCCATCGGCGCTGCCGCCGCGCAGCAGCCCGCGCCAAAAATCTGGGACGTCAAGCTCGGCACGCCGGTCGCCGCTCTGCCGCTCGACGAATTCGTCGACCCGGCATGCGGCACCAACGGCGGACCGCCGTCGCGGGTCCTCAAGTCATTCGCGGAGTTTGCGCTGTGCCCGGTCGAGAAAGCGACCGGGCTGCACGAGGTCTGGTTCCGCTACGACGACGAGATGGAATACATCGCGCGCGCCCGTCGCTCAGAGATCATGATCCGGCAGTATCAGGCCAATGCGCTCGCAGGCCAGCCCATCATCACCTCGCTCTTGATTGACGATATGGGCCGGGTCGAGGGCTATCGGATCGTCAACGATCCGCGCGCCAGCGGCTCGACCCGCATCGATGCCTATGGTCTCTCCGATCTGTTCAAGGGCTTGGCGCCGGCGGGCCTCATGTGCACCGACCTGCCGGCGGCCGAAGGCGAGCGCCCGATCGAGAGCTGGTTCATCAAGGAGAATTGCGAGCTCGACGCCAACGGCCAGGTGACCCGGATCGAGACGCGCTACTACTACAAGCCCGGCCAGTACGCGGTCGATCCCAATGACAGCCGCCTCAACGAGAACCAGTTCGAAAGCTCCGCGCGGCTGGAGGTGTACCGGCCGCCGAAGTAGCCTCCGGGCAGGCCCCTCGCCACTCGCAATGAGGCGGTTATGGATGGACCGTGTTGTCGGGCATCAGGGCGCCGGTGAAGATCGTGCCGCTCTCGTTGGCGTTGGCGAGGTTGGCGGAGCGCAGCACCGTGTAGCTCAAGTCGGCCGTGCTCAGGTCGGCGACGCCGAGGTCGGCGAGATAGAAGATCGATTGACGCAGCAAGGCGCCCTGCAGGTTGACCTCCCGCATATTGGCCTGGGTGAAATCGGTGCTTTCGGCAAGCGCGCCGCGCAGATTCGCGCGCAGCATCCTCACCTGGTGCAGGTTGGCGCCGGAGAGTGTCGCTTGCGCAAAGATGGCGTCATCGAGCTGGGCTGCTTCCAGGTCGGCCTCGGTCAGGTTCGCGCGCTCGAACCTTCCCCGCGGGAGACGAATGCTGCCCATCAGTGCTTCGGTCAGGTCGGCGCCGGAGAAGTTGGCACCGCCCGCTTCCGCCTCGAACAGCATCGCGCCCTTCATCCTGGCATTGCTGAAGTTGGCCTGCAGGAGACTCGTCTTGTTGAGGTCGGCATTGGTGAGGTCGGCTCCCGACAGATTGGCGCCGCGCAGCTGCGCGCGGTGGAAGCTCGCCTCCGAGAGGTTGGCGCCCGCCAGGTTGGCGCCGGTCAGATCCCGCCGCTTGAGCTTGGCGCCGGCGAGGTTGCAGGCCGGACAGTCCTTGCTGCGTCCGGCGAGAAACGCCGCCACGTCCTGCGCGCGTGCAGGCGCGTTGCCGAGCAGCAGGGTGGATGACGCAAGCACGAGAGCAAGCGCGGCGGCGAGGCAAGGACGCATGTGACTTCTCCGCAGAGCGGTGGGATCATGTCACAGCGCTTCGACGGCGACCACTCCCGGCACCGCCTTGATGGCGCCGGCGATCTGCGGGGAGACCGGGAATCGGCCGGGGAGCTTCACTTCGACCTCGGTCGCCTGGTCGAGCATCAGGACCACCGACACCTCGCCGTGGCCATTGGCCTGGCCTGCCCGCGGCGGCGCTGCGCCCTCGAGCCGCTTGGCGACGCTTTCGATCGGGGCCTCGCTCCGCAGGAACACCCGCAGGCCCTTCTGCAGCTTGGCGGCGGCCTGGTCGAGCAGCTCGACATTCTGGATGCGGGCGCGCACGTCGTCGCCCTGCGCCTCCGCCGAGAGCGACAGCAGCACGGCGTTGCCGGGCTCCAGCATGTCGCGGAACTGCTGCAGCCCCTCGGCAAAGACGATCGCCTCGAACTGGCCCGACGGATCCGACAGCTGGATGACGCCCATCTTGCTGCCGGTGCGGGTGCGACGCTCGAGCCGAGCCACGACCGTGCCGGCGACACGTCCGGCGCTGGCGCCCGCGCGCACTGCCCGGCTGAACTCGGCCCATGACTGCAGGCGCAGGCGCTTGAGTGCCGGCGCGTAATCGTCGAGCGGGTGGCCCGAGAGAAAGAACCCGATGGCGTCGAACTCACGCTGCAGGCGATCAGCCGGCAGCCAGGGCTCGACCGCGGGCAGATCAAGCGCGGCCTGCGCGGGCCCGGCGAACAGCTCCGACTGCCCGACCGCGTTCGCGTCATGGACGCGCTGCGCCGAGGAGAGCATGCGATCGACCGCGGCAAAGACCCGCGCGCGGTTGGCCTCGAGCGCATCGAAGGTGCCGGCGGCGGCCAGGCTTTCAAGCACCCGCTTGTTGATCGTGCGCGGGTTCACGCGGCCCGCGAAATCGGCGAGGCTTGCAAAATCGCGGCCGCCGCGCGCTTCCACGATGGTCTCGACCGCCTGCGCGCCCACTCCCTTGAGGGCGGCCAGCGCATAATGGATGGTGTTGCCGGCGACCTCGAAGGCGACGCCCGAGCGGTTGATCGAAGGCGGCTCGACCTTGATGCCGAGCCGTTCGCACTCGGAGCGGAATTCGGCGAGCTTGTCGGTGTTGCTCATGTCCAGCGTCATCGAGGCGGCGAGGAACTCGACCGGATAATTCGCCTTCATATAGGCGGTCTGATACGCCACCAGCGCATAGGCCGCGGCATGACTCTTATTGAAGCCATAGTCGGCAAAGCGCGCCAGCAGCTCGAAAATGGCCTCAGCCTGGCCGCGCTCGACGCCGCGCTCGACAGAGCCGGAGACGAAATCCTTGCGCTGCGCTTCCATCTCCTTGCGGATCTTCTTGCCCATGGCGCGGCGCAGGAGATCGGCCTGGCCGAGCGAATAGCCGGCCAGCACCTGCGCGATCTGCATCACCTGCTCCTGGTAGATGATGACCCCGTAGGTCTCGCGCAGGATCGGCTCAAGCTTGGGATGGATGTAATCGGGTTGCTCGATGCCGTGCTTGCGGGCGCAATAGGTCGGAATGTTCGCCATCGGGCCGGGCCGATACAACGCGTTGAGCGCGATGATGTCCTCGAAGCGGTCGGGCCGCATCTCGACCAGCGCCCGGCGCATGCCCTGGCTTTCCAGCTGGAAGATGCCGACGGTCTCGCCGCGCGCCAGCATCTCGTAGCTCTTGGCGTCGTCGAGCGGGATCTTGAGAAGATCCACGTTGATGCCGCGCCTGCGCACGAGCCGAACCGCGGTCTCCAGTACCGTCAGGGTCTTGAGGCCCAGGAAGTCGAATTTCACCAGGCCTGCGGGCTCGACCCATTTCATGTTGAACTGGGTCACCGGCATGTTCGATTTCGGATCGCGGTAGAGCGGCAGGAGCTCGTTCAGCGGCCGATCCCCGATCACGATGCCGGCCGCATGGGTCGAGGCATGGCGGTGCAGGCCTTCGAGCCGCTGGGCGATGTCGAACGCGCGTTTCACCACCGGATCGCTGTCGCGCGCCGCCTGCAGCCGCGGCTCGTCCTCGATGGCGCGCGGAAGCTTGACCGGATTGAGCGCGTTCTGCGGCACGAGCTTGCAGAGCTTGTCGACCTGCCCATAGGGCATTTCCAGCACGCGGCCGACGTCGCGCAGCACGCCGCGCGCCTGCAGCGTCCCGAACGTGATGATCTGTGCCACCTGCTCGCGGCCGTACTTCTCCTGCACGTAGCGGATCACCTCGTCACGCCGGTCCTGGCAGAAATCGATGTCGAAGTCGGGCATCGAGACGCGCTCGGGATTGAGAAAACGCTCGAACAGGAGGCCGAAGCGGATCGGGTCGAGGTCGGTGATGGTGAGCGCGTAGGCCACGAGCGAGCCCGCGCCCGAGCCGCGCCCTGGCCCGACTGGGATATTCTGCGCCTTCGCCCATTTGATGAAGTCGGCGACGATGAGGAAGTAGCCCGGATATTGCATGCTTGAAATGACGCCCAGCTCATAGGCCAGCCGATCGCGATACTCTTCGATGGTGCGGCCGGGCGCGACCCCGTGCGCGGCAAGCCGCTCGTCGAGCCCGGCCGCCGCCTGCCGGCGCAGCTCGGCCGATTCGTCGACGGCGGCGCTGTCGGCCGCAGCCGAGAAGCGCGGCAGGATCGGCGCACGCAGGCGCGGCCGGAAGGCGCAGCGGCGCGCGATCTCGACCGTGGAAGCGAGCGCCTCGGGCAGATCGGCAAAGAGCTTCATCATTTCGGCGCGGGTCTTGAAGCGGTGCTCGGGCGTGAGCTGGCGCCGCTCGGTCTCGGCGAGCACCCGGCCCTCGGCGATGCAGATCAGCGCATCGTGAGCCTCGTAATCCTCCTCGCTGGCAAAGAACGGCTCGTTGGTGGCGACGAGCGGGATGTTGTGCGCGTAGGCAAGCTCGATCAGCGCGGCTTCCGCAGTGCGCTCGGCTGACAGGCCATGGCGCTGCAGCTCGATATAGAGACGGTCGCCGAACAGCCGTGAAAGCGCGGCGCAGCGCGCAGCCGCAAGATGCGCCTGGCCTGCCACGATCGCCTGATCGAGCGGCCCGCCCGGACCGCCCGAGAGCGCGATCAGGCCGTCGGCCTCCTGCTCAAGCCAGGCGAGCTTGATGTGCGGCGGCTCGTTCGCCGGCGTCTCCAGGAAGGCGCGCGAATTAAGCCGCGCCAGGCTGCGATAGCCCCCCTCGCGCGCGGCGAGAACAACGATGCGGGGGCGTGCCGCTGGCAGGCCGCCGAACGCGCGCGGGCCCGCCTCCTGGTCGGCGAAATCGACCGCCAGCGCGCAGCCGATGATCGGCTGAATGCCCGAGCCAGCCACCTTCTCGGAGAATTCGAGCGCCCCGAACATGTTGTCGGTATCGGTGAGCGCAAGCGCCGGCTGCCGATCGGCCTTGGCAAGCTCGGCGAGGCGAGCGATCGGCAGCGCGCCCTCCAGGAGCGAATAGGACGAATGCACGTGCAGGTGCACGAAACCGGGCTCTGGCGCGTCCAGCATGGGTCCTCGCGAATCTTCTTGGGCGATGGTGCGGAGCCTGCCCGGCCATTGTCCACCACGCCGGCGCATCGGAGGCGACCGATCCGCCTTATCCCCAGGTCCGCGGGCACTTCATCGGCGGCAAATCGCGATCGTCCCCCGAAATAGCCGGACTCCGGGCCGCAGCCGCCGCCCGCAAGCAGCGCCTCGTGGACGCATGGCAAGAACAAAGGAAGAACACGGGTCGAGCCGCGAGTCAATCTCCGGCGCCTCGGGATTCGCCCCTGCCGACAGGATTGGGATCAGCCGGCCGCCGCGGACGCACGCACGGGAGCCCCGTGGGTGTGCGGAATTTTGTCGGCAAAGACCTCGACAAAATGATCGGTCTCGCCGGGCGCGGTGTGAGGCCGCAGGGCCTCGTCGAAATAGTTCGCCGCCGCGGAATCGGCCTTCACGCGCGCCATGATCCGGCGATAGCGACGGATCAGGCGCAGCCATCGCACCGCAACCGTGAGGAAATCGGCAACGCGCCACGGATAGAACAGGAGCGGGTTGACGATCGGCATGCCGTAGCGCCGCTGGGTGCGGATCTTGCGCCGCAGGAATCCGAACTGCAGCGGGTGCACGCCCTCGATGCGGACGGAGCCCGAAAAAACGGTCAAAGAATCAAGAACCTTCGTCCGATTGATGCCTGAGACGATGGCCCGGCGCATGATCGTCTCCACATGCGCGTCGGTGTAGTAGCGCCGCCAGGCGTCGGCATAGACCTGCATCCAGGCTTCCTTCGCCATCAGCGGGTGCGCGGTGCAGGCGTGCTCGAGATCGTATTTGTTCATGTCGGGCTCCATCGGGACCCCGCGCAGGTGAAGGTTCTTGTGGTCCTCGGAGCCGGGAAGCGGCGTCAGATAGAAGAACTCGAGAATGTCGATCGGCAGCTCCTGCTTGATGATTTCGATGTCGCGCGCGATCGATTCGGGCGTATCGGTCGGGAAGCCGAGAATATAGCCGGCATAGGTCATGACCTTCTGCGCCCGCCAGGCCAGCAGCATGTCGCGGTATTCCCAGATCTTGTTCTGGCGCTTCTTGGTGCCCATCAGGGATTCAGGATTAATGTTCTCGAGCCCGATGAAGACCGCCGTACAGCCGGCGCGCGCCGCCTTGGCAATGAAGCCCGGGATGCGGTGACACAACGTATCGACCTGCAGGACCAGGCGGATGTTGAATTTCTCCAGCTCCCGCAAGTCGATCAGGCGATCGAGGATCGGCTCCCAGTTCCGGTTGCGGGCGAAATTGTCGTCGGTGATAAAGAACCGCGTCACGCCCTGCGCGGCGTTGGCGCGCACGATCGCCTCGACGTCATCGGGCGTGCGGTAGCGCGATTTGCGGCCCTGCACATTGATGATGGTGCAGAAGCTGCACTGGAACGGGCAACCCCGCCCGGCGTCGAAGCTCGAATAATGGCCGGCGACGCGCGCGACCAGTCCGCTCGGCAGGATCGGATACACCGCCGCTGCCATTTCGGGCATATCGGCGAGATAATTGTAGATCGGCTTGGCGGTGCCGGCGGCAACGTCTCGGATGACGTCGCCCATGCGGCCTTCGGCCTCTCCGGCGAACAGATGAATGCCGAGATCAAGCGCCTCCTGCAGGTGGGCCGGAAGGGTCGGCAGCATGGAGATGCAGCCGCTGACATGAAAGCCGCCCATGACCACCGGCAGGCCGAGAGCCCGGAATTGCCGGCCGAGATCGAGTGCGCGGGGAAACTGGTTCGACTGTACGCCGATGAGCCCGATCATGCCGGCGCCGGCGGCGCGGATGCGCTTGGCGATGCCCGCGACATCGACAATGGTGTTGCACTCGTCGCAGCCCTCGATCTCGATCGAAACCTCAGGACCGAGCACCTGCTCGCGCGCGCATTCCTGGATCAGCCCGTAAACGCTGGCGAGCGAGTTCGACGGTATTGTCGTGCGCCGCCATTGGATGACGTAGCCGTCCGGATCGTAATGGGACGGCTTGATCAGGGCGACGCGAAACGTGCGTTTGGGCAGAAGACCGTGCAACTGCACCCCCCGAACATTGCACACGAGACAGAAAATTCAGGCGTGCCGGAGAGCTTCCCGGCATGCCAGCCAGCCGACTTGCCGCAGCCACCCTTGCAGGTTTCCGGCACAAAATCCAGCACAACCGCGCTTCAGACGATCGGACGGAGCGGGCACTTTGTTCATTGCACAGAAATTTTCCAGCGCCACGAAGATGTTGCCGCCGTCGGCGCGCCGGCCGTTTGCAGGAGAAAGACACACGCCAATGCTCCCCTCCTGGCGAGCCCTTGTCGGCGTCGAAACCAACGTCGCCCAAGTGGTCGCGCGACTCTCAATCGATAGCGCGAGGCAAGCCTGCGGATTTGCCGACGGAGGAACAAGGAATTTCACGCCCCCTGCCAAGCCAAGCCTTGCCGCTCACAGCGTGGCAATCACCTGCGCCCAGATCGCGATCATGCCGAGAAACAGCGCCAATGAGGCCAGAGCGGCGGCCTCTTCGACCAGGACACGAAACATGGCTCTCCCTCTCCCTTTCAAGAACGAACGAAGAACATAGTTCCTTTTCTGTTCCGAAGTCAAGTGGAGAAAGGGGGGGCACCCGTGTTCTGGATGGGGCAGGAAAATCGCTGCCTGGCGTGCAACGAGAGGTCGACGCGTTACGGCAGTTCAGGAAGCGGCGGGGGTGTCGGCAGCACGAAGTGCGCGACCCACAG
>Ga0126381_100006616_pt1 | contig 12839 bp, 10 predicted proteins | sample PanSoiMetPlot_28_FD_96465 | JGI IMG/M metagenome (GOLD analysis project Ga0126381, IMG submission 96465) | Tropical forest soil microbial communities from Panama - MetaG Plot_28 | ecosystem: Environmental > Terrestrial > Soil > Tropical forest > Bulk soil | place: Panama | collected 2016-02-17
CAGCCGGTTCCCGATGATCATCTTCTGGATCTCCGCGGTGCCCTCGCCGATGAGCAGCAGCGGCGCGTCGCGGTAGAGGCGCTCGATCTCCGAGTCCCGGGAATAGCCGAAGCCGCCGTGGATGCGCAGGGCGTCCTCGACGACCTCCTTGCAGTACTCGCAGGCCAGGTACTTGGCCATGCCGGCCTCGAGGTCGCTCTGCCGCCCCGCGTCCTTGTGCCGCGCGGCCATGACCGTCATCTGGTGCGCCGCGACCGTCTTGGTGCCCATCTCGGCCAGCTTGAACAGGATGGCCTGGTGCTCGGCGATCGGCTTGCCGAACGCGCGCCGCTGCTGGGCGTAGCTCACGGCCAGCTCGAAGGCGCGCTGCGCCACCCCGCTGCCGCGCGCGGCCACGTTCACCCGGCCGACCTCGATCCCGTCCATCATCTGGTAGAAGCCGCGGCCGGGACGCTCGCCGAGCACGCGGCCGGCCGGGATCCGGTACCGGTCCAGGATGAGCTCGGTCGTGTCGACGCCCTTGTAGCCCATCTTGTCGATCTTCCCGGTCACGGTGAGCCCGGCCCGGGTCTCGCCGTACCCGGCCGGCTTCTCGACCAGGAACACGCTCAGGTTGCGGTGCGGCTTGGCCGCGCTCTCGTCGCTGCGGGCGAGCAGCGCCACCAGGTTGGCCGACGCCCCGCTGGTCAGCCACATCTTCTGGCCGCTGATGAGGTAATCGGTGCCGTCCCGGGTGGCCGTGGTGCGGATGGCGGCCACGTCCGAGCCGAGCCCGGGCTCGGACAGCGAGATGGCCCCCCGCACCTCGCCCGACGCCATCCGGGGCAGGAAATGGGCCTTCTGCTCGTCGGTGCCGTGCCGGCCGATGATGTGCGAGACGACGAAATGGGTGTTGATGATGCCGGAGATGCTCATCCAGCCCCGGGCGATCTCCTCGACCACCAGGGCGTAGGTGAGCAGCGACTCGCCGAGCCCGCCGTACGCCTCGGGGATGGTCAGCCCGAACAGGCCGAGCTGCTTCATCCCCTCGACGATCTTCGCGGGGTACTCGTCGGCGTGATCGAGCTCGTTGGCGACCGGCAGGATCTCGGTGTCGACGAACTCGCGCACCGCGGCCAGGATGTCCCGCTGCACGTCGGTGAGGCCGTCGGTCTCGGTCAAGGCCACGGGTGCCTCCTTCTTCGGCTCACGGGGAGCCGCCCTCCCCGGCCACGCCTCGTTCCGCGAGCGCGCGCACTTCGGCCGCTGACAGCCCGAGCAGGCCGGTCAGTACCTCGGCGGTGTCGGCGCCGAGGCGCGACGCGGGGCAGGGCGCCAGGCGGCCGTCTTGGTCGAGCGGCGAGGCGGCCGCGAGAACCGCGCCCACGCCCGGCTGATCGATCTCGTGCAGCATCGAGTTGCCGGCCAGGCCGCCGTCGCTGACCAGGTCGGTGAACCGGCGGTAGCGCGACCACAGCACCGACGTGCCGTCCAGGTCCCGGCCGATCTCGGCCACGCTGCGGCGGGCGAACCAGGGAGCCAGCAGCGACGCGATGACCTCGCGGTGGGCGTACCGGTCGCCGTCGACCGCGAAGTCCGCGTCCAGCAGCCGCTCCAGTTCCGCGAACGCGGGGGCCAGGCCGGTGGCCGCGGCCAGGTCGGCGAAGTGCCGGGCGGTGACCGCGATCACCATGACCCGCTCGCCGTCGCCGGTGGCGAAGTCCCGGGCGAAGCCGCCGTAGAGGTGGTTGCCGATCCGGGGCCGGTCGGCGCCGGTCAGCTGGGCCTCGGCCAGGAAGCCGAGATGCCCGGTCACGGCCAGCGCGACGTCCTCGAGCGCCAGCGTGATCCGGCTGCCTTCCCCGGTGAGCCGCCGCCGCCGCTCGGCGGACAGCAGGCCGATCGCGGCGTGCAGCCCGCACGCCACGTCCCAGGCGGGCAGCACGTGGTTCACCGGTCCCCGGTGCCCCTCGGGCCCGGTGACCAGCGGGAACCCCAGCCCGGCGTTGATGGTGTAGTCCACGGCGGGGCGCCCGTCGTGGTATCCGGTGATCTGCAGGTGGATCAGGTCGGGCCGCACCGTGACCAGGTGGTCGTAGCCGAGCCACGGCCGGCCGGCCGCGTTGGTCACCACGATCCCGCCGCCCGGCCCGGAGGCGGCGACCAGGCCGGCCAGGATGCGCTGGCCGTCCGGGTCGCGGAAGTTCAGCGTGACCGACCTCTTGCCCTTGTTCAGCCCGGCCCAGTAAATGCTGGTCCCGGACGGGGCCAGGGGCCAGCGGTGCTGGTCGCCCGCGCCGCCGATCGGGTCGATCCGGATGACCTCGGCGCCGAGCTGCGCCAGGGTCAGGCCGCACAGCGGCGAGGCCACGAAGCTGGAGATCTCCAGGACCCTGAGCCCGTCCAGCGGCGCGATCATCAGGGCGAGGCCTTGGCCGGCAGGCGCTTCAGGTCGTCGGCGGTGAGCTCGCCGGTGGAGACCAGCAGCCGCGCGAGTTCCTCCAGGGCCCGCGGCCCGCGCAGCCCGGGCGCGCCGAGCCGCGCGTAGCGGTCCCTGATGTTCTCGCACCGCTTGGTGACCGTGTGCGCCTGCCAGCCGATCCGCTCGGCGGTGTCCCGGGCGCTGCGCGGCGCGGGGTCACCCACGTGCCGCCAGGTCAGGTACTCCTCGAACCGGGCCGCCAGGACCAGCCGGTCGCTGTCGGTCAGCCGGGCCCGGTAGCGGGTGGTGGTCACCGAGTGCTCGCTGGTCACCGGCTTGGCCGCCGGGTCGGGAACGTCATCGAGATCGGGCAGCCGCAGCCGCAGCGCGTACCGGTCCAGCGCGCCGGTGACGGTCACCTTGGCGTGCCACTGCTGCAGCGGCACGGCGAGCCCCGGCGGCAGGTCCACCCGGAACCCGCGGTCGCCGAGCACGTTGAGCACCGAGGAACTGCTGTCGTTGTGCAGCCACCAGCAGCCGTCGTGATACCGGAAGCTCCCGGCGGCGCGGGACACCCCCCGGTCGTCCGGCGGCAGCACCGCCGAACACGTCGGCGCCCGGCCGAACGTGAACGGCTCACCCGGACGGACGCGCCACGTCTGCGACTCGTACATGACAATCAGCAGCATTGAGCCTTTTCATCCTCCCAAGGCCACCCACATGCTCTGAGCCCGAAGTCGGCGGATCTCACGCTCAGCGTAGGTGGGCAGTCTGGGCAGGGCCAGCCCGGCCCGGGCCGGCTGCCGCTCGTTCACTGGCCCTGTCCTTCCGCCATGGCCGCCCGCGCGGCGGCGACGGCGCGGCCCAGCCGCGGCAGGTAGCCGTCATCGCCGGCGAAGCGCTCGACGATGCCCCGCTGGACATCCATCACCAGCAGCACGGTCGCATCCATGGCGTTCCCTCCGGTATCGTCCGCGGCGATGACGGCACTGCCGAGAGACTACGACTCCGACCCGGAGCGGTTCCTGTCTGACGCCAGGAAGCCGCACGACGACGTGCATCCCTACGCGGCCGCCCGGTTCGCCGCCGCCGGGGCCCGGCAGGTGCTCGACGTCGGCGGCGGCGACGGCCGGCTGGCCCGGCTGCTGCCTGCCCTGTCCATCCGCTGCCTCCTGATCGACATCTCCCCGGCCATGCTGGCGCTGGCGCCCCGGCCGGCCGTGCGGGCCGACGGCGCGCGCTTGCCCGTGGCCGACGGGTGTGCCGACGCGGTGGCCGCGCTGTACACGCTGTACCACTACGACGACCCGGTGGCGCCGGTCGCCGAGGCCCGGCGCGTGCTGCGCCCCGGGGGCTTGTTCGCGGCCTGCGCCCCGGCCCGCGATAGCGCTCCTGAACTCGCGTCTGTCGTGCCGTCCTGGGGGGCCCGGTCGACCTTCGATGCCGAGGAGGCCCCGGCGATCGTCGGGTCGGTATTCGGCGCGCCGGGTGACCGGGTGGAGACCGACCGCTGGGACGGGCCGCTGCGCACGCTGTCCACGGCCGACGAGGCCGCCAGCATCCTGCGCTGTTACGGGATGGACCACGCCGCGGCGCGCGGTGCGGCCGCCGGGCTCCCGCTTCCGCTCACCCTGACCATGCGGGGCTGCGTGGTCTACGCCACCAAGGGGAAACTCACTGACCAGCCTCAGAGCCGCTCGTCGTAGCGGACGGGGGTGGAGAACCGCGGATCGTCGTGGCGGCGCCAGTACTCGTCCCGCAGCCGCGCGGTCAGCGGCCCGGGCTTTCCCGGGCCGACCGGCTCGCCGTCGATGACGGTCACCGGCATGATGCCTCCCGCGGTCGAGGTGACCAGCACCTCATCGGCCCGGCGCAGGTCCTCGGCGGTCAGCCGGCCCTCCTGCACCGGCTGGCCGGCCTCGGCGGCGATCTCGATGACCGACCGGCGGGTGATGCCCTGGAGCGTGCCGCTGGCCGGAGTCAGCCACCGCCCGTCCACGTGGGCGAACACGTTGTAGCCCGGTCCCTCGGTGATCGCGCCGGAGGGGTCGCGGAGCACGACCAGCTCGGCGTCGTGGTCGTAGGCCTCCAGCTGGGCGGTGTCCAGGTCGAGCCAGTGATAGTTCTTGATCACCGGGTCGACGCTTTGCGGCGGGATGCGGGTCACCTGGCTGATCCACAGGCGCGCGCCGGCGTCCTGCCGGTCCGGCGTGATGATCCACACGAACGGCACGGCGAAGCAATAGAACGTGGCCCGGGCGGTGCGCAGGTCACGGCTCCCGGCCTTGACGCGGCCGCGGGTGCAGGTCATCGACACGTAGGCCTCGCGCAGGCCGGCCAGGCGGACGCAGCCGTGCAGGATCGCCTCGATCTCGGCGCGGTCGTGACCGGGATCCAGCCGCAGCCGGGCGAGGCTGGCGCCGAACCGGTCGAGATGGTCATCCAGCCGGTAGAAGCGCCGGCGCCAGACATGAACCACGTCGTAGGCGGCGTCCGAGCGGGTGACGCCCAGGTCGAGAACGGAGATCTTGGCCTCCTCGACCGGGCAGTACCGCCCGCCGATCCAGGCCGCCCCGGACGGCCAGGGCGGTGTCGCCGCAACGGAGCCCGCGCCCGCCTCCGTCATCCGTCCCTCCGCCCATCCCGCCGAAGCACCCCGCCTAGCATCCACCGCCGCCGGCATCCGCGGCTACCCCTGAGTCCGGGTCTCGATGGCGTCGGACGATGGCGGCCCGGATGCTGGCAGACTGGGGGGATGAACCCTTTTCATCCTCCCGACGACTGTCCACGTACTCTGAGCGTGAATCGTCGGATGAAAAAGGTTCAATGTCCGCGCTGCCCCTAACCTCCCGCGATGGGCCCGGCGACCCCGCGGCGGCGCCGCCCGAGCCTTGCGTGCTGCTGAAGCTGGGCGAGATCGTGCTCAAGGGCAAGAACCGGCAGCAGTTCGAGCGGCTCCTGCACGACAACATCAAGCGCGCGGTGCGCGACATCGGGGTCCAGCTCTGGCAGCGCGAGGGAGTGATCGTGCTCCGGGTCGCGGGTGGCCAGGCCGGCCCGGCCGCGGAGGCCGCCGCCGATCTGGTGGCCGAGCGCATGCGCAACGTCATGGGCCTGTCCCGGGTCTGCCGTGCGGTGCGGGTGGCCAAGGATCCCGAGGCGGCGGCCGCAGCCGCGGTGCAGCTAACGGCCGGACGGCGGGGCACGTTCGCGGTCCGGGCCAGGCGCCGCGACAAGCGCTTCCCGGTCACCTCATCCCAGCTCGCCACGCTGATCGGGGCCCGGATCCAGCAGGCGCACGGCTACCCGGTGAACCTGTCTCATCCGGACACGACCGTGTTCGTCGAGGTTGACCAGTCTGAGGTGTTCGTGTTCACCGAGGGGCGGCCCGGGCAGGGCGGGCTGCCGGTCAACATGAGCGGCCGCGCGCTGGTGCTGATGTCCGGCGGCATCGACTCGCCGGTAGCCGCCTACCGCATGATGCGCCGCGGCCTGCGCTGCAGCTTCCTGCACTTCTCCGGCATGCCGCTGACCGGGCCCGAGTCGGTGTACAAGGCCTACGGCCTGGTCCGTGAGCTGGACAAGTTCCAGGGCGGGTCGCGGCTGTTCGTGGTCGCGTTCGGGCGCACGCAGCAGCGGCTGGCCTCGTCCGGGGCCGGGCGGCTGCAGATCATGGCGCAGCGGCGGCTGATGCTCAAGACCGGCGAGGCGCTGGCCCGGCGGCTGCGGGCGGCGGCGCTGGTCACCGGCGACTCGCTGGGCCAGGTGAGCAGCCAGACGCTGGCCAACATCACCGCGCTGGACGACGCGGTCGCGCTGCCGATCCTGCGCCCGCTGATCGGCCTGGACAAGACCGAGATCATGGCCGAGGCGCGCCGGATCGCCACGCTGGCGATTTCCGAGCTGCCCGACCAGGACTGCTGCTCGCTGCTCACGCCGCGCCAGGTCGAGACCCGGGCACGCATCGAGGACCTGCGCCGGATCGAGGCCCGGCTGGACGCCGACGACCTGGCAGAGGAACTGGCCGCGGCCGCGCAGGAGCACACCCCGTCGCGCTAGCTGACCTCGCCATGTTCCGCCACCGGGCTGCCCCAGGCCGGCCACCGCCCGCGGCCGAAGGCCCGGCAGGAGCGGGTGCGCAGGTAGACCCGGATCATCCCGCGGTTCCCGACCGTCAGGTAGACCCGGACGACCTCGCCGCGGCCCGCCGGAAACAGCCGGCTCCGCTGCGGCTCGCGGCGCAGGCCCGGCCAGCGCTCGCGGCCAGCCAGGTGGAAGCCGGGTATCCCGTGCTCCCAGATGGCGGCGTTGCCGCCCAGCGTGGTCAGCAGCCCGCCGGTGCCCCACAGCGTCCTGGTCCCGGGGATCAGCGTCAGGTCGCCGACGCCGACGCCGGTACCCGGGCCGACGGCGATCCTGGTCCGCGTCCATGCGCCGGTGCGAGACAGGTGCAGGATCCACGTCGCGGGGCTGTCTCCCCCGGTGACGACCGGGATCCAGATCCCGCCCGCGCCGTCCTCGGCGAACCGCTCCGGCTGCTGCACCAGCCAGGGGGCCACGAAGCGCTTCCAGGATCTGCCGTTCCAGCGGGCCAGGACCAGGTGCCCGTCCGCCGCGCTGGCCGGCGTGACACCCGACACCCAGACGCTCCTCGCGGACACGGCGAGGACGTCGTCGAGCTGGGTGTTGGCCAGGACCGCGGCGGCGGCGGTCTCCCGCGCCCAGGTGCGGCCGTCGTAGCGGACCACCGAGCCGCCTCTCGGGCTGACCGTGATCGCCCAGATGTCACCGGGGGAGACGGCACTGGCCCGGTAGATCGCGTTGGCCACCCCGGCCGCCCGGGTCCAGGCGCGGCCGTTGTAGTGCCAGGCACCGAGGCTGGCCCCGCCGCTGAAACTGGAGGACCCGAAGACCCAGACGTCGCTGGGGCTGACCACCACGACCGATGTCGTCTCCCTAGCCTGCGGCCAGGTCTTGGCCACGGCCCACCGGACGCCGTTCCAGTGCAGTGCGTACCCGCCGCCGACCGCCCAGATGTCGCCCGGTGACGAGGCGGCCGCGGCGGCGATGAAGCCGCCGAGTCCTGACGGCAGGGACCACGCGTGCCAGCGCCTGCCGTCCCAGTGCTCGGCCGCTGGCGCGCTGGTCCCGCCCGGGTTGGTCCCGCCGAACACCCAGGCGTCGTCCTTACCCGGCGCGATGACGGCCGAGTAGCCGGAGGCGTTCGCGGCCGGCCCGTAGTGGACCGTCGCGGCTATCTGCCACGCTGGCTCGGACGCCGACGCAGGGAGACTCGCCGCCATGGTCGCGACGGCGGCGACCACGGACCCGAAGACGACGCCCGCCCGGCGGGCTATCTCCATCGCGGTCTCCACTCGGCGGAAGGCATCAGGAAAACCGGGGCGATCAGCGCCAGATTAGATCAGTACAAAGCTATAGGAAAGCCAGCCCCAAGTTCGCCCGTGAACCCTTGACTTTCCAGGGGCGGCTCGGCCGGCCGGCGGGCCTCGCAGGCCCGGGCCGTGATGTGGCAAGCTCAGCGGCGGAGGTGCTCACGTGCAGATCGGACTGCAGATCCCCGATTACACCTGGCCCGGGGGCCCGGCCCGCCTCGGCCGCGACCTGGCCAAGGTGGCCAGGGCCGCCGAAGAGGCCGGCTTCGACTACATCAGCGTCATGGATCACTTCTTCCAGATCGGGGTCATCGGCCCGCCCGACGGCGAGATGCTCGAGGCCTACACCACGCTGGGGTACCTGGCCGGCTGCACGGACCGGGCCAGGCTGGTGACGCTGGTCACCGGCGCGGTCTACCGGTACCCCGGCATCCTGGCCAAGATCGTCACCACCCTGGACGTGCTGTCGGGGGGACGGGCCTGGCTGGGCATCGGCGCGGCCTGGAACGAGGAGGAGTCGCGCGGCCTGGGGATCCCGTTCCCGCCGGTGGCCGAGCGCTTCGAGCGGCTGGAGGAGACGCTTCAGATCTGCCTGCAGATGTGGCGCGGCGACCAGGCCCCCTACCACGGCAGGCACTACCAGCTGGAGCGGCCCATCAACTCGCCGCAGGCCCTGTCCCAGCCGCATCCGCCGATTCTGATCGGCGGGTCGGGCGAGCGGAAGACGCTGCGCTTCGTGGCCCGCTACGCCCAAGCCTGCAACCTGTTCCCCGGCCCCGACCTCGCCCGCAAGCTCGACGTGCTGCGGGCGCACTGCGAGGCCGAGGGATGGGACTACGACGAGATCATCAAGACGTGCTACTACACGTTCGACGTCGGCGAGAAGGGGGAGCGCGCCGGGCAGGTCGCCGACGAGCTCGCGGCGCTGGCCGGGATGGGGTTCCAGGCCGCGATCGGCAGGGTGGCTCGGGTCTGGGAGGTGTCACCGCTCGAGATCATCGGCCGTGACGTGATCCGCAACGTCGCCGCGTTGTGATCCCTATCCTGCGGGAAGGAGCAGGTCAGCCGGTAATGAGGCCCCCGGAGACCAGCGCGCAGACGCGGGCTGCGGCCGAGAAGCCGCCGGCCGGCTCATCCGGGCCCAGTCTCCCGCCGGGCCAGTACGTCCCGGGGGGATGGCCCGTTCTGCACTACGGCCCGGTTCCCGTGTTCCAGCCCGATGCCTGGAACCTGCGCGTGCACGGCGCCACCGCCTCAGGGCGCGAGCACCGGTGGAGCTGGGCCGGGCTCGGCGCGCTGCCGCGCTGCCAGGTCCTGGCCGACTTCCACTGCGTCACCAAGTTCACCGTGCGCGACATCGCCTGGGAGGGTATCGCGGCGGCCGAGGTGCTGCGCGCCGCGCCGCCCGACGGCGCCGTGACCCACGCCATGATCTGGGCCGACTTCGGGTACAGCGCGAACCTGAGGATCGAGGACCTCGCCGCCGACGACACCCTGTTCGCCACCCACCGCGACGGGGCCGAGCTCAGCCCGGAGCACGGCTATCCGATCCGGCTCGTCGTCCCGTCCCGCTACGCCTGGAAGAGCGTGAAGTGGGTCCGGGCCGTCGAGTACCTGACCCGGGACCGCCGGGGGTTCTGGGAGGAGCGCGGTTACCACAACAACGCCGACCCGTGGCGCGAGCAGCGCTACTCCTACCAGGAGCTGCCCGGCGAGGGCCCGCGTCTGTGACCCTGGCCGCCGGCGTCCCGCAGGGCCGGCGGGCTACGGGAAGCTGAAGCCCAGGGTGAGGGTGATCGTGCTGCCCTGGGGCGCCTGGCCGGAGGGGGACTCGCTGGACACGGTGTTGCCGCTGAAGACCCCCGAGTTGACCGCGACCTGGAATCCGGCCTGCTCCAGGACATGGGTGGCGTGGTCCACGCTGTCGCCCGTCACGTCGGGCACGGGCACCTGGGGCGGCCCGTTCGAGACGTGCACGGTGACCACCTCGCCGGGCGTGATCGGCGTGCCCGGCGCCGGCGACTGGCTGGTGATGGTCCCCGGCGGCTGGGTGCTGTTGGCGTCCGGCACCTGCTGCAGCTGGTACCCGCCGGACTGCGCCTGGCCCTGGGCGTCCTGGAACTGCTGGCCGACGAAGTTGGGCAGCGGCGGGCCCGCGCTCACCATGATCCCCACCGGCTTGGTCTGCGGCCAGGAGGTGCCGGCCACCGGGTCCGTGCTGACCACGATGCCGGCCCCGATGGTGTCCGACGCGGTCTGGGTCACCGCGCCCGGGGTCAGGCCCGCCTTCCGCAGCGCGGCCTCCGCGGCGGCCTGGCTCAGGCCGGTCACCTGCGGGACGCTGATCATGACCGGGCCGGTGGACACGATCATGGTCACCACGGCGCCCCGCTTGGCGCTGGTGCCGATGGCCGGGTCGGTCGCGATGACGTCGCCCTTGGCGATGTGCTTGTCGTGCCGGGCCGGGCCGAGCTTCACCGTGAAGCCGAGGTTCTCCAGTTCGGCGCGCGCGGTACCGGCGGCCACCGCGCGCACCGAGGGCACGGTCACGAACTGCCCGTCCGTGACCCACCAGGTGATCAGGCCGATGATCACCGCCACGGCCACGGCCAGGGTCAGGTAGACCAGCCTGCGGCTGAACAGCCAGCGCTGCAGCAGGGGCTCGCCGCCCCGGCGCCCGCGGCCCGCCCGCCGTCCCGGCTGGGCGGCGGGCCCGTCGCCCTCGCCGTACGGCCGGCCGCCGTACGGGATGCCGTCGTAGGCGAGGCCGCCCGCCGGGACGATCAGCGTGTGGTTCGCCCCGTTCTGGCCCCCGGGCACCGGGCCGCCCGGCGCCGGGCCGGCCTCGTCGAACCACGGGAATCCGGCGGGCGGCCCGACCGCCGGCGGGGCACCGGAAGGCAGGGCCGCCGGGAGGGCGGCGGGGAGCGCGGCGCCGGGAGGGATCGCGGGGGACAGCGCGGCGGCCGGCAGGGGCGGGGGTGCCGTCGGGGCGGCAGGCGCCGCGCCCGCGCCGCCGATCGGCAGGCCGCGGCGGACATCGGTGATCGCGTGCAGGAACTCGCCCGCGTCGGCGGGCCGCAGGTCCGGGTCCCGGCTGGTGGCCAGGGCCACCAGCGCGTCCAGCGATGGCGGCAGGCCGGGCACCACGCTGGAGGGTGCCGGCACCGGGTCGCTGACGTGCTTGTGGGCCACCGCGAGCGGGGTGTCGCCGGTATGCGGCTGGGCGCCGGTGAGCAGCTCGTACAGCATCACGCCGGCGGCGTACACGTCGGTGCGGGCGTCGGAGGCGCTGCGCGAGACCTGCTCGGGCGCCAGGTACGCGGCCGTGCCGATGATCATCCCGGTCCTGGTGTGGCTGGCCCGCGACGCGGCCCGGGCCAGCCCGAAGTCCGCGACCTTGATCGTGTTGCCGTCGCCGAGAAGGACGTTCTCCGGCTTGACGTCCCGGTGCACGATCCCCGCCTGGTGCGCGGCGGCCAGGCCGCCGAGCACCCCGCTGATGATGTCGAGCGCCTCGCGCGGGCTGAGCCGGCCGCGCTCGCGCAGCAGTTCCCGCAGCGTCCGGCCGGGCACGTACTCCATGACCAGGTACAGCACCCCGGCGTCGGCACCCTGGTCGTAGACGGCGACCACGTTCGGGCTGGACAGCCGCGCCACCGACCGCGCCTCGCCGGTAAAGCGCCGGACGAATTCCGGGTCGTCGGCCAGCTCCGGGTGGGCGACCTTGAGCGCCACCGTACGATCCAGCTTGGTGTCGGTGCCCAGGTAGACCGTGGCCATGCCGCCGCGGGCGATCCAGGAGCCCACCCGGTACCTGCCGTCGAGCAACTGGCCCGCGTGAAGGCTGGAAAGGGTGGTATCCATCGGGAGAAGTGTAAGGGCCGTTACCCGTGTGCGGGCAGCTATCGGCGCCTCAGCGGCCGCCCGGTAGCCAACAGTAATGAAAGCGTTGCTCTTCGTTGCGATCGTAGCCTGCCGGGGGCGCGGAGCGCAGCCGATGCGAGGTGATGGGTGAGTCCGGCAAGCTCGGCCGGGCCCCGGCGGATCGTGGTGGCGGGCGGCGGGCTGGCCGGCCTGCGCACCGTCGAGGAACTCCGGGCCCGGGGATACGCGGGCGAGGTGACCCTGGTGGGCGCCGAGACCCGGCCGCCGTACGACCGGCCGCCGCTGTCCAAGCGGCTGATGGCCGGCGAGCTGGCTGATACCACGCTGCGGGACGACCTGGCCACGCTCGGGGTCCGCCTGCGGCTGGGCGAGACGGCGACCGGCCTGGACAGCGGCCTGCTGCGCACCGACCGCGGCGAGCACGGGTTTGACCGGCTGGTGCTGGCCACGGGGGCCGAGCCGGTGGCCCTGCCGGGTCTCGGCCCGCAGCGGTTCCTGCGCACGCTCGACGACGCGCTGGCGCTGCGCGAGCGGCTGCGTCCCGGGCTGCGGCTGGCGATCGTGGGCGCCGGCTGGATCGGCGCCGAGCTGGCCACGGCGGCGGCGGCGCGCGGCTGCCGGGTAACCGTGGTGGAGGCCGCCGCGGCGCCGCTGGCCGCGGCCCTGGGCCCCGATGTCGGCGGGCAGACCGCCGGATGGTACGAGGCGGCGGGCGTGGAGTTGCGGCTGCGCCAGCCGGTCGAGTCCGTGCAGCCGGGCGGCCTGGCGCTGGCCGGGGGCGGCTGGCTGGCCGCCGACGAGGTCGTGACCGCGGTGGGGGTGCGCCCGGCGGTGGGCTGGCTGGAAGGCTCGGGCATCGCGCTGGACAACGGGGTGGCGGCCGACGAGCACCTGCGCGCCTCGGTGCCCGGGGTGTTCGCGGTCGGGGACTGCGCGGCGTTCTGGTCGCTGCGGTACCGGCGCAGGCTGCGGTTCGAGCACTGGGACGTGGCGCTGCGCGCCCCCGCCGTGGCCGCGGCCAACCTGATGGGCGCGGCCGACGCCTACGATCCCGTTCCGTATTTCTGGTCGGAGCAGTTCGGGAGGATGATGCAGTATGTCGGTTTTCACGGCGGGGCGGACCGGATGGTGCCGCGCGGCGACCCGGCCGGGCCGCG
>Ga0126381_100006617_pt1 | contig 12837 bp, 6 predicted proteins | sample PanSoiMetPlot_28_FD_96465 | JGI IMG/M metagenome (GOLD analysis project Ga0126381, IMG submission 96465) | Tropical forest soil microbial communities from Panama - MetaG Plot_28 | ecosystem: Environmental > Terrestrial > Soil > Tropical forest > Bulk soil | place: Panama | collected 2016-02-17
ATCAATGGAAATCCCTAGCAGGTGACCGGCTTTGCCATTTCCCGAGTTCAAAGAGCGGCCCCGAGCGCCGATCCAGCGGATCGCGCCATCGGGCAATATCACGCGGTACTCGGTTGAATATTCGCCGTGGCTTTGAATCGCTTGCTTTATGGAGGCTTCGCGGACGGCGCGATCATCGGGATGAACCCGGGCGACAACCGCGGCCGAGTCGAGGCGAGCCGCATGATCAAGTCCAAACAAGGCTCGCCCTTTTTCGGTCATCCAAACCTCGTCCTTTGCTGTGTCCCACGCCTCCATGCCTAGATTTACACTATCCGCGACAAGGCTTAAGCGCTCTTCGCTTTGCCGCAGTGAAGCCTCGGCTTTACGCCGCGAGTTCCGTTGGGAAATCAATCCGACAACTAAGATGGTCTGTAAGAGAACAGCCGCGAGTGCAGCCAAAACGAACTCGTGTTTCGTCTCCCAAAACCCAGGCGGCGGCAGTCTCTCCTCGGCAGCCAATGGAAGCCACTGTTCGGACAGGCCTGCTTTCTTGAAGGTCTGCCAGCTTATTAACAACGGATTAAGGCTTTCGTTTTCGGGTGCGCCGTAAGGCACCCATTGACCTCGAAGCGCTTTCAACGCCAACTCGGCGGTGTTACGTCCAATCTGCCCGAAATCGAACATCGCGCCGCCAACCACTCCCGTATCGAGAAACTGTGGCGACGAACCATAGACCGGTGCCGGCAGGTCACCGCGTTCGCCGTAGAGAACAATGACTGACTTCACCGGCTCGGCCGAGTCGAGGGCAAAAGCAATCCCTACGCAGAGCGAAGCGCCTTTGATGAAGGCGATAAGCTCAACGATCCGACAGAGTACTCGGGGTAGCGGGGGAGCCACGAAATCTCTAGACCGTCAATTTTACTGCGCCCTCCTGGCGTGCCTAACCTAAACCCGTGAGGACTAACTGTAAAGGTGGTCCAACGGCGTGGGATCGCGGTGCCAAAGCCGGTAACGGTCAAAATCGGCATTCGACGGTTTTATGAGTGAGATCGGGGTTTGGAGTAAGGACTGAAGGGGCTTCGCTCGATCCGGACTTTTGGTCAGGTATTTCGCAAACTCCCGACGCTGCGCCTACTCAGCCGGCTCCTGTTACTCCAACGTTAACCTTAGGATGTTGAAAATTTACTACCTAATTTGCCATGCGATGGGGTGCCTCGCCGTCGCCAAAATGCTCGACCAAAAATGCATTTGCGATCGGCCTTTTTCATGCGGCTAGCTGCGGAGGAATCGGAATGTGGATAAATGTTCCGTCGCAAAAGTCACCGATGAGATAACAGGTCACATAATAAAGCGTGCGCACCGTAGGCGTAATAAAATTCCACGACAGTGTATCAAATCGCGTTATGGTCAAGAGTTGTGGCTCTTCGCTGGTTTGTGTGAGTATCGCCAGCGGTAGAAGGGTCCGTTGCAGGGGCAGACTTTTGAATTGAACAGAAGGGCACAAAGGTCACAAAAGGGAACGCGGTCCGTAGGGAGCAAAATCTTTATAGCTGTGCCGCACAAATTTTTCGGACCAGCTCCGTAGGAGCGGCATATATCTGACGACATTTGCGTGCCCCATTCACCGTAGATGCCGCTCCCATGGAGCTAGCCGCTCGTGGGATGCGCTGGGCTATAAAGATTTAGCTCCTACGGAGCAAAAAATCTCTTTGAGACCTTTGCGGCCTTCTGTTCAGAGTTTCTTTGGAGTCTCCTGTTTCTCTTCGCCGGTACCCACACCAAACAGCGAGGAGCCAGAAATGTCTGGCGTGTCCGGTCACCCTCCCACACTAAAACTCAGAAGAATTTGTTAAAGCTACTGGCAAGCTTGAATGGCAGTGAGGGCGATCGTGTAAACAATGTCGTCCACCAGCGCGCCCCTGGATAGATCGTTCACCGGTCGTTTCAATCCCTGCAGCATCGGACCAATACTAATCACATTCGCACTTCGTTGGACCGCTTTGTAAGTCGTGTTGCCGGTATTGAGATCCGGAAAGATAAAGACTGTGGCCCGACCGGCGACTGGACTGTCGGGTGCCTTGGCTTTGGCGACGTCAGGCATGAACGCTGCATCGTACTGGAGCGGGCCATCGATCAGCAAGTCAGGCCGCGCGGTCTTTGCCAACCTGGTCGCCGTGCGTACCTTCTCGACATCCAGCCCGGAACCGGACTCGCCCGTCGAATAGCTTATCATCGCGACACGCGGAGAAATGCCGAATGCGCAAGCTGAATCGGCGCTCTGGATTGCAATATCGGATAATGTCTCAGCGTCTGGATCCGGGATAACGGCACAATCTCCGTAGACTAGGACCTGCTCAGGCAAGCACATAAAAAAGATTGAGGAGACCGCTTTTGCATTTGGCCGAGTCTTAATGATTTGTAGAGCCGGCCGAATCGTGTTTGCGGTAGAATGGGTAGCGCCGGAGACCAAGCCGTCGACCTCACCCTGCGCCAACATCATGGTCCCGAGCACAACGTTGTCTTCGAGTTGGCTTGCGGCCATCTCCAGCGAAAGTCCTTTGCTCTTCCTCAATTCAAACAGCGGTCGAACATACTTTAAACGACTTAAAGCTGGATCAATGATCTCGAGTTCCGGAGGAAGGACAATGTCTTCACTTCGGGCAACCCTTTCGATTTCTTCGCGAACCCCTAGTAAGACACAACGAGCGATCCCCCTTTTCACGCAAATGGCCGCAGCTCTAACGGTGCGCGGTTCCGAGCCTTCCGGCAGAACGATTCGCTTGTTCGCCGCACGCGCCTTTTCCGTCAGCTGATAGAGAAATGCGGCCGGCGACATTCGGAATTCCAATGTCGTTCTCGAACGCGCGATCAGCCAATCGATATCGATATGCCGCGCGACGTGGTCCATCGCGCTGCGGATTCTGGATAGATCGTCAATCGGCACTTCGGGACTCATTTGATGCAGCTTGGTCGCTGTCGAATAGCTGTTCATTTCGACTCGAAAGAGCGGAAGCCCCGTCGCGAACGCAGCCTGACAAAACTCGACGATCCGATTATCCAACTCAGATTCACCCGTCAAGATCAGGCCTGATAGTGGTACACCACTAAGCGCAGCCATCGAGACCACAAGAATTACATCGCTGCGGTCAGCCGGCGTCACCAGCATGGCTCCCGGCGTCAATGTGTGCAAAAGGTTAGGAACGGTGCGCGCCAGCAAGGACATCGATTTCACTCTCCGGCTCTCCATCTCTCCGGGATAAATTACCGCGGCGTTCAGGTGACGCTGAACATCGATTGACCGAAAAAGAGTTAGCGACTCGTTGTGGGGAATCACTCCGATCAGGTGACAGTCCCGGCGCCGAAAGAGCCGGCTATCACGCAGATGATTTAATATCTCGGTGCTATGCTCGACCGGACACTGGTTGACGATCAAACCAACGATATTATCCAGGCCGCCATACGCCTTCGCGGCGTATTCGATCTGCTCGTCCAAATCAATAATCGATCGCTCAGCCACCCCCACTACCAAAATGATTTGGGCGCTCAGAGTTTTAACCAGTTCATGATTCAAAGTACCCCGGTAGGGATCGTCGGATGAGGGGAGCAGGCCCTCCACTATGGCTATATCCGCGTTCTCGATCGATTTCTCGAACGTTCCTACAACGTTTCCCAAAAGCTCATCGAGACGGCCGCTCGAAACTAGTTTTCTTGCCTCAGCCAACGGAATTGGGTCCGGCGGCGCCAATGTCGTCGTGGCACGCAAAAAATGGGTGGAACGTTCCGGTTGAGATTGATCGCCGGAAGCCTCGCTAACGGGCTTGTAGAAAGAGACCCGAACGCCACGGCGATCGAGAGCAGTAGCTAAACCGAGAGTGACCGTGGTCAGGCCCTGACCGCGACCAGTGGGAGCGAGAAAGAACGCTGCTTTCATCGCGAGGACTAGCGTCTAAGAACTAGAGCTGCTGTCTGCCGGGCGATCATCAGCTCTTCGTTAGTCGGGATAACAAAACAGGACAATCCGGTTTCCTCTGTGATCCGCCCGTCGTTTTCTCTACCGTGCTGTTCATTCCAGCGCTCGTTGATTACCGGCCGAAGAATTTGTAAATGCTGTAATACTCGGGCGCGGACTATGGCGCTGTTCTCACCGATTCCGCCCGTGAAGATCAGCCCATCGATCCTTTCCAAGCCGGCAGCCAGGCCTAGTAGCGCCCGGGCGAGCCGATAACAAAAAACATCGACCGCTAGTTTAGCCCGGGCGTTATCGGCATCTATCGCTTGCAGGATCGATCGCATATCGTGGCTCACTCCCGAGACGCCAAGGAGACCACTTTCCCGGGTCAACAGATCGGTGATCTCTCTCAGGTTGAGTCCCTCTCGTTCCTGCAGAAACAGATGAAGACTCGGGTCGACATCTCCGCTGCGCGTTCCCATGACCAAGCCTTCCAGCGGGGTCAAGCCCATTGTCGTATCGACACTTTTTCCCTGTTTGACTGCAGTCGCGCTGCACCCATTGCCGAGGTGAGCAGCCAAAAGCTGTAGGTCACCCAAGGGCCGGCCCAACCGTCTAGCAAGCTCCTGGGTAACATACTGAGTGCTGGTCCCATGAAACCCGTATCTCCGGATGCGGAACCGAGAATAAAACTTCGCAGGAATGGCATAATGAAACGCGTGGGGCGGAAGGGTTTGATGGAAGGCCGTATCAAAAACCGCGACCTGTGGCTTATTGGGAAACAGCTCAGATGCCACGCGAATGCCCTGCGCACCCGGTGGATTGTGCAGAGGAGCGAGGTCGCTCAACTCTTCGATGCGCTTGACTACTTCGTCATCGACAATGGCCGGGTCCCGAAAATACTCGCCCCCGTGAACAATACGATGGCCCACTGCGGCAACCTCGTTTGGCAACGAAGCCCGTAGGTGATCGATTATGCGGCGTAAGGCTGCTCGATGATCGGCGTTAGGAAGAGGTTCTTCGATTTTGTTCTCATCGTGGCCACTGAACTTTAACAACGCTTCCGTCGTTCCCAAGCGTTCCGCAATTCCACTTGCCAGAACGGATTCCGATTGAACTTCCAGAACCGAAAACTTCAGCGATGAACTTCCGCTGTTAATGACAAGAATCTGCGGCTTGCCGTTGCTCATATCAGCCATTCCAGAGAACAAAAAGCTTGGTCGCCTAGTCCGACCAAACCCAGTCCCGAGCCTCAGGCAGGTCGTCGAAGTGCTCCTCGATGTATTGTCGATGCTTGGCCAAGATTGATTCTCCGCGAGTGATTAGCTCTGCCGCATTGACGATATTCGGTGAGTACCGAACGGCGTCCATGGCGAGGTGGACGCGGCTCATTCGGTTCAGCACCACCATATCGAATGGCGTCGTCGTAGTACCTTCCTCGATATAGCCGCGCACATGGAATCGGCCAGTGTCGGGCCGGCCGTGCAGAATTCCATGAACGACAGCCGGGTAACCATGAAAGGCGAAGATGACAGGCTTGTTGTAAGTAAAGAGCTTGATAAACGATTCCTGGCTCAGACCGTGGGGATGGCGATCAGGAGGACACAGGCACATCAAATCCACCACGTTCACCACGCGCACTTTGAGGTCGGGTAGATGGCGGCGTAACAACCATGCCGCTGCCACGGTTTCCTGGGTGGCGATATCACCTGCACAGGCGAGGACGACGTCTGGCTCATTGCCATGATCGTTGCTGCACCATTGCCAGGTCCCGGCTCCAGCGGCACAATGGGTGAGCGCGGTCTCCATGTCCAACCATTGAAGCTGAGGCTGCTTGTCAATGACGATCAGGTTGAGATAGTTATGACTCTGGAAGCAATGATTTGCCACCGAGAGCAGGCAATTGGCGTCAGGGGGCAGATAAATCCGCACTACGTGTGCCTTTTTACTGACTAGGTTATCGATAAATCCCGGCCCCTGATGGCTGAAACCATTGTGGTCGTTGCGCCAACACGTGGATGTCAGCAAGTAGTTGAGTGAGGGGACAGGTTTGCGCCAGGGAATGTGCCGGCAATGCTCGAGCCACTTCGCATGTTGCATCGCCATCGAATCAACTACCATGGCGAAAGCTTCATAAGTTGCAAAGAGCCCATGGCGACCAGTCAGAACGTACCCTTCCAGCCACCCGTGACAGTTGTGTTCACTTAGAACTTCCATCACTCTACCATCGTGCGAAACGTGGTCGTCAATGTCAATTAACCGGCCGACAAAGCAACGGTTAGTTACCTCAAACACAGCTCCTAGTCGATTCGAGTTTGTCTCGTCTGGGCAGAAGAGACGGAAGTTGGCCGGCTTAGTATTCTGCTTATAGATGTCGCGAAGGAATTGTCCAAGCTGTCGGGTCGACTCGTGACGGGTTGTTCCAGGCTTCTTCACTTCAAGTGCGTAATCAGTGAAGGCGGGCAAGTTCAGGGGCATCTCAACGCGGCCACCATTCGCGTGAGGATTGTCTCCCATTCTGCGTTTGCCTTTAGGAGCGAGCTCGGCGTACTCGCCTTGGAAGCTGCCGTTTTTGTCGAAAAGCTCTTCCGGCTTGTAACTCCGCATCCACTCTTCCAAGAGCTTCAAGTGCTCCTGATTATCCCGCACACCAGCCAGGGGTACTTGGTGGGCACGGAATGTGCCTTCGACCGGTATACCGTCCACGACTTTCGGCCCGGTCCAACCTTTCGGCGTCCGTAAAACGATTGCTGGCCACACCGGCCTTTCCGTGAATCCATTCTCGCGAGCGTCGGTTTGAATCTCTCGAATTCTCAGAATCGCGGCTTCGAGCTTGGCGGCGAAGTCCTGATGGACCTGTTTCGGATCGCTGCCTTCGACAAAAGAGGCTTCGTAGCCGTGCCCGGTGAGAAAGTCCCGGATGTGTTCGTCCGAATCTCTTCCCCAAACAGTAGGGCCCGCAATTTTGTAACCGTTAAGATGCAGAATTGGCAATACCGCTCCATCGCGAACCGGATTTAGAAACTTCACGCCCTTCCAGCTTCCCTCCAGCGGTCCGGTTTCAGCCTCCCCATCGCCCACGACCGCGGTCACAATCAGCTCTGGGTTATCGAAAGCCGCACCAAACGCATGCACGAGGACATACCCTAACTCTCCTCCCTCATGGATAGAACCCGGAGTCGGGGCGCTGACGTGGCTAGGAATGCCGCCCGGAGTCGAAAACTGACGAAACAACTTGAGCATTCCCTGTTCATCCTGGGTAATGTTGGGAAAATATTCGGTGTAGGTCCCTTCGAGATACACATTCGCAACCAGCGCAGGGCCGCCATGACCGGGTCCGGCCATATAGACTACATCGAGGTCATATTTGTTAATGAGCCGGTTTAAGTGAACGTAAATCAGATTTAACCCGGGTGATGTCCCCCAATGCCCCAGTAAACGGGGCTTGATGTGTTCAGGTTTCAACGGCTCCTTCAAAAGAGGGTTAGCCATCAAATAGATCTGCCCAATATTAAGGTAGTTTGCTGCCCGCCACCAAGCGTCCATTTTTCGTAGCAACTCAGGACTAAGTTGGTCTGACGCGCCTTCGCGTGAACTAGCTGTTTTCTTTGATGCACTACCCTTCCGAGGAGCTTCACTTCCCGTCGGGCCGGAGATTGATTTCGCTGGTTCTTTCATGTGGTTGCGTTTCCTCTTCGTTCTCGCCAATTTAATTTCGCCTCTGCTAGTCGTCGAGAGCCAGATCACCGGATGTCGCCTCGCGTTTGGAAACGCGCGCGTTGGCGACGCCCCGCTGGGGGCAACCGGCGTCACTGGAAAAGGCTACGGCCTGCAACTTTTGATCACCATGGGACTTTGGGGCGACGCAGCGTCGTGGCTCTTTAACGTGCGGGTAGGGGGATTCTAGTGCACCAAGTCTGAGGCTGGTATAGCGAGTATTCTCCTTGCTCGAGCAGCACAGCCAGCCAAAATTTTGCCGCTATGCTGCTATACCAGCCTCAGACGTGGTGCATTAGTCAATCCATTGCCTCGGTTGTCCCGTCGTTGCCAATACGCTGGACCAAAGGAGACCTTGCGGATCAACGTGTTTCTTCTCGCTCACGGCCAACGAAATCGGGATGTGCGTGAACGCACCATTCAAAAATCCGACGACCAGATTCGTTTTGCCGGCCATCGCTGCGTGCACCGCATTTCTGGCCAATAGATCGCATAGTAATGCGTCCTCGCAGTTTGCCGGCAGGCTGCGCACGAAATAGCTTGGGTCGAAGTATTTCACGTCTGCCGGTATATTTGCTTGTCTGAAGTAACGAACGATCTGTTCCTTCAGATAGAGGCCGATGTCAGCGTAGCGCCTGTTGCCGGAAGCGTCCGTTTCTACCGGAAGGTCTCGGATTAAATCCTGACCGGCACCTTCCGCGACGGCGACCACCGCGTGACGAGCAGATTCCAGGCGACGTCGGAGTACTTCGAGGAAGCCGTTCTTTCCCTCTAGGACAAAAGGAACTTCCGGGATTAAACAGAAATTAACTTCCTGGCTGGCTAGGGTAGCGCCTGCGGCGATAAAACCGGCATCCCGTCCCATCAACTTCACCAAGCCCACGCCGTTATAGGCACTACGCGCCTCGCTATGGGCGCAGTCGAGGATTTTGTGCGCCGTTTCCATCGCAGTCGCCATGCCAAACGTGCGGGTCATATACATCACATCGTTATCAATGGTCTTGGGAATGCCAACCACGGCAAGGTTAAGACCGCGCCTCTGCACTTCGTTGGCGACGTCTTGCGCTCCACGGAGGGTGCCGTCCCCGCCGACGCAGAGCAGGATGTTGATCTTCTGTTCGACAAGGAACTCAGCCATTATATCTGAAGGCTGCTGTCCCCGCGATGAGCCAAGAATTGTTCCACCTTTTTCGTGGATGTCGGACACCGACTTTGGCGTTAACTCAATCGGCGGTAGACCAATTCTCGGGTTGAGACCAGCGTATCCGTAGCGAATCCCGTACACCTGCTGCACACCGTAGTGGTAGTAGAATTCCATGACTGCCGATCGAACCACATTGTTCAACCCCGGGCAGACACCGCCACAAGTGATGATCGCCGCTCTAGTTTGTCGCGGTTCAAAGAAGAGTACTTCCCGGGGACCGGCCTTTTCAAAGAAAATATCGGCAGGCAGATCCTGGCCGGTCGCAGTCTCGATTTGATATCGGACCCGTGCCTCGTCCGGTACAAAAGCACCGGGTCCTTGGCCCGAGCGGTGAGTCAGTTGCAATGGAGAAGCGATCACTGCGGGTCCAAGCACCTGTACTGATGTTTGGTTGGGCGTGATCACTTTTAGGTCTCGGCGGTTGCTCTTAAAACGAAGGCTACGATGTCTTTAGCGATCTAAGCCATCGCTCCAGCATCCGTTTTTCATAGTAAAGGGCCTGTCTGCGCCTGGGATCGCGGGCTATGGAACTCTGGGATGTTGTATCAGTAATCCTCGTGTCACCGTTTGCTACAACGCGCCCGGAACTATCTTGTAACGCAAATGTGAACGACATGCGGGCAGGTCGAATTTGACCGCGGACGACGCGAACACCGCTTCCTCCTAGACTAGGATAGTGGCCGGCCAAGTCGATGTCCGTAAACCGGAGAGTTAGTTTGCCTCCCGGGATTTTCCGCTCCAATGCCGGCGTAAGATCGTCACTGATTTGCCTGGCGAAAAAAGAGGCCGACCACTGAGCATCACGTCCATAGATGCGGAAATCGGTGAATTTAGCTGGCTGAACATACTGGACGTCTACGGTCGCACGTGGTGCACCTAGAACTGGCGTTGAGGCTAAGAAGCATGAAATCGCAGCTATCGGGTAGAGAGCACAGCGCATATTCATATTCGGATTACTAGGCTTAACCACCTCTCGACTCTACGGACTCCAACGTGGTTGCGACTGGTACTGCGGGTTCAACCACGAAAGTTCCTTTGTGTCTTTCAGGCGGGGCCGCTCGGCGAGTTAAGCGATAGATGCCGAAAGCGGCCATGAGGAGCTGTGCGGTGATGAGAGTGACTGCCAGGCCGCGTGTCCAAGTTGACATGGCAAGCCCTGCGACGATTGGCCCAAATACCGCACCGACGCCTTGTACGATTAGCAGGCCACCCGACGCAGCGACGAACTCCCCCTCTTCAACCGAGTCGTTCACATGAGCCATGACTACGCTGTAGGTCGGCACAATCGTACCTCCGAAAATGGCCACGCAGAGGTAGACTATCCAGCGCGGCGCCTCGTCCGGTACCAGCGCTACAATCGTGAGGAGGGTCACACAGGCAATGATGGCTGCCCCAATGATGACAAAACGCCGATCTAGGCGGTCTGAAAGCCAGCCAAGCGGCCAGGTGAACAGAAACCCTCCGAGAGTGCCGCAGGCCATGAAAATGGCGACTCCGGCGGTATCGAGTCCGCGCTGTTGGGCGAAAATGGGTCCGAGAGAAAAGAACGAGCTGGTGGTTACTCCGCACAAGAACGCGGCTGCCAACCCGAAAGGTGATTGCCGAAGTAATGCCCCGAGGTTAATCCGAGCGCTTTGACCTTCACTTGTGGGAGCAACCGTTCGAGTTAAAGCGATTGGAACCAACGCGACCGCAATAATAATCGTGATGATACAAAACGGTCTGAAACCGCTTGGGTTAGTCGTTGGCAACAGGAGTTGTCCCACGATACCGGCTAGTAAGCCCGTCATGCCGTAGATGCTCAGGATCTTCCCTCGGGTTCGTTCAGTCGCAGAGGCGTTGAGCCAACTCTCGACTACTATGAACAACCCGGCAAAGCAGAATCCGGTAAGCGCACGAGCAGCTGCCCAGAAGACCGGATTTAACACAAGCAGATGTAGGAGCGGCGCGGTCGAAGCGATGGCTCCGAAAGCAACGAAAGCCCGGATATGGCCAACGCTTTCGATTACTCTTCCACAGCGCAATGATCCGACTACGATACCCGCCCAGAAACCTGCGCCGACCGAGCCGATTTGAGCTGGCGAAAACCCCTCGATCCCGCCACGGATGCTCAGCAACGTCCCCTGAAAAGTATTACCCATTTGCATCAGGCCGAAACCCAACAACAGAGCGAACAAAGTCGCCAAGGTCGGTTGGGGAGTGCTTTGCATAGGGGTTCTTCCCCCCGCTACGTCACATTTACCGGTGACGGAGTTACGCTCCAGATCCGTTCGCAATACTCGCGAATGGAACGGTCAGAAGAGAACTTCCCCATGCGGGAAGCATTGAGAATCGACTTGCGAGTCCAGGCTACAGGATCAACCCAAAGGGCGCTTACCGCATTCTGACAATCGACATAGGACTGGTAATCGGCCAGCAGCAGGAACGGATCGTGATCGAGCAAGTTTTCCACAAGCGGATGGAAGAGTTTGTTATCGCCCGGAACGAGCGCACCGCTGTCGATATAGTTCAGTACTTTGGCGAGGCCGGGGTTTTGCTCGTAATAACTCCGTGGACGATAGCCGCGCAATTTCAGCTCTCTCACCTGTTCGGCGTCGAGACCGAATAAGAAAAAGTTGTCAGCGCCGACTTCTTCGCGGATTTCAACGTTGGCTCCATCCAAGGTGCCAATGGTGAGGGCTCCGTTGAGCGCGAACTTCATGTTTCCAGTGCCTGATGCCTCGAAACCGGCTGTCGAGATCTGCTCGGAAATGTCGGCTGCAGGAAAGATGAATCGGGCGTTTTTCACATTGTAGTCAGAAAAGAACACCACTTTAAGGCGATCACGCACATCCGGGTCATTGTTGACCACTGCGGCGACCGAATGGATTAGCTTAATGATGAGTTTTGCCATCGCGTATCCGGGCGCTGCCTTTCCGCCAAAGATAAAGGTCCGCGCCGGTATTTTTGCGTCGGGTTCAACTTTGAGGCGCAAGTATAACGTTAGAATGTGTAGCAGATTGAGATGTTGCCGCTTATATTCGTGCATTCGTTTGCACTGAATATCGAAGAGCGATTCCGGATTTAGCTTTACGCCAAACCTTTTATCAATCTGGATCGCAAGATTCCGCTTGGCGATTAGTTTAACCTCACTCCATCGTCGTTGGAACTCCGCGTCATCGACGAATTGTTCCAACTTGTGAAGCTGATCCAGGTCGCAGAGCCAATGGTCGCCAATTCGCTCAGTGATAAGATCAGCCAGGCCCGGATTACTCATAGCCACAAAACGCCGCGGAGTAACCCCATTGGTCACGTTGCAGAATTTCTCCGGCCAGAGTCGGGCAAAATCCTTAAGCACCGTTCTCTTCAAAAGGTCCGAATGAAGCGCAGCAACACCGTTGACGTGATGGCTGGCTATGGTCGCAAGATGAGCCATGCGAACATAACGCTGGCCGGTCTCATCGATAATCGACATCCGTCTGGCAAGATTGTCGTCAGGAACAGTGGCCCGGACCTTTTGGAGGAAGCGGTCGTTAATTTCATAAATGATTTCCAAGTGCCGGGGGAGCAGGCTGCCAAAGAGCGCCAGCGGCCATTTCTCCATCGCCTCTGGCAGCAAAGTGTGATTCGTATAAGCGATGGTCCTACTGGTTACGTTCCAGGCTGTGTCCCAATCCAATAGATGCTCATCGAGCAGCAGACGCATCAACTCAGCGACCGCAATGGCCGGATGCGTATCGTTCAGTTGAATGGCAAGCTTCTCGTGGAAGTCTTGCGGTTTGCCGCCCATGAAGCCGTGCATCCGCAGCATGTCGCGCAGAGAGCAGGAGACAAAGAAAAACTGTTGCTGCAGCCGGAGGATCTTCCCCTGCGCCGGTTCATCGTTCGGGTATAAGATCTTGGTGATATTCTCCGAGGCCATTTTATCGTGCACCGCCTGGTAGTAGTCTCCTCGATTAAACGCGGCGAAATCGAAGGACTCAACGGCCTCAGCTTTCCAAAGCCG
>Ga0126381_100006618_pt1 | contig 12836 bp, 12 predicted proteins | sample PanSoiMetPlot_28_FD_96465 | JGI IMG/M metagenome (GOLD analysis project Ga0126381, IMG submission 96465) | Tropical forest soil microbial communities from Panama - MetaG Plot_28 | ecosystem: Environmental > Terrestrial > Soil > Tropical forest > Bulk soil | place: Panama | collected 2016-02-17
CGACAAGCGGCGCCGGTGAGGTTACGCCGTTGGAACTCCTCCAAAATTCTTTGACAGCGCAGATTTCTGGAGGGCCGAAACTCACTGTAGAATACTCTAGCGCTGCTCCGGGCCTAGTTTCGGGCGTGGATCATAAGCTGCCAGACACGATCACTGTCCTTCAGGTTACCGATCCGGCGTCCTGCCCATGAAGTTCACAAATTTTGACACCGGCGAGACAAACACGTTAGTGACGGTTGCCGTCACTCCAACTAATGCGCTTCAATGCGAAGCGTGCGGATCGGCTTCCATGGGAAACACAAAAGTCTCGCCCGCGGTATTGACGATCAATTGCCCCGATCCCAGCGGCTTTCCCTGGTTCGCATAGAATACAGCGCCGTCCGTCGACTGCCCTGGCAACAGCTTCGTACTCACAAAGGCAATCGCCGAAGCCGCCGCAGCAGCCTTCAGTTTTGACGAGCCCAATTCCGCTTGCGCGCTTTGCCGTCGCGACTCGTATCCGTTCGTCGAATGCATCTGCGCGTTGGAATTCAAGGCAGCTTCGTAAGCCGTGATCAGCTTGATGACGTCGCCGCGCCCAGCCTTATCGAGCAGTTCTCCGACGACCGTCCTCGCCGGCATTGCCTGCAAGTCTTTCCCATCGTCACGCTTAAAATGGAAGTCTTCCGGCCGCACGCCCCACGACACAGGCGAGCCATTCGATACCGCCACCTGCAACACAGCCCAACTACGAATATGCGTATGAAGCGTCGCGATCATAATCGTGATGCCGCCGCGAGTCAGAGCCTTGTACTTCAGCCCGCTGGATTCAAATTCAATAACCTGGGCATTCGCCGCCAATGCGAAAGCCATTAGCAGCACGAGACGTTGCATTAGTAATCATTAGAGCACGCTTGTCTCTGAGTATCTTCCGAACACATCCGCCAGCGCCGAGCAGATCTCTCCGACCGTCGCATATATGCGTACCGCATTCAAAATAAAGGGCATTGTATTGTCTGACGACCGCGCTGCGGACCTTAAATCATCTAACGCTTTCTTTACGGCGCCATTATCGCGTTGCGACTTCATTTGCACCAAACTATCCACTTGCTAGAGTTCCACGCTACGGTCGATTTGCAGTAAATCGATCGGCTGCTCTTCCTGTTCCACGAATCTATTCACGCCGACAATCACACTCTCTCCGCGCTCCACAGCCGACTGATATTCGTAACTCGCTCGCGCAATTTCGCTCTGTGGATAGTTGCGCTCGATCGCGGAAATCATTCCATCCATCTCGTCGATGCGGCGGATGTACTCATTAGCCGCGGCCTCCATCTCATCCGTGAGGCGCTCCACATAGTCGCTTCCGCCGAAAGGATCGGGAGTCGCTGTCACGCCGCTTTCAGAAGCGATCACCTGTTGCGTGCGCAGCGCCAGTGTCGCCGCATGTTCCGAAGGCAGGGCATACGCTTCATCCAAGGAATTCGTATGGAGAGACTGGCACCCGCCTATCACCGCCGCCATCGCCTGCAGCGCCGTGCGGACGATGTTGTTCTGTGGTTGCTGCCACGTGAGCGAACACCCCGCGGTCTGCGCATGAAACCGCAGCTTCCAGCTGCGTTCGTCCTTTGCTCCGTACCGATCCTTCATTGCCTGCGCCCACATCCGGCGAGCTGCGCGATACTTCGCAATTTCCTCAAAGAAGTCGTTATGCGCGTTAAAGAAAAAACTCAGGCGGGGTGCGAAGCAGTCGATGCCTACGCCGCGCTCAAGCACCCAGTCCACGTACTCCATACCGTCCCGAAGGGTGAACGCCAACTCCTGCGCGGCCGTCGATCCGGCCTCGCGAATGTGGTATCCCGAAATCGAAATCGGGTTGAAGCGAGGTGTTTGCGACGCCGCGAACACAATGGAATCCGTGACCAATCGCATGGATGGCCGCGGTGGATAAATATACTCTTTCTGCGCGATGTATTCTTTCAGAATGTCGTTCTGAAGCGTGCCGGAAACCTTCTTCCAATCCGCACCCTGCTTCTCCGCGACCACCAAATACATTGCCCATAAAATCGGAGCCGGCGAATTGATCGTCATGGAGACACTAACTTCGCCCAAGGGAATCTCGGCGAACAAAGTCTCCATATCTGCGAGCGAAGAGATCGCTACGCCACACTTCCCGACTTCCCCCAAAGACTGGGGATGATCCGCGTCGTAACCCATCAACGTCGGCAGATCGAAAGCGACAGACAACCCAGTTTGGCCCTGTTCAAGCAGATATCGATAGCGCTTATTGGCCTCCTCCGCGGTAGCGAACCCGGCAAACTGCCGCATCGTCCAAAGCCTGGACTGATACATCGAAGGATGAATCCCCCGGGTATAAGGGAACTGTCCGGGTTGCTCAGGCATGTGGCGCAGATTGGCAATCCGCCTGCTGACGCGCGCTAACCACTCGGGAAAGACGCGGGTTGGTAACGTGCCCCTCAGGACTCACAAATACATCCGCCCAATCAACCACAAAGTAATTCCCCATGCATACACCAAAATAACCCGCCGAGCCGTCTGCTCCCCCATGCTCTTCACCATGTGCGCTCCGATCACTCCACCTAAAATTGCGCACACAAACATAGGAACACCCAGGGTCCAATTCACAATCCCGCGCACGGCGAAAATTGCGACAGCCACCAGATTCGTCAGGCTCCCGCACATGATCCGAATCCCGCTGACAGTCTGAATATCCATATCGGTTGTGATCAAAAACAGCGCGAGCATCAACACACCGAGCCCGGCCCCAAAATATCCGCCATAGATGGTCAACAAAAACTGCCCAACCAACAAAGATGTCAGATTCATCCCATGAGCCGAGTGTAACGAAGCGAAGTTCCGAATCTGTCCGGCGAATGTGAATGCCAAGACAGCGCCCAACATCAGCCACGGAACTAACTTCGCGAATTGATTGTCGGATGTATGCAGCAAGAGCTCGCTGCCGATTGTTCCGCCCAGCAGCGAGGAAGCAGCCATCCCCCAAGCCAGCTTCTTCCCCCGGCTAGCCAGCTTATCGCGATACACCCATGTTGAAGCCCAGCCGCCTGGCATTAATGCGAGGCTCGCCGTAGCATTCGCCATGATGGGGGACACGCCTCCAAAGAGAAGCGCGGGAAACACCATAAACATCCCGCCGCCGGCTAAGGAATTGATGGCGCCCCCGGCAAGGGCCGCTCCCAAGAGGACGGCCCATGTCAGCGCGGAATCAGGCAAGCCTTCATCGTACCGCCGCGCTATTTGCTTGCGAGCGTACGATATCGATGCGCGACGTCTCCTGACACTCTCGCGGCCTCTCGTGATGTCAGATAGCGCAGTTCCGCCGCTGGAGTTACGCGCTGAACCACCTGCGCAAGCCCCGAAAGCATTCGAAGCTCCGCGTCCGTCATTCCTCGTCGCGTAAGAACGCCAACCCCTTCAAGAATCAGAAAGGGCCGATCCCAATACAATCTCCGGCAATCCTCGAGATTGAAAATTGGATGAAACAGCTCCTCCGCTGCGTCTCCGGAAAATATCGCCTGGCAAGGATAGAGCAATCCTCCCTTAAGGATCCTTCGCGAAGTTTCGTCTGTCGCCAGGGCGTGAACTGCATCGTCATCCGGCGTCTCCCAATGTGAGTCGCACGAAGTTTCCCAGAGCACCGCATAATCGGCTGGATGGGCTTGCCTGGGACAAACGGCCAGCCGTCTTCCCACCTCTGCCAGCAGTTTCCCTAAATTTTCCGCGTTATCTGCTCCAATTACCAAGCCATGATTCCCGAGCACCAACACATCCGTCGCGGGAGCGATCGCCATCGCCCGCTCCACCGCATGAGCCAGGGATAATCCCGATTCCGCATAGGGGATCCACTGCCAACGTAGCCCTTTCAGGCGCGCTTCCAGCTGAGCTGCCGCGTCCTTTCGAACCGCCCACGCAATTGTGTTCACGCAATGAACATGCAAGACAATGCGATGCGGAAGCACAGCGTGCATGGCAGTTTCAAGCGATGCGCTCCCATACCGCGCCGAAGGGTCTACGCCCTGACGCAAACACGCGCGCACTTCATCGAGATCAAGCGGAAGCATGATGTGGTCCCGCAGCGCATCCGCCATCCAGCGGCCCGACGCCTTGATCCACAACGCGCCGTCCAGCTTCGCGGAGCTGTTCCCGCTGCTTCCTTGCGTCAGCAGTGGATCGCGCCCGACTCTCTCTGTAAGTTTGAGCACCGGCTCCAACGCCACTGGACTCGCGATCTGATTTGTCATCGAATACCTCACTTCTCTTACGAAACTCGTGCCACAACGAAGCCTGCAGCCTCCTACGGCGCTTCTCAGTAACTCGCGCCGCAACGGAAGGCCGCAGCCTCCTGCGGCGCGCTTCTGCTAAGACAACACTCGAAGCGGATCCTCCGCCGGTTCTGCAGCCGCATGCTTCGCCAAGGACTGCCCTATCTTGATCGACGCCTTGAAAATAGCGCCGACCGGTACAATTCCTCCCAATTTATGAGCCGCAATCGCCGCCAGCCCCATCGACGCGATACATCCGCACGATCCACAATCCGGAATTCCTCCGAACTGGCAAGGCACGACCTTTGTCTTCAAATCCGCAGAAAGCGTCTGCGTTGTTAAAGCAAATACGCAATCCTTCGGACTCTCGGGCGGCCTGGAGAATTGGCGAATCAACGCTTCCGGCATATCCAGCTTCGGAAACTCCAGGCGTAGAGCCATCAGATCGTCAATCGCTTCGGCACGCTCCGCCGCGGTCAGTATCTCGGGCAATTCATCTCCCACCTGAGGAGTGAACAGGCTGAACCAGATCTTACGGACTTGCGCGCGCGGAGTCCAAAATTCCAGGAACTCCCTCAGATACCCCGGCCGTTTCATCATCTGACCCGTGACTGTGCAATGGATGGTAACCTTCTGGCCCGCGATGTTTTTTATGATGCGGTCGTAGGTAGCCGGAGCTCGGCGCGCATCATGTTCTGGCTGTAGGCCGTCGATCGAGACCACCACGTTGAGCCCGGAAAGGTTTCCCCAACCGGCAGCCATCGGCCGAAATGCGCTGGTGACCATCTGCACGTGGATGCCGCGTTTCAACAATTCCGGAATCAATACCTCTACCTCCCGATACCGCACCAGCGGATCGCCTCCTACGATCGATAAATGAAGCGGCCGTAACCGGTCGGCGATTTCGAGCACGCCGTCGATCAATTCCTGCCCCTTCCGATCGTTCAAACTGCGCAGGGTGATCCCGCCGCCCAGATGCGCGTCCTCATATGCGTAACAGCCGGGACATCGAAGCGGACACTCCCGCGTAATCTCGATTGATAGCGACGGTCTCTCTCCCTTGAGAATCTTGCCCCACGCACGAATCACTTCAAACGTTTTCAAAAAGAAGTCCTTCCTCACGGCACAGTCACCAGCGCACAACGGACGCGGCGGCAGGTTTCTGATAGGGCGCCGCCGTGTCCGTTGTGTGCTGAATAGGGGATTCTGCCGCCACTGCTCAAGTTTCCGTGAACCAGCACGATCAAGCCGAACCTGCAGCGCAGGCTTCAGCCTGTGATCCGCGCGTTAGAGGAAAGCTCGCGACTGGTTAGAGAACAGGGGGCGGCGAGGGCCTAAGTAAGCGGAGGAGAAGGATCAGAAGCAAGAGCCGTGAAGTCCGGCTGATCGACAGGCCGGAACGCCGGGACGTCGGCCAAGACCCGCTGCCAATTAGAATCCGGATTCGTCCATACCGCCGCGGGCGTAACACTTGCAGCGCCGCCCGAATGTTGATGAAGAGTTAGAATCTTCCCGGTAGTCGCGCCCGGGCTTACAGCAGGTGGGTCTGGACGCGCGTCTAGCGTGGAAATCACCAGCAACGCGAGAATTGAAAGCACCCAGCAAAGCGACTTCATGTGCCTGCGTATCCGTTCCCATAGTACCGAACTCAGCGCACAGGACGCGGCGGCGTCCGAACGAGTACCAGAAATACTGCCGCCGCGTTCGTTGTGCGCTGGGTTACCGGAGAGACTAGAACAATCCGTCATCTGTCCGATAAGGAATGTGGGACAGGCTTCAACCTGTCACCGCGGCGCAAATGATTCATCTCACGCGCATGAACCACGCTCCCATGATCCTCAACGCGGATCTCATCGAACACATAGAAACGACGCCTGACACAGTAGTCAGCCTTATCAACGGCCAGAAGTTCGTAGTCCTGGAATCCGCCGGTGAAATCGTCTTGAAGGTAATCCAATTCCGCCGCGAGATCCTGGGCCCTCCCAGCAAAACCTAACCAATGCCCGAAGCTTCCGAACCCAAAAGCAAATCAAAGCCCAAAACACAGACGGGCAAGTTTGATTTAGCCACGGGTCTCGGCATTGTTCTGGCCTTTGCAGGTATCCTCGGTGGGCTGCTTATTGAAGGCGGGAAAATCAAGGATGTCCTTCAATTCACCGCATTCCTGATTGTGATGGGTGGCACGGTGGGCGCTGTTCTTATCGCCACGCCTCTGCCGGTCGTCAAAGGAGCGGGCAAGCGCCTGATGGGCGTTTTTGTCTCCAGCCCTCCATCCTTCCTTGTCCTCATCCAGGAGCTGGTGGCCTACGCGACGAAAGCTCGCAAGAGCGGCTTGGTCGGCCTAGAAGAAGACGCTCAGGCGAGTGCCGACACATTCCTGAAAAAGACGCTCATGCTCGCTGTGGACGGAACAGACCTGCAAGATCTTCGCAAAATGATCGAGATCGACATCGAGCTAGAGGAGCATCACGGTGAAGCCGAAGCCAAGGTCTTCGAAGCAGCCGGGGGCTTCGCGCCCACCATTGGCATCATCGGCGCCGTGCTCGGCCTGATCCAAGTGATGAAGAATCTCGGGAACATCGACGAAGTAGGTCATGGCATCGCAGTATCGTTTGTCGCCACGGTGTACGGTGTCGGCCTCGCGAACTTGCTTTTCCTTCCCGCCGCAGCGAAAATCAAGTCCGCCGTGCATCTCGAAACCCGCCGCAAAGAAATGATCCTCGAAGCGGTCTGCGGAATTATCGAAGGACTCAACCCGAAGCTTATCCACGCCAAGCTGGAAGGGTTCGCCCACGGTGAGGAACCCGCGAAACAGAAGACTGCGAAAAGGGAAGATAAGCAGGCAGCGGGCGCACCTGCCGGAGCCTAGCAGCACACTATGGCGCGTAAGAAGAAGCATGCGGAGCAAGAAAACCACGAACGCTGGCTCGTGTCCTACGCCGACTTCATTACTCTCCTTTTCGCCTTCTTCGTGGTCCTGTTCGCGAGTTCCCAAACCGACAAAGGCAAAGCTGAGAAAGTATCGGAATCCGTGAAAAAGGCTTTAGAGGGTGAAAAGATGTCGGCCATGGTTGCCGCTATCCTCGGCGGAACTGTCGACAACACTGGTAAAGGCAACGGCATGACCCGAGGCCCGGGCGGCGTCAAGACAGTCACGGATCAAACTCAAAAGGACGACAAAATCTCAGCGTTGCTGCCGTCGATGAAAATCCTTACCCAGAGGTTGGCAAAGCAAATCTCCTCCGGAGAAATCGAAGTCAACATGGAGAAGCGAGGGCTCGTCATCTCCTTCACGCAAGCCGCGCTCTTTCCTTCTGGCGAAGACACCATTCCGCAAAGCTCTTATGCCGCGCTAGAGAAAGTTTCCGAGGCCATCGCGGGTATCCCAAATCCAGTCCGCCTCGAGGGACACACCGACTCGCGGCCCATCCACAACTCGCGATTCCTGACCAACTGGGACCTCTCCGCGGCGCGCGCGATAGCCGTCCTCGAAATCCTAAGCGGCCGCTTCGACATTCCTCACGAGCGCCTCTCCGTCGCCGGCTATGCCGACACCGCTCCCCGAGCTTCTAACGATACCGAAGAAGGCCGAGCCAAAAATCGCCACGTGGATATCGTGATCCTGAACGAAGAGGGCGTCAAAGCGGAACCGACCAAACTCTAGCGCGCTGCGATCCGGCACCAAAAGAAGCCCCCCTTTGCGGGTGACGGATTACCCCCAGAGACCTAGTACGAACCCCACAGTGGGGTCTTTGGAATCAACGGCTTTCCGCGTAAAGTGTACTTCTGACCCTCAGTATGCCCCCCGGCTCAGACGACGCACGGCACGTATTAATTGGACAATCCGCGAAGACGCGTCACGTGTTGCGTCTCATTGAAAAGCTCGGAAAATGCCGGTGGCCCGCCCTTCTTCTTGGGGAAACGGGCACCGGCAAAGAAGTTGTCGCGCGCGACATTCATACGCGGAATCCGGTGGGTCCGTTCGTCACTATAGATTGTTCTTCCATGGTCGGCCCTCTCATGGAGAGTGAGTTGTTTGGCCACGTCAAGGGAGCATTTACGGGGGCGGCCAACGCCAAGATTGGATTAATTGAAGCGGCGAGCGGCGGGACCGCTTTTTTTGACGAAATCGGCGAACTCCCGCTCGATCTGCAAGCGAAGCTTTTGCGGGTCCTTCAAGAGAAGGAGTTTCGTCCGGTCGGTTCTCTCACCACTCGCCGCTCCGACTTTCGCATTATCGCGGCAACCAATCGCAATCTGCAAGCCGAAGTAGAGAAAGGCACGTTTCGCCGCGACCTTTATTTCCGATTGAACGTGATAAACATCCGGCTCTCGCCACTGCGTGATCGGATAGAAGACGTTCCCTCTCTTATTAATCACTTCCTGCGGCGGGCCGGCGCAAGCCATACGATGACCGCCGAGGCGATGGAGGTTCTGCTTTCTTACGATTGGCCGGGCAATGTGCGCGAATTGGAGAACTGCATTCAGCACATGGTCGCGATCAATTCCGGTCCGCTGCTGCATGTGGGCGATCTGCCTTCTAACCTTCAGAATCATCTGGTTCAAAGAAAATCGCGATTCCTGACGGCGGCCGCGGGCGCCGGTTCTTTTCAGACCTCTGAAGTACCGATGAAACCGAACGGCACCGCAGTCAGCGCCTACCCGACTCCGGAGAACGCTATTCCAGCGCCGGCCGCCATTGTTCCGCTCTCGGAACTCGAGCGCCGGGCCATTATCAACGCACTTGAGTACACGCAGGGGGATCGCGCCGTCGCTGCGCACCTCCTCGGCATCGGAAGGACGACGCTCTACCGCAAGCTCAAGGAATATCGCCTGGCATCGTAAGGCTGCATTGGAGGTACCCCATGAACATGCGAGTGTTGCTCGTTGAGTCCGAGCCTGAGGAGGCTATCTTTCTTCAGGACGTTCTCAAAGAGATTGAGGATGAGCGACACCTGCGGCCTTGGGTTCATTTGGAAATCATGCATGCCGCGAGCCTGGAAGAAGCAGACGCCATTCTTGATTCCGAAGCTGTAGACGTCGTTTTGGCAAACCCCGACCTTCCCGAAAGTCGCGGCTTCGAGACTCTTCGGCATTTTTCCACACTTTTTCCACACTTACCTATGGTTCTGCTGCTGGGGACGGAAGGCGAATTCCTCGGCCTGAGGCTGATGCGCGAAGGGGCGCAGGATTTTCTGCTTCGCACTGATATCGATTGCGCGCCGTTAGCTCACGCACTCCGGAACGCTATCGCACGGCAGAGATTAGTGATGGCGGCGCAAGCGGCAAGGTTTCGAGATCCGCTCACCGGGATCCCCAATCTTGGCTGCTTCGCGATGCTTGCGGACCGTGACCGTCGTCTCGCTGAGAAATTGGGTGCGCGATGGATGGTCTTGCTCGCGGAGATCAGCGATCTGGACGAAATGGCCGATGCATATGGCGAGCAGCGCAGGGATTTGACGCTGGTTGAAACAACTGAGCTGCTGCGCGAGCTGATTAGCGGAGCAGATCAGCTGTATCGCGTCGGCGATAGCCGGTTTGCGATTACGGTATTCGAATCGAAGAACGAGTTTCTGGAACAGACTCTCGGGCGTGTGGAGCGCGCAGTCGCCGGGAAACGTATTTCAATTGGCGCTTCAATTTTCTCCCCTGGAAATCCCGCCAGCCTTGACGATTTGATGAGCGAGGCTCGAACCAAGCTCGTCGTCTCAAAGGCTGGGGACAGTCCGTTGATTATTGGGCGCGGTCTGCAGCTAGCCGCCGGGCGCTGACAAGCTTCACACTTTAGAAGCTCTAAAACAATTGGTGTGAAAATGTCAGATTGTGTCGGCTTCTCGTGAGGCATATACGCCACCTCCCGCGCACGGGCCGGAGGTGCGCATCTCTCGACCTCGCCAAGAAGCTAGACTCTTTCCATGGCGAAACCACTTGAAAGCCAGGTAGCGATTGTCGCCGGCGCGACTCGAGGAGCGGGGAGAGGTATCGCCCGCGGCTTGGGCGAAGCTGGGGCCTTCGTCTACTGCACTGGTCGAAGCATGCGCGGCAACCCGTCGCCATACAAACGTCCGGAGACATTAGAAGAAACCGCGGAGATGATCGTCGCGGCTGGTGGGACGGCTGTAGCCGAGCGCGTGGACCACACAGTCGAAGCAGAGATTGAAGCTTTGCTCGCGCGAGTCCGCGAGAAACAGGGACGGCTGGACATCCTGGTGAACTGCGTCGCGGGCGAAGACCCGCTGCTCGGTTCGTGGGATCCCATCTGGAAGACCGACTTCACCAACGTTGACCGTGTGCTTCGGCAAGTCCTCACCTCGCATTTGATGACTGTGAAGCACGCGATGCAGCTCATGATGGAGCGCAAGCGCGGGTTGATTTTCGAAGTGACGGATGGCGACCTGCTGATGTCCGGTGGAGGCACTTTCGGCGCTCTTGCCAAGCAGACGCACAAGATGCTCGCGCAAGCATGGGCCGCGGAGTTCCACCAGCACGGAGTTGCGGTGCTTTCCATCACTCCAGGATTCTTGAGATCGGAAAAGATGCTTGAGAATTTCAAAGTCACGGAAACGAATTGGCGGGACGCGGGGAAGGAAGACAAGAATTTTCTGGAATCTGAATCGCCTTTATTCGTCGGCCGAGCCGTTGCGGCGCTCGCAGCCGATCCGAACATATTGGATCGCACTGGCGAGATGGTGAGCTCGTGGGAGATCGGACGCGAGTTCGGCCTCACAGATTATGACGGCCGCCGCCCTGACTGGGGCAAGTTAGACATCGACTACTCGATGTTCGATAACAAATTTCTGCAGGAATACGCTGATACTTTCGCCATTCAGGCTCGATGGTTGAGGAAGCTATCGGCGCGAATCGAAGAGCGCCAGGCCACATTTCTTAAAAATGAGTTCGTACGGGCACGCGTTCGATAGTCTAAGAAGAGTAGTATGACGCGTGCGTGAATTTTGCCTGCCACAACCTAACGATGCCTGAGTTCGCGCAGTTACTCCCGCACATCAGCCACCGCACACCCGTCGTCGAAGCAGGAGCCTCAAAAGCGACGCTACCAGTGCTGATGATCGACCACATGCTGGAAATGCCAACAGCGAACTAAGAAAAAGCTCGAACAATTCTTCAGAAGAGTGCGTCTCGGACTGCAAGGAGTACTGTTTATGCGAACACCTGGCTTGCTTCGTTCCTTCGTTCTCCTGTCCGGATTTGCGTTCGGCCAAGTCGCCGAAACGACGCCAAAGATTGAACTTGCCGACGTTCATGCCGCTCCTAAGAGCTCCGAGCCCAGGTCGCGAATGACCGTGCCGCGGGCCGGGCGATGGGAGTTGCGTAACGTTACTGTGCTTGAACTGATCGGTCTTGCGTACACGGTAGATGCGGATCGGGTGATCGGCGGACCCAACTGGCTGGATTCGGCGCGGTACGACATTATCGCCAAGGTACCTCCTGGAACGACGTTCGAAACGGGCCGACCGATGCTCAAGGGATTGCTGGCGGACCGGTTCAAGCTCGTGGTGCATGACGACACGAAGCAGATGCCCACATACGTGTTGAGCGTCGCGAAGGGCAAGCACAAGATGAAGGAGGCTGAAGGCAGCGGACCAGCGAATTGCAATGGACGTCCAGTGGATCCGGCGAAGGGAGCTGTGTTGATCGGAGTCAAATGCCAGAACATGACCATGGAGGTGTTGGCTCAAAATCTGCGTGGGGCGGGCGGGTACGTTACCGAGAATATCGTCGACAAAACCGATCTCAAGGGCACATGGGACTTTGAGTTTCAATTCACGGCCAGGCCGCTGCTCACGCAAGCAGGGCAGGATGGAATCACTCTGCCTGATGCGCTAGAAAAGCAGGTCGGGCTGAAGCTGGAGCTACAGAAGAATTCGCTGCCGGTGATCGTGATCGATAGCGTCAGCGAGACTCCTACCGACAATCCTCCGGGTGTTGTAACCAGCATTCCTCCGCCTCTGCCCAGCGAGTTCGAAGTGGCTGACATCAAGCCTTCTCCTCCAGGAACGACGACACAAAATGCCCGAATGCAGAACGGGAGATTGGATGTGGAAGGATTTCCCTTGAAGCAGCTCATCATGGCCGCGTTCGAGCTTCGCAGCGACGATTTCGTTGCGAATATGCCTAAATGGGCGGAAACTTCGCGATTCAACATCGTCGCCAAGGCGTGCGCCGACCCTTCAAATTGCGCGCAGGTCGACGACGCAACGCTTCTTCCAATGGTGCGCAAATTATTAGAGGATCGCTTCAAATTGAAGACACATTACGAAGACCGCATGGTCAACGCGTACACGCTTTTGTCCGTGAAGCCTAAACTTCAAAAAGCTGACCCAACGAACCGGACGGGCTGCCGCGAGGGTGGGACATTGCAAGGCGCGGACCCGCGGGATAAGACTCCCGCTCTTTCACGGCTAATTACGTGTCAGAACATGACGATGAAGGAATTCGCGGTGCAGCTTCAGAGGCTCGCCAGCGGTTATGTGAAGAGCCAGGTGGTGGACGCCACGGGACTCGAAGGCGCGTGGGATTTCACATTGAACTTTAGTC
>Ga0126381_100006620_pt1 | contig 12833 bp, 8 predicted proteins | sample PanSoiMetPlot_28_FD_96465 | JGI IMG/M metagenome (GOLD analysis project Ga0126381, IMG submission 96465) | Tropical forest soil microbial communities from Panama - MetaG Plot_28 | ecosystem: Environmental > Terrestrial > Soil > Tropical forest > Bulk soil | place: Panama | collected 2016-02-17
TCAAGCTGAACACGTTGTACGACCGATCGGTGTCGATTCGCGACTCGGTCAACGACGTCAAGTTCACGTTGCTGCTGACGATCGGGCTGGTCGTCATGGTCATCTTCCTGTTCTTGAGGAACCTGTCGGCCACAATCATACCCAGCATGGCGCTGCCGATGTCGATCATCGGAACGTTTGCCGCGATGTACCTGCTCGGCTATACGCTCGACAACCTCTCGATGATGGCGCTGACGCTATCGGTCGGGTTCGTAGTGGACGATGCGATAGTGATGCTCGAAAACATCGTGCGTCACATGGAAGACGGCGAGGGAGTGCTGGAAGCAGCGTTCAACGGGTCGAAAGAGATCGGCTTTACGATCATGTCGATGACCCTGTCGCTGGCCGCGGTATTCATCCCGATATTGTTCATGGGTGGAATTCTTGGCCGGCTGTTCAGGGAGTTTGCGGTAACGATCAGCGTGGCGATTCTGGTGTCGGGGTTTGTATCGCTGACCCTGACGCCGATGCTGTGCAGCCGATTCCTGAGGGCGCACAAGGACCAGAAGCATGGCAAGTTTTATCAGGCCTCTGAGCGGTTCTTTGAGGGAATGCTTCACGTCTATGATTCGACGCTCAGGGTTATCCTGCGGCACCGATTTTCGATGCTGGTGGTGTCGCTGATCGTTCTGGTGGTGACCGGGTACCTGTTCTATGCGATCCCGAAAGGGTTCCTGCCGACTGACGACACCGGCCAGATCTTTGCGTTTACCGAGGCGGCCCAGGATATCTCGTTCGACGAGATGAAGCGGCACCAGCTCCAGGTGGCGGCGATTTTTGCCGGCGATCCTAATGTCGAAAACTTCATGTCCAGCATTGGTGCATCCGGGCCTAACGCCACCGGCAACACCGGCCGGATCTTCTCCAAGCTCAAAGCCAAGCCGGAGCGCAAGCTGTCGCCGGAAGAAGTGATGGACGAGTTGAGGCCCAAGCTGGCCCAGGTCCCGGGAATCCGGGTCTACATGCAGAACCCCCCGCCGATACGGATTGGCGGCAACCTGACCAAGAGCCTGTACCAGTACACGCTGCAGGGCGCGGACACTGCGGAGTTGTACAAGGTCTCGCAAAGCATGGAAACCCAGATGCGAACCTTGCCCGGGCTGCAGGACGTTACCAGCGACCTGCAGATCACCAGCCCGCAGATCATGATCAATATAGACCGGGACAAGGCTTCGGCGCTGGGTGTTACTGCGAGCCAGATCGAGAGCGCGCTGTCGAGCGCCTACGCTCAGCAACAAGTATCGACGATTTATACTCCCACTAATGAATACTGGGTAATCGTTGAGCTGCTGCCCCAGTATCAGACCGATCCCGACCGCCTGAAGATGCTGTACATACGGTCAAGCTCCGGAAAGCTGGTGCAGCTCGACGAAGTAGCCAAGCTTACCAGGACGCTGGGTCCGCTGACCGTGAATCATCTGGGCCAATTGCCGGCCGTGACCGTATCGTTCAACATGAAGCCCGGCGTGCCCCTCGGCGATGCTGTCGATGAAATAAACCAGATAGCCAGGACCGAGGTTCCGGCAACGATTACTACCAGCTTCCAGGGCGTGGCCCAGGCCTTCCAGTCTTCGATGACGGGGCTCGGAATCCTGCTGATTATGGCAATCCTGGTTATCTATATGGTGCTGGGCATCCTATATGAGAGCTTCATTCATCCGCTGACCATTCTATCAGGTTTGCCATCGGCCGGGTTCGGAGCGTTGTTGACCCTGATGCTCTTCAAGATGGAGCTGAACGTCTATTCCTTTGTCGGCATCATAATGTTGATCGGCATCGTGAAAAAGAACGCGATCATGATGATTGACTTCGCGGTGGAGGCCGAACGAACCGGCAAGAGCCCTGCTGCCGCAATATACGAAGGCTGCTTGATCAGGTTCAGACCGATCATGATGACGACAATGGCAGCTCTGATGGGTACGCTGCCAATCGCGATCGGGTTTGGCGCCGGGGCGGAGTCGCGCCGTCCGCTCGGGCTTGCAGTGGTCGGGGGACTGGTCTTCTCGCAGCTGCTGACGCTTTATATTACTCCCGTGATTTATATCTATATGGACGGGCTGCAGGAGCGGTTGTCGCACCTGCGCGCCAGAGTCAAGGGGCGCAAGCTGCAGCCGGCAGTCAGCGGCGGCTTCGTTCCGGAACCCGGATTCATGGCGGAGCCCGGTCCCGCCGACGCATCAGCACGCTATTCGGAAGGGGATTGAGACTGGTCGATCTTTGAGGCCATCCGCCCGGCCCTTTTAAGCAGGATGCAGCGTTTGGGCTTTTGTCAAGCAATAAAGCTACAGTTGAAAGAACTCACGACCCGACTGAATGCGCACGTTGCAGAATCGCCTTATGCGCTCAAAGTCCCTCACGTTATTGGTAACGAGAAGTGCATTCGCTCGGCGCACACATCGAGCAATCAGAACATCGCGGATGATTCTCTGAATGTCGTGCGGATGCAATCGGGGCGTTTTGCCGGACCGCTTCGATTTGAGACCTCGAAGAAGCGAATTGAGAACGCGGCCGGCGAGAAGCCAATCTTCAGTTGTAGGAACGAGTAACCTACTTTCTTTTTCTAGGCCCTTGGCCGTGGCTTCCCAACTCTTGAGCTCAGATCCATCCCTGGCGCCAGCCATCAGCTCCTGAATGACCACGATGCAGAAGTATGATCCTGGAGGAAGCTTAGGTTTGAACGCGATGAGCACCGAGGTGTCAAAGACGATGTTACCCATCTAACCTGTGATGCCTGTTCGCATAGGTCTTTTCCCAGGCCCTTAAGATCAGTTCATCGGCGGTCGGCTCTTGCTTCTTGCTGATCGTGCGCTCCGCGATCCTTTTAGTACCCTTTGATTTACTGGCGCGCCGGTTTCGTCTGGCACTCGGTTCCCTCTTTAAAGTGCGTTTCGTTGACATAGTGCTCACCTGATATTCAAAGGCCTCATCTCTATTAGATCACAGCGCCACCCAATTGAACATATCGCAAATGGACCTTTCCGATAGAGCGTAACCCCAAGACTCCCGCTTACTTTATCGCTATAAGACTGCTGGCCGTGCGGAAGTATATTACACCTTGTGAAATCGCGGGCGTCGCCAGGCAAGGCTCCCCGAGTTCATTCTTGGCCAGCACCTCGAGAGTCGGGCCTGCCTTGACAACATTGACCGTGCCCTGTTCAGTCGCGCAGTAGACTTTGCCGTCTGCCGCTACGAGCGATGCCGAGCAGGAGGAATCAACTCCCAGCCGATCCTCATACACCTTTTGGCCGGTCTTGAAATCGAAGCACCGCAATACGCCGTTGTGGTTGGCCAGATAGATATAGCCCCGATACACGACAGGTGTTGAAATGTAGGAGCCGCCGTTTGGAGCGCACCAGACGACCGAGCCATTGCTGGTGCTGCCCTCGGCCAGCGAGATATCGCCCTGAGCCGACGGACGGATCAAGAACAAAGGCGCCTTTCCACCATGAGCGTTTGAGACGACAATCAGACCATCAGCTACAAACGGAGTAGGAATCGGGATATCGCCGCCGCCGCGCAGGCGCCAGAGCTCCTTACCGGTTTCGAAATCATAGGAGACGACGAAAGGCCATCCGTTGGTGATGACCTGTGTCCGCTGGCCGTCATTGTAGATGAACGGCGAGCCCCAACTGCCCTCGCATAAACTTTTGCGCGAGGATTTCCATAGCTGGTCGCCAGTGGACAGACTGAAGGCAGCCAGGAACGGCGCTGCAGGATCGTCGCATAGCAGAACAATGCGGTCCTTATATAGCGCCGGCGAGCTGCTGTAGCCCCACCCGATGCCATGCCAACTGTTGTTGACGACACCCAGGTCCTTTTTCCAGATCTGCTTACCATCCAGATCGAAACAATAAAGACCTTCGGAGCCGAAGAATGCCACGAGGCGCCGCCCGTCAGTGACGAGCGTAGTATTAGCGTGGGTCGATTTCTCGTGCCTGTCAGTCAGGGGCTTTGCGGTGCGGAGGACTCGCTCCCAAATGCGCTTGCCCGATTTCTTATCAAAACACAAGATCATCCACTTCTGCTCGTCGTTGTCCTTGGCCGGTTGGACGTCGCCGTAATAACCGATCCGCAGCGGAGCCTTTCCTGACAGGCGCACCGCAGTTCCCACATAAATCCGGTCACCCCAGACTATGGGGCTGGAATGGGCAAGTCCCGGAATCTCGGCGCGCCATAGTACGCCTGAGACCTTGCCGGTCGAGGAATCGGCATTCCAGGAGACTCGGGTTGGATAGCCGTCAGCGATGCCCTGCCCGCCAGGCCCGCGAAAGCCCGGCCAGTTCTGTGCTTCGGGCGCGGAAGCAAACTTGACCACGGGCGCCGAAGCCAGTGTGACGGCGGGCACGGCCATCAAAGAGGTCATCAGGAACGAACGTCTCGATAATTCGAATCCGAGCTGGTCTGGTTTATCGTCGTGGTGTCCCACGCTGCACCTCCAGGAGAACTGTTAGAAGAAGTGAGGGAGAGCTGGATGAAAGTTAAGGTTCATTCCAATGGCTTTCAGCGCTCGTCGGAGAGCTTTCCGCCTCCTCACTCAAGGTAATCGATGATAATTCAGGTGCATCCAAGAGTCCAGCAAAGCATACCCGGCGACGAACCGGGTTTCAGTCTCTTGTTCGGGTCATAATCTATTTGTCGATTGAGAAGCAGGCGATCCGATCTGGTATATCCAGGCCATTGGCGCCGGTATAGCAAAGCTCCCTGCTCGATTTCCTCAAGGCTTCTATCGTTACTCTATGGAGCACTGACACTCTTTAATAGACATATCGGACGGGACGCTAAGAAACTCAGGAATACATTACTTGCGACAGCAGGCAGGATTGCCAAATAATGGCGGAATATGGCTACGGCACGGAAGGCTTCACTCATAGCGGTCATGGCGGCCGTTCTGGCCGTCCTCAGCCTTGGGATCATTTGGTGTGTCTGGTCGCTGGCCTCCCGCTCTGTAGAGGTCGATTTTTTCTTTACGCCAGTCGTCGCCACTCCCTTCTGGGTCTGGGTGGGGTACGGGTTGTTGGGGGCCGTTCTCGTATTGTTCATCTGCTGGCAGCGTCGCAAGCAACATTAGGATCGACTCCACCCACCGTTAGGCTGGAAGCAAGGTACTACGGGCTCACGCCCGTAGCTTTGTCCGGCTTTGTCTAAATATAGCATGCCGTAGATTGCGGATTGCGCCGCCCTGAATAATCCCTGAATGACGTTTGCAAATGACGTTTGGAGAGGTTGTGCTCTTATTGACTATGGCCGTATTCTGGCTGGGCGATGTCCCACTTATCACGAAGAGCGTTCTTAAAAGCAGGCGGTTTCGCCGGGGCCGCGGCCCGGGGAACCGCAAGTCTCGTTAAGAGGTCCCTGGGCTGGCCGATCTTCAGCGACGGGAGTGGATCAGCGTTCGCTGCGGGTCCGGCGGCGAAAGCGGCCGTGCTACCAGCGCCGCACTCGCCGTCGTGGGTCGATAAACCGATGCGCTGGGCGCAGCTCACGCTGGTCGAAGATGATCCCGGCAAGTTCGACCCGCGCTTCTGGCTGGATTACTTCAGGCGCACCCGGTCAGATGCTGTCTGCCTGAGCGCCGGCGGATGTGTCGCGTATTATCCCACCAGGATACCGCTGCACCATCGCAGCCGCTGGCTCGGCGACACAGACCCGTTTGGCGAGCTGGTAGCCGGCTGCCGAAAGCAGGGAATGGTCGTGATCGCGCGAACTGACCCGCACGCTACTTACGACGATGTGCATGACGCTCACCCCGATTGGATCGCGGTCGACGCCGGCGGAAGCGGGCGACGCCACTGGGCTTCGCCAGAGATGTGGGTAACATGCGGGCTAGGGCCTTACAACTTCGAGTTCATGACCGAGGTCACCAAAGAGATCGTCTCGCTGTACAAGGTCGACGGTATCTTTATCAACCGGTGGAGCGGTTCAGGCATGTGTTATTGCGAGCATTGCCGGAACCTGTTTCGCGAGGCGTCCGGACGCGACCTGCCGCGCACCACAGACCCACAGGACCCCTCGCAGAAGGCCTATCTGGTTTGGCGGCAGAGCCGGCTATTCGAGCTGTGGCAGCTTTGGGACAGTGAGGTTCGCAAGATTAATCCAGACGCCCGCGTGATTCCCAACACCGGCGGCGGAGCAACCAGCTCGCTGGACATGAAAAAGATTAGCGAACTGGCGCCGATGCTGGTTGCCGACCGGCAAGCCCGGCGGGGTCTTGCGCCTCCCTGGGAGAATGGCAAGAACGGCAAGGAATTCCAGGCGGTCATGGGAAGCAAACCCATCGTAGGGCTTTTCAGCGTGGGCCTCGAGGAGCCGTATCGCTGGAAGGACTCGGTGCAAAGCGACGCCGAAATCCGCCTTTGGGTAGCTGACGGCGTCGCCAATGGCCTGCGACCATGGTTCACCAAATTCTCTGGAGTGCTGCACGATGAGCGGTGGCTGCCGGTGGTCGAGGAGATGTTCAACCGCTACGCAAGCTGGGAAACATACCTCCGCAACGAAGGGCCGCTGACGCGAGTGGGCCTGGTCTATTCGCAGCAGACCGGCTGGTTTTATGGGGGCGACCGTGCAGCCTCCAAGGTCGAGGATCACACCCTGGGATGGTATCAAGCGCTGATCGAATCGCGCATTCCTTTCGAGATGGTGCACGACCAGATGCTCGAGGTTCTCGACGCCCGGCAGTTCAAGACCCTGATTCTGCCGAACATTGCGTGCATGTCTCGGGCACAGTGCGACCAGCTCCGCCAGTACGTCAGCGGCGGCGGCAGCATCATAGCGACTCACGAAACGAGCCTTTACGATGAGTGGGGCGTGCGCCGAACCGACTTCGGACTGGCTGATTTGTTCGGCGTAAGCTACAAGAGCGGACCCGAAGGACCAATGCACAACGCCTATCTCGGTTTGGAGCATGGGAGCACCGGCAAACATACACTTCTGAAAGGACTCGAGGCAGCGCCGCGCATCATTCACGGAGCCTGGCGCCTGGAAGTCGAGGCGCGCGAGAAATTCCCGGTTCCCCCGCTGACGTTGATTCCGAGCTATCCTGATCTGCCAATGGAAAAGGTCTATCCGCGGGTCGACAGGACAGACAAGGCCGAAGTGTACTTGCGCGAGACCACTGGTGATGGTAAGCCAGCTGGCTCCTCGGCGGTCCGCTCTGGACGGTTGGAGCCTAAAGGCGTGCCTCAGCAGGTCGGCCGCGTAGTTTATTTTCCATGGGACATAGACCGCACGTTCTGGGAGGTGTTGTGCGTTGATCACCTTAAGCTGTTGCGGAATGCAGTGGAATGGGCCACGGGCGAAGAACCCCCGGTCAGTGTCACGGGGCCGGGCATCCTTGATGTAACCGTGTGGAGGCAGAAGGGCTCAATGACCGTGCACCTGGTGAACCTTACGAACCCGATGATGATGAAAGGGCCTTTGCGGGAGTTGGTTCCTGCGCCGGCTCAAAAAGTGAGGGTCCGCCTGCCGGATGGAGCGACGCCGCGGAGAGTGAGGCTTCTGGCAGCCAGGATCGTCCCGCGGATCGAACGTCAAGGCCAGTACCTGAGCCTGACCGTCCCATCAGTGCTTGATCATGAGGTGGTGGCGATTGATTGGTAGCCGTGTTAGTCCGAGACATACGTTCGGCTCGGCAGGAGCCAGGCCTCGACGAGCCCTCACCGGGTCAGCCGCCCTGGTGCTGTTTTGTGTGATGGCTCTGACGGCTGGCATGTGCTTCGGGCCGCCCTTAGCGGCACAGCGGGCAGCAGCAACCAGGACTCGCGCAATATCGCCAAGCACCTTACGAAGCAACTCAACAGCCCGAGGTGTAGCGACGCTGCCAGGCAGAACAGCGTCCCCTGGCAGAACTATAGCTCCCGCCAAAACGGCGCCAGAGCCGCTGAGCCGGCAGTACATCCAGACTACCTGGACCGTGCAGGAAGGTCTGCCACAGAACACGGTCAACGCAATACTGCAAACACGCGATGGATACTTATGGCTTGGCACCTTTGGTGGGTTGGCGCGCTTCGACGGCGTCAAGTTCACCGTTTTCAATTCTGCCAACACTCCTGGCATGAGGGCGAACCGGGTCTTATCGCTGTATGAGGATCGCGCCGGTGTCTTATGGATCGGCACCGAGACGGGCGAGGTGATGAGCCTGAGGGGCAGCGAGGCCAGAACTTTTAGCACAGGCGACGGCCTGCCAGGTGGTCTCGTCTGGTGCTTCTGTGAAGACCACGAAGGCGTACTGTGGGTTGGCACCACCAAAGGGCTGACCCGCTGGCAAGAGGGTAATGTCAGGACCTACACAAAGGAAGATGGGCTCGCCGGAAACATTGTGTGGTCAATCTATGAGGATCGCCCGGGCCACTCTTGGCTTGGCACTGACGAGGGACTGACAGAGTTTTCAAATGGCAGAGGCAAGCCGCGCGATCCTCGAGGTGGCCTGAGAGCTGTGCTTCCTGGCCCGGGCGGCGCCATCCGGGTGGCTGGGCAGGTGGGTGTTGCGTCGCTCATAAACGACCATTTGACCTACTACCCTAAACCTGTGGGCTTCACTGATGAGTTCGTTCGAGCGATGACCGTCGATACCTCAGGCGATATGTGGGGAGGCTATTTTGAGGTTGGAGCAGTCAGCCGCTGGTCACACATGGAACCCTCTAGAGCTCCTGCAACCATTGTGCTAGGTTCAAGCTCCATTCGAGCGATCAGCATGGATACCGAAGGCAACATCTGGGTCGGTACGGGAGGGGGTGGCCTGGTTCGGCTCAAGGAGCGCCGAGTCACAGCCTATTCGTCAGAGGATGGCTTCCCGAATGACAGCGTACAGGCCATAACCGACGATGGAGCCGGCGGAGTATGGGCAACAACCGGTCGAGGTCTGGTCCATGTCGGAGGGGGCCCTGATCACGCGTTCACTGCCATCATGGAGCAGCACAGACTGGGCGGCATTTATCGCGACCCCGACGGCGTATTGTGGGTCGGCGGTGATGGATTGACGAGACTCGGCGGCGCCGAGTCGACAACATACTCGACGGCGGAGGGCTTGTCGAGCGTGTCGGTAAACACAATCATCAGGGACAAGTACGGCAAACTGTGGGCCGGCACGACAAGTGGATTGAACGAATTCCGTGATGGTGGAATTGTCGCCTATCATAACTCAGTTGGCCTGCCGAGCGATGATATTCGCTTTATTCTGCCCGCGTCGGATGGCAGCCTGTGGCTGGGCACGGTCGGCGGGTTGAGTCGTTTCCACGACGGAGCCTTCACGAATTTCACGGCTGAGCAAGGGCTGTCGAACAACTACGTGCGCAGCATTGCCGAGGGCGACGATAATGCGCTATGGATTGGCACATATGGCGGCGGGCTCAGCCGGTTCAAAGATGGACGCTTCATCAATATCACGGTGAAGGACGGGCTATTTGATCCGTTTATCTCGCAGATTATAGATGACGGCAAAGGCCGCTTCTGGATGTTGAGCAACCACGGTATCTTCAACGTTGCACGCCAAGAGCTGAGCGATTTTGCGGAAGGCCGAGCCTCGTCGATCACTTGCATATCATACGGCACTGCGGACGGCATGAAGAGCTCCGAAGGAAACGGGGGCAGCCAGCCGGCGGGATGGAAGGCGCCCGATGGGAAGCTATGGTTTGCGACGATCAAAGGGCTCGTTGAAATCGAACCGGAGCAAAGCCAGGCGATGCTTCCTCCGGCCATGATTGAGGACGTCATTGTCGACCGTGAGGCGCAGCCATCAGGCCAGGTAGTTCGAATCCCGCCCGGAAAGGAAAGCCTCGAGATTCATTACACAGGGCTGAGTTTCACTCGCCCGGACCAGGTCCGGTTCAAATATCGAATGGCTGGACTCGATAATGCCTGGATTGATGCCGGAACCCGCCGCGCCGCGTATTACTCGCATATTCCGCCTGGCAATTACTTGTTCTCGGTAATGGCCGCGAGCAGCGATGGCGTTTGGAATGAGTCACCGGCAACTCTGAGCGTTGTAGTGGTCCCTCCGTTTTGGAGGACCTGGTGGTTCCTGGTTCTCAGCCTGGCAGCCGGTGCGGGAATGCTCGCTGCTTTCTACTGGCGCCGCGTCGAACACTTGAAACAAGCACGGGCAGCGCAAGAAGCTTTCTCCAAGAAATTGTTGGAATCTCAGGAGAGCGAGCGACAAAGAATCGCAGCCGAGTTGCACGACGGATTGGGGCAAAGCCTGTTGATAATCAAGAACCGGGCATGGATTGCCTCCAGTGGGCTCGAGGATCGTGAGGCCGCCACGGAACAATTGAAAGAAATCAGCGACTCGGCGTCACGAGCGATTGATGAGGTCAGGGAAATCGCATTTAACCTGCGCCCCTATCAGCTCAATAGGTTTGGCCTGACGAGGACCCTGCAGTCGATCTTCACGAGATTCTCAGACCCTGCGCGGACGGTTTTCTCCGCCCAGATCGACCAGATCGACGGGCTCTTTTCCAAAGAGGCCGAGATCAGCATATACCGAATCGTCCAGGAGGGGATCAACAATATCGTCAAGCATGCGAGGGCGACTGAAGCGAGGTTGATTGTCAAGAAGCAGGGTGGAGGCGTCGAATTCGTGATATCGGACAATGGCGAGGGCTTCGACGCCGCCTTCGTCGCGCCGCGTGACGGTTCACGGCCCGGATTCGGCCTCACTGGAATGGCCGAGCGTGTGCGCATGCTCGGTGGAACTTATTCGATGAGTAGCGCTCCCGGAAACGGGGCCACAATTACCATCAAACTCAGATTTGAGGATGTGGAACATGAAAACGGAAATACGAGTCCTCATCGCTGACGATCATCCGATATTTCGCAGTGGCCTCAGGCAAGTCATTGAGCAGGCCCCTCACCTAAAGGTGGTGGCGGAAGCCCCTGACGGCGCGACCGCCTTCGAGTGCATCAAGGATATGCGGCCCGACATCACCATCCTGGACATCGATATGCCCGGCGAAGACGGGTTCGCCGTCGCCCGCAAGATTCGCGAACATCGACTGCCGGTAACAGTCATCTTTCTCACAATGCACAAAGACGAGCTGCACTTTAATGAAGCTCTCGATCTCGGCATCAGGGGATACCTGATCAAAGACAACGCTGCCGCAGACGTTGTCAATTGTATCAATGCAATCGTCGCCGGCCAGGACTATATCAGTCCTGCTCTATCCACTCATTTGTTGAATCGGTCCAGGCGGGCGGGGGCGTTTGCTCAAAAGCTGCGCGGCGTCGCGGACCTGACTGCAACCGAGCGCCGCATCCTGGCCCTGCTCGCTGAATACAAAACCAGCAAAGAGATCGCGAGCGAACTGTGTATCAGCGTGCGGACGGTCGAGAATCATCGAGCCAACATTTGCACGAAATTAGACCTCCGCGGCACTCACGCGCTCGTAAAATTCGCCAGCCAGCACAAGTCCGAACTCTCCTGACACGACCTGGTAGATGGTCTTACGCCTGAGTGCCAGTCCGCATCAACGCGCTGGGAGTTTGGGCTCGCTGGCCTCTGGAGATCTGCGGCCCCAGCGGAATCCAAGCGGTTGTTAGCCGCGAAACACCCATTCACGATTCACTTGGCAAGCTCGATCAATGGGTTTTCAAGGCTACAGGTAAAGTCCTGGGCGATCATCGGATAATAGATCTTGCCGGAAACCTGAACCTTTTTCCCTATTCCCACAGTCTGGCCATCGGCCAGATGCACGATCAGGTCGGCGTCGGTGTATCGGGAAGGAGGAAGCTCCATTTGATTGGGACTGGACCCAAAGCTGGTTTGTACACCTATAGGCGTTCCTTTGAAGTCAGCTTCTTTATATAGCCGTAAAACGCCACTTTGGTTGCCGGTGATCTTGTCGGGAAAGCGCAGATAGCCGATGACCGCAATGCGCTTGCCGCTGTTGGCCTTGTCGCAAACCGCATCAAAGTCCTTCAGCTCACCGGGCGTCGGGGGTCCGTAGCTACACGCCCCCAGTGCCAGGCAGGCTATAATCACTGCTGCAAGTCTATTAAGCACCATAGTCTGACCCCCGCCGTTTGTAACCGCGAAATTTGCGCAGATCGAAAATTCGATTCTGCATATGTCTCTGCCGTCGCCGGAAATAGGGACTGGTGAGCCCGACGCAGAAGATCCGTAAACCGTGTGGAAGACGGACTGAAATAGTATAAAATGTCCTTCTAGATTGCCATCCCGCAAGTCGAAGGGAAAGGCTGCCAAAATGCGCATGACGAAGACAAAGAGCAGATACTCTCCGACCTGACCCGAGCCGAAAAGGCCGAACTGCTCCAGTGGATTGTCCGCGATCTGGGGGACGCATTTCCTGGCATCGAAAACACCCCGGGCGTTGTTGGTGGGGCTGCCCGCATCTCTCGAACAAGGATTCCGGTCTGGTTGCTCGGGCAGGCAAGGCGGCTTGGAACGAGCGAGGCCGATCTTCTTCGAGACTACCCAACGCTGACCGCACAGGATCTTGCGAACGCCTGGGCATATGTCCGCTCGCATCGTGAGGAGATCGAAGAGGAGATCGAGGCTAACGAACGAGACGAAGATTGATGCAGCTCCACGCGGACGAAAATTTCCCTCTCCGAGTGGTTGAGGAGTTGCGCCGCCCAGAGGTCAGCTCGTCAGGGTCTATAGGCGAGCGTGATTTTCCGCCTCACGAGAGTCAACAGTTCCTCAGGCACAGAAGACAACAGTGAGCACGCCATCCTTTTTGCCCGACCGGCCGGAGTAGAACCACTCACTCAAATTGAGTAGTTCTACTCAGACGAATTGAGAACTCCTCCCTATTCATCTCGCATCGCGCATGCCTCAA
>Ga0126381_100006621_pt1 | contig 12833 bp, 9 predicted proteins | sample PanSoiMetPlot_28_FD_96465 | JGI IMG/M metagenome (GOLD analysis project Ga0126381, IMG submission 96465) | Tropical forest soil microbial communities from Panama - MetaG Plot_28 | ecosystem: Environmental > Terrestrial > Soil > Tropical forest > Bulk soil | place: Panama | collected 2016-02-17
CATCCGTCAACCCAAAGGGGGCTCGGGTCTTGGACCATCGCAAGTCGGAAGCAGAACGCCGCGAGTGGGTTCGTTTGCCGCTTGCCATTCCTGTATTCGTACGCAGCCGCGACCAGGCGGGTAAGGACTTCCTTGAGTTTGCGACCGCGTTGAACATCTCCGCGGGCGGGGCTTTGGTGGCCGTACACCGCTCTCTGCGGCCAGCAACGCAGGTTTCACTGGAAATCCCCAGTGCCCCTCTGGCTGCCTCCGCTCCCATTCCAAAGAGCTCCAAGAATCTCCGCGCCAAGATTGTCCGGGTAACCCATGCCGAGGGTTACCATCTTCTGGGCCTCAAATTTAATCAGCCGATCCTGAACCACACCGCCAAGCATCGCCCCCGCAACGGAAGGAAAGTTGCTTCTTCAGTGTGAAAACTTCTTCCTATGTAAATTCGTGATTCCCCGGCCGTTGTTCGAGCAGATGCAGGATGTTTCCTCTTTTGACTGGGTACTCGTAAGTTCCTAGAGATTCGACTACTTAGGCTGGGATAGGCACCTTCGATTTCTGTCCGCGCAAGTTTGGCGGGTGGGGTGCAACTTACCCTTTCGGCAAAGGAGTCGCATTCGCCATTATGTCGAGCACAGTGACAAATTCCGTCAGTTCGCTCGTCCAGTCCATCGGCGAGATACCACCGCAGACGGTCGTTTTTGGCTACGGAGAGGCGATGCATGCCCTGCGGGATCGACTCGCCAAGGTCGCCGGTGCCAATGTCCCGGTGCTCATCCATGGCGAAAGCGGCACCGGCAAGGACATTATCGCCCGGATGGTGCATGCGCTGTCTCCGTGGAAGTCCGGTCCCTTCGTGAAAGTGAACTGTCCTGCGATCCCTGGCACCTTGCTCGAAAGCGAACTGTTCGGTTATGAACGCGGCGCCTTCACCGGAGCCTACGGTTCTAAACCTGGGCGCGTCGAAATGGCGCATCGCGGCACGCTTTTCCTCGACGAAATCTCGGAACTTGACATGTCGTTGCAGTCAAAGCTGCTGCAGTTGTTGCAGGACGGTCAGTTCTGTCGCATCGGCGCCCAGGCGGACAAGAAGGTAGAAGTTCGCATCGTTTGCGCCACCAACCGAAAGCTGGAAGAGGAAATCGAAAACGGCACCTTCCGACAGGATTTGTTCTACCGCATTAATGTGGTGAATCTCTACCTGCCGCCTCTCCGAGAGCGGCGTGGCGACATCGATGTTCTGGTTAACTACTTCCTGGAATATTACAACCGGAAATACAACTGTAAGGCGCATCCGCTTTCACCGGAACTGCTCGAAGTCCTCGGGAAGTACCATTGGCCAGGCAACATTCGCGAACTCGAGAATCTCATCAAGCGTTACGTGATCCTGGGCACGGAAGATGTGATCAGCAGCGACCTGCAACCGAAGGATGCGGACCTGCTGACTCCGGACATCAACTTCGACGGTCCCATTTCGCTGAAGAAGCTGACCCGGCAGGCGACCCGAGCGCTGGAACGCAAAATCATATTGAAGGTCCTGCACAACCACCACTGGAACCGCAAGCAAGCGGCGCGCACGCTGAATATCAGCTACCGCGCCCTGCTCTACAAAATTCGCGATGCCGGACTGCCCGCCAACCGTACCCGCAAGCCGGAATCGGCCAAGAGTCAGGTCGCAGCCGACTGAAAAACCCAGTCTTTGGCTCTTGGCGGTGGGTGCCTTAATCTCTGAGGGCTCTGCCTCCTCCCCTATCTACCATCACGTCTCTCGGACTCGATAATGGAATCGGGAGGGGTAGAACCCCGGATTCGGGAAGCGTAACCAAGTGCTTAGGAAGCATTCTTTCTGATTGACTCACTTCTAAATGCGTACTATCGTGACTCTTCCCCACGCAAGTAGCTGACGTGTCTTCAACATGGGGCTGATCTTCACGTCAGACTCACCGGGAGATCCGCAATGAAAATCGCGCGTTGGGCAGCACTTCTGTTCTGCTCTTTACTTCTTCTCGTCTGGCCCTCGTTCGGCTCGGACATTCCGCCGGTCACGCCGGAGGAGTTGCACATGTCCAGCGAGCCGCTGGCTCCGGGTGCACCAGCCATCGTTCTTTACCGTCAGGTCGATCGCGACGACAGCGGTGAAACCGCCCATGAGGTTAACTTCCTGCGAATCAAGATTCTCAAAGAGGAAGGCAGGAAGTATGCCGACGTGGAGGTCCCTTTCTACAAGGAAGGTGGAGAAAACATCGTAAACGTCAACGCTCGCACCCTGCACGCGGACGGGTCGGTGGTTCCCTTTCAGGGCAAACCCTTTGACAAGTACATCGCCAAGGCAAAAGGCCTCAAATACATGGCCAAGACGTTCACGCTGCCGGATGTGCAGGTGGGCAGCGTGATCGAATACTCTTACACTCTCGATCTCCCGGAAGATTACGTTTTCGATTCGCATTGGATTCTGAGCGATGAACTGTTTACCAAGCACGCGAAGTTTTCCTTGAAGGAATACACGAGCTACTATTCCACACTGGGTCTGCAGTGGAGGTGGCAGCTGCTGCCAGCCGGGGCGGAGCCTCCCAAATCCGGGTCGGACCACATTATCCGCATGGAAGTGAACAATGTCCCCGCATTCCAGGTCGAGGACTACATGCCGCCGGAAAACGAGCTCAAGTCCCGGGTGGACTTTACCTACAGCGAGGACATGGAAAAAGATCCGAAAAAGTTTTGGCAGAATTGGGGAAAGAAACGCAATGGCATCGTGGAAGGCTTCGTTGACAAACACAAGGCAATGGAGGAAGCAGTTTCTAAGATTGTCGCTGCGAGCGATCCCCCCGAAATCAAACTGCAGAAAATCTATGCGCGCGTGCAGCAGATTCGAAATACCTCCTATGAATTCGAAAAGACCGCGCAGGAACAGAAGCGGGCAAAAGAAAAAGACAACAGCAACGTCGAAGATGTCTGGAAAAGAGGCTATGGCAACGGCGCACAGCTGAACTGGCTGTTTCTCGCGCTGGCGCGCGCGGCGGGGTTTGAAGCCTACTCGGTTTTCCTCTCGGACCGACGCAATTACTTCTTCGATCCCGCGATGATGGACGCCCGCAAATTGGATTCGGATGTGGTCTTAGTCAAGGTGAATGGTAAAGACGTGTTTTGCGACCCCGGCGCAGCCTTCACTCCTTTTGGGCTGCTGGAGTGGTCGGAAACTTGGGTTCCTGGATTGCGCCTGGACAAGGACGGTGGCAGCTGGATAACCACGGCGGTGCCGAAGAGCGCGGATTCCCGTGTAATCCACAAAGCAGATCTGGCGCTCTCTGACACCGGCGATCTGGAAGGCAAACTCACGGTGACCTATACGGGGCTTGAGGCCATGCAGCGGCGACGTGAAGAGCGCAACGATGATGACGCCGACCGTAAAAAGTACCTGGAAGATGACGTCCGGTCCTCTATTCCCGCGGCCGGCGAGCTTGACCTTTCTAATCAGCCCGACTGGAAAAGTTCCAATACGCCTTTGGTAGCGGAGTTCAAGCTGAAAATTCCCGGCTGGGTTTCCGGTGCCGGCCGCAAGGCATTTCTGCCGGTGGGCCTTTTCAGTGCGGGCGAGAAACGCGTCTTTGAGCAAGAAGCCCGAGTGTATCCAATTTATTTTGAGTTCCCTTCGCAGAAAGAAGATGACGTTAACATCACTCTGCCTGCAGGTTGGCAGGTCAGCAGCGTGCCTTCTCCAAGAGTCCAGGACGCCAAGGCGGCGCTGTATTCGCTGACCGTGGAAAACAATAAACAAACCGTCCATGTGAATCGAAAAATGAACATCGATTTGGTGATTCTTGAGTCGAAGTACTACCCAGCGCTGCGAAATTTCTTTCAATTAGTGAGGACAGGCGATGACGAACAGGTGGTCCTACAACCGGGCGCAGCTGCGGCCAGCAACTGAAACGATCCAGAGGCGATTCGCGCTTTTGGTCGCTGCCTTGGTCTGCTCGTTTTTGTCATTGCCGGCGCAGGCCGGCGATGCCCCGCAATGGATGCATTCTCTCGTCAATGCGCCCGTTCCCGCCCACGACGACAAGACCGACGCCGTGCTCCTCTATGCGGAAGAGAATGTAACCGTTATCTCGGCGGACAAGATCAAAACGACGGTACGCCGCGCATACAAGGTCCTGCGGCCCGAAGGCCGCGACGAGTATGGCATTGTTTTTGTGCCTTTCCGCTCGCCCGGCGAAAAAGTCAACGGCATGCGCGCCTGGTGTATTCCTGCGCAAGGAAAAGATTACGAGGTGAAGGACAAGGAGGCGATCGAGCGTTCCCTGCCCAAGGTTGAGAACAGCGAACTCATCTCCGATCTCCGTATCAAACTTCTCCAAATCCCGGCGCCTGACCCCGGCAACATCGTGGGATACGAATATGAGATCGAAGAGAAACCGCTGGTGTTGCAGGAGGGGTGGAGCTTTCAGGAGAACATTCCCGTACGTGAGAGCCATTATTCGCTGCAACTGCCGTCCGGCTGGGAATACAAAGCTGCGTTTCTGAACTATGCGGAAGTGAAAGCGGTTGCAGGGGGAAATAACCTGTGGCAGTGGACGATATCCGACGTGAAGGGGTTGCGCGAGGAGGAAAAGATGCCGCCCATCGAGGGCCTTCTCGGGCAGATGATCGTGTCACTGTTTCCTCCAGGGGGAGCCGGAAACAACGGATTCAGCAATTGGCATGACATGGGGTCGTGGTACTCGAACCTCGAGAGCGGCCGACTGGATGCTTCGCCGGACATCAAACAGAAAGTCGCATCCTTAACCGCCTCGGCGCCCTCGACGCTCACGAAGATGAAGGCGATTGCGAGCTTCGTGCAAGATAATATCCGCTACGTGGCGATCGAGCTCGGTATTGGGGGCTGGCAGCCACATCCTGCGGCTGACATTTTCGGCCACCGCTATGGTGATTGTAAGGACAAGGCAACGCTGATGAGATCGATGCTGCGCGAGATCGGTATCAACTCGTATCAGGTTGCAATTAACACCGAGCGCGGGTCCATCATGCCTCAAACCCCCGCCTACCTGGGCTTCAATCATGAGATTGTCGCCATTCAGTTACCCAAAGACGTGAGTAGCCCCTCTCTGGTGGCTACGCTGGACCATCCCAAGCTCGGCAAGATTTTGTTCTTCGATCCCACCGACGAACTGACCCCATTGGGACAGATCAGGGGCGCGCTGCAGGCAAATTACGGTCTGCTGGTTACGCCGGATGGCGGTGAACTCGTCGAACTGCCACGACAAGCCCCGAGCATGAACAGCATTCAGCGGACGGCGAAGTTAACGCTGGATGCGCGAGGCAACCTGCAAGGCCAGGTGAATGAGGTCCGGCTGGGAGATCGGGCTGCCATCGGACGTTTCAGCCTGCGCACAGTTACGAATGACAAAGACCGGGTCAAATGGTTTGAGAATCTGCTGGCGGGATCGCTCGCGAACTTTCAGATCACGCAAGCCAGCATGCAGGACCTTTCCTATCCCGATCGTCCGTTTGGATTAACTTACACTTTTCAGGCGGTGAATTACGCCAAAACGGCTGGGAACCTGCTGCTGGTCCGGCCGCGCGTGCTTGGCGTCAAAGGGGACGGGATCCTCGAAACCAAAGAGCCGCGCCAATTCCCTATCGAATTTGAAGGACCGGTCGAGGACACGGACTCGTTTGAGATCACGCTGCCACCCGGCTATACCGTCGACGATCTCCCGCCACCAGCGGACGCAGATTTCGGCTTTGCCAGTTATCACTCGAAAACCGAGCTGAAAGGAAATGTGCTGAATTACACGCGCACGTTTGAAGTGAAAGAGTTGAGTATACCGGTGAGTCGAGCGGCCGACCTCAAGAAGTTTTACCGCATCATTGCCAGTGACGAGCGCAACACGGCAGTGCTCAAGCCGCTCAATTGAAAGCCCCCCGCACTCGCGAAAAACGCGAGGCGGGTTGAACCACAATGAAGACACTTGCGCTCGGCGACATTCCGAGGCTCGCTTATTGGACCGCCAGTTGCACCGAGGTGGTGCGGCTCGCAGTGCCCGAAGTTGCGTTGATGGTCACGGTGTAAGTCCCTGCCGGCGTTCCCGTCGTCACGCTGCTGCTGGTAGAGCTCGAGCACGCGGGGAGCAAGGCAATCGTCCCCAGCACCATGAGCAGCAAGCCGGCGAGGAACCAGCGGCGACGGCGCGAGACCCCTCCCACCAGCGCCAGCCCGCCGATTGGCAACCACAGAGCATAGAGCGGCCCTCCGGTGCGGAATAGGCTTGCCGGAGTGGTGACTCGGGCGGTTGTGGTGATGTTTAGAATGCGGGTCACCGCGCCGTTGTTGAGGTTTGGAACTGGGTTGTTGGGAAAGCTGCACGCGGCACCGGTCGGCAACCCGGAGCCACAGGTCAGCGAAACGGAACTCGGGAACCCGGTACTCGACGAAGGGGAAACCGCAATGGTGTACGTGGCCTCCGCTCCCGCCGACACTTTCTGCAGGGGTGGAATGGCTTGAATGGCGAAATCGTTGACCGTGGCTGTCTGCGCAGCCTGGCAGTTCTTCAAGCAGCCGGGCCCAGGAATCGTCAACACCGCGCTGTTACTCACGTTAGCCGGCTTTGGCGGGGGAAAGCTCGGTGCCGTGGGTGGTGTAGCTACAACCACGACGGTGACGTTTCCAACCGGGGATAGGGTTGTCGTGGTGCCGGAGGCACTCGTAGCGGACGACGGGATGGTTCCAAGGGTGACGGTGCAGATTGCTGGGGAAGTCGCGGTGCAACAGCTACCATTCGAACAGGAATTGGTGCTCCCCACTCCGGCGCCGGAGGTAACCTGGGAAATTGTGGAGTTGGGCGAAAGGGTGTCGGTAAAGATAGCGCCGCTCACCGGGTCGCCCTGGTTGTAAATCGAATAGGCAAATGTAACCGTACTCCCTACTCCAACGGGGGAAGGATTGACCGTGGGATTCGCAGGCACCGGTGTCGCGCATACAACGCCAGAGGGCAGAAGACTGGGATTGCAGGCAAAGCTCACACCCGCGGTATTCGGGCCCAACTCGGTAACGAAGGCAGCGCTCGAGCCGGGGAAGCCTTGGAGGCCATTTGCCGTTACCGGGAAGTTTCCCGAAGAAGTTTCACCCGCGATATAGCTGTTCAGAATCGGATCCACGGCGGTGCTGGTGGCCATGTCAGTACCGGATCCACCCAGCACGCTGGTTGAACTGGTGTTGACTGTGGTGGTAGTTCCGGGCACGATGCGGGCGAAGAACGCACTGGTCCCGCTAGGGCTTCCAAAGGTTGTCGGAGGGCCAGGAAAATTGCCGGAAGAGGTCAGGCCCGCAATCCGTGCATTATGGTTCACGTCCGTGGCGATGGCTAAACCTACATCGGTGCCACTCCCGCCGAGATACGAGAAGTAATTTAAGGGGACGGTCCCGAGCGTGGAACCGCTAGTGCTACTGGCTGGCGCGCCGAATTGCGCCACGAAGGCGTCGCTTGAGCCGCCACCGTAGGTTGCCTGAAATGGCGCCACGGTGCCGCCCCCAGTCCCGCAGAGCACGTTTGAAAACTTGCTCGAATTGGTAGAACCGGTAACGTAAGTATTGGTGCCGTCGGTCGCTACCCCATAGGCCACGTCGACTTGACTGGTATCGCCGGGTGCACCGAGATAGGTCTCAAAGGAGGGCGTGTATTGCTGGGTGCTGCTCACCGGTTGGAGCAAACGCGCCACCCAGACGTCCGTCCCGCCCTGGGAGGCGCCTTGGCAGGCGTTCACGATCGGCATATCCAGGAAACTGGTGCCACCCGCTAGGTACACGTTGAAAGAGGTGTCCACAGCCACGGATCCACCGAGCACAACCCCGTTTGCGGGAGTGCTCCCGCCAATGTAAGTCGAGTAAAGGAGACTATTCGAACCAGCCGCGGTGGCATCAATCTTGGTCAAAAAGAACTGATTGGTTGCCCTGGGGGTGCCCTGTAGGGCGCCGGCGGTGATGGGAAAACCTGAGGACGAAGTTGTTGTCCCAAAGACATAGGCTCGGCCCTGCGCGTCTACTGCGAGATCGCTGGAGGTGTCGATCCCGTTGCCCGAGATGTACGTTGAGTAAAGGTTTTGCGAGCCGGTGGAATCCAGTTTGGTGAGAAATGCATGGGTTCCCGGCGAAGCTGAGAGCTGAAAGCCGTTTACCGTCGGGTATTTCTGAGAAGTGGTCGTACCGGCGACGTAAACGTTCGTACCGCTATCGACCCCGACCCCGGTGGGGTAGTCCTTTCCTTCCCCGCCAATGAACGTCACATAGTCCAGGGTGGGCGCGGTGCTCACGCCGCTGATGCGGGCGACGAAAACATCCGGCGCAGTACCGGCGAGCCCAGTGTCAGGCGTACCCGGCCATCCAGCGCCAGTATTCGTAGTCGAGCCCGCGATATAGACATTTCCAGCAAAATCCAGGGCAATGCCCGGGCAGTGGGGCACGAAAGCAGCGCCGGCGATGGCCGCGCAGCTTTCGGTTCCGGAGCCCCCCAAGAAGGTAGAAAACGACAGCACGGGGTCGATCACCAACGTCCGGCTGCGGTCGTATGCGCCGAGCTCGAATCCGACGCGATCTCCGCGTACGACGAACCTGCCATCAACCTTGCTCGTCCCCACCGAGGAAGTCTGGTAGAGACGCGGCGCTTGAAATCGCAGTTCGCTGTTTCCGGCAGCGATCACCAGATCGCCATTCTCTGCTACCTCCAGATGTTTCGCGCCTTGAAATTCCAGTGCAATCTGGTTGGGATCGGCTCCGGGATTAACCTCGAAGTCATACTCCAGCCGCCCCTGCTTGCCGTAGAAATCAAGATCGACATCATGATAGAGGTCGCGATACCGTACCCGCGCAAACTGTGGGATGTTGGTTCGCCACTGGGAGCGATCATTCCCGAGAAAGTAGTTGCTATGACCAGGCAGGCGTTCGTCGCCATTGGGTTCGGAACTGGGATTGGCGCCGACGAACTGCATCTGAACCACAGCCGGGGGATGTTCGCCCTGCTGCGATTGAGGGCTACGAACGGTCAGGACCGCTTCATGGGTGGTGAGATAAAGTCCGTAGCCGCTTCCTCGGGCCTCAAATTTCACGGGGGACGCCGCCTGACCTTGGTTCGGCTCAAAAACTAACGGCAGACGACCGAGCACATCGGCGGTGGGCACGGATATCGCCGGTCGACTGGAGCGGGAGGAGAGATCGTGTCGCAGCAGAAAGAAACCGCCGGAAGCTAGACACACAAAAACGATAGCGGCCCGACCGCGTGCCAGAACCGCTCCAACCCCACCGCGATTAACCATCAAACAACTCCTCCACTGTCGGTTTCCTGGAGATCGAAGAGAAAAGCGACTGAAACACCTGGAAGGCGGGCATGTGCCCGAGCCCATGTTGGGGTCGCGCATCCCCGCCGGAATGACTTTAAACCAAACAATTACTTAAACATCTGACGGATAGGCTGTCAAGTTTCGCATCCCCTGAAATCAGGACTCCGACCCCAAGCTTGCTGTAAAGTCTGATGCCGGGAAATTGATTGAGAGATGCCGATCAAAGGCGGCTAGTTGCTAATTTGCTTGGGAACAATCGGGCTTAGACTCGCCGTCCACGAGAACTGCGTGCAAGTAATTAGCCACTCGCAACGAGAGAGATGTTAACCCATGCAATCCCCGGCCGTCTTTACCCTTGCATTCGGGATGCCCTTCCACGAGGCTTGAACCAGACCCTTCGGTTTGGCGCTCGCGATCGGGGAAGATGCAGATGCTCTTGCGGCAAGGATCGGTTCTCAACAATCTGCAAGATCGGCGCACCATGCGCCGCTTTGCCCTTCAGATACCCGCCTCGGTGCGGGTTCCCGGCATTCCCTTCGAGTTTGCCACCCAAACCGAGAACATCAGCGCCCAAGGCTTGTTTTTCTATTTGGATCGGTGGATGAGCACCGGTACGCGAGTCGAGGTCACGATGGCGTTTCCGCCGCAGGTGACCTTCGCGGAGCCGCAATATGTGCGGCTACAGGCCCGGGTGGTACGGGTAGAGCCGTTGACATTTGAGCGGGTGGGCGTGGCCGCCGTGATTGAGGGGCATGAATTCCTGAGCCCTCAGCCGTCCGCACCTAGCACTCAGCCCGCACTCGCTCCTTAAGAGTCTTAAACCGAATGCTGACTGCTGAATAATCACTTCTTCAGCTGTTCCATCTCCCGACGGAGGCGGGCGCTTTTCCTGGCCAGAATGAAGAGATAGGTCCCATGAATCACCCAGGTCGCGATGTAGGCAGCGTAGAGATAATGCAGGGAATTCATCGCGAGCCCTCTAGCAGCGACTCCACGGCCTCGGCCTCGTCGACTTCGCGCTGGGCGACTTCGAGGCGATAGCGGGTAGAACAGACCAGCCACGCCAGCGAGAGGAATGCGACCCAATTGAGAAGCAGCACGTGGGCCATGCGGGGATCGAGCGATCCCCCGCCGCCGATCACCGGCGAGGGATGCTGGGTGCGGAAAAACCAGATGGAGAAATAGACCAGGGGGACATCCAACGCGCCAAAGATGGCGAGAACGGCCGCCAGCAGCGGAGTCTGACTGCTGGTGGAAAACCGTCGCAGGATCAAATAGCTCACATAAATCAGCCACAGCACCAGGGTCAAAGTAAGGCGCAGGTCCCAAGTCCACCAGATGCCCCAGACCGGTCGCGCCCAAATGGGACCGGTAATCAGCACGACCGTACAAAACACCACGCCCACCTCGGCGCTGACCAGCGCAACAATATCCGACTTTGAGTCGCGGCGGATGAGATAAACGACCGAAGCGACGAAGTTGATCAGGAACAGCAGGAATGCCGTCCAAGCCGAAGGCACATGGTAGTAGAAGATGCGCTGTACATCCCCCATCGTCTTCTCGGTGGGCGCGGCGATCAGGGCTTCGTAGAGAGCGAGGCTCAGGAGCAAGCCAGTGACCATGGCGAGAATGGGGAATCCGCGCTTCATTCGGCTTCGAGGACCGTTCGAAACAGCAACAAGCAAGCTGTAGTAAACACGACATCATACGCCACCAGCAGGGCAATCCAAAAACGTAGTACGCCCTCCCCGGTAAGGACGGCAGTGGTGGCATTGACCATGCCTAGAAGCGCGGGAATCGAGAGCGGAAACAGTAGCGCCGGCAGCATGATTTCGCGGCTGCGCGTGCGCAAAGAGATGGCCGCGAAGAAGGTTCCGTTGACCACCAGTGCCCAAGTACCGAGCACAGCAATCGGCAAGAGCTCCCAGCCGGGTCCAAGCGCCCGCAGTTTGTAGAAGGCGATAAACAGCGGTGTCATCAGAGCTTCCAGCACGCTGACAAAAAGGAAGTTCCCGATTGCCTTGGCCAGAAATAGCGGGTTGGCCGGGGCCGGTGATACCCGATAAGCGTCCAGCACTTGGTTGCGCACCTCTCGCGCCCAGGTTTGATTGAGGGCGACAATGGCAGCAAACAGAAATGCCACCCATACCAGCCCTCCGGCAATGCGCCGGGAGTCTTCCGCGGTTGGATCGAAGGCAAAGCTGAAGATCACCACCACCAGCAGAGAAAAGAACAGCATGGCGTTGATCGCGTCCTTGGAGCGCCATTCCAGGCGGATATCTTTCCCCAGGGTGGCGCGGGTGATAGCGAGGAAGCTCATGGCGCTTCCGCCCGCAGGCTGGCGGTTCGATTCACGATTCGCCCCGCCACCATCCAGACGAATTCATCCGCGTTCGACTCGAGGATCGCGGGCTGATGTGTCACCACGAACAGAGTCTTCCGCTGATCGCGGAGCTGGGCCAGCAGTCCGGCCATTTCTGAGGCGGAGTGCGTATCCACATTCGAAAATGGCTCGTCGAGAAGTAACAGACAGGGATCATTCAGCAGGGCGCGTGCCAGCGACATCCTTTGCCGCATGCCCTGCGAGTATTGACCGACCGGGCGCTCCAAGTCAGGATCCAGATGGACGGAGGCAATCGCTTCGCGGCAGCGGTTGCTGGCGATTCCATATAGCTCGGCAAAGTACTGCAGGTTTTCCATCCCGGTCAGGTCGTCATAGAGCAACGACGGATGGGCCATATACCCGATTTGGGCCTGGGCATCCTTCACCTTCGATGTGTCCATGGATGTGCCCATTACTGAGATCTTGCCTCGGGTGGGTTGCGACAGGCCGGCAATGATTCTGAGCAGCGTCGTCTTCCCGGCGCCATTATCGCCGAGGATGACGTAGAGCTTGCCGGCCTCAAACTCTCCACTCACCCCGCGCAGAGCGGCAAAGCGCCCAAACTGTTTAATCAGTCCATCGGCGACCACGGCAGAGTTGGACGGAGGAACAGACATGCAGGAGCATTCTTTTATAGCACCGCTCTCGGGGAATTGGTTTTCTGTTTAGGATAGAAACATGCCCGCGAATACCTCGACACAGGAGTGGAACGCGATCCGGTATCAACAGAATGCCCGGTTCGTCTCCGACCTGGGCCAGCCCATTTTGGATCTGCTGAATCCCCAACCAGGCGAGCGTATCCTCGACCTTGGCTGCGGCGACGGCGCTCTGACTGCCAAACTGGCCGCTGCAGGAGCTCGCGTCATCGGCGTAGATGCGTCGCCCGACATGGTTTCCGCGGCAAACGCGCGCGGACTGGACGCTCGCCTGATGGACGCGTACAACCTCGAATTTCAGGGCGAGTTTGACGCCGCCTTCTCCAACGCCGCGATGCACTGGATGAAGCGTGACCCCGACGCCGTTCTTCAGGGGATCTCGCGGGCGCTGAAACCAGGTGGGCGGTTCGCCTGCGAAATGGGCGGTCACGGCTGCGTGGCCGCAATCAACGTGGCGTTGTGCGCGACGCTCGAGA
>Ga0126381_100006622_pt1 | contig 12832 bp, 14 predicted proteins | sample PanSoiMetPlot_28_FD_96465 | JGI IMG/M metagenome (GOLD analysis project Ga0126381, IMG submission 96465) | Tropical forest soil microbial communities from Panama - MetaG Plot_28 | ecosystem: Environmental > Terrestrial > Soil > Tropical forest > Bulk soil | place: Panama | collected 2016-02-17
GGGACGGCACCCTCTCCCCGCGCACACTTCGCCGCTCGCGCCATCAGCAGATTCTGCTCCCGTGCATTCCGCGTCAGAGAGGCCGCGCGCTCGAACTCAACACGCGCCTCCTCAAACCTGCCGAGCTTCGCCAACAAATCTCCCCGCACCGTCGGCAAGAGGTGATACGACTTCAACGACGGCTCGTCGACGAGCACTTCAATCAACTCCAACCCCGCCGCCGGACCATACGCCATCCCCATCGCCACCGCACGATTCAATTCCACAATCGGCGATGGCGCCACCCTGGCCAATTCCCCATACAACTCGACAATCTGCTTCCAGTCGGTCTCCTGAGGTGTGCGCGCCCGCGCGTGGCAAGCCGAGATCGCCGCTTGCAGCGCGTACGGGCCGCGCGTTCCGCCGAGCTCCTGCGATCGCCGCAACGCCGTCAGCCCTCGCCCGATCAGCAATTGATCCCAATGCGAACGATTCTGATCCAGCAGGAGCACCGGTTCGCCCGACGGCCCCACCCGGGCCCGCGACCGCGACGCCTGAATCTCCATCAGCGCCACCAACCCGTGCACCTCGGCTGCCTTCGGCGTCAACTCCGCCAGAATGCGGCCCAGACGCAATGCGTCCTCGCACAATGCCGGACGCATCCAATCATCTCCCGCCGTCGCTGAATACCCTTCGTTGAAAATTAAGTAGATCACCTCCAGCACCGACGACAGTCGCGCCGCCAGTTCCTCGCCCCGCGGCGTCTCGAACGGAACCTGTTTCTCTGCAAGCGTCCGCTTTGCCCGCACGATCCGTTGCGCAATCGTCGGCTCCGACACCAGGAACGCCCGCGCAATCTCATCGGTCGTGAGCCCGCCAATCAACCGCAGCGTCAGCGCCGCGCGTGCCTCCGTCGAAAGCACAGGATGGCAGGAAATAAAAACCAGCCGCAACAGGTCATCGCCGATGTTGTCATCCATCGACGAGACCAGGTCAGGCACTTCCATCTCCCGCTCCGCGACTTCGCGCCCCAGCTCCTCGTGCTTGCGATCCAGCAGCGTCCGGCGCCGTAACTGATCGATCGCGCGATGCTTCGCCGTGGCCATCAGCCAGGCTCCGGGATTGTCAGGCACTCCCGACTCCGGCCACTGCTCCAGCGCCGCCAGCAGCGCCTCCTGCGCGAGATCCTCCGCGAGGCCCACATCGCGCACCATCCGCGTAAGCGCGGCAATCACCTTCGCCGACTCAATCCGCCAGACGGCGTCGATCGCTCCATAAATATCTGCAACCGGCATTTAGCGATCACACCACGAGCACACGAAATAACGCAAGCCGGTCACGACGGTAATATCCCGCCAATTTTTACTGGCTGCACCATGAATTGTGATTTGTTATGCCGTCTTGCGCGTTGGCTTCGGCTTCAGCGTCTTGGCGTACTCGTAGCTCGCTTTGAAGTATTTCCCGAGTTCCTTGGTTTCAGGCAGCATCGCATCCGGCACCGCCACATACTCCTTCATGACCGCGCCATACGCCTCGAAGAGTTTCGTTTTGTATTTCTTGAGAAACTCATCGCGCTTGTCATCGGGCAGGCGAATCGCCAGCGCTCGCGATTGATGCAGAAGCGTAAACATATTGCCGTTCATCGAGGTATAAGGATTGGCATCGCCCTTACGCTCGAGCCCAGGAATCGTTGCAACCAGCTTCTCGTAGAGAGCTACGATTTCGTCAGATCCGGCAGTCTTCTTCGCAGTCTTTCTTGCGGCAGTCTTCTTCGACGCGGCCATTGCCAGAATCCTCCTCACCCGACATTTTTCGCGCGCAAGGATATCGCATCCCACTCCCTACAATTGTCACGAGAACTTGCCACCGCCTCGAAGAATACAGTCGAAGAATAGTCGATAGCCAACCCGAGTCCCTTCAGGGACGACACACGCCGCGCGTGTATGGCGCGCACACTCCTGTGCGCGAAAACCTCGTGCAGCGCGAACGCCCTCCCGCGTAAGCCCCTTACCCATCGAAACGAAACGTCTGAAAATGTCGGCGCCAATTCTCTTTCAGCAGGACAACTCTCAAGCCCACCCCGAATCTCGCGTTTCCTCTGTGACCCCTGTGCCTCTGTGGTGAGGTTTTGGTTTTTCTTTGCGTCCTTAGCGGCTTTCCTTTGCGCCCTTTGCGGTTAAGATCTTTTCAGCGGTCTCTCCGGATTTTGTCTCCGATCTCTGCGGTTAAGATCTTTTCTCAGCGGTCTCTGCGGATTTTCTCTACGCCTTCTGCGGTTAAGAGCTCTTTCAGCGGCCCACACTCCTCCCCCGCCCTTGACCTCCCACCTTCCTCAGCAGACAATTCCTTCGCGACCAAGCCCTCGGCCTTACCTAGAAATAATCTCTACCCAGGAGACCCTGATGCCCGTTCAACAGGGAAGTCTCGATTTGCTTCAAGATCCCCTCGCCCAAGAACTCCTCGCATCCAATATTCCCGCCCGTCTCGCCTACATCGGCACCGACGGCGCTCCGCGCGTCGTTCCCATCTGGTTTCACTGGAACGGCCGTGAAATGGTCATGGCCAGTCCTCCCAAGGCTCCGAAGTTACGCGCCCTCCGCAAGAATCCGAAAGTCGCCGTGACCATCGACGATAACCAGTTCCCTCACCGCGTGCTCATGCTCCGCGGAACGGTTCGCCTTGAAGAAGTCGATGGCGTCGTCCCCGAGTACGCCCTCGCCGCCGAACGTTACTTCGGGCGTGAGCAAGGACAGGCCTGGGTCAACCAACTCCGCGAGAGAAATCTCGGCGCCGTGCGCATCGCCCTCTCACCGCATTGGGTAGGATTGCTCGACTTCAAGACCCGCTTCCCCAGCGCGATCTCCTAGGCGCAGCTTGATTCATCGGAATCGCAGCGAATGCTCAAAGCTCACCGTGGGCTTTCGACACTATGACGCATCCGCTCGCGTCTCACTTCACAAACGTCAGCCCGTGCGGCACAAGGTGCGAAAAGACGTACGCGTACAGCATCACGATAATCCCTACAATCGATCCCAGCGCTACCGAATGCCAAGCCACGAAGCGGAAAATCGTGCCCTCATTTCCCACCTGTTCCGTCGCCGCGGTCGCGATCGTGATCGACTGCGCATCTACCATCTTCCCCATGACGCCGCCCGCGCTGTTAGCCGCGCACATCAGCACCGGATCGATCCCGAGTTGTTGCGAGGTGATCCGCTGCAGGCTTCCAAATAGCGCATTCGACGACGTGTCGCTCCCCGTCAGCGCCACACCGAGCCATCCCAAAAAAGTCCCGAAGAACGGATACGCCCATCCCGTCCGCGTAAACGCCAACCCGAGCACCGCGTCCAACCCGGAGTAGCGGGTCACGTAACCCAACCCCAGCATGAACGAGATCGCGATCACCGCTAGCCGCATCCTGACCAGCGTTCGCCAGAAGATTTTCATCAGTCGTGCCGGACTCAACCCGAGCAGCAATCCCGAGAGAATCGCCGCCAGGAAGCATCCCGTACCCGTCGCCGACAGCCAGTTGAAGTCATAGCGCGCCGCCTCCGGCGTAGGCTTCGCTACCACCGGCGCCGCCCGATACACCGCGTTATGCAGATACGGCACATCCCATCCCGGAGGCCCCGGTCGCACCTTCCCGTCCGGCAGCATGACTTTGAACGCCGGCGTCGTCGCCTGATTCAGCATCAGCTTGATTTTCGGCAGCCCCCAAAGCAGTACAAACAGCGACAACACCGCGAACGGCATCCACGCCTTTAACACCTGCCGCGCCGAGTACGACCGCACCGTCGCGAGTCCATCGAAGTCGCTCGACGTCCACTCGGCGCCAACCGAATCGGAAATCCGCGCACTCGGGGGAGGCAGCGGCGCCTCGTTCTTCTCGTAATCAAATCGCCAGATTTTCTTCGGCTTCCACAAGTGCAAAAACGCCACTGTCGCTACGATCGAAATGACGCCGCCCATAATGTCCACTAGGTTGCTGTCGACGTAGTTCGACCAGAAAAACTGCGTGAGCGCGAACGAGATGCCTACCACCAGAATCGCCGGCAAGACTTCAAACGTCTCGCGCCAACTGACCATCGTGCGCACCAGCCAGAACGGCACGATCACAGCAGTGAGCGGAAGGATGCGGCCAATCATCGCGTTCAGATCCGACTCCGGCAACCCACTCACTGCAGCCAGCGTATGCACCGGAGTTCCGATCGCACCCCACGCCACCGGCGCCGTGTTCGCAATCAGATTCAGCGCCGCCGCATGAAATGGCCGGAAGCCCAACCCGATCATGAAAGCCCCGGCAATCGCCACCGGAGCACCGAATCCTGCGGCGCCTTCAATAAACGCGCCGAAGCAGAACGCGACCAGCAACACCTGCAGCCGCCGGTCCGCGGTGATTCCCGCGATCGACTCTTTCATGATCTCGAACTGACCGGTCTCTACCGAGATGTCGTAGAGATACACCGCGGCGAGAACGATCCACGCAATCTTCAGGAGCCCGAACGCCACGCCGTACGCGAAGCTCATCGCGGCCAGCGATACGGGCATCTTGAAGAAAAGCACCGCAACACCCATCGCCGTCAGCGCTCCGCCAATCGCGCAGAGATGTGGCTTCACTCTCAGCCCGGCAAGCAATCCGAACAGAACGAAAAGAGGTAGAGCCGCCACCAGTGTAGAAAGCCACCAATGTCCGAAAGGATCGTAGACCTGCGTCCAATGCATGCCTTCTCCTCCGCCCTTGGCGACCTTGGCTGCAGCTTGGTCTGACAGGGCCACCGAGATGGAGACAGCGGTAACTTGGCGGGCCATCCCTATGCGGGTCGGATGGCCCAGCGCAAACGCTCATATCAACGAACTTGTAGGGACCGAAATGAGGTCCCCGAGACGGGTGCTCACGTGGGCAGACATTATAGGCCTGCCACGCAAGTTTCGGACGAAACCAAATGCTTGCCGCATTCCATTCCGTAACCCGGCCTCGCATGGCAGGATATTCCCATGCCCAAACCGAACGTCCTGGTGCTCGCCACTGCCGAGCAACCCGAATTCCAGATGCTTGCGGACATCCCCCACACCTTCTGCAATGATGTCGCAGCCTGCGCGGACGCCGCTGGCGACTGCACCGCAATCCTGCAGTGGAACGGTACTCGCGATATGCTCCGGGCCGCCCTCGCTGCGGGAAACAATGTCCGCTGGATCCACTCGCGCTCCGCCGGACTCGATAACATGCTCTTCCCCGAGCTGATCGAGAACCCGGTCATCCTCACCAATGGACGCGGGGTCTTCAGCGCGTCCCTCGGAGAGTTCGTCCTCGCGGCAATCCTCTACTTCGCAAAAGATTTTCGACGCATGATCCGCAATCAATCGGAGGGACGTTGGGAGCCTTTTGATGTCGAGGAAATCAGCGGTCAGATTGTCGGCATCGTCGGCTACGGTGACATCGGTCGCGCCGTCGCCACCCGCGTTCGCGCCATGGGAATGCGGGTCCTCGCCTTGCGTCGAACCATTCCCGCCAATCCTGATGATCGCGATCCGGTTATCGAGCGCTATCTGCCGGCCAAGCACCTGAAAGAGATGCTCGCGCATTGCGATTACGTGGTCGCTACCGCGCCCCTCACCGAGGAAACTCGCCACATGATCAGCGACGCCGAGTTCGCTGTCATGAAAACCACTGCCGTCATCATCAACGTCGGCCGCGGCCCGGTCATTGACGAGAAAGCCATGATCCAGGCCCTGACATCGCACCGCATCAAAGGCGCTGGCCTCGACGTCTTCGAGAACGAGCCTTTGCCGCCAGGCCACCCGCTCTTCAGTCTCGAGAACGTTCTGCTGTCGCCGCACTGCGCCGATCACACCGCCGATTGGCACCAGCAGGCGATGCGCGTCTTCCTCGAACAGTACGCGCGATTTGAAAAGGGAGAGACGCTACAAAACATCGTCAACAAACGGTTGGGATATTAAACCTCGGCGTGGCCTCTTACCGTGGAATATGGAAGAGGCCACTTTCAATGCCCGATCGAGACGGGCGTACGGGGCCTTGCTCAGCCTAGTCTCCAGCTTCTTCGTACACTTGCCGTATTTCCGATTCTCCATCTCCGGCGAGGCTCAGGAAAATCTTGGTACGCTCAATCGCCTCTTCTTTGGTTTTGGTGCGAATGATCGCAAACCCACCGACCAACTCCTTCGACTCGGTGAACGGACCGTCCGTTACGGTGACCTTCCCATTCGTCTGTCGCAGGCGGGCACCCAGCGCGCTCGGAAGGCATCCTTCCGCCGCGAGGAGAACGCCCTCCTTACCCCATTCCGCAAGCAGCTCTTCCATCCGCTCAATTTCCTGCTGCGTCGGCGGTGTCCCTTCCTTCTTCGCGGGTTTGTAAATGCATAGAAATTTCATAGATATCACTCCTCGTGATCGTATTGAAAACCAGGCGGCCGTAGTCCGCGAATGCCCTCGTGATTACGTCGCATCAGCCTCTCGCAACTCGACACAATGTCTCAAAATAATTTCGTCGACCAAAAAGTCACTTCTGACCGATTTGCGCCCGCAGCCGGGCCTCTTGTTCCCTGAGTTCTGGAGTAAAGTCAGCGCCGAAATCCTCCGGTTCAAACACCGGACGGATCTCCAGTTCGCTCTCGCCATCATGCGGATTCGGGCAACGCTTTGCCCACTCCAGCGCCTCTTCCATCGAACGGACTTGCCACAACCAGAAGCCCGCGATCAATTCCTTCGTCTCCGTAAACGGACCGTCGATCACTGTGCGCTTGGGCCCCGAGAAGTGCACCCGCTTGGCCTTTGATGTCGGATGAAGGCCTTCGCCCGCCAGCATCACTCCAGCTTTCACCAGCTCTTCGTTGAACTTCCCCATGTCGGCGAGCAGCTTCTGATCCGGCATCTTCCCGGCTTCACTATCTTTGTTCGCTTTCACAATCACCATGACTCGCATGTCTTTCTCCTATGCGTAAAGTATTGGAGGCGCGTTCAGCGTCCGTCTTTTCCTCGGCCAAATTCGCCCTCTACTTGGACGTCGAACCACTCCCCGCAGAATCGACAACCGGATCAAAAAACTTTTTCGCGCGAAACACCCTATATAAAGAAGCCGGCGTCGTGCACCAAACTCCAACCGTCGCCTCAAACAAATTTCCTCAATAATTGCAAGCTTTTACCGCATCCGATGGTGTCATCTTCCCGTACAACCCTTGATACATCCCCAACGCTCAAACTGCGGTTATAGTTGAAAGAACCTCTGGCTTGAATTCAACCTAAGGAGAAAAGCAGCAATGCATTCCTTGATGCGGCAGTTTGTCCGTGTTGCCACGGCCAGTACGCTCGCTATCGTTTTTATGATCCCGCAGGATTCGCTGGCGCAAAGCCACGTTGTCAGTCTTGCTGAACTGCAAGGGGCCGCCGTTGCCGCCACTCAAGCCAGAGAGCGCAACATCGAAACGCTACGCGCGTTTGTCTCCTCACCTGTCGCTGAAAAAGCGTTGAAGTCCGCGCACGTCGATTCGCAGCAGGTGAAGAACGCCGTCTCGCGCCTCAACGACCAGGAACTCGCGCAATTGGCAGCGCGCGCCAGCAAGGCGCAGGCTGATTTCGCGGCCGGCTCACTCAGCGATCGCGATCTCATCATCATCTTGCTCGCGGTTGTCGCGCTGATCCTCATCATCGTCGCGGTCCGCTGACGCTCGGGGTGACGCAATGCGAAGAAACGTCCTGAGACTCCCGTTGTTGCTTCTGCTCGCGTGCCTTTGCGCAGGCGCGTCGGCCGCGACGGGCGTCTGGCTCGACGTCCCCTTCGTCAAGCAGGAAAAGAACGGCTGTGGCGCTGCCAGTATTGCGATGGTGATGCAGTTCTGGCAGCGCCAGCAAGGCCAGGTCGCGACGCCGGCCTCCGATTTTGCCGAAATTCAACGAATTCTCTATTCGCCTGACCAGCATGGGATCCGTGCCTCCTCGATGGAAAGCTACCTTACGCAGCGCGGATTCCAGACATTCGCGTTCTCTGGCACCCAGGCCGATCTCGAGCAGCATCTCGAAAAAGGCAGGCCGCTGATTGTTGCCCTGAAACCTGGTTCCGGCGTGCCCCTGCACTATATCGTGGTCGTCGGAGTCGATCCGGCGCAGAATCTGATCCTGGTCAACGATCCCGCGGATCGTAAACTGCTCAAGCGCGAATCCGCCGCCTTTGAAAAGGACTGGAAGGGCACAGGCCATTGGATGCTGCTGGCAGTGCCGCAATCCGAGGACAAATCATCCGCGCGGTAGCTCTCGCCTTTCTTCTCGTTGTCGCCGGATCGCCGGCCATCTCCCAAAATCGTCCCAATTCTCCGGAGCAATCTCCCAACGCGCCACCCGATGCCAGCCATATCAAACAGCTGTACTCAGAGCAGAAGTGGGACGAGATCGTGCGCATCATCCACGCCCTTTCGCCCGACAATGCCGACCTCGATTACTACTACGGAAGCGCGCTCGCGCAACTCGGGCACCTCGACGAGGCGAGCAACTCTTTCCTGACCGGTCGCCGCATCGCTCCACAAGATGCCCGCTTTCCGGTTGAACTGGCCGGCGTCGCCTTCAAACGAAATCAGCGCAAGCAAGCCATCATCTGGCTGCAACGAGCCCTGCGCATCGACGCCAGCGACAACTACACCAACGACTTTATCGCCACGATTTACTTCCTCACCGGCAATCTCGAGGCCGCGCTCAAGTATTGGAACCGGATCAACAAGCCCGTCATCCAAGCCGTGCAGCCCGATCACACGCTACGCATCCGCCCCGCGCTCCTCGACCGAGCTCTCGCCTTCTCGCCTGCAAGCCAATTACGCCTTCCCGACTACGCAACCAGCATGAAGTGGCTTCAGGGCCTCGAGATCTTCCCTTCACCCCGCGTCCAACTCGCCGCCCGCCCCGATGGCAAATTCGACGCGGCACTGAATCTCGAAGAGCGCAACGGCTTCGGAAACAATCTTGGGGAAGCCTTGCTTTCCACCTTCAGCGGCGTCGCCTACCAGACCCTCTATCCCGCCTACGACAACATCGGCGGATCCGCGATCAACGTCACCTCGTTGGTCCGCTGGGACTCGGAGAAACGACGCCTCGCCGCGACCCTCTCCGGCCCGTTGCACCAGAATCCGAAATGGCGTTATCGCTTCGCCGTCGATCTGCGCAACGAAAATTGGGATATCCGCCGGTCTTTCACCGGCCCGTCGCCGCTATTGGGAGCGCTCAATCTTCGTCGCGAAGCCGGTGGCGTTGAGATCGATTCCTTCAACAACGGACGCTGGGGATGGTCCGCGGGCGTCGAGTTCTCTCACCGCGAATATCGAGATGTCGTCCCCGGATCGACGCTGACTCCCGATCTTCTGCTCACCGGGTATCAACTCAAGCAGACAGCCGACGCGAACTATCTCTTGCTCCGCATCCCCGAACATCGCCTTTTGCTGAACAACGCCGCCTCCTGGCAACTCGGCCGCATCTGGTCGCAACCGGCGCACGCCTTCACGAAGTACCAGGGCAAGGTCCAACTCACGTGGTTTCCGAAGTTGGAAGGCGACGACTACGAAGTCCAGGCGAAGCTTCGCTCAGGCGGAACTTCCGGCCAGCCGCCCTTCGACGAGCTCTACATGTTGGGGATGGAGCGCGACAACGATCTTTGGATGCGCGCCCACGTCGGCACCCGCGACGGCCGCAAAGGCAGCGCTCCTCTCGGCCGCAACTACTTTCTATCGAACACCGAAATCGACAAGAACATCTACAGCAACGGCCTCATCACCCTCAAGCTCAGCCCGTTTCTAGACAGCGGCAAGATCACCGATTCCACCGGCACTCTCGGCTCACCGAAATGGCTATGGGACACGGGAGCCCAAGCCAAAATCCGCGTGCTCGGCGTGGGCATGACCTTCGTCTACGGAAAAGACCTTCGTACCGGCAACAACGCCTTCTACTTCACCGCCGGCCGCTAGCTTGTGTGGCGCGGGCGCCTCGCCCGCGGCTGTCGCCGGTGCATGTGTGGCGCGCACACTCCTGCGCGAGAAATTTCTGTAGCCCAAATTAATTTGTCATCCTGAGCGCGTGAGGCGCACGCCGAACGAGTCGAAGGACCCCTTCTCCGCTAACACCATCACAGACCCGGACAGGCATCTCTACCACGCCTGTCAGGGTTTCAAAGTTAAGAGCTTTAAGGTGAGAAGACGTCCACCCGAGAAGTTCGTTGTGCATGAGATTTTGCGCAGGCGAGCCCCCAGTTGAAACTCTGAAACCTGCCCCTACTGCCCTATCTCGACATAATCCCGTCCGACATAAAAGCGATATTTGCCGCCCGAACTCACAATCTGCAGCGGCACCGGCCGCTTCATCTCCGAATCTTTCGCCGAGTCCGTCTGCAACAAGTCATGCGCCCCAATATCCATCACCACGAACTTGTTCCCCGACACAAATCCCACGCCATACGCCCCCGGGGCAAGCTTCTGCCCGCCAACCTGCAGGGCCACTTCCGTGATGAAATACGCCTGATACTTCTGCCGAATATCGGACGAATATCCCGAGTTATCCACCAGCCCGGCCAGCACATAAAAATCATTCGCAAAACGGATGCCGCCCGTGTTGCGCATCTGAACCGGAGCTACCTGTCCACGAAAGAAAACCTGGTCCGGAAAAATCTTGTTCGTGATATCCGAGGCCTTCAAAGCCGCCTCGCTCCCAACCGGTGGAGATGCAACGGCAGTCGATGGATTCTGTGCAGCGACGTACAACAGAACAACAACCACGGCCAGAAGTATTGTTGCTTTCACAAAACTCTCCTTGGGGTCATCTATGTCCAAACGACGTGCGGCGCTATTTTAGCCGCTGCACCGACGAAGCACAGAGAAATCCAACAACCTCACCAGAGAACTCAGGAGACTAACGCTGGCGGGAAACTCTGAAACCTTGAAACTCTGAGACTTGAAGCCTTTCTTCTGTGTGGCGCGGGCGCCCCCGCCCGCGGCTGTTGCCGGTGCATGTGTGGCGCGCACACTCTTGTGCGCGAAATCGCACGCAGCATGGACGCCCTCGCGCGGAAGCCTGGGCATCCCAAGTTTCATTGTCATCCTGAGTGAGTGAGGCGACTATGGAGTTGGCATCCTAGTGAGTGGGGCGATTACAAGTTGTCATCCTGAGCGAGTGAGGGGCATGCCGAACGAGTCGAAGGACCCCATGCCAGCCAACCCTGCCACAGGCCCAAATAGGCATTCCTACCACTCGCTTTTAGCAGGATCGTTGATAAAGCTCCAGGTTCGCGCGTTGCCCTGTGGCGCCCGTCTGCCGGTCACTCCACTAGGCGACATCAATGCGCGGAAAAGCGCATGCGGCCTAGAAGCCTACTCAAACTGCCGCCGGAACCGCTCCACTTCTTCCTTCAACTCCGCCATCTCGCGCCGCAACGCAGCCACTTCTTCTTCCAGACGCACCACCCGCTCATCGTCCACCGCACTCTCACCCCGCGCCTCAACCGCAGGTGCCGGAGGCGCATCCCATTCCGGCTTATCGCCGCAGAGCAAGTGCGCATACCGCGACTCCTTCGTTCCTGGCTGACGAGCCAAGACCTTCGCCAGCGGCTCTTCCCGCGTCATCAATTTCTGCAGCGTGGATTGCACGTCAGTCAGATCCTCAAATCGATGCAGCCGCTCCGCGCGTCCCCGCAACTCACCCGGAGTCTGCGGTCCCCGCAGAAGCAATACGCAAAGCAAAGCCGTCTCCGGCCGCGTCAGATTGAACGCTTCCTGCATCCGATGTTCGAACTTCGCCACGCGGCTGTCGCCCGCGCCGCTCGCCGTTCCCGCCAATCCTTTTTCATTCAGCGAGTGCAACGCCTGCCGCACCGCCTCATCATTCACATTCATTACGGGATCGCGGTTCGACTTCTGGTTGCACGCGTTGACCAGCGCATTCAGTGACAGCGGATAGTAATCCGGCGTCGTGATGTCCTTCTCAACCAGCGAGCCCAGCACCCGAGCTTCGGTCTCTGTAAGCAAAACGTTCGTTGCGCGGAAAGGCGTCATATATGAGTCCGTCATCGCCGCATCTCATCCTCACGCTTCGGGATGAAGAATGCGTCCGCTATAGTAGCGGCCATTCGAGAAGAAAGCCAAGCCACGATGGTAATCCCACGAAAGAGCGCCTGCGCCGATGCCGAACGTGCCATCCAGCCGCCATCCCCAAGCAACATCGAGCACCAGCACATGGTTGGCCCTAACGCTCTTCTTTATTTCTGTTTTATGTGTGTGGTGAAGCCGGTCACTACACTGCGCAGGAGGAAGAACTGCTTACGTCGTGGATTTGCCGAAAGTGCGCAACGTCGCGATCTCTTGGCGCAGACGTTCCATCTCGATTTCTTTGCGGCGCAACACCGCGCGCACATCGCCGCCTTCAGCCGGCGTGGGATTTCGATCGACGGGAGCGGCACCACGGTCGGCACGCGCCGGTCTTCGAACGGCAACCCTCTTTGGACTTTCCCCGCTCAGCGGCGTCAGGAATTCCAGCCCGAAGCAGAACCCCATCCGGTTGCGCACGATGGCTGCGATTCTCGCGCCTCCCGGCGTCTGAAACTCAATGTCCATCAAGTCGCCCGGCTTCAAAGGGACACCCGCGTAGAGCGTCATCCCGCCCTCACTCATCTCGATGCCGCGACCTTGAAATGTAAGCTTGGAGTCCCCGCCGCGCGGGAAAACGCGAACCGGAAGTTCAACTGGATGGCGTGGCCAACGGCGCGTGTTGACAGGGGAGGACATCTTTTACACCGCCAACCTCAGGTGTTTATCGTAGTCGGACTCGAATCGGAGCGACAAGGTTACGAAGGTTTCGCGAAGTACTCGCAAAGTA
>Ga0126381_100006623_pt1 | contig 12832 bp, 14 predicted proteins | sample PanSoiMetPlot_28_FD_96465 | JGI IMG/M metagenome (GOLD analysis project Ga0126381, IMG submission 96465) | Tropical forest soil microbial communities from Panama - MetaG Plot_28 | ecosystem: Environmental > Terrestrial > Soil > Tropical forest > Bulk soil | place: Panama | collected 2016-02-17
CCGGTGGTGATGCCGAGCTTGGCGAGGGCGTTCGCCAGCCGCGCCGCGTTCTGGCCGACGGTCTTGAAGTCCGCCCGCCGGGCCCCGGCGCCGGTCCAGGTGAGGCATTCGCTGCGACCATAGACGCGGGAGCCATGGCGCAAGATCGCCGTGACCGTGAGCGGAAACTCCTGCATGGTGCTGCTGATCATCTTCACGTCCCTCGCTGGCGGCCGTACTTACTGGTCGGTACGGTAAGGGTGCGTTCCAGCCCAGGTCAACATGTGGAGGTACCGCCGTGCCGCGCCAGATCGTCCTCGCCTCACGCCCCACCGGATGGCCGGTGGCCGAGAATTTCGACATGACCGAGGAGCCGGCCGCGGAACTGGCCGACGGGCAGGTCAGGGTGCGCAACCTGTTCATGTCCGTAGACCCCTACATGCGGGGCAGAATGAACGACGCTAAGTCCTACGTGCCGCCATTCCAGGTAGGCCAGCCGCTGGAGGGCGCCGCGATCGGTTCGGTGATCCAGACCCGGTCGCCGGACCTGGCCGAGGGCGACATGGTGATGCACATACTCGGCTGGCGGGACGAAGCGGTGCTCGAGGCGCGGCACGCGCAGAAGGTGGACCCGCTGCCGGGCCTGCCGCCGTCGGCCTACCTGGGGGTGCTCGGCACCACCTCGCTGACCGCCTACGTCGGGCTGCTCGACATCGCCGGGCTCAAGCCGGGCGATGTGGTGTTCGTCTCCGGGGCGGCCGGCGCCGTCGGGAGCGTGGCCGGCCAGATCGCCAAGCTGAAGGGCGCGTCGCTGGTGATCGGCAGCGCCGGATCCGACGACAAGGTCCGCTGGCTGCGCGACATCGGGTTCGACGTCGCGTTCAACTACAAATCCGCGCCGGTGTACGACCAGCTGCGGGAGGCGGCACCGGACGGGATCGACGTCTACTTCGACAACGTGGGCGACGATCACCTGGAGGCCGCGCTGTCCGTGCTGCGGCGCGGCGGCCGGGTGGCCATGTGCGGCGCGATCGCCAACTACAACGTGGCCCGGCCGGTCCCCGGCCCGCGCAACATGGGCCTGGTCATCACCAAGCGGCTCACCCTGCGTGGCTTCATCATCACCGACCACCAGGACAGGAATCCCGGCATGCTGGCCGATGTCACCGGGTGGCTCAGGGATGGCCAGCTCCAGCACTCCGAGACGGTGATCGACGGCCTGGACAACGCTGTCGGGGCGTTCTTGTCCCTGCTCGGTGGCGGCAATACCGGCAAGATGATCGTCCGCCTCTGAGGCCCGGTCGGGTACGTTGGTCAATCGAACCTCTGTCCAACCCAGATCGTGAGTACCCCACGTGCCGACATGCCGGATATTTCGTGCCTGTCTCCTGATGCTGAGCCTTCTGATGCTGAGCCTGGTCGCCGCCGGATGCAGCAGCTCCGCCTCCGGCACGGACGGGCCGCTATCGCCAACGCCGTCGCCGTCGTCGTCCGCGCCCTCCGCGGCCGCGCTGCCCGCACCCTCGCCGGTCCGGTCGGCCGCGCCCAACTGCGCGGCTCAGGTGTTCTCCCGGATGAGCATGGCGCAGCGGATCGGCCAGCTGTTCCTGGTCGGGATGCCCGCGGCCGGCGGGCCGGGAGCAGAAGTGGCCGAGGCGATACGGAGCTACCACTTCGGTTCTGTGCTGTTCGTGGGGGATAGCACGGCGGGCACGGCCGGGGTGCGCAAGATCACCGCGGCCGCGCAGGCCAGTGCCCCCGGTGACGTCCGGCTGTTCGTCGCCGCGAACCAGGAGGGCGGCCAGATCCAGCAGCTGAGCGGTCCGGGGTTCGCGCCGGTACCGTCCGCGGTGGTGCAGGGCACGATGGCCGCCTCAGCGCTGCGGGAGCAGACCGCGGTGTGGGGGCGTGAGCTCAAGTCGGCCGGGGTCAACCTCGACCTGGCCCCGGTCATGGACGTGGTGCCGCCGGGCACGGCCGGACAGAACGCGCCGATCGGCATGCTGCAACGGGAGTACGGCGGCGAACCAGGCATTGTCGCCAGCCACGGCGTGGCGTTCATCGACGGCATGCGCCAGGCGGGGCTGGCCACCAGCGCCAAGCACTTCCCCGGCCTGGGCCGGGTGCGCGGCAACACCGACTTCACCGCGAACGTCGTGGACACGGTCACCACGGCCGGCGACCCCTACCTGAGCACGTACCAGGCCGCCATCGACGCGGGCGTGCCGTTCGTGATGGTGGCGCTCGCCACCTACACCCGGATCGACCCGGGTCATATCGCGGCCTTCTCCAGCCGGATCATGGACGGGATCTTGCGGCGGCAGATGCACTTCCAGGGCGTCATCGTGTCCGACGACCTCGGTGGCGCCGCGGCCGTGTCGGGCGTCTCGCCCGGCGCCAGGGCGATCGGCTTCCTGAGCGCCGGCGGGGACCTGATCACCTCTCAGACGGCCACCGCGGCCATCGCGATGGACCAGGCTGTCACGCAGCGGGCGGCGGGCAACGCCGGGTTCCGAGCCGTCGTCAATGACGCTTCCATGCGCGTGCTCGACGCCAAGCAGGCCGCCGGCCTCCTCTCCTGCGCCACGTAAAACCGACGCCATTGACCCGTTCGCTCTCAAGGCATACGTTTTCTTTGCTCAGTCCTGTGGGGAAGTGGGTCATCATGCGCCTTCTTGCGCTGTTCGCAGCTTCTGTCCTGATCGCCGCCCTCGCCGCCCTCGGCGCGGCAGCCGCCCCGGCCCACGCCAGCACCTCAGCTTCGGTAACGCTGACCGTCGGCAAGAGCGGTGCGCAGTACACCAGCGTGCAGGCCGCCGTCAACGCCGTTCCGGCCAACCCGGCCGTCCCGTACACGATCCTCATCTCCGCGGGGACCTACGACGAGACCGTGACGGTGCCGTCCAACAAGCCGGACCTCACCCTGCTCGGCGCCACCCGTAATCCCGCCGACGTGGTGATCACCGCGGCCAACTACAACCAGGAGCCGAATCCGGCCGGCGGCACGTTCGGCACCGAGGGCTCGGCCACCGTGCACGTCAAGGCGAACAACTTCACCGCCGAGTACATCACGTTCAGCAACACCTTCGACAAACTCAGCTTCCCGTCGGTGACCGGGACCCAGGCGGTGGCCGTGGCGATGGAGGGCGACCAGCAGGTCTACCAGCACGACGTCTTCCTCGGCCACCAGGACACGCTGCTGACCTGGGACTCCTCCGCTACGACCAGCCTGCGCCAGTATGTCTACGACTCGACCATCGAGGGCGACGTGGACTTCATCTTCGGCGACGGTGACCTGGTCGTCGACCGCTCGCACATCGTCGCGCTGAACGACGGCATCTACACCAAGGCGTACCTGACCGCGCCCGCCACGTACGGCACCGCCACGTACGGCATCCTCATCACCGGTTCGACCGTCACCAGCACGCTCGCCCCGAACAACGTGTACCTGGGCCGGGCCTGGGTCCCGTTCGCCGGCGCCGTGCCCCAGCTGACGATCAGGAACACGAACCTCCCCGCCCAGATCAACGCCGGCAACCCGTACCTGGGAATATCCGGGGCAACGTGGACCCCAGGCCGTTATGCCGAATATGACAACACCGGGATCGGCGCGAACCCCGCCAACCCCGCCCGGCCCCAGCTGACCGACGCCCAGGCGCCGTCCTTTACCGCGCAGGCCTACCTGGGCAGCTGGGACCCGGTCGCGCCGGCCAGCGCGGACACGGTCGCCGCGCGGGCGCAGCGGCAGGCCAGCGGGCTCGGTGACACGCGGCGGATCCAGCAGCCGAGGATTCCCTCGGCCTGCCAGACCGTGACATCCGGCCTGGCCAGCCCGGCGAGCCGGCTGTTCGCCGACGCCCAGGAACAAGCCGCGCCGGACACCGCCAGGATCCAGGCCGCGCTCACCGCGTGCGCGGGCACCGGCCAGGCCGTGGTGCTCGCCGCCGACGGGCCCAGCACCGCGTTCTTGTCCGCGCCGCTGACCATCGGCGCGTTCGAGACGCTGGTCATCGGGCCGGGCGTGACGCTGTACGCGTCGCGGAAGGCGTCGGACTACCAGGCCGCGTCCGGGGCGACCTGCGGCACGATCGCGGCCACGAGCAGCGGGTGCAACGCCTTCATCACGGTGACCGGGGTGAACGCGGGCATCGCGGGCCCCGGCGTCATCGACGGCCGCGGCGACCTGCCCATCCTCGGCACGACCACCACCTGGTGGCAGAACGCCGTCACCGCGAAGGCGGAGAGCGAAAAGCAGGTCAACCCGCGGCTGATCCAGGCCACCAACGCCAACAACCTCACGATTTACCGGCTCAGGCTGCGGGACGCCGCGAAAGAACACCTTTATTACAAAACGGGCGGTGGTCTTACCGTCTGGGGACTCACCATCCAGACCGATGACCAGTCGCTCAACACCGACGGAGTGGACTTCGACTCGTCGGCCTACGGCACGATCGTGGACTCCGACATCACCGACGGCGACGACTGCGTCGCCATGCAGACCAACGACGCGACCGACGCGCACATCACCGTCGCCGGCAACCAGTGCTATGGTACGCACGGGATCTCGATCGGCAGCGAGACGGCGTTCGGGCTGGAATCGATCCTGGTCGCGCGCAACTTCATCGACGGGAAGGACAGCGCGGGAGCGGAGTCCACGATCGCGGCCGGCATCCGGATCAAGAGCTACGCGGGCGTGGGCGGCAAGGTCACCGACGTGTACTACGTCGGCACCCGGATGATGAACCTGAAGAACCCGATCGACATCGACCCGTTCTACTCCGCGCCGACCGGCACCAGCGCGCCGGACTTCGCCGGCATCACGATCGACGGGGCGACCGAGACCCGCTCGGTGCCGGGCGCGGTGTCGGTGCTCGAGGGGTACAGCGCCGCGCTACCGCTGATGCTGACGCTGCACGACGTTCACTTCGACGTGACCGCGACCCAGGTGCAGGACGCGAACATCGCGCAGACCGCCTCGAACCTGTCGCTCCCCGCGTCCTAACCGGCGACCTTGCGGAGCAGGTAGGCCCAGGCGGCTTGGATCTGCTTATCCGACCAGACGTCGGCGCGCTTGGCGATGGTGTCCTCCTTCGTGCCCCAGCGCTTGACCGGCCCGGCCGCCATCGCGGCCAGCTGAGTCTGGCAGGCCTGATCGAGTGCGATGGCGGTCAGCACCGCGGTCGGGGCGTCCTTGCCGACGGCGACGATGCCGTGCTGCGGCATCAGGCAGGCGTTGGCGTCGCCCAGCGTGGCGGCCAGCGCCGCGCCGAGTTCGCGGGTCTTGATCAGGCCGCCGGTCCGGGTAAAGCGCGGTATCTCCGGATAGCAGAACAGCGCGCCCGCGTGGTCCAGCGGGCGCAGCGGCTGGCCCAGCGCGGCGAACCGGTTGGCCGCGCCCGGGTGCGTGTGCACCACCGAACCCACGTCCGGGCGGGCCGCCATGATCTCGGTGTGGATCGGGTACTCGATGTGCCGCGGGCCAACGCCGTCGGCCACGGTTCCTTCGGCGTCCACCAGGAGGACCTTGTCCTGGTCGACCTCCTCGAAGCCCCAGCCGGCCGCCTTCATCCACACCCCGCGCTCACCTGGGTCGCGGACGCTCACGTGCCCCCAGACCAGGTCGGACTGGCCGGCCGCGGCCAGGACCCGGCTGGCCTGAACGGTGAGCGTAACGGGATCTGCTGACATGAGAGTCAAGCTAGCAGCCGGTAAAAACCGGACATCTGCGCTTTGACGGGCGTCCACCCGCTCGTTTAGCGTTGTTTATCTCGTGTAAACATTGGCCAGACGGGGGGACGCGCGTTGGTCGCCATGACGATCCGGAAGTCGCCGGTGGAGATCGTCGCCACGATGGGCACTAAGATTACCCGCTCCCCGGGGGCCGAGTTGTCCGGATTGCGCAGCGGGCGGTTCGGCCGGTGGGCGGACGGCGTCACCGCGATGCGCGAGGACTGCGCGGCGTTCGCCGGCTTCTGGCGAGCGCACAACGACCAGGTGCTCGGCCTGACCGGGACCGAGCCGGTGTGGGTCGCGCTGGGCGACTCCACCGCGCAGGGACTCGGCGCGCCCACCCCGGACCTCGGGTACGTCGGGCAGTCGCTGGCCGGGCTGCGGCGGCGGACCGAGCTGTCGTGGCGGGTGGTCAACCTGTCGGTGTCAGGTGCGTGCATCAGGGACGTGCTCAACTCCCAGCTCGGCACGCTGGCCGGACTTAGCCTGGGGCCCGCGCTGGTGACCTGCGGAATCGGAGTAAACGACATCTTGTACACCCCGCCGGGAAGGCTGTTCGCCGACGTGCGGTCGCTGGCGGCCGCGGTGCCCGAGGGCACTGTGCTGCTTGACCTCCCGGTGCCGGCCAGGATGTGGGGCCTGGTCGGCCGGATCAGCGTGCCGTACGTGGCCCGGATCAACCGGGTGCTGCACGAAGCGGCCAGGGAGCGGGGGCTGCGGGTGGCCAGGGTGTCTGATCACTTCACGCCGCCCTGGGTCGGCAAGTTCGCATCCGACTGCTTCCACCCGAGCCAGGCCGGCTACCGGGACTGGACCCGCGCGGTGCTCGCCGCTATCGGGTGAGGGTGCCCGGGTCGTCCATGCCGGGGTCGGGCCCGGCGTCGCCGGTGCTGACGGCCACGCCGAGCCGGCCGAAGTAATGCCGCCACCCGATGTCGTGGCCGGGCCGCTCGCCGGCCGGGAGGTCGCGGTGCTCGAGTTCGACCCGGGTGCCGGTGCCCTCGGGGGTGAGGCGGACCTCTACCGTGCTGGTGCCGGGCGGCAGCCGCTCCGAGCCCGCGTAGCCCCAGCTGATCAGCAGCCGGCGCGGCGGATCGAGCTGGAGATAGCGGCCGCGGACCGGCGCGCCGCCGATGTTGACGGTGAACTGACCGCCGGGCACGGGTTCTAGCTCGGCGTACTCGCCCATCCAGCGGACGATCGCGTCCGGCCGGGTGAAGTACTCGTAGACGCGGTCGGGCGACGCCTCGATATGGACGGTGGCGACGACGGGTTCAGCCGGCATCGTCCTGCTCCACCGCCTGTTCTACCGCCTGTTCTACCGCCTGCTTGAGGCGCTCGAGGCTGGCCGGCCAGAACTCGGCGAGGAAATCCCGCACGCCCGCGAGCCCTTCAGGGCGGACCACGTACAGCCGCCGCTGGCCGTCGCGGCGGACGTCGACCAGGCCGGCTTGCTTGAGGACCTTCAGGTGCTGCGAGACCGCTTGCTGGGTGATCTCGAACCGCTCGGCGATCTCGTTGACCGAGCGCGGCCGGTCGCGCACCACCCGCAAGATGGCACGCCGGTTGGGCTCGGCGAGCGCATGGAACGCGGCGTCACTCATGGCGTCCAGCTTAGCATCCGCACAAGCATTGACTTTCACAAGCAAATACTTGTAGATTGACCGGCATGAGCGACGAGACTGCTGCTGGCGTCATCCGTGCCTACTACGACGCCTGGACCACCGGGGACTTCGACCGAGCCGCCGCCCTGCTGGCGGCCGGGCTGCTCGTCGAGGTGCCGGTCAACGAGTACCCGACGGCGGAGTCGTTCGCCGCGGCGGTGAAGGGCTTCGGTTCGCTGGCGGCCAAGGTGGACCTGATTGCCGCGCTGAGCGATGACGACGAGGGCATGCTGCTCTACGACATGGACGTGCCCGCCCTCGGTCAGGTGCTCCGCGTGGCCGAGCACCTGACCGTGGCGGACGGGAAGATCACCAGGATCCGGCAGATCCACGACACCGTCGCGGTGCGCGCCGCCGGTTTCGCGGGATGACGCCCCCTGGATATGAGCGCCGGCTGGTGATCGCGGCGGCGCGGGAGCACGTATGGGACGCGATCGGCACCGTGGACGGCCCGCGGCACTGGTGGACGACGTGGGTGACCGGGTCGGCGGCCCGCGGGGAGGAGCTGTGCTTCGGGTTCGACGGGCTGCCGGAGCGGATGGTCATGCGGGTCATCGCCAGTCGGCGCCCGGCCGAGGTCGGCTGGGAGTGCGTCGCCCACACCCGAGGCGATGAATGGACCGGCACACGGCTCAGCTTCGAGCTCGCGGATCATGAGCCGGGCGCCTGCGAGCTGACCTTCCGGCACACCGGGCTGTCCGGCGATACAGTGGCCGATGGCTGGCAGCACTTCCTCGCTAGCCTGGCCGGATACGCCGAGAAGGGCGCGGGCACACCGTTCGGCGGATAGCCCGCGGCCCGTCCGGCAGCGGCCGGGACGTGCGGCTACAGCGGGACCTCGGAGCGGGACCGGCTCGGCTGACCCGCTACCACCGGCACCGGCCCGGCCGCCCACTGGGAGCAGGACTTCTCCGTGGGCAGAGGCCGCCGGGCCTGCCTCAGCAGCGGGCAGATGGAGCCACCGCGCCCGGCGTACCCGGCGTACCCGCGCCTGGCGTAGCCGCGCCTGCGAACCGGCATGCGGGGTGGCGCGCCGGACTGGATCGGCGGCTTCATCGTCATTCGATCGCGGTCAGGTCTCCTGGCCGCCATGAGTCGTCGAAGGCCGGTTCTCGTGGCCCGTATACCCGGAAGTAGCAGAACCAGCCGCGGCCGGGAACGGTCTGAATCCAGCGGCCCTCCGCCCCAGGCGGCTGGCGCGGCCCGAAGTAGAGGTCCACCTCGGTGGCCCCGTCCGGGGTCAGGTCTTCGAACAGCGATCGCAACGCCGCCTGCCCCTGGTCCGCGGCGACTTCCGACCTGGTCTGGGAGTCGTAGCAGGTCACCGACCAGAACAGCGCGGCGGGCACGGGTAGCGGCACGGTGAGCCGGTAGGTCCGGCCGCCGTCTAGGTACTCACCTGCCCGGTCACGGCAGGCGAGCCAGTACAGCGAACCCTGGCCCGCGGCGCGCCGGAACATGGCCGGCGAGGTGACGATGGCCTGGGCGAACCAGCGGTCCCTGGCCTCGACGTCCAGCGAACCTTCCCGTTCGAAGGAGGCGTTTTCCGGTCGCAAGCCGACCCACTCCCAGGCCCGGTCTGGCCACACGACCCGGTCGGGCCGGCGTGAGGCGAACGCGGAAACCAGCATCTCGTCGCGCCCCTGGCGGGCGACACGGGTCAGCATCCTGGCCATGCGCGTGTCCGGCATGAACGGCCGGCCAGCCTCGATGCCGAGTTCGGCCAGCATCCCCAGCAGCGGGCGCATCTCCTCAATGGCTGGCTCCGCTTCGATCACGCTGTGCAGGACCCGCCAGAACTCCAGGTTGTCCTCCCAGGCCAGGCAGGTCATATCCGCCGGGCTGGGGGTGCCGTCAAGGAACTCGTAGTCGTCGGTGCCGCCGCTGTCCAGGGCGTAGACCTTGACCGAGCTCAGCAGCCGGGTCGCCGCCTCGAGGTCGCCGCCCACCGGCAGCGCGCGCAGCGCCATGAACACCAGCCAGGTCTCCGCGACCGAGATGAAGTAGCCATGCGGCGCCGGCCCGTCCCAGCCGGGCGGCACGATCAGGTGCTTGCCGCCGTGGCCGGCATCGGTGCCCGGCAGGCCCAGGTCGGTGATCCAGCGATGATGGTGGTCGTTGACCAGCCCGATCAGCGGGCCGCGCGGGAGGTCGATCGCGATCGGCCCGCTCTTGGCCAGGTTCAGCACGCCGCCCGCGTACGGCGTGTCGGAGTTGAGCGTGAACCCGACGTGCCGGGGCTGCGCCACGAACATCTGCGCCACCTCGTTGTCGGTAACCCCGGCCTCCCTGGTCCCGTGCATGATCCCTTCCATCGAGACCGTCGGGTAGAAGAAGTGGTAAGCCTCGAGGGCGCGGCGCAGATCCTGTTCCTCGTGGGCGTCCAGCGCGGCACGCGGGGCCGGGAAGCCAAGCTCAAAGTCAACAACAGTTGTCACGTATTACTCTTTCCCCAGCCATCGCACGCTCATCACTCGTATCGCGGATATCTTCGGTCAGCTGGTCAGGGCGCTGATGCGTCGCCAATGAGCTTGACCGCGATGATCGAGCAGAGCGCCGACATGCTCACGGCGTTGTTCCGCGCCATCCAGTCCTTGAGCTACCCCAGGTGCGGCGGCAGGCCGAACTCCGGGAAGATCCGCTTCGTGTCCAGGAAGAAGGTCAGCCTGCTGAACTTCCCGCCGGATACGTCGTGTACCTGCAGTGCCCACGGCATGTGCCCGCCGTCCGGGTCGGGCTTGTACTGTCCCCACGCCTGCACCCCGTTGACCCGGCCGGACGGAACCGGTACCAGCACCGATCCGCCGCACAGGCTGGGCCCAGGCAGGGTCATCCAGCGGACGATGTCCGCGCTGCCGGTAAGCCACAGCGGGAACGGCGGCATCGACATCACCGCGTCGTGGTGCAGCAGGTTCACCAGAGCGGACATGTCGTAGCGCTGGAACGCGTCGACGTACCGGTCGAGCAGGTCAGCGTCCTGCGCCGCCACTGCCGGCCGGCGGTCGGCGTCGGCCGACTGGGCGTCGGGCAGGTCGGCCAGGGTGGCCCGGGCCCGCTGCAGCGCGCTGTTCACGGCCGGCACGCTGGTGTCCAGCGTGGCTGCGGCCTCGGTGGCCGGCATCTTCAGCACTTCGCACAAGATCAGCGCGGCCCGCTGCCGGGCGGGCAGGTGCTGAATCGCGGTCACGAACGCCAGCCGGACCGTGTCCCGTGCCACCGCGATTTCCGCCGGGTCGCCGTGCTCGGGCAGCACCCGGGAGTCGGCGATGGGGGAGATCCACATCTCATCCGGCTGCCAGTCGCCGAGCAGCGCCTCCACCGGCGGCGAGGAAGGTCCGAGGTCCATCGGCAGCGCCCGGCGCTGCCGGCCGCGGAGCATGTCCAGGCAGATGTTGGTGGCGATCCGGTACAGCCAGGACCGTACGCTGGACCGGCCCTCGAACCCGTCGGCCGCGCGCCAGGCGCGCAGCATGGTCTCCTGCACCGCGTCGTCGGCCTCGAAGCCCGAGCCCAGCATGCGGTAGCAGTAGCCGGTCAGCTCCCTGCGGTATTCCTCGAGCTTGTCCGGAGTTACCTCGGCAGATGCGGAAGGCGCCATAGCGCTCACTGTACGCCGAGCCACCGACATTCCGCCGAGGCCGAGACCGTTACCGCCGTTACGCGGGCTCCATGCCGTACCGGCTCATCAGCTCCCGTTCCGCCTGAGCAGAAGGCGGCGCAGGCTCCGCCCACAGCCGGTGCAGTTCCTCGAAGTAAGCGTCCATGGCCGGTGCGTGCAGCACGAGCAGCCGGGCGGCCTCACCGGACACGTTGCCGAACGTATGGCCGGCCCCCCGCGGCACCAGCAGGAAGTCCCCGGGGCCGCCGGTCGCCGTGGCGCCGTCCAGCAGGAACGTGATCTCACCCTCCAGTACGAAGAACGCCTCGGAGCAGTTCACATGACGATGCGCCGGCGGCATCCGGGCGCCGGCCGGCACGGTGCGCTCCATCAGCGAGAAATCCCCGCCGGTCTGCGCGGCCACCGCCTTGAACGCGAGCACGTTGCCACGCGCGCTGAGCAGATGCCCCTGACCTGGGCCAGTGATCCCAACGTTAGACATGGGACAATCCTGGCATGACGGCGGGGAAGCAGCGGTTCGTGGTAGTGGTGTTCGACGGGGTGTCGCTCGGCATCATGTCGTTCGCGTTCGGCGTCTTCGACATGGCTAAACATCACGGCGTGCTGCCCGACCTGGACCTGCGGGTGGTCTCAGGCGAGCCGGACGCGGCGCTCAGCGGCGGTGGCCTGGCCTGCCCGGTCCCTTACGACCTGGACGCGGTCCGCACCGCGGACCTGGTCATCATCCCGAACTGGCGCGACCCGGAAGAAAACCCGCCAAGAGACCTGCTCGACGCGCTGCGCGAGGCGCACGCGAACGGCGCCCGCCTGGCCGGCCTGTGCTCGGGCGCGTTCGTGCTGGCCGCCGCCGGGCTGCTGGACGGCCGCCCGGCCACCACGCACTGGAAGCACGCCCCGGTGCTCGCCCGGATGTACCCGAAGGTCAGCGTCCGGCCCCAGCAGCTCTACATCGACGACGGCGACGTGCTCACCTCCGGCGGCGGCGCCGCCGGGATGGACCTCGGCCTGCACCTGCTGCGCAGCCAGTTTGGCGCCCAGGTCGCCAACCGGCTCGCCCGGTACATGGTGGTGCCGCCGCACCGGGCCGGCGACCAGGCACAGTTCGTGCAGACCCCGCTCCCGCAGCTCGACCAGGCCGACCCGGTCGGCGAGACGCTGACCTGGGCGCTCGGCCAGCTCGACCAGGTGCTACCGGTCGAGCAGCTCGCCCGCCGGGCCGGGATGAGCCGGCGCAACTTCGACCGGCGGTTCCGTGAGATCACCGGCACCGCGCCGGCCACCTGGCTGACCCATCAGCGGATCCTGCGCGCCCAGCAGCTGCTCGAATCCACCCAGTTGACCGTCGAGGAGATAGCGCGGCAGTGCGGGTTCTCCACCGCCGCCGCGCTGCGTCCGCATTTCCGGCGGTTTGTCGGCACGGGGCCGACCGCCTACCGGACCACGTTCGCCGGTGCGTCCTAAACCTTGCGAAGGTTGGCGAAATCCCCCCTGTCATCCCACCCTGCCCAGCCGCAACTGTTGCCTTCATGACCACAGTGAATTCCGCGATTCGCCCGTTCCGCGCCGAGATCGGTCAGGAAAGCCTCGATGACCTGCGCGACCGGCTGACCCGGGCCCGCTGGACCAGCGAGATCCCCGGGCCGGACCCGGAACAGTACGGCGTGCCCCTGGCCGAAGTCCGCAGGCTGACCGAGTACTGGCGGGACAGCTTCGACTGGCGAGCCCTGGAGGCCAGGCTCAACGAGTACCCGCAGTTCATCACCGAGATCGACGGCCAGGACATCCACTTCCTGCACGTCAAGTCGCCAGAACCCGGCGCGACCGGGCTGATACTGACGCA
>Ga0126381_100006624_pt1 | contig 12831 bp, 11 predicted proteins | sample PanSoiMetPlot_28_FD_96465 | JGI IMG/M metagenome (GOLD analysis project Ga0126381, IMG submission 96465) | Tropical forest soil microbial communities from Panama - MetaG Plot_28 | ecosystem: Environmental > Terrestrial > Soil > Tropical forest > Bulk soil | place: Panama | collected 2016-02-17
GACGACAAGGAGCCGGTCTTATACACGGACGAGTTCAAGTCGAAGGAAGAAGCGCTGGGCGCGGCATTTGAGTACTGCACTTTCATGCTGTACCGAAAAGTTCTCCGTATCGAAGGACCGCGCGGCGAGCGGATCGAAGAGCCGGAAATCTCGGACTGGTGCCGGAAGGAACTCGATCGCAGGTTCGCCAATAAGACCTAACAATATCCGCGACAAAGCGGAAGTCAGGACGAACCCGACAAGGGAGCGCAAGTGAGCTGGGCAATTCCGCTAAGGTTTGCCCGATGGAATTCCTCGATCAAAGCTACGTGCCGGCCGAAACCCTGATGGAATCGCCGGCCGTTCCGAAGCTTGGTGGTGCCATCTGGTCAGTTGAGGCCGCCGAGACGGCTCAGGTGCACACAGCCCCAAGATGGAGGAGAAGATTGATGAACATCACCAACGCATCTGCCGTGTTCCTAGTGGCTTCGCTTACGCTAACGGCGCCGATCGCACCGATCTGGGCGCAGTCAGCCCACGATAAGCTCGAGCCGGCGCATCCGTTCGCAAATATCAATTCGGCGGAAGAGTGGGAGAAGATTTTCATTCCCAGCAAACCCAATATCGTCGCGAACGATGCTTACGCCAACATGACGTCGGCTGAGTTTTGGCGGAACACCTGGAGGGGGCAGGGGATCGACGGCAAGCCATTGAATGTCAAAGGATCGGGCGGCCTCGGCGTCGTCATCCGCAGCCCCTATCCATACAAGTCCGCCAAGGAGCATTACGAGGCCTGGCTCGAAGCCGCAGGCGGCGGCACCAAACAGACGCGGGCAACGCTTCCCGACTGGAGCGGCGATTGGCAAGGCAACGCCGACGGCGTGCTGCACGGCGGCGCCAAGATATCGGACGTCATGACAGCCGTCTCGGACGAATACAAGCCGCGCTTCGACCAGCTGCTGCGCGCCGAGATGGCGGGCCGCCACTGGTGGCCGACGGAGTTTTGCCTGCCCTGGGGGTTCGGCGGCTTCTACAGCCTCGACGGGCCGACCTGGCATTTCATGATGGATCAGACCCTGGTTCTCATCAACAAGGACCGCAACAACAACGAAACCCGCTACATCTACACAGATGGTCGCGGCTTCCTGCCGAGGGAGCTACAGTTCCCGCAATGGTACGGCGGCTCGCAAGGGTTCTGGAACGGCGACGAGCTCGTGATCTGGACCGCGCAGATCAAGCAGTGGGTGATAACCCACGGGCTGCCCGAATACAGCGATCAGCTCGAGGCCGTCGAACGGATGAAGCGTTTCGGGGACGAAATTCTTGTCGACCTCACACTCTACGATCCGAAGGCCTTCGCCTTCCCGTGGCACGACACCGTCATCTTCCGGAAGCTCAAGGACTGGACCGAAGCACCGGCGACGTTCAGCGAATGCGTCTCGACCAACAATGTCTATCTGGATGCCGACGGCACACTGCGCGAGCGGGCGCCCGGCGACCCGCAATATCTGGACATCACGGATCCCCGGCCCTGGGCGACGGCTTTCGAGCGCGGTGAGGCCGCTGCCGGCAAGGCGAAATGAGTCACGGTTCGTGACCTGATCTGTAAGGGAGACCGCCGATGAAGAAGCTCCTTGCGCGCGCCGCGGTGGGTGCCGCCTTGTTGGCGAGTGCGTCGGGGTCGGTGTGGGCGCACCATTCACATTCGATGTTCGATGAAACGCAGGAAATGAGCATCACCGGGATGGTCAAGAAGTTCGCTTTTGCCAACCCGCATGTCTACCTGTTTGTGCTGGTGAAGAACGAGGATGGCACCGCGACTACCTGGCAGATCGAAATGTCCTACCTGCAGAACATGATGCGACATGGCATTAATGCGACGACCTTCAAGGAAGGCGACGCTGTCACCATCAAGTTCCATCCGCTGCGCGACGGCGCTCCGGGGGGAAGCTTCACGGAAGGGATCGACGGCGGCGGCCGTGAATACAATCTTCGCTGAGACTGGAAGCCCAGGCGCTGGCAGTCGGCTCTTGTGACCCATAACTGCCCGTGCGGGTCTCTCCGAGCCCTCGCTCAGAAATCCGCCTTGTCGCCAATCCAAGCACCCCCATGGCTGCGATGATCGGTTTAGGAAATTTCGTGCTATTGGCGCTCCGGAACGGTCGCGGGCTTACCGATCTCGCCGATCCCTACCACCAGGACCTTCGCGGGCTCGGTATCGCTGGCGTTGCGCGATACGGCGTGAAGTTGGTTGGGCGCCTCATAGAAGGTGTCGCCTTTGGTCAGCACCCTTTCGGGACCATCGTCGAGCTTGATCCTGTAGGCACCTTCCAGCACATAGCCGAAATTATGCGTCGTCGGGTGGCGATGCGGCATCGAGCCGCCGCCTGGCGGGATATCGAGCGTGGTCATCGTCACTTCATGGCCCGGAAATTCGGCGATCGCCTGCTTCATCACCTGGGTCGCCTTGGTCGCGGGCAACGGCTGCTGTGCCACGACAACTCCGAGGCTAAACGCTCCGGTAAGTGCGGCAATGCCGCCAACGGCGAAGAGCGATCTGGTCAGAATGCGACCGGAACAGGACATTAGGCACCTCCCTCTTGCTGTGTATCGCGCCGCCAGAACCTCATCGGTTCCGCACACCGAACAGCGCGCGCCCGCGCCACCACCGGCGCCGGCGCGGATTTCGCGTCATTCCGGCAAGCTGAATGCGATATATTCGCCTGAATAGCTGCCGCCGCTGACGGCCACCACGATGTACTGCTTGCCGTCCACCATGTAGGTCATCGGCGAGCCGCTCTGCGGCGCCGGCATCAGCACCGCGCCGACTTGCCGACCCGTCGCTTTGTCGTAGGCGCGCAACATGGCGCCGCGCGGATGCTCCGGCGTCGTTGTCATCGTCGGATCGCCCATGATCGCCAGCGTCTTGGTGACCAGCACGCCGACGCCGGAGGTCTGGGCCTGACCGGTTTTTGGAATGTTGAGCCCCGCGAGCGCCGGATGATTGCGCACGATGTCGGGCGTATCGCCGTGCGGGGTCTGCCACTTCACGCTGCCCTTGTCGAGATCGATGGCCGAGAGCATGCCGTAGGGCGGCTTCGACAGCGGCAGCCCTTCGATATTCAGCCCGCCGAAACCGCCGGCCGGCGGGGAGGCATTCGCCACTGCCGGATTTCGGGCCTGCCGCGCGCGTTCTGCCGTTTGCGGTGCGTCGGCGGCGCAGCAGTCGCCGGGCCCGAGTATCATTTGAAACGGCCGTCCGCCGACCCCTGCAATGAAGCGGATGTCCGAGAACTCGGAGGGCGGCGTCGTGAGCGAGCGCACGCCCGGCGTGTTTCCGGTCGGAAGGAAGACGGTGTGCGTCTCGGGGTCGTAGGCGCCGCCCGGCCAGTTCGTTGCGGTACCGTTGACGATCGCCCCCAAGGTGCCATTGATATCGCCGAGTGCCGGCGGGGCAAAGGGAGAGGAGATGACCTTGTAGCGCTTGAGCACATCGAGCGCTTTCGCGCGCAGCTGCGGCGTGAAGTCGACCACGTCCTCCGGTACCCTGAACTCGTTGCGGGCATATCGCAATTGATCCGGCGGGAACGGCTGGCGCGCGGCGGTCTTCTCGCCCGGCACGTCGGACTGCGGAACCGGCCGCTCCTCGATCGGCCACACCGGCTGGCCGCTCACCCGATTGAGGACATAGAGCCAGCCCTGCTTGGTTGGCTGGGCAATGGCCTTGATCGGCCGGCCATTGACGTTGATGTCGGCCAGGATGGGCGCCGACGAGATGTCCCAATTCCAGATCGGATGGTGGACGAGTTGGAAATGCCAGCGGCGGACGCCGGTCTTGAGATCGACCGCCACGATGCTCTCGGCGTAGAGATTGTCGCCCGGGCGGTGTCCGCCATAATAGTCCGATGATGGCGTTTCCACCGGCAGAAAGACAAGACCGAGCTCCTCATCGACGCTGATATGCGTCCACACTCCGGTGTTGCCATTAACCGCCCAGGAATTGTCCTCCCAGGTATCGTTGCCGGGCTCGCCCGGCTTGGGGATCGGATTGAACCGCCAGACCTGCTTGCCGGTGCGGACATCGAAGGCCCGTATCAGGCCCTTGGTGTTGTTGTGGGTGGGTACCGTGGCGCCCTCCTTCATGGAGGAGCCGATGATCACCAGGTCTGCGGCCACCGTCGGCGCCGCATGGCTGCCGATCTCGCCCGTCTCCAGATCGATCTGATCGTTCACCCCTGTCACCGCCCCGATCTTGAGATCGACCATTCCGTCGGTTCCAAAAGAGCTGACGATCGCGCCGGTCCTGGCATTGAGCTCCACCAGGCGATAGCCCGTCGTCACGTAGATGATGCGCTCGTCGCCTTTGCCGTCGGTCCAATAGGCGACGCCGCGTCCGGACAGCTGCCGCGGTGCGATCTCGGCGCGCTTGCCTTCGCGCAGGCTGTGCGACCAGATCAGCTCCCCCGTCTTGGCGTCGAGCGCGACGACCGAGCGCCGCGTGCCGGCGGTCGTGTAGAGGACGCCCTTGATCATGATCGGCGTGCCCTCGAGCTTGTACTCCGGATGGGAGCCGAAATGGTCGGTCTTGAAACGCCACGCCACTTCCAGCTTGTCGAAGTTCGCGGCGTTGATCTGGTCGAGCGGCGAGTAGCGGCTGAATGTCAGGTCTGCGCCGTTGCTCGGCCATTCTCCATTCCGGGTTGAAGGCTGCCCCTGGCCCGAGAACTGCGGCGGTACCGGCGTGCCGACAAAGACCTGCGCTGCCGCATGTGGTGCCGCCCACGTCAGGGCGGCGGAGGTCAACATCAGCGCCGACAAGGCTAGGAATCTCTTTCGCGACATCGTTCACTCCCGGTTTGTGAGAGACAACGTCCTTGCAAGGAAAAGGCAGAGTCCTGAAGATGAAGGCGAGCATTGTACGCCAAACGGGCACTCCCTCCAATCCGGGAAGGGTTAGCCCGTTCAACGGTTGCTGTGGGCCACCGTGTTGTCAGGTCGACGCGCACTATGCGGCCTGAGCGGCTCCGCCGAAGTCAGTCGCCTCAAGCTCCTTGCAACAACGGGGCGCCCCGCTCTGCTCAAGCCCCGAACTTGCCCGCCATATCGCAATTCGCTCCGGGATTGCCGCAGCCCGCGTCGAACTGCAACTTCACAGTGCCGCATTTGTTGGCTTCATCTCCGCAGCGGATCAGCGTTCAAGCGGAGGCCAAGCCGTTGAATGCAAGCCGTTGAATGGTTGCTGCGGTCCGCCGCGCGGTCCGGTCAAAGTGACGACGAGACAGGGAACCGCTTGCGCCGCCGTGAGATCCAGCGCGAGCCATGCGCTGCCGAAGGACGCCAACGCGATAACTTCGTCCGTTCGCGCACGGCGGCGGGCGCGGCACGCGCTTCCGATCAGCTTGGACGTATCGAGCGCGAGCTTGCCGCAGGCGGGCGAACTACTCGATTAGATCAGCGCACTTCGAGTCTGAGCATGTTTCCAATATGCGGCATCGACAGGCGGCTTCTCTGCGGAAGCGGCATCGTTTCGTGCGCGTCTATGTCGCAGGTGGCGGCGCTGCCGATGCACCTGAGGCGGCCTCCCACACTTGATCGTGCGGCGCGCCACCCCAGTTGAAGGCGATCGGCCGCGTCAGGCTAGTCTTGGGCGCCCGGGACGAGGAGGCAGTCTGGAACGTGCCAATCGGAGCCTTCCGCCGTTCCCCGAGAGCAGCACTCGAGCACTAAAAGGCTGGAGAAAGGCCGGCTGCGTTCCCAGCTCTCAAAAAAAGAGGAGCTTAAGATGAGGCTTAGCGCTGAACAGATCACAAAAACATTGGATCAGCTACCGATCGAAGTCCTTCCAGAGGATCATCCGATCGTGCCGCAGCTCAATCGGTTGTTCGGCGATCACACCTTCTTTCTTGGCCAGAGCGGGCTGAGCATTGTGGAACCTGCAACTGACGGACTGGAGCGCTCGTCGGCGGACATCGGTCAGACGGGCATGGTCGTAAACGTCGCGAACTGGACAGACTCCGATCCACCCAAGCTTGAAGCGCACGAGCCGGAATTGACCGGCAGCACCGTCGCTCTCGGTGTCTAGGACGAGATTGAATTCGCCGTCAAATTGAGCCCTGCTTGGCGCGACCTCGCCGTCGCGGCGCCGGGTCGATGCGGCGGGTTTCGTCCGCAAGGCGAGGACGGACCCGCCTTAGCACCTCAGCGCGGGCGCGCCGCGGGCTCGCCGAGCCGTGCGAATGGAACCTGACCCGCTCATCTTGGGTCAGGGCCATGATGCTTGCCCATTTATTTCGCGAAGCGCGTGCCGGGTCATGGTAGAGGACCGAAAGTAGAAGGCGTCACCGCATAGCTCATCGCCACTTCGTCCGCTCGCGCACGCCGGCGAGCGCCACGCGCGCTTCTGCGATCACCCTGGGCGTATCGAGCGCCACGAGCGTGCCGCCGCGCTTGAGGATGCGGCCGTCGACCACGACTGTGTCGACATTCTCCGCCGCGGTCGCCTCGAGCGCGAGATGAGCCGGGTCGGTCAGCACCGCCATGTTAAGCGCATTGGTGTTGATCGCAATCAGATCGGCGCGCTTGCCGGGCTTGAGCGAGCCTATCCGGTCGTCCATGCCAAGCGAGCGCGCACCCTCGATGGTGCCGAGCTCGAGCGCCCGGCGCGCCGTCATTTTGAACTCGCTTTCGGCCTTGGCGTTCTCGCTGTCGCGCGCGAGCTTGAGCACATCGAACAGGTTTGCGCGCCCGGTCAGCGCCGCGGTGTCGATCGAGATGCCGAGCGGAATGTCCCGCTCGAGCATCTCGCCGATCTGCGGATACCCGTAGCCGATGCGCAGCTCCGAGCCTGGCGACACCGAGACCGCGGCGCCCGACTCCCTGATCATGTCGAGCTCGGCGGGGCTCGCCGACAGCGTGTGGATGAGCTGCACGTCCTTGCCCATGAGCTTCGCCTTGTAGAGCGGCTCGATCTGGTTGATGGCTTTGCGGGCGCTCGCGACGTGCACCGTTATCGGCAGCCCGAGCCTGCGCGCATTGTCGAATTCCAGTTGATAGATGTCTGGTCTGATTGGGCCGGCACGGAACTGGCCGCGCCATGCCATGCCGAGCGTGATGAGGCCCTCATTCGACCAGCTTTCCCGGTTACGGGCGAGGCTCTCGATCGGCGCCTGATCGGCCGGCTGGCTATCGGGCAATCCCTGCGGCCAGCCGCAGGAGTGCCGGGCGCGGATGCCGACCTCGGCAAGCGCCCGGATGTCGGCCTCGGCATGGGCGGTGCTGCGCACGTTGTGACACCACGAGTGAACGAAAGTCATCCCGGAATTGATCGCTTCGGCGGCGGCAAGCCGCGTGCCCTGAAAGATATCGTCCGGGCTCATCTGTGCACCGAAACGGGCGACCGTCGGAAAATAGCCCTCCTCCGGCCTGTCGCCGGCGAAGCTGCGGAACAGCGTGTTCCACATATGCCAATGGGTGTCGATGAGACCCGGCAAGACGATGATCCCGGCGCCGCCGATCCTCTCGCCACCGCCCGCGACGTCCTTGCCGACTGCGATGATCTCGCCGTTGCGCACATGCACCGCGCCGCCCGCTATGTCGCCGAGCGCATTATCCATGGTCATCACATAGGCATCAGCGATGGTGAACTCGCCCCGCGGCGGCAGGCGCGGGGCGCCGCCGCGCTGCTCCTGCGCCATCAGGGGCGAGGAGAAGCCCAGTGTGCCGAATGCGGTAGCGCCGCGGATGAAGCTACGCCTGCAGAGCTCGCACATGAGAGCCTCCCCTGGAGGATCGGCACACCAGCCGATCGTTGTTGGATGTCTCGCCGACGCCACGAACCACTACAGGGTTCATCTTATACCATTGTGCCTTGAAGGTGCGCGCATGTGTTAAGGTGAGGCATGCGTGTGGGCCCCCGGCATCCGTGGCTTGGTCGAGCGGCCTACGCCGTGACTCTCCCGCTGCTTGAAAGTTTCTGCGCACGTCGCGGCATTCATCGGGCGCGCAGCGCCTTCGCACAAGAGCGTATCAGCGCGTTGCGCGAGAAGCTTCGGCGCGGTGAGACACTCTATCTCGGCGGCATCTGCGGCACGGGCACCCACAATTCCGGCGTGGCGTTGATCGAGGTCAGCCAAGCGGCCGGGCCCAGCATCATCTGCAACAACGAGGAGGAGCGCTTTTCCGGCGAGCGTCACACCATCCGCTTTCCCGAGCGCTCGATCGCGGAATTGGCGGCCATCCTGCGGCGCGCGGGGCTCTCGCCGCACAACATCGACGCCTGGTTCTCGGCCTGGGACAACGTCGCCTTCATCGCCATGGTGGCGCGCGCGGTGGCGGAAGAGGCGCCGGGCAGCATCGGCTTGCTGCGCAACAGCGAGTTGCCGGCGCTGAGCATGGGCTCGATCGAAAAGGGCACCCGTATGGCGCGGGCACTCGGCCAGCGACTGGGGTGCGCGACGCCAGTGATCGCGACACCGCATCATGACAATCACGCCTGGTTCTCATTCGCGGTGTCGCCGTTTGCCAGAAGCGAGCGGCCGGTGATGATCGCCGCCATCGACGGGTTCGGCGACCGCGGCGCCATTTCGCTCTACGTTTACGAAGGCGGCCGGATGCGCGAGCTCTACTGCAACGACAGTCTGTTCGACTCGCTAGGGGTGCTCTACGCCGTCCTCTCCTCGACCCAAGGCGGCTGGACCCTGCTGTCGAGCGAAGGACGCTATATGGGCGCCGCCGCTTGGGGCGACTGCGACCGCGGCAGCAATCCGTTCTACAAACGGCTGCGGGAGATCCTGCAGCTCGCGCCCGACGGGGCGGTCTTCATCAATCGAGATCTCGCGAACTGGCCGCGCGATTTTGGGCGGCCCTACACCAAGGAGCTGATCGGGATCCTCGGTGAGCCGATCGCGCTTAAGGACATGTGGAACCCCGACGCGGTGCTGCGCGTCGAGGACATCCGCCACAAGGAGAACACCCGGGAGCGGCTCGACAAGGCCGCCGCGACCCAGATGGTGTTCGAGGATGCGCTGATCCACATCATCGATCATCTCATCCGCAAGACCGGCAGCGACGAGCTGGTGCTGACCGGCGGCACCGCCCTCAACGCCGTCGGCAGCATGCGGCTGCTCGAGCACTTCGACGAGGACTACTATCGGCGCCTCCTGGGCCGGCGCACGCGCCTGCATCTGTGGGTGCCGCCGACGCCGAACGACGCCGGCGTGGCGCTGGGCGCGGCCTTCATGGGCGCGTATCTCGCCGACGCCGGCGTAGGCGCGCCGCTCGCGCACGCCTTCTATTGCGGGAGCGCGCCAGGCGATGCCGAGATCCGCGCCGCGCTCGAGGCGGCCGGTGATGTCGCCTGGATGCCCATCGGCGAGGTGAAGAACCCACAAGCGCGCGACGCGGTCGCCGATCTGATGGCCTATGTGACGGCGCAGGACGGCATCATCGCGCTCTATCAGGGCGCCGCCGAGACCGGTCCGCGCGCGCTCGGCCATCGCTCGATACTGGCCAATCCGCGCAATCCGGCGACGCGCGAGCATCTCAACACGCGGGTGAAATACCGCGAGGCGATCCGGCCGCTCGCCCCGATGATGACGCGCGAGGCCGCGCTGCAGCATTTCTCGCTGTCGCCCGGAGCCGCCGACGCCGATTACAACGCCTACAACTACATGGTGCTCACCGCGCCGGCGAAAGCCGATGCGCGGACGCGGATCCCGGCGGTGATCCACGCCGACGGGACCGGACGGCTGCAGATCGTGCGTCAGGAGACCGATCCCTTGACCTACGCCTATCTCAAGGCGCTCGGCTGGCGGAATGGCGAGGAGATCGCGGTTAATACGTCGTTCAACGTCGCGGGTCCTATCGCGCAGACCCCACGGCAGGCGATCGAGACGCTGCGCCGCGCCAAGGACATGGACGCCGTGGTACTGATCGCGGAGGAAGGCACGGCTTACGCCGTGTGGCGGCCGCAGCAGGGTGCCGATGATGGCAACCGGTTTCAGAGGTGGCACGCGGAGTGGAAAAGGGGCTGAGACCACGCCCACACTTTCAGGGCAATTGGCAGCAGAAGCGCTGAGCGAATTCGCGGCGTTCCCCGCCCCGCTTGCGGGGAGAGGGCAAGCCAATGAGGGCTACCGCATCTTGGTCTGCACTTCGCCAAATGCGAGCGCCCTGTGGATCAGAGAAGAACCTTGGACTTCCTGATCAGATACCGGGATCCATCCCATGCATCTTGATCGCCTCGTCCCCGCGCGTTTGTAATAGGTGGAAACGCGCCATTGCTGAATCAGCGAGTGGTATCAATACCTAAGGATGAAGAAGAGCTTTGATCCGATGACGCTCGTCCTCCGCCGTGCGCAAGAACACCGCCCCGGCGACCGGGGTCCGCACGACTACGACGTGCTCGCTGGCGGACGTGAGGTCGGCCGCATCTACCGGATCAATGCCGCCAGGGAAATCTGGTCGGGGGGCATGTTGTTCATGCTGACCGGTCGCAAGAGCTATGGCGACGCACCTACCCGCCATGACGCCCTGGTCGCGTTTCGGGCGGCATCTGTGCGCTGGCTCGAGGAACAACCAAAAGCCTGACTGGTGAAAGTAGCGGTCCTGACCTGGCGGCTGGGGGATCGAGAAAGATCAGGCCGGCCTGCCCCGGGTTTTTTACGCATCTCGGTTGGCTCCGACATTCTTGATCTAAATCAATCCCCCCTGATGCTGGTCAATGTTCATCGGAGAAGTACTTCAATCCTAGGGCCAACAGCTCGTTCATTGGTACCCCAGGCTGATTTACTGGGCGCATTGCGCTGACATGATGCTGCGGTCAAATAGGAGGCTTAGTCTATGCCAATGCGAGGAGAACTCGCTTGTCGGGCCATATCCGCTCCCCCCAATCGAAACCGGCTCCTCCCGGTTATCGTAGTTCTCGCCCTGATAACCCTCGTCCTTGCCGTATTACGGAGCGGAACGTTCGATCCAGGTTTGTTGTCCAGCACCTATACCGTCGAGGAACAATGGCTTGTCGGCCCCTGACTCACGACACATGCGTCGGCGACCAGCTCGATAAAGACCGAAGGCCGCTATCGACCAGAGCGACCGTAACCACGATAAATAACCTTGACGGCGAAGTTCGCCTGCGATCGTGCGTTAGCAAGTTCCAGTGGCATCGCTTTTCACCGAAGATGTGGCGCCCAACAGGCCCGTGTCCCCACCCTACTGGACTACAGGGAGCTGGCCGGGAGCGGTTCAATAACCCCGACACCCTCCCGCCGTATCCCGGCCGGCCACCCTGTTGCGGAAGCGGAGGGGTGATAAGGGGGCAATCGTACGGCCGTCGCATCAGGAGCGCGTGCAGGGGAAAGGGAAGACATGGATAGGATCGACCCTCATAACGAGCGACAGACCGCGCGCATCCGTCAAATAGTTGAGAATCACAAACGCGAGGAATCGCAGTCTTTTAAGAGAAAAGCGCGAAGGCGGCTCATATCGCGCCTTTCGTTCATCGCTCTCGTTCTGTTTGTAATTCTGTTTGTAATTCTGTTTGCAATGCTGGTTGTAATTGGCGCACAAGGCACTTAGTGAGGTCTGGCCTCAAGCACGACGGCTGGCTGACGGCTCGATCACGCGCGCTGTTCAACAGGCAGCTTCGACTGGACGGATCGCTATCCATGGATCGTGCCTCAGGGTCATTAAATCTTCGCATCCGTCAAAGGCCCTCGTGAATGTCTGATTCCGATCTCATGAGCAGCAACTGTCTGTAAGGCCCTGCATTGATCCATCGGGTCAATAGCACCTGGCGAGCCCCGAGCACCTTCGGGCGCGAGCCGTGCGGCCGTTTGCCCTGGCTCTTCAAACCCGCGATACCAATCCTGACAATGCCGACGAGATGTTCGCCGAAGCGATTGAGTTGGAGGACCGGGCAACCGCCATAGAGACCGCGGGCAAGCCGCACGAGCAATAGGCAGCAGGCGTGTGGCGCCCGAGCCACGATCATGCCGAGCGCTCGCTACCGCCGTCCTCCATTGCCATCATCGACCTGGTAGTTGCCGACCTCGATCCCCGCCTTGAAGGTGTCGCCTTAGCCCGCCATGCCGTCCGGGAGCTCCATGAACGCGGGCACTTGCCGGGTCTTCGGATCGACAGCAACGCCGATGCGCTTGACCTTGCCTTCGGTAGGCTTGCAGTCCGACGACAAGGAGAACAACTACGGCTCCGAGGCAGGCAAGGAGTAAATGATCGCGCTGGAGTTCAAAAAAACGCGATCGACAAGTCCCTGCAACCCCGCTTTGGCGGGGTTGATCTTTTTTACTCAATCCCGCCCGCGATCAGCTGGCCGCGCTCGTCAACCCTTTCCATCGGCAGGTGCGCTGCTATTATCGGGGCTGACCAGGGGAGGCTGAAATCATGAGGGGAATCTTCGGCTCAATCTGTCTTGTGCTGGCGGGATGCGTGACCGACCCGCCGCCCTCCCCTGTTGCCGCGGTCCCGCCTCCTCCAACGGCGGCACCGTCTCCTCCAGCGGCAGCGCCGCGTTCTCCGCCTACGCCGAAAATGGCTTGGGATCGCATCGATGGTCGTCGCGACCCCGAAGTGGCCGAACAAGAGGAAATCGATCTCGCGACTTGCAAGGCGCTGGCCGAAACCCTTGTGGCGCAACTCCAACAAGGACAGACGTTCAATCTGAACCTGCGAGCCTGCATGGGCCAGCACGGCTACAAGCTTGTCGCGATGCAGCAACACTGACGACTACGCTGACTGCAGCCGGGCCAGAGGGGGGACACATGAGCAAATGGCGCACGACCTATGACGAGGCGGTGGCGCGCGGCACATTGCTGGACGCCGTTGCGGAATTCAAAC
>Ga0126381_100006625_pt1 | contig 12831 bp, 7 predicted proteins | sample PanSoiMetPlot_28_FD_96465 | JGI IMG/M metagenome (GOLD analysis project Ga0126381, IMG submission 96465) | Tropical forest soil microbial communities from Panama - MetaG Plot_28 | ecosystem: Environmental > Terrestrial > Soil > Tropical forest > Bulk soil | place: Panama | collected 2016-02-17
CCGTATATTGGGCCACGGGTCAGATCTTCGCTGCATCCAGCGCGCTTCCCGATATTCTCCGCTGGGACGCCGCCAAGCGAAAGTTTGTCCGGGACGACCGTTTCCGGCTGCCTCTGGTCCCCGAGCGGGCCACCGCGACCCTGTGGGAACATCCCGGTGGAGACATCTGGCTAGCGGCGGGTAACGTCGCCGTGCAGCGCGTGGGCATCTTCCACCGCAATCCGGACGGCAGTTACCGGCTCGATGAAGACTCCGCGAAGCTCCTGTCCACCTTCGAAATTGAATCGTTCCGGGCCGTGGGGCCCGGCACCGTAATGATCGCAGGATACGATGGCGTAGCGCTCTTCAATCCTGCCCGCGGCGCCGCGGGCAGCCAACCGTATCCTGCGCTGGTCCGGACTGTCCGGCCGTTTGCAGGAGAGTTTTTGTTCGGCGGCGATACGGCGCCCCCGAACGCGGCGGCGCGTTTGGCTCATGACCGCGGTTCGCTGCTTTTTCAATTTGGCGCACCGTTTTTCGGGAATGAAGACGCAACGGACTACCAGTATTACCTGGAAGGGGCGGACAAGGGCTGGCGCGAGTGGGGCAAGGAGCACGAAGCCAACTATAGCAGGCTGGGCCCAGGCGACTATCGGTTCCGAGTACGAGCGCGCAGCCTGGAGGGCCAGACCAGCGAGGAAGCGAGCTATGCCTTCACGATTCTGCCGCCCTGGTACCGAACCAATCTCGCGTACGCGCTCTGTGGAATCCTGGCGCTGATTACGGCCGTTGGCGCGCGGCGCGGACTTGTCCTGCACGAGCGCGAAAAGGCGCGGCGCAATACGGAAGCTCTGCAGGCGCAAGCGAAAGCGCTGGAAGCGACCGTAACCGAACGGACTCGCGAAATCCGCGAGCAGGCCGCGGAAATCGCGGCGCAAAAAGACCGGCTTCAGCATGCGTACGACACCGTAGAACTGCTAAGCGATATCGGCCGTGAAATCACCGCGTCCCTCGATCTGGACACCATCCTCTTCAAGCTTTATGAGCGCGTCAATCAACTGCTGGATGCGAGCATCTTCGGCGTGGGCCTGTATCGCCCCGAGAAGCAAGTCATCGAATATACGCTGGCGGTTGAGAAAGGCCAACGGTATGCCCCGTACACGCGCGACACCAACGACAAGAACCAGTTCGCAGTGTGGTGTATCGAGAATCGTAAGCCTGTGCTGCTGAACGATGTTGAGAAGGACTCCTCGAAGTACATCGCTCAATACACGCATGTGGGTCTGAAACTAGAGGACAGCACTCACGCCCAGCCGCCGGCGTCGATGCTTTATCTGCCGCTGATCGCGCAGGACCGGGTATTGGGGGTGATCACGGTCCAGAGTTTCCGGAAGAATGCTTATACCGAGCAGCATATCGGCCTGCTCGAGAACCTGGCGGCCTACACCACCATCGCGCTGGACAATGCGGGGGCGTACCGGCTGGTGAACGAGCGGGAAAAAGAAGTGCGCGAGCGCGCCGCCGAAGTCGCCACCATCAACCGCATCACGCAGGCGATCTCCGCGAAGCTGGACATGAACAGCGTGATTCAACTGGTCGGCGAACAGGTGCGTGAGCTGTTCCATGCTCCCATTGCCTTCGTAGCCCTGCTGGACCGCGCGACGATGATGTTGCATTTCCCGTACGCGTACGGTGAGTCGCGCCAGCCCGTTCCGTTTGGCACGGGGCTGACATCGCAAATCATCCGGACGGGACAGCCACTGCTGATCAACGAAGATATCGCGGGCAAGAGCGCAAGCCTCGGAATCCAACGGGCGGGACGTCCCGCCGCCTCGTTCCTGGGCGTCCCCATTCCCGCGGGCGGTGAGATCATCGGCGTGGTGAGCGTCCAGAGCACCGAACAGGAAGACCGGTTCACGGAGGCCGACCAGCGATTGCTTTCCACCGTGGCATCCGCCGTGGGCGTAGCCATTCACAACGCCCGCTTGTTCGAGGAGGCCAGTCAAGCCCGTGCCGCAGCCGAAGAGGCCGACGCCGCCAAGAGTTCTTTTCTTTCGACGGTCAGTCACGAACTGCGGACGCCACTCACGTCCGTTCTCGGGTTCGCCAAGATCATCCGCCGCCGCCTCGAAGAGCGGCTCCTGCCGCTGGTCCCGGAGGGTGACCGCAAAGTGGATCAGGCCAAGCAGCAGGTGCTCGAAAATCTCAGCGTAGTGGTGGCCGAAGGCGAGCGTCTCACCAAACTGATCGACGACGTGCTGGACCTGGCCAAGATCGAGGCCGGCAAGTTCACCTGGAACATGGAGACGCTCGCGATGCCGGATCTGATCGACAGAGCGGTCACCGCGACGGTCTCGCTCTTCGAAGGCAAACCCGTGCAACTGGTGAAGAAAGTTGATGCCGATCTGCCCGCCATCACCGGCGACCGGGACCGGCTGATTCAGGTAGTCATCAACCTGATTTCGAACGCGGTAAAGTTCACGCCATCGGGTTCGATCACCGTGGCCGGTCACGCACGCGACGGCGAGGTGGTGGTGAGCGTGCAGGACTCCGGAATCGGCATCTCGTCCGCAGATCATCAAAAGGTCTTTGAAAAATTCAAACAGGTGGGCGATACTCTGACGGACAAACCCCGCGGCACGGGCCTCGGCTTGCCGATCTGCAAGGAAATCGTCGAGCACCACGGTGGCCACATCTGGGTGGAGAGCGAATTAGGTAAAGGCAGCACGTTCTCGTTTGCCATTCCGGCGCAGGACGCCCTGGCCGGCACGCGTCCCATGCGCCTCAGCGACCTTGTGCGGCAACTGCGGGAGAAGGTAGCGACGCACCAGCCTCGCGGCAAATCCATTCTGGTGGTGGACGACGATCCCAACATCCGTTCGCTGCTGCAACAGGAATTCACGGAAGCCGGCTACAACGTGCGGCTGGCCGCCGACGGACGTGAAGCGCTGGAGCGTATCCGCGAGGAGAAGCCGGGGCTTGTGGTGCTCGACGTCATGATGCCGGAGATGAACGGCTTCGATGTGGCAGCGGTGCTCAAGAACGACCCCGCCACGATGGAAATTCCGATCATCATCCTGTCCATTGTGGAGGACAAGGAGCGCGGCTTCCGCATCGGCGTGGACCGCTATCTGACGAAGCCGATCGATACGGCGACGCTGTTCCACGAGGTGGGTGAACTGCTCGACCAAGGCAAGTCGCACCGCAAGGTCATGATCGTGGACGAGGACGCCTCCGCCGTGGGGACGCTAACCCAAGTCCTGAAGGAGGGCGGCTACCAGGTGGTGGAATCGAACGGCGCCGAACTTGTGGCCAGCGCCGTTGCCGCGAAGCCAGACATCATTATTCTGAACTCCCTGCTCTCTGGACGCCAGGAAGCCGTCAGGTCACTGCGTTTTGAGAAGGGTCTGGAGAACGTGCTGTTTCTGATTTATCAACAGTGAATATGAAAATCCTGATCGTGGATGACGAACCGCATTTGCGGATGTTGCTCCAGCAAACGTTGGAGGAACTCGAGGACGAAGGTGTCGAGTTGCTGATGGCCTCGGACGGCGAACAGGCGCTGGAGATCATCCGCGGCGAGCAGCCCGACCTAGTGTTTCTCGATGTGATGATGCCGAAGAAGAACGGCTTCGACGTCTGTGAGGCCGTGAAGCAGGAGGACAGGTTGAGCAACACCTGCATCATCCTTCTGACTGCCAAAGGACAGGAATTCGACCGGCAGCGCGGGCAGGAAGTGGGCGCCGACCTCTACATGACCAAGCCGTTCGACCCGGACGCACTGCTGGAGAAGGCGCGTTCCGTGCTCGGAATCTGAGGGTCGGGATGGCCGGTTTAAGCCTCAAGACGCTGCTAAGTTCCAAGTCGGGGGCCGGAAAGCCGATTTCGGCGGTGTTGGCGACTCTCGAAGGCCCGATCAGCATCGAGGATTGCTCGGGGAACGTGCTGATGGGGACACCGGTTCAGGGAGTGTTGCGCGTTCCCGTGGCGTACGGCGGTGCTGCGTTGGGGTGCGTGGCAGGCCCGCCGGCAAGCGCGGAGGCACTCGGATCGCTATTGACCCATCTGGCGGCCAGAGAGGTGGAGCGCCGGGGATTGGCGGCGGAAGTGCTGCACCTCTACCGCGAAGTCCACTTGATCGATCAGCTTTCGGAAGACCTGACGGCTCTGCTGGATGTTTCCGCGGTGAGCGGATCAGCTTTAGCGCAGGCTCGCCGCCTAATCGCCGGCACTTCCGGCGGGATTCTGGTCAGAGAAAAGGCAAGCGGCCCGCTGCATTACACAGCGCACTTCGGTGAGGATGCCGCGCTGCCCGAGCCCGAATCGGAATATGTGGATTCAGTTCTGGAGCGCGGTGTTGCGAAGATTCTGAATGCCGGAGCGGTGGCAGGTGAGCGTTCGGAACCCAACCGAGATGGCGGCGCCACTTCGCCATTCCTGATCTTCGCTCCGTTGCGGACGAAACAACGAACGCTCGGATTGATCGTGCTAACCAACAATGCCGGCGATCCCTACACGTCGGCGGATCTGAAATTACTCAATACGATCGCACTCCAGACGGCCGCTGCAATTGAAAACTCTCTGCTTTGCACCGAAATGGTGGAAGCAGCGCGTCAACGGGAACAACTGACGGCGATTCACAGAGAACTGGACACCGCACGCACAATTCAACATTCCCTGCTGCCGCGCACATTTCCCCCGTTCCCCGATCGGACCGACTTCGACATCCACGCGCAGATGACTTCGGCCCGCGCGGTAGGCGGAGATTTCTTCGATTTCTTCCTGATCGACGATGATCATCTTGGGATTGTCATCGGCGATGTTTCCGGCAAGGGAACGCCGGCCGCGCTTTACATGGCCATGACCCACACTCATGTCAAAACGGTCGCGCTGCGGGGCACGGGGCCGGAGGAGTGCATGGCAGAAGTGAACCGGATTTTGCGGAAGGATAACGCGTCGTCCATGTTCGCCACCTGCTTTTACGGCATCCTGAACACGCGAACCGGGGAGTTGCGCTATTCGAGCGCCGGGCACAATCCGCCGTACCGGATCGGCTCAGGGGGCAGGATCATACCGCTGGACCCGAAAGGCGGTACGCCGCTCGGCATGCTTCCCCGCAGGGAGTACGAGGGAGCTTCGGCGCAACTGGATCCGGGTGACGGACTCTTCCTCTATACGGATGGCGTCCCCGAGGCGAACAACCCGGAACTGGAAGACTTCACCAACGAGCGTCTGGAGGAAGTCCTGCGTGACGCGGCGACGCTGTGTTCGCGTGGGATTATCGACAGCGTGAACTCCCGGCTGCTGGCGTTTACGGCTGGAGCGCCGCAATCCGACGACATCACTATGGTTTCCGTGCGGCGCGCGGTGAACTAAGCGCACTATTTTTCGGCTCTCGCGCGCGTGAGGGGCGACATAAAGCGCTCGGGTCTTCGCGGGGATCCCGAAGTGGCTACAAGCTAGTCCTAGCCCACGCGGTCGACTGTTCCACAACCTGATCGTTTTGGAACGGCTCGGCGCAGCCCGACAAGTCCTTTTGAATCGCGGCCGACGAAACTCGTCTATCTGACAGCCTTTTGGAAGGCGCCGTCAGCTTTGAGCACTCGAGCGACGGTTCCGACGCTGAACCGTAGTGGGATGTCCAAAATGGAAATCGCGGTTAAAGTAGAGCAATGCGGAAAAGCACACGACGCGCCATCCTCAAGCAGACCACCCTGGCGGGCTCCGTGTTTTGCGCTCTCGATTCGGCTTCTCCGGAGCTGCTGCTGGCTCAAACCAGTGCGGAGGCTCGCTACGACCTGTTAATTCGCGGCGGACGGGTGATCGACCCGTCGCAGAAACTCTCGGCTGAACGTGACATTGGCATCGTGGGTCAGAAGATCGCGGCGATCCTGCCGCAGATTCCCGAACGCGAGGCGCGGCAGACGCTCGACGCGCGCGGCAAGATCGTCACGCCCGGGCTGATCGATATCCACGCGCACGTTTACGACGGCGTGGCACCGCTCTGTATTCCGGCCGATGCGAATTCCATCGCCAAGGGCGTCACGACGGTGGTGGACGCCGGTTCGTCCGGCGCCCACACTTTTCCGGGCTTCAAGAAATACGTCATCAACGTGGTCGATACGCGCGTCTACGCGTTGCTGAATATCTCCGTGGTCGGCCAATCGACGCTCTCGACCGATGTGCCTTGGGGCGAACTGCTCGACCTGCGCTACGCCAATCCGCGCGTCGCCATCAAGACCATCGAGCAGAATCGGGATGTGATTCTGGGCGTGAAGATCCGCCTGACGAACAATATCGCCGGAGATCACGATCTCGAAGCGCTCAAGCTGGCGCGTGAAGCCGCCGACGCCGTCAAACTGCCCATCATGGTGCACATCGGCGGCACGCACGCCAAGATCGAGGATATCGTCGCCATGCTCAAGAAAGGCGACGTGATCACGCACAGCTTCCGCGGTGACCCGGGCGGCATCCTCGATTCACGCGGCCGCGTGATACCGGAGGTGCGCAAGGCTGTCGAGAGCGGGGTGCATCTCGACATCGGCCACGGCGCCGGAAGCTTCTCGTTCGACACCGCCGAAAAGGCGCTGCGACAGGGCGTCACGCCGGGCACCATCTCGAGCGATGTGCACCAATCCAACTACAACGGCCCAGTGTTCGATCTGGCGACCACGCTCTCGAAATTTCTCTTTCTGGGAATGACGCTCGAAGATGTGATCGCGCGGGCTACCGCGAACGCTGCGGCGACGTTCGCCTTCCCGCTCGGCCTCGGAACACTGCGTGTGGGCTCGCTGGCCGACGTGGCGGTCTTCGCGCTGAACGAAGGCAATTTCACCTTTGTCGATTCGGTGCACGCGACCCGCGTGGGGCATCAGAAACTAACGCCGGTGGCGACGGTGAAGGCGGGGCGGATCTACGGATCGGCATCGATTCCGGTTGTGGTGTAGATGCCCAATTAGCGCTTGGTGCCACCACGTCGGGAAAGAGCCGGAGAGCGTCCATGCAAGGCTTTAAGGACTGCCAACCGCGTATGGTCAAATAATGCAAACCCATTGAAAACACGATAAGTGCAGACTCGGCGCATTGACCCGTTAAACAACCCGTTAAATACTCTCGTCTCTCGCGCATCCTCGGCCTCTAACTGGCGCTTAACGTTGGCGAATCGAGGACAGGCAACCTCAGGGATTTCAATGTGTTCGGATTTGTTGACCATACGGCTCCAAATCCGCGACTGTGAGCAAGCTTGGATCGAAGAAAACCGACGAACGCGAATTCAAAGGTGACATCTTGCTTTTGCTCGTTGGCACCCGCCTTGGCTTCATCCCATTCGAACTGGTATGGCTGCTCATTCACCACTCTCTCATGCCATGCGGCCCGGATGCCGGGCAAAGCCACTGGCGTAGTCGCAGTTGGAGCAAGTACGATGTTCTCAACCAGTTCGAGGCTTGCTGACAGGCACAGTCATCTAACGTATTATTAGGCGTTCGAGTTTTTGGACATTACTCGATATGTGGCAAGGGTCCGCATCGGCTGGCGCAGAAGTCGGAAAATGAAGGGTTGTATGGTCACGTTGGACACGTTGAGGCAGGAAAAGCGGGCGGAGATTTTGCGCTTGGCTAAAACGCATGGCGCCAAGAATGTTCGTGTGTTCGGTTCCGTCGCCACTGGTGAAAACCGGCCTGATAGCGACGTCGATTTTCTGATCGACTTGGAGCCGGGCCGCACCATATTCGATGTCGCCGATTTGCTGGGGGATCTTCGCGACCTGCTTGGAATTGAGGTGGATGTCCTCGAAAGCCGGTCCATTCATCCCTATATCCGCAACCGAGTTCTACAAGAAGCGGTGCCTCTCTGACAATGCCGGCAAAGGACCCTCGCTTCTACCTCGTTCATATCCGAGACTGTTGCCAGCGCATTCTTGATTACACGGCCGGGATTGAAGAGGCCTGGCCGACGGTTCCGGTAGTTTACGACGCGTATGCCGGAACCTTGAGGTTATCGGCGAAGCCGCCGGCAGATTCGACGACACTTTCCGCACCGCCCATTCCGAGGTGCCGTGGCGCTCGATGACCGATGCCCGGAACATCCTCATTCATGCTTACTATCGGGTCGCGCCTGAAATTCTCGTGCAAATCGTCTATAAGGATATCCCCCATCTGCTGACATCGGTGAATCGTATTCTCGGGGAATTCGAGCAAGATCCTGCCGGCTGACCTGTCCATGGCGAATTGCAAATTCGCCCCAAACACAAACACGAAACGCCTGTTGCAACAGCTTTTAACGTGGGATGCTACCAACGTTAAAAGGTGTTGCAGGACCTCTGAAACCACCGCAATCAGGCAACTTCCTAATTCGCCATGGACAGGTCACCGCCTACCCGGTAGTATGCAGTGGGAGTCAACATGACCATCGCAGAGTCCGCCGCTCTTCTTCCCGAGCATGTCGTGGTGGCCTATCACGAGAGAACGAAGCACCACTACTCCCGCTACGCAGCATCGCTTGGCTACTTGGATTGGGCCAACCAACCGAATCCGTTCCGCCGCTACGAGGAAGCGCCGCTGGTTCACCTTCCCTTCCCTGACGCGGGGCGAACGCTTCCGTATTGGCAGCTGCACGCATCGGACGACATAGAGCCGGCCTCGCTTTCAGTCGACTCCATCTCGCTCTTTTTCCGATTTGCCCTCTCGCTGACAGCTTGGAAACAATTCCAAGGAAGCACATGGCCTTTGCGGGTCAATCCGTCGAGCGGGAACCTCCACCCGACGGAGGGATACGCGCTCTTGCCGGCGTTGGATGGTATTCACGATCGTCCCGGCGTCTACCACTATGCACCAAAAGAGCACGGCCTCGAGCTTCGAGCGAATCTCGATCCGTCAGTGTGGGCCGCATTGACGGCAGGTTTTCCGGAGGGTTCATTCCTCGTGGGGCTCTCGTCCATTCTTTGGCGAGAGGCATGGAAGTATGGTGAGCGCGCATTCAGATACTGCCAACAGGATGTTGGTCATGCGCTGGGGACGATGCGGTTCGCGGCGGCTGCTCTCGGTTGGAAACTCCAACTCCTCGATCGCGTGGGTGACGCAGACGTGTCGCAACTTTTTGGACTTGATCGCGAGGTCGACTACGCAGACGCAGAGCGAGAGCACCCCGAACTCGTGGCTGTTGTGGTCCGGGAGAAATCGGCCAGCCACAGGGCCTTCCGCCTGCCCCAAGAGCTGGTGTCCCCGGTGGCCAATTCTCGATGGTTCGGTACGGCCAACGTGCTGAGTCCCGACCACGGCGTCGATTGGCCAGTGATCGATCAAGTGGCTGTTGCAACCACGAATCCGAGGATAGCGTTCGACGAAGAGTTCTCCAGGTTCCCTTCAGAGGAGGAGCTCTTCGGGGTGCTAGTTCGGTCCGGGGTGTTCACTGCGGAAAAAGTCATTCTGGGGCGCAGAAGCGCGGTGAGAATGGACGCTTCCACCTCAATTCCCGCGGCGACCTTTTTCCAGATGTTGGCACGTCTGGTGCCCACCCGAGACGGTCGATCTATGCCGTGGGACGCCCTACCCTGGTGTCCACGACTTCAACTGGGCCTCTTCGTGCACCGCGTGAGGGGCCTGCCTCCTGGTCTCTATGCGCTCGCTCGCGATCCGGAAAAGGTCGGGAAACTTCGCCAAGCGATGCGGCCTGAGTTTGTGTGGCTACGCCCGTCGTCATGTCCGCAGGGTCTTCCGCTGTACCTTCTCAAAGAAGGGGACTGTCGCACTCTGGCCGCGAGCGTCTCCTGCGGGCAAGACATCGCAGGGGACGGGGCCTTCAGCCTTGCAATGCTGGCCGACTACATGGACAGCCTTGTCGCCTATGGCGCCAGCTTCTACCGAAATCTCTTCTGGGAGGCTGGTCTCGTGGGCCAGGTGCTGTACCTTGAGTCAGAAGAAGCGGGAATTCGTGCAACAGGAATGGGCTGCTACTTCGACGATCCGGTTCACGAGGTGTTCGGAATCTCATCGCGTGATTGGCAGAGCTTTTACCATTTTACGGTGGGTGGAGCAGTCGAGGACAGCCGCCTGACCACGTTGCCTCCGTACGATTTGGGGCAAACACGATGAGTACGCCAAGTTTCGCTGGCAAGGGTGAGATAGTGCCAACGGCATCGCGCAATCCTTGTCGAGGATTCCTCGATGAGTGCATCATCGCAATGCGCTTACCGAGAGCCGAACTTCGGTAGATTCTAGCACGGCGAGTGCGGATTTCCGAATTTGCAGAGAACGAAAGTCTGCGATTCAGACAGTAGGGGTGGCGGCAGGGGGTGAACTGTGAGGATTATTCAGGGTGGGCATATAGTCAAAATATTCATGCGGCGCGGTAGTAGTACTTGAGCAAGCCGCCGTGCTGCTCGTGAGATGGACCTGGGAAGGTGTCTATGGCGAATTGCCGAATGGGCCTGAATACGGGGTTTGGCAAGTCGCCATGAACACGTTTGGTGACCTTTAAGTTCAGACAAGCCGACCGTTAAAAGCCCGGCTTAACGTTCCTACGACCGCAGCCGTAAGTTATTAATTCACCGATAGTACGAGTTTTTGAGAACGACAATCGACATGCGCTCCACAGCACCCAAAGTGCGGTCCTTGTCGCCCAAGCCGGCAAAGATCAGAGCTTGCAGGAACGGGGCGGTTGACGAAAGAAGGGAGCATCTTCATCCATCTATTGCGCGCGGGCGCAATCCCGCGCGACGGCAACGATGTCGTTGTGCTCAGGCTCGCTCATCAGCTTCGTGAGTGGACCGGACTCGGTGGCGAACCACTGCGCCTCGTCGAACCGTCGAAATCCTGGACCGCGATCTTCGCCTGCTCGAGCGATCTAAAGACGACTTCCCAATAGTGCGATTACGATACGCCGAGAATCCAGCCCTCTATTTCCGCTAATTTCCGCTCGATCGGCTCGAGTTGAGGATTGAGGAATTTCGAGAGCGAACCGTCACGGTCCGCCTGGCGCATCCACGACGCTATCGCGTATGCGTCGTGCTGATGTGAATCTCGGCCCTCTTGCGGAAAGGCGCGGCTCCACAGAGCCGGATATGCTTCGACCACGGCGGGCGTCCCATGAGGAATTTGCCATCCGTCGTATGGCCAGAAGTGCAACTCTGGCAGTTCCCGCCTCAATCGGAGGAGCCACGGCAGACCCGCGTGCGTAGACTTCGCAACGGAACCTTGCACATCAAAATGAAAAACTGACTTGGCTCGGGCACGAGTCTCTGTGGGTCGTCAAAAAGCTGTCGGACTTAGAAATGAGTGAGTTACGAAGAATCAAGGATTCAACGGTTCTGCCGTTAAACCTTGCCGTTAAGACCTTGTTATTAACGTAAAGGATGGCGACCACCAGTCGGAACGAGGCTCGCCTATTGAAGGGAGCCCACACGTGTCATCTGCCCTATTTCAACACATTCGGATTTTTGGACAATACGCGATTAAAGGTCATGGACAGCCATTTTCACGGTAGAAATGGACGATTTCGAGATGCGATGATTTGAGTCCTTTACTCAAAGCCACGCGCGCGCCCTGAGGCAAACGGGCAAGCTCGCAAGTCCTGCGATGCCGACTAGCGAAATTCAGAGCTATGAGCCGCGTTGATTGATCGAGCTGCGAGCGGCATCAGCTTGTCGACAAGTGTATGGCGAATGAAGTATGCTGATGCGGATACGGTCCATGCGAAAGGCGCTCTATTTCCTCGGCATTTTGAATGACGCCGACATCGATTGGCTTGTCTCGGCGGGTAGCAGGCGCGAAGTCCAACCTGGCGTTCATCTAATCGACGAGGGCCGGGCGATCGACTCAGTGTACCTGGTTATCGACGGAGCTTTTTCCGTTCACACTGCTGCGCTCGGAGGACGGCAAGTGGCTCAACTTATGTCAGGTGAAGTGATGGGAGAAATGTCTTTCGTTGATGCGGCAGTCCCTTCGGCGACAGTGACCGCGCTGGAGCGCTCATCTGTCCTTGCGATACCGCGGCGCCGGCTGAGCGCGAAGCTCGCCGAAGACAGCGCCTTCGCTGCCCGATTTTATCGCGCAATGTCGATGTTTCTGGCCGATCGTCTGCGCAACACCATGGCTTCTTTTGCAGCGGGAACCCCTTCCGCGCGGGACGGCGACGAATTGCTGGACGAAACGATGGACAATATCGCAATGGCCGGAGCCCGGTTCGACTGGATCCAGCAGCGGCTACGATCCGCTTAAAGGAGAATCAGCCCGGAGCAGAGGTCATCAGGAATGGCAGGACCGAACAGAGAGCTTTTTCGGAGGGAGGCTCTCGATCATCTATCGTCTCCGGAGAATCTCGAAAGGCTGATGCCGGTCGCGGCGGCGAAGGACTGGCTAATCATCGCGACCACAGGCGTTCTCTTCGCCCTTGCCGTGGTCTGGTCTATTGTTGGACGCGTCCCAACTATGGCATCGGGACGCGGCGTCATAATACGGCCGCGCAATCTCATGCAAGCGCAAACGAAAGTTGCGGGGCGGATCACGGAGTTGAAAATTCGGGCTGGCGATCGAGTCCGGGAGGGCGACGTCATCGCGACGGTCGATCAATCGGACATATTGAAACGAATCGAAGAAAATCGCCGTACGATTGCAAGCCTGGAATCGCAGGATGCGATCAGAACAAATGCGGCACGCCGCCAGACCGGCCTACAAAACGAACAAGATTCGATGGAACGATCAGGCCTCGCTGCGCAGCGCGCCGCCTTACAGAAGAGCCTCGAGGATGCGACCAGGTTGCGGCCAACCTTGGGAACCCGCGCGGAATCCAACCGCAAACTGGTCCAGGCGCATCTGCTCGGCTTCGCCGCGAAGGACGTAGCAGACTCAGAGTCCG
>Ga0126381_100006626_pt1 | contig 12831 bp, 12 predicted proteins | sample PanSoiMetPlot_28_FD_96465 | JGI IMG/M metagenome (GOLD analysis project Ga0126381, IMG submission 96465) | Tropical forest soil microbial communities from Panama - MetaG Plot_28 | ecosystem: Environmental > Terrestrial > Soil > Tropical forest > Bulk soil | place: Panama | collected 2016-02-17
AGCGAGAACGTCGTTTGTTCCAGATTGAGCTTCCCGGCCTCGATCTTCGAGAAGTCGAGCACGTCATCGATGATGCGCAGCAGAGCCTGAGCGGAATCGCGCATGGTGGCCACGGTGCGCTGCTGGGCGACGCTCAGTCCCTGCCGCTCCAGCACCTCGATCATGCCGAGCACGCCGTTCATCGGCGTGCGGATCTCGTGACTCATGGTGGCGAGGAACGTCGACTTGGCGCTGTTGGCGGCTTCCGCTTCCGCGCGGGCCTGCTCGGCCGCTTCCTTGGCGGCCGCGAGCGCCTCCTCGCGTTCGCGCAGCTCGGTGATGTCGCGGTAGACGCCGAGCGAGCTGCCGTCCTCGAGCGTCTTGTAGGTGAAGTGCACATACCGCCCGTTCACCGTGCGGCGCTCGAAGGAGGCGCCTTCCGGCCGGCGGATCAGCGTCGCGATCTCCATGACCCGGCGCTCGACATCCTCCTCCGGGACGGGACCGAATTCGCCGCGTTTGACCTGATAGCGAATGCGGTCCCAGCCGGTGACGCCGGGCACCAGCAGCTCCGGCGGATACGCGTGGCGCTGGATGTGGTTGCGGTTGGTGAACTGCCAGACGTAATCCTTGTCGAACAGCGAAACGCCGTCGCTCATGTTGTCGAGGATGGTCTGCATCACCATGCGGGTGCGCTCGACCTCTTCCTTGGCCAGCGCGATCGCGTTCTCGCGGTCCTTCAGCTCGGTGATGTCGCGGCAGACGGTGACGAAACCGCCGTCGGCGAGCGGCGTCACCCTGTACTCGACGTGGCGGCCGCTCTTGTGGCGCCGGTCGTACCGGTTGCCGTCGACCCGCGTGAGCATCGCGGCGCGTTCCCGCACCTTGGCGTCGATGTCCACCGAGGGGCCGAACTCGTCGCGCTCGGCGAGCAGCCGCAGTACGTCCTCGATCGTCATGCCGACGCGGATCTCGCCCGGCGCGAAGCCGTGCATCACGCAAAACATGTCATTGAGGAACAGGAGGACGTGGTCCTTGTCGTAGAGGCAGACGGCCTCGCTCATGTTGTCGAGCACGGTCTGCATGACGGAGCGGGTCTGCTCGACCTCGGCCAAGGCGCGCGACAGCGCCTGATCCCGCGGAGGCAGCTTGTTCATGTTGCGGGCCGGAGCGGCCGGTGAGCGCGGCTGGCGATCAATTCCGCAGAGGTTTCACGCAGGCACAACATCGGGTCAACATGGGTCCATGAGCCTACGGTGCCCATTATGACAGCCTTGTGCAGGTCGTGCGACAGGTTCGGATGGCTGTCTTGGCGGCTTTCCATCCGGATCGCGCGGGTCAGGCCCGTTTGGACCCGCCGCACCCTTTGGCTTCGTTTTTGGCAATTCGGCTCCATCGCTCCGCCCGCCCCCGACCGCCAGCGCGAGGCAAGGCGAGGGCGGTTGCAAGCCCGATACTGCCCCTATGGCCAGTACCGGCCGCCGCGTCTCAACGGGCAAGATCGGGCGACGGCGGAGCGAGGACAGGCGCACAACTGCAACTTCAGCGACACAGCGCGCCGTCCACCAACCAGTGCCTCACCTCGCTCCACCACGCAGGGAGTCTTGGCAAGTCCCGGAAAATGCGTGAGCGAGATAATGAGACTGCTCATACGACTGTTGCAACGGATGGCGATACTCGGGTTGGGGGTTCTCAGCGTCTGGCTGATCGTTTTTGTGGTGTTCGACTTCGCCGATCGTCGGCTTCCCTGGGCGGTGGCGCTCGGCCTTACCTACGCAACCGCGGCCTATGTGATCCTTCCGCGCGCCGTTCGCATGGGCCTCAAAGTTCTCCAGCAAAAGCGCGTACCTCGCTACACACTCACCGGCGATGGGTTGCCGGGCGATCCCGTCAACCTGGCGCTGATCGGCACCAAGCAACAGCTGCACTCAGCCTTCGCAGTCGCCGGCTGGACGGTTGCCGATCGGCTGGACGTGGCAAGCTCCTGGCGCATGGTTCGTGCATTCGTCTTCAACTCGCCTTACCCGACGGCCCCGTTCAGCACGCTCTACCTGTTCGGACGAGGCCAGGATATCGGCTTCCAGAAGGCGATCGACAACAGCCCGCGCAAGCGCCATCACGTGCGCTTTTGGGCTTTGGCACTGGCGCACGCCGAGGCCACGGTTGGAACAGGCGGCTTCTGGCTGAACGCCGATCGGCCGCCCGACGAAGCCCACGTTCTGTGGGTCGGTGCCGGCACCCGGGACACCGGGTTTTCGCTGACACGGCTTACGTTCCAGATCACGCATGCCACCGATTCCGATACGAACCTGGAGCGGGACTACATCATTGCGGAACTCACCAAGCATCATGGGATCGGAGACGCGCTCTCGTATCCGGCCGGCGATCACGCCGGCGCAGAACGCGTCAACCGCTACATCACGGATGGTCAGGTCGCGCTGGCAAACCTGGCCTGCGACCGGGCCGCAATTGCAGCTCAATCAGACTTGCTCGGACCGCTCCGCGCTTCGACAGCGACTCGCTCGCCGGCGGGCGCGAGTCATCGCTCGGCGTGATTTCGACCAAGGTCCGCTTTCGGCACGACGCGGACATCCGCCGATGTCCGCTTCGTGTCCGCTTCATTGGGGGGTGAAGCGGACTCGATATGCTCAATCTGAGGCCACCGCCACTGAGGCGCGCGTCGCGACGTAGTGCACGTACGCGATGTCTGTACCAAGGGGAAGTACGCGCTTCGGCGCTCGGGTGCCATGATCGCACCTGAACCCCCGACCTTTCAGTTCGGAAGATAAGGAGGGCGACCATGCATCCGAGCAAGCGTCTTTTGATCAAGTCAGCGACCGTCGCGGGGATTGCCGCCAGCGTTCTGTTGGGGCTTGCACCCGTCACACCAGCCGGGGCAGTCGTGTACTGCCAGTATGTTGATTATCCGCACGGTTGCGTTGCCAGGGCCGGCGTCGTGCTCAGGCCTCGTCCGGTGGCGCGCGCTGCGGTCCGGCACAATGTCGGCGGCAATGCAAACGGGGGCGTCAATCGCGTTGGGCCGGGGCGGTAAAGGGGTTGGTCTGCGGGTCACGAGCCTTGGTGGCAGACGACAAGCCAAGGTTCGTGGCACTTAGATGCTGATCTCGGGCAAGCCCGAGGTCAGTGCGCCGTGCCCACGCGGACTTCAGCGTGGGCACGCTTCGCTTTGCCCACCCTACGGCCTCAGGGCAACGGCCCGTCCTGCCGCCGCATCACCAAGCGGACGAGATCCGCCGCATAGGGTGCGACGATAGCGCCGGATGGTTACGCGGCAAGCCCGAAATCGGTGTGCCGTAGCGCCCGCACCCCCCGTCAACACGCCCCGCCGGCGGGGACCGGATATTGCCGGTCCTCGATCGATCGGATCACCGGTACGCCCGGATTCTGGGATCCGCGTCGCGGGCGATGACGGCCGAGTTTTCACAGCCCGGCTACAGAGATATCTCCAAGCCGGCCAGGACGCGCGCCAACCTGCCCCGAACCTAGGCAGCGTCGGAGGCAGCACCGGTCTCCGCGTATTCGAATGCGGCGCGTAGTGCGGCATGGGATTTGTCCAGCTCTGCACAAACGTCGAGGACGTGGCGATACGCACCATACATGCGAAACCACGGCTCGGCGTCTGCTTCGGCAACCGCAGCATCCAGGGCAGCTTCGCTCGCTTTAGCGTCTGCCACAGCCGCGATCACTCGCGGATTGCGGGCGAACTTTGGTTGACTGGCAATGATGTAGTTCAATGCACAGCGAGCCTTGATGGCTGTCAGGTCTGCTTCCTCGCTTCGATTGTCGGTCATGCTCAATCCCCCTGCTCGCGTGAACGCGCGACGAGCCGCACCCACGGACCCTCACTCGCAAAACAAGGCCAAGGTGCTTGCCGGAGCTCCCAGCATGACCTGGCCGATGATGGCACCGGAGAGGATCAACAGAGTGCCGGTAAAGATCGCGATTTTTTTGCCTCTCGCAGGAGGCGGCACCCTGCGACGAATTGATTAAAGCCATGTTCAAATGTTTACTGACCGGGAAACTTCATTCAACAATGCCGTTAACCGATGATCTCCATTTTCGATAAATTTGCCAAGTCCGTGGGCCCTGATCGGGACGTCGCATTAGGCCGTAGACTCATAAGCTCGGAGCCACAGCCGCATCGAGGCGAGTTGGATCATGGCGAGGAAGTTGGCGGCGAGCTTGTCGTACCGGGTAGCGACGCCCCGGGAGCGACCGAGACAGTGATCCGCCCCCCCCTTTTTGCCGTCGCGGCCTGCTGATGGACCCGAACGGAGGTGCTGTCGACCATCTGGATGTCACCGTCGTGCGCGACAGTGATGGCGTCCATCAGCCAGTCCCACACGCCCGCCTTCCGCCATCGCACGAAGCGGTTGTAACAGGTGGTGCGTGGGCCATAGCGCTCCGGCAGGTCGCGCCACGGTGCACCCGACCGCAATACCCAGAAGATGCCGTTCAGCACGCGGCGGTCATCGACGCGCGGCACGCCTCGCGGCTTGTTGGGCAGCAGCGGCTCGATAACGCGCCACTCGAAGTCGGTCAGATCGTATCGGCTCATGCCGATGCTGAATCAGGGTTCCACCCAATGGGCAAGACCGCCAGCCTATGACCGCGCTTGCCTTGCCGTTGTGCCATCACGCCATATGCTCACTATGATTCGAATAGCTCGAGAGAGGAAGGCAATGCCGACATCACTCTACGACCTCAGCGTGCCGACCTTCCTGCAAACCGTACGATCCGTCGGAGGCTTTCTCGACCGTGCGGCCACCCACTTTTCAAACACCGGTGTCGATCCCGATGATTTCGTGAACACCCGCCTCTTCGACGACATGGCACCATTTCATTTTCAGATCGAAGCCGCATCGCATCATTCCGTGTGGGGGGTTGAGGCTCTCAAGACCGGCGCGTTCACCCCTCCCGCCTTGGTCGGACCTGTTCCCTTCACTGACCTACAGGCGATGATCGGCAAGGCAGAAACGGCGCTGGAGGCGTTCGTCCCCGAAGAGATTAACGATTGCGCGGGCAAGCACCTAGACCTCCAGATCGGCCCGCGACGGCTTGCTTTCACGTCGGAGACCTTCATTCTCTCTTTCTCTCTGCCCAACTTCCATTTCCACGCCGTCACCGCATACAACATCCTGCGCTCGCGAGGCGTGCCGCTCGGTAAACCTGATTACGAGGGTCGGCTGCGCACCAGTTCATTCTGAGCCGAAATTTGGTCTCCAGCAAAAAGCACCGTTGCCACTCGAACACCGCGACCACCCGCCTTTTTTGCTCGCGCAAACGGGACGTGGGGTCCGGCGCGTGGCAACAGCGTTTCGGAAATCATGGAGGCGATCAAATCAGGCGTGGGCGTGGCACCGTTGCCCGTCCCCTACGCCAAGCGCGAAAGCGATCTCGTCATGGTTCTCGACAGCCGGCCTGAGCTGAACTTTCCCTTTTACGTGGTGATCCATCGCGACTCACAGCGCGTGCGGCGCGGGCGAGCGTTCCTGGATTTCCTCGCAGCAGAGCAAAAGCTCGTGCGGCGCGCGCTGGAGATCGGCGTCGAGCGCGACAAGGCTTGACGCAAGTGGCACCTCGGCCGGTGGGTTACGCGGCTTCGCCGCTAACCCACCATACTGCTAATCCGCGGGTATTATGCCGGCAGCTTCTATCGGAACTTCCAAGACGAATTCCGTTCCTCGTGGATGCCGCTCAATGCGAAGCTGTCCACCCGTCTGTTTAAGCAAAGCCCTGACAATCCGCATTCCCAAACCATCTCCCTTCGTGATCTCAAAGTCGGGAGCCAGCCCCGATCCCTCGTCGCGGACCGAAATGGCAGCGAGGGTATCGTCCATGCGACCGACGCGGACTTGAATCGACCCGTGCCTGTCATTGGAATATGCATGCTTGGCGGCATTGGTCACCAGCTCGGTCACAACGAGCGCCAGATTGATGGCCCGATCGGTGTTGAAGAAAAATTCGTCCGAGGCGACGAATAGGATGTCGCAATTCGGGATGATCTGCTTCAAGTCGCGGCAAATATCCGCCAGGTAGGCGGACATTTCAATTTGTTCGATCTGCGGACTGCGATAGAGCCGGTCATGAGCGCGCCCAATCGTCATGATCCTGCTCGACGCCTCCTGTAGCCGCTGGCTGAGGTGAGGGTCATCTCCGCCCTGCAGGCGAAGCATCCCCGCGACCAGCTGCAGGCTGTTCTTCACCCGATGATTGATCTCTTTCAAAAGCACCTGCTGATGCTCAAGCGCCGCTCTGAGCGCTTGCTCTTGGCGTTGCCGCTCGATCGCCATGCCGAGGATATTTGCTGCGCCTTGAAGGAAAGCGATGTCGCGTTCGCTGAACTCGCCGGGCGATCGACTGTCGACCTCGAGGACACCATAGGGTGTCCCCTCGCCCTGCAGGATAACGTTGATGGCTCGGCGGACGCCGTGTGCGGCAAGGAGATCCGGTGTTCTGAACCGCTCCTCGCTGGCCAAATGATTCGAGATCACCGGCTTACCGGTGCGCAGTGCATAGCCTGACGGCGAGGCAAGGTCGGCTCCGACGCTGGCCGTTCCAACCAAGCCCTCATCCCAACCAACTCCCGCGCGCATCAGGAAGCGATTTTGCGCCGGCATGTATTCCAATACCTTGCAGAACTCAGCTTCCAGCCCTTCGGCCGAGAGGCGCACCGCGTCCCTCAAAAGGTCGTCGAACGGAGCCCCCTTCAGGGCCATGACTCCAAGTTCCGCGAGAATCTCTTGTTGTCGAATGCGCAAACTCAGCGCCCGATCGCCAGTTTCTTCTCGCTGGGGTTCTTGCGGCGGGTTCTCGACAACAGGTTCCCGTGGTCCGTTCGGAGGCAATGCACGAACTCCTCTTTGCGGAGCCAAACACAGGACATAACGCATTCGGCCGGCAACAAGGTTCCTCATCGCAATTTGCTGCACTGCGTATGTCGCTTCGCGGCACTTAGCGAACGTTGAATGGCTTGGGATTGGAGACGCGGTCTCGGACCCGGCCGGCGATCACGCCGGCGCAGAACGCATCAACCGCTACATCCCGGATGGTCAGGTCGCACGGGCAAACCTGGCCTGCGACCGGGCCGCAACTGCGGCTCAATCAGACCTGCTCGAACCACTCCCCGCTTCGACCGCGGCTCGCGCGCCAGCGGGCGCGAGTCATCGCTCGGCGTGATTTACGCAAGCCGGCAGCGCCCGCCGCTGTTACCGAGCTTCTAGTGTTATCGAAGCAAATGGGGGGACATTGCAGCAAGAGACAGACCAGCAATGGACATTCGCCGAGGTAACGCTTTGTGCTCCTCATTCCGGCAATCCGGCGCGCCGCATCCCATCGACGTATCTGGAGACGTCGTCCGGCCGGCGACATGGGGCGAGGTCTGCAACTCTTGACAGGCGCAATGAAGGATCGAGATGACGAATGCGGGCGATGTTTCTCCCCGCATCCGTCATCCGCCCCGCAAGGGCATGGCTTGCTGCAGCGACCCGCAACAGAGGCAGATCATTGGGATGTTGAAGCAGCGCGGTCTCCGCCGACGATGCTGCTTCTCCGTATTGGCCGGCAAGGAACTGCGCGGCCGCGATACCGGTGTGCATTCTGGCGATGAGCGGATCGAGCGGATTGAGGCGTATCGCGCGCGCAAAGTACCCGATCGCCCTTTGCGACTCGCCGAGATAGATTTTGGTCCAGCCGCCGACAAGCCACGCGGCCGGTATGTTGGGATTGAGCGTCAGAGCCCGATCAATCATGGCCGAGCCTGCTTCGGCGTAGCTGCTGGTTTGAGCGAGCGCCCATCCGGCCGAGAAGAGAGCGACCGCGTCATCCTCCGCCAGCTCGCTCGCGCGACGTGCGAGCCGCTCCATTTCGGCCATCTCTTGCGTGGGATTCTCCATCCAGCCGGACAGCCTTCGCCGAACATAACACCATGCCGCCAGTCCATGCGCGGATGCGAACGAGGGGTCCAGCTCGATCGCCCTGTAGAACAATCGCAACGCGTCGTTGATGCTCTCGCCGGTCCAGCGGTGAAAGTACATCATCGCTCGCAGATAGCAGTCGTAGGCGTCGAGGCTGCCGGTCGGCTTGTGCTTCGTGCGCTCAATCTCCGCCTGCTCTATTTTCGGGGCGATCGAACCGACGACATTCTCCGTGACTTGATCCTGCAACTCGAAAATATCGTCGAACGTTCCGTCGATGCGATCCGCCCAAAGATGCGTTCCCCTGAGTGCGTCGATGAGTTGCGCCGTGATACGGACGCGGCTTGCGGCTTTGCGAACGCTGCCCTCCAGCACATAGCGTACTCCCAATTCACGCCCGACCTGCTTTACGTCGACGGATCGCCCCTTGTAGGTGTAGCTTGAGTTGCGCGCGATGACGAACAATTGCCGAAAGCGGGAGAGCGCCGTGATGATCTCGTCCACCACACCGTCGGCAAAATAGTCCTGTCCGGGGTCGTCGCTCATGTTTTGAAATGGCAGCACCGCGATTGAGGGCTTGTCCGGGAGCGTCAGCCCCGGTTGGGCCACCGCCGCAGCATCGCCTTCCAGTGCCTGCTGCTCCTGTACGTTCGCCACGAAACGGAGCCCCTTGCGGGGAAGCGTCTTGATCGACCGCTGCTCGACCCCGTTGTCGCCAATCGCCGTTCGGGCGGCATTGATGCGGGTGACCAACGCCGACTCGGAGACGATCCGCCCTCCCCAAACTCCGGCGATCAGGTCGTCCTTGCTGACCACGCGCTCGCGATTGCGGATCAGGTACTGCAACAGATCGAAGACCTGGGGCTGAAGGGGCACCGCGTCAGCCCCACGACGGAGCTCCCGCCGTTCCGTGTCGAGGACGTAATTTTCGAAAAAATACAGCAAGTTGCCACCACTTGGGACCTGGTCCTCGCAGCTCGTCGCCGGCCCCTGCCAAGTGAAAATCAAGGAAATGATAACGACAAATTAAGCTCCCGCGAAAGCGCGGCCGCGCGGCTTCGTCCATTCTTCCGCAAGCGATCCATCGTCGAGCCATGGATTGCCCGGAGAGGAGACGGATCATGCCTATCATTTCACAGGCCACCAGAGGCACTTTGCTGGACCGAGCCCCCACGACTGTCGACCTGGGGGTTGCCTGCTTGTGGTCGGTTCTCGGGTTGCTGCTGACCATGCTGGTCCTCGTCCTCGGCTTCGGGACCGAAATCGGACAAGTTTTGGCGATGACCGGATAGGCAACGCGCAATTCGAAATCTTGGACACATATCGCAATCCGATCGACGTCATCTGCCCAAGGAGGGCTTCCATCATGCCTGCCTTCATTTGCCTCCTCAATTGGACCGACCAGGGCGCGAAGACCGCCAAGGACGCGGGCAAGAGGTATCAGGCCAGCAAAGCGCTGGCAGAGAAGCTCGGTGGCAAACTGCTCAGTTCGTATATCACCGCCGGTCAGTATGACGTTATTGCTACGTTGGACATGCCGGACGGGCAAACAATGGCAAAGTTCGCTATCGCCCTTTCGGCCTCGGGAAACACGCGGACCACGACCGTTCGAGCTTACCCGCCCGAGGAATTTGCAAAGTTGGCTGCCGAAGCACCTTCGATGTAAGCGCAGAAAAAGTGTGCCGGCGCGTGAACATTTTCACTCTCACGGCCGACGCACTAAGTCAGGATGGGGTGCTAGCCTGGCAAGAGGGGCATATTGACAGGTCTATTTGCGGCATTGTGGCCGCATCAATGATTGCTTTCCTACTCCCCTCTGGGCTGCACCGCATTCAAGTTCACCAAAGGGGAGATTGTCATGCCAGACGCAAATCGTCGTTTGTTCATTGGGGCGCTCGCCATGGGCGCCGGCGGCCTCGCCTCGGCGCGGTCGCTTGCGGCTCCGGCCGACGGCCACGCCGCGGGCTACGACGTGGCGCCGTCGTCGAACTACGTGCCCCTGATTCCGCGCAAATCGGGCGAGCCGCTCAAGTTCACGGCCGCGCTCGACAAGGGGCCCCTCAAGGCGACCTCCGGCGGCTGGGCGCGCGACACCACCATGCGCCAGCTGCCGATCGCGACCGACATCGCGGGCGCGCACCTGTTCATCAATCCAGGTGGCTCGCGCGAGATGCATTGGCACAACTCGGCCGAATGGGCTTTCGTGCTCGGCGGCCACTGCCAGGTCACGGTGCTCGACCCGACCGGCGATGTCGAGGTGGTCAATCTCGCACCCGGCGACCTCTGGTACTTTCCGCGCGGGCACAGCCACGCCATCCAGACGCTGGGAAGCGAGCCGTGTCACGCAGTCCTTGCCTTCGATGACGGCCTCTATGGCGAGCACGGGACCTTCGGTATCAGCGACTGGATGAGTCGGTTCGATACGGCCGAGCTGGCGCAGGCATACGGTGTTGACGAGGCGTGGCTCGCCGGCATCCCGAAGGGCGAGACCTACATCATGCAGGGCCCGGTGATCCCGCGCGACGGTCCGCAGGCGCGGGCCGTGCGCGAGCTCGGCGTCGCGCGCTCGCATCGTTACCGCCTGCTGGCGCAGAAGCCGCACACCAGCACGGCCGGCGGCACGATCCACATCGCGACGGCGCGGGAGTTCCCGATCGCGACAACGCTGACGACCACCTTGCTCCGACTGAAGCCGGGCGCAATGCACGAGCCGCACTGGCACGCGAATGCCAGCGAATGGCACTACGTCATCAAAGGGCGGACGAAGATCACGCTGTTCGGCGCCGACAAGCTGATGGCGGTCGCTGAGCTCGGTCCGGGCGAGAGCGCCTATATCCCCCGCGGGTGCGGCCACTCCGTCAAGAACACCGGCGATGGCGAGTGCGAGATCGTCGGCGTGCTCAATGCGTCGGACTATCAGGAAAGCAACCTGTCGGCCTGGCTCGCGAAAGCGCCGCGCCATCTGCTGGCCAACAATTTCGGAATGCCGGCGGACCATGTGCCCCATTTCGGCGGAATGCGGCCGACCATCCTCGCGGCAAAATAGGCGGGTTTTTCCCCGACGGACGTTCGATGCGGCGGCAAGATCGCGCAGAGTTCTTGTGGATCACGTTTGCGGCACTCGTCGCTCTCGCCGCCGCGCCGACAGTCGCGACTGCGGACGATACGGAGACCTGCGCGAGGCAATCCGGAGAGGTTGCTATTGCGGCGTGCTCCCGCGCCATCGGGTCGGGCAGATACAAGGAGAATAACCTGGCCACGCTCTACAACAACCGCGGCTTGGAGTATTACAACAACAGGGAGCTCGACCGCGCCATCGTGGACTACGACCAGGCGATCCGAATCGACCCGAAATTTGTGCCGGCCTACAACAATCGCGGCAACGCCTGGTTTGACAACGCCGACCTCGACCGCGCCCTCGCCGATTACAACGAGGCGATCCGGCTCGATCCGAAATATGCGTATGCCTATAACGGCCGCGGCAACACCTGGTCCGACAAGGGCGACTTCGACCGCGCCCTCGCCGATTACAACGAGGCGATCCGGCTCGATCCGAAATATGCGCATGCCTACAGCAACCGCGGCATCACCTGGAAAGACAAGGGCGAATTCGACGACGCCATCGCCGATTACAACGAGGCGATCCGGCTCGACCCGAATGATGCGCTTGCCTACAACAACCGTGGCTGGGCTTATTACAACAAGAGGGACCTCGACCGCGCCATCGCGGACTATATTGAGGCGATCGGGCTCGACCCGAAGTGCGCGTTGACCTTCAAAAACCTTGGCGACGCGTACCAGGAGAAAGGAGACCTCGGCCGTGCCATCGCCGGCTACAACGAGGCGCTGAGGATCAATCCCAAGCAAGCACCGACCTACTTCAACCGTGGCAGCGCCTATCGTCGCAAGGGCATGACCCAGGAAGCGATCGCGGACTACCGCAAGGCGCTCGAGCTCGATCCGACGCTGGCGCAGGCAAGGGACAGGCTGCGCGAACTCGGCGCGCTGTAGCAATCGCCCGCGAACGCTCGCGTCCGCCGGTCGGGGATCAGCTGGGTTGGCAAGCCGCGCCAGCACGTCCCCGGCGCCGCGCCCAGGCTCGCGGGCTGGCCCCGACGCTGTTGACCCGAAGCGGACGCGCACGAATGGCGGTGAGCATCCACCAAACGTTGCTTGACTTCCGGCGGAACAGAAGGTCCAATTTCCTTCGGCGGCCGTGAGAGCCGGAAGTGCCGACTTCTCGGGGCGAGTAAGTAGGCCGCAAGACTGCCCATCGGCAGGGCGGCGCATTGCGGATATCGCAAGCGCGACAACTCATGAGCTTCGCCCCGTTTCGGCGACCCAACCCATTGCATTGACATCAAAGACATTCCCGACGCGCCATCCGGCGCAGATAGACATTGGAGCTTTCCATGATCAGAAAAAGTGCAATTAGTGCTGTGCTGCTCATGTCAGCTATGGCGATCGCCGCGAGCGCCGTTAGTCACGCCCAAATTCCTCTGAACCATAATTCCAGGCAGTACTACCAGTCCAATCCGGCGGCGTGGCTGGCGCTGCAGCAGCAACTCCAGCAGCGCTTTGAGGCGGGCAGGCGCGAACACGAAGAGCATGGGGAGCATAAGCCACCGGTGGTGGTCCCCGGCACTTGGACGAAAATAGCCACCCCTCCCGTTCCGTTGGCGAATCCGAGGCTGCTGACGGACGGAAGGGTCATGGCGCACAACAGCAGCTTTACTGCCCCGAATACTTGCGGGCATCCCGACTGGTACGTGCTCACGCCCGACATCAATGGCAGCTATGTCAACGGTACGTGGACGCAGGTCGCGTCGCTTCCTGCCGGCTATCAGCCGCGATTTTTCGGCTCGGGCGTGCTGCCCGACGGCCGGTTGATTGCTGTGGGCGGCGAGTACAATGG
>Ga0126381_100006627_pt1 | contig 12831 bp, 9 predicted proteins | sample PanSoiMetPlot_28_FD_96465 | JGI IMG/M metagenome (GOLD analysis project Ga0126381, IMG submission 96465) | Tropical forest soil microbial communities from Panama - MetaG Plot_28 | ecosystem: Environmental > Terrestrial > Soil > Tropical forest > Bulk soil | place: Panama | collected 2016-02-17
ACGAGATGCTGAAACGCATCACCGGCGCCGATCACGCGCGGCTCGCGGCCGACATTCGGAAGAACCTCGAAAGGCGCGGCGGCGCGGACACGCTGGTCGTCTCGTTCTATCGGCCGGACAAATCGCTCGAGGGGCAGACGCTCGCGCAAGTAGCAAAGACGATGAACACGCCGCCGGAGGAAGCGGCGATGGACCTGCTGCTGAAGGGCGACGCAAGCCTCGTGTCATTCAACATGTCGGAAGACGACATCGCGCTCATCATGCGTCAGCCGTTCACGATGACGTGCACCGACGGCGGACTCGTGCCGTTCGGCGATGGCAAGCCGCATCCGCGCAACAACGGCGCCTTCGCGCGCAAGATTCATCGCTACGTCACCGAGCGGGACGTCATCGATCTGCCGTTCGCCGTGCGATCGATGACGAGCCTGCCGGCGTCGGTCTACGGCTTGAAAGACCGCGGCGTCCTCCGTCCTGGTGCGTGGGCGGACATTCTGATCTTCGATCCGAAGAATGTTCGCGACGCTGCGACGTATCTCGAGCCGCATCAACTCGCTGAAGGGATGGCGTACGTGCTCGTGAACGGCGTCATCGAGAAAGACGCGGCTACTTACACGGGTAAACTCGGCGGCAGAGTAGTTACGCCAGATCGCCGATAATCGGCGTCGAAGGCGCGGAGGAGACGATGACGCATCTCGCTGTGGCGCTTTCGATGGCGGCGATGCTGGCCGGCCAACAAGCGCAGACCGACGCCACCGGTCGAGTCACTGGCCGTGTCGTCGTCGCCGGCAGCACGACGCCCGTCGCCGGTGCAGAGGTGACGCTGGTGCCCGTTCGCCGCGCAACGACAACGACCCCTCCGCCACCGATGCCGCCGGGTCCGCCTCCGCAACGCATTACAGACGAAGACGGCCACTTCACATTCGAGCGAATACGCCTGGGCGAGTACCACGTCAGCGTCTCGAAGGCGGGCTTCGCGCAGGAGCTGCCGGCGTTCGCCGGAGGCACGCCGCCGACACAGCCGATCGTCGTCACGGCCGGTCAGATCGTCGACGTCGGCGATCTCGTGCTCGCGCGCGGCGGCGCAATCGCCGGCCGTGTGCTCGACGCAAGCGGTGAGCCGATTGTCGCCGCGAGTGTCACCGCGCTGCGGCGCGTCCAGCCCCGGAGCCCGCGCGCCACAGGTCCACCATTCATCCCGATCGGCGGATCGGCTCAGACCAACGACCTCGGCGAGTTTCGTCTATTCGGTGTCGCGCCAGGCGAGTACGCCATCGCGGCGGCACCGCCAAGGTCCCAAAGCGGACTGACGTCCGCAACCGCAACTTCGGTGCAGACGACGACATACTACCCGGGCATCATCAATCCGCTCGACGCTTCGATCGTGACCGTGACGGCCGGCGACACAGTCAACGGTATTGAGGTCCGCCTCGCCACGGCGATGGCTTTCCTCGTGTCGGGCGTCGTCGTGAACGAAAGCGGTGCACCGGTCGACGGCGCGATGGTGCGTCTGATGCCGGTTGGACGTCCTGGCATGTTCGACGATTTCCGCACCAGCGTGCGCACGGCGTCCGATGGCCGCTTCACGATCGGCGGTGTGGTGGCCGGTACGTATCGAGCGTTCGCATCAGTGCCGGTGACGACCTGGTCGAGCGGCGACGGCGCAGGCGGCGTAGTCATCGGCGGCACCGTGTCAGGATTCGTCGGCGGCAGTCCCGCAGCGCCAGCCGACGTCGTCGTCGGCTCCGAAAATGTGAGCGGCGTGCGAATTGTGATACAAGCGCGTTGATGCCTTCGGCCCCGGGGATCTTCGACAGCCATCATCCGCCGTCGCGCGAGCTTGCCGACGATTGCGTCCACTGCGGTTTCTGTCTTCCGACGTGTCCAACCTACGTCCTGTGGGGACAGGAAGCCGACTCGCCGCGCGGACGCATTTACCTGATGAAGGCAGGCCTCGAGGGTCGAGCCGAGTGGGACTCGGCGTTTCAGCGCCACTTCGACACGTGTCTCGGCTGTATGGCGTGCGTCACCGCGTGCCCTTCCGGTGTGCAGTACGACCGGCTGATTGAAGCGACACGTCCGCAGGTCGAACGCCACGGCGCACGATCGATCGGTGAGCGCGCGTTGCGTCAGCTCATCTTCGATCTGTTCCCGCGGCCCGATCGGTTGCGCGCGATGCGCGGCCCGCTGTCGCTGTATCAGAAGTCCGGACTCCAGCGACTGGTGCGCGCGAGCGGCCTGATGAAGTTGTTACCGGCGGGACTATTGGCCATGGAACGGCTGCTGCCGCCGCTCCCCTCGGGTGCCGCCGCATCAGAGGTGCCGGAGGTGACCGCGGCAAAAGGCGAGCGTCGACGTCGCGTCGGACTGCTCCTCGGCTGCGTGCAGCGGGTGTTCTTCTCGAACGTCAACCACGCCACCGTTCGCGTGTTGTCGGCCGAAGGATGCGAGGTCGTGGCACCGCGCGCGCAGGTGTGCTGCGGCGCGCTGATGATGCACGCGGGTCGCGAGCAGGATGCGATGGCGTCCGCGCGCACGATGATCGATCTCTTCGAGCGAGTCGGCGTGGATCAGATCGCGATCAACGCCGCGGGCTGCGGATCGACGATGAAGGAATACGGCATCCTGCTGCGTGACGATCCTGCATACGGCGAGCGCGCGCGCGCTTTCTCGGCAAAGTGCGTCGACGTGATGGAGCTGCTCGCCGATCTCGAACCGCGTGCGCCGAGGCGCGAACTGGCGATGACGGTCGCGTATCACGACGCGTGTCATCTGCAGCATGCGCAGGGCGTGAAGACGGCGCCACGTCAGGTGCTGAAGACGATTCCCGGCCTGCAGCTGCGCGAGATCGCCGAGCCGGAGATCTGCTGTGGGTCCGCGGGCATCTACAACCTGATCGAACCCGAAGCGGCGTCAGCGTTGCGCGATCGCAAGGTCGCGAACCTGCTGCGAACGGGCGCCGACGTCGTCGCGTCGGGCAATCCAGGGTGCATGATGCAGATTCAGTCCGGCCTCGAGATCGCCGGCAAGCCGACGCCTTCGGTGCACACAATCGAACTGGTTGACCGGTCAATCAACCGCTGAGCGGTGTCGCTGAGCGGTGTCAGACACTGATAGGGTCGGTGTCTGACACCGGGGGGGTCGGTGTCTGACACCAATCTGACACGAATCAGAGACCAAACGGGCCGCGGCCGGGATTCAACAGGCCGTGCGGATCGAACTGCTGCTTGATCGCGCGCATCACGGGCAGCGCGTCGCCGGCGGGACCCCACACGTCGACGGCGCGCTTCAGATCGTCGGATGCGCGCACGATGACGAGGCTGCCGCGGCCCTGCGGCAGACGCGCGCGCAGCGATTCGACGAGGCGCGCCTGCCGCGCCGCATCGCCGCCGACTCGCAGCATGAGGACGCCCACGGCCGCGCGGCCGACGGCCTCCCACTCGACGTCCCACAGCGTCGCGTGGAGCGACGCGATCGTTGGCGCCACGTCGGCGGGCATCAGCGTCAGCTTCAACACGGCGCCGTCACCGCTCCACGGCCGGCCCGCGTGCGCCTCCCACAACGTCGTCTCTTCCGCGCCGCTCGCGACCGTCGCGCGGCCGCCGTGCGTGTCGGCGAGGTGCGCCGCCTCCGCCGCCTGCTGATCAGCGGCCGCCTCGATCGACTCAAAGCGCACGAGCAGCCGCAGCGGATGCGTCGCCACTTCGACAGCCGTCGGCGTCAGCTGACTCGCCGCGAGAGCGCTGACGATCGGCGCGATGTTTGACGTTTCGATCGTGACCGTTCGCGACGCGGGCGGAATCGGATACAGCTTGAAGGTCGCCGTCGCGATCGCCGCGAGCGTGCCGAACGATCCGGTCATAAGGCGGCCCAGATCGTAACCTGCAACGTTCTTGACGACGATGCCCCCCGCCTTCGCGATGACGCCGTCGACGCGAACGAGTTCGACGCCGATGATCTGATCGCGAGGCGCGCCGAACCGATGCCGTCGGGGACCCGAATCGTTGGTCGCGACGATGCCGCCGATCGTCGCCCGGTCGCCGAACGGAGGGTCGAGCGCAATCCATTGACCGTGCCGCGCGAGGTCGCGGTTCACGTCGGCGAGCGATGCGCCGGCTTGCACCGTCGCGGTCAGATCGCCGTGACGATGTTCGATCACGCGGTTCATCGCGCGCGTCGAGATGCAGACGTCGGCCGCCGGCGCCGTTCCGCCCCACGCGCGCTTCGTGCCAGCCCCTTCGATCGCAATCGTCCGACGGTTCGCCGACGCGTCCGCCAAGGCCGCCGCAAGCTCGCTGGTCGTCACAGCCGTTCCGCCAGTCCGGCGCGTTCGGCGGGATGCGGAGTGTACGGCCCGGGCTTCTCGCCACACAGCCGCGGTGTTGGGAACACTTTGCCCGGGTTGCACAATCCCTTCGGGTTAAAGGCAGTGCGCACGAGCAGCATCGTGTCGAGATCGGTGTCGCTGAACATCTTCGGCATCTGACACGCCTTGTCGGCGCCGACGCCGTGCTCACCGGTGAGCGATCCGCCCGCGTCGATGCAGTACGTCAGAATCTCGGAGGCGACCTGCTGCGCGAGCTCGCCCTGACCCGGCACGCTCTCGTCGTAGCACACGAGCGGATGCAGGTTGCCGTCGCCGGCGTGAAACACGTTACCAATTCGCAGACCAGACCGGATCTCGAGGTCGCGAATGCGACGCAGCACTTCTGGCAGCTTCGTCCGCGGAATCACACCGTCCTGGACGTAGTAGTTCGGCGAAACGCGTCCCATCGCCGCGAACGCCGCCTTGCGTCCTTTCCAGATTCGCGCACGTTGATCGTCGTTCTGAGCCACGAGCACGTCTGTGCCGCCGCGGCGATGACAAATCCCCTCGACGAGGGCGAACTGCTCCCGCACTTCCACCGCGGATCCGTCGAGCTCCACGATCAGCACCGCCTCCGCTTTGGGGAAATTCGGATGCACTGCTGCTTCCGCCGCTTCGACGGTAAGGCGATCCATCATCTCGACGGCGCCGGGAATGATGCCCGCCGCGATGATGTCTGACACTGCATTCCCGGCGGCTTCAGTAGAGTCGAACGCCGCGAGGATCGTGCGCACCGTTTCGGGAATGCGAGTCAGCCGCAGCGTCGCTTTCGTCACGACGCCGAGCGTCCCTTCGGATCCGACGATGACGCCGACGAGATCGAGCCCCGGCACATCGACTGCCGCGCCGCCGACGTGCACGAGATCGCCGTTCGGCAGCACCACTTCGAGCGCGAGCACGTGATGCACGGTGAAGCCATATTTCAGGCAGTGCGCGCCGCCGGAATTCTCCGCGACGTTGCCGCCGATCGAACAGATCTGCTGGCTCGATGGATCAGGCGCGTAGTAGAACCCGTCCGGCGACACCCGCCGCGTGACGTCGAGGTTAATCACGCCAGGCTCGACGACGATCCGCTGATTCGGAATGTCCACTTCGAGGATGCGGTTCAGCCGCGACAAACCGATCAGCACGCCGCCTGGCACGGGCACGGCGCCGCCCGACAGTCCGGTGCCGTGTCCTCGTGCGACGAACGGGACGTCGTGCGCGTGACAACAGCGGACGACGCCCTGAACTTGCGCCGCATCGTGCGGTAAGACGACGAGCGACGGCGTCTCACGCAGTCGCGCGAGACCATCGGATTCGTACGCGAGCAGCTCGACCGGATCGCGAAGGATCCCGTCACGGCCGACGATCGCTTCGATGGCGGCGACGAAGGACTTGTCCACGCGGGCTAATCGTACATCGTGTCGCCGGTTATCAGCCGCACGCGACGCTGGAACGTGACATACGCCCACGCCCACTCGCTCATGACGACGATGCGGTTCCTGAATCCGATCAGCCAGAAGATGTGGAGACAGAGCCAAAAGACCCAGCCGAACCAGCCGGAAATCTTGAAGCCATACACGTCGCCGACGGCGGATCCTCGGCCGATCGTCGCGAGAATGCCGTAGTCCTTGTAGTGGAACGGTTCGAGCGGACGGCCGGCGATGGCGCGCAGGATGTTCCGGCTTGCGTGCACGCCTTCCTGCATCGCGACCTGAGCGACGCCGGCGAGCGGCTTGCCGTCCTGCGACAGCGCGCAGAGATCGCCGACAACGAAAACGTTCGTGTGACCGGGTACTTGCAGCGTCGGCAGCGCGGGAATGCGTCCGGCGCGATCGAGCGGCACGTTCAGCGATTTGCCGAGCGGCGACGCTGCAACGCCGGCGGCCCACAACACCGTCGACGCCTCGATGCGCTCCGTTTGCCCGGCAGCAGACTTCCACGTGACACCATCCGCAGCGACGTTCGTCACGAGCGCGCCGGTGAGGACGGTGACACCGAGCCGTTCGAGCGCCGCGCGCGCTTTGACGCGCAACACGTCGGGAAACGTGCCGAGCACGAACGGACTTCCCTCGAGCAGCAGAATGCGCGCCGATTCGGGACGGATGCGGCGGAAATCGTCTCGCAGCGTCTGACGCGCGATCTCCGCAAGCGCTCCGGCGAGTTCGACACCGGTCGGTCCGCCGCCGACGATGACGAACGTCAGGAGACGACGCTGCTTCTCGACGTCCGGCTCGCGCTCCGCAGCTTCGAACGCCAGCAGCACCTTCCGCCGCATCGCGAGCGCGTCGTCCAGCGTCTTCAGGCCCGGCGCGTTCTTCTCCCAGTCGTCATGACCGAAATATGAGTGCGCGGCGCCGCTCGCGATGATCAGATAGTCGAATGGCAGATCGCCGCCCTTCGTGCGCACGACGTTGGCCGCCGTGTCGATGGCCGTCACGTCGCCGAGCAGCACTTCGACGTTCTTCTGTTTGCGAAGCACCCACCGAATAGGCGACGCGATGTCGCCCGGCGACAGCGATGCCGTCGCCACTTGATACAGCAGCGGCTGGAACAGATGATAGTTGTGACGATCGACGAGCGTGACGCGAACGTCCGCGCGATCGAACGCGCGCGCCGCCTGCAGACCTCCGAAGCCGCCGCCGACGATGACCGCACGCGGATTGGACTGCGTCGTCATGGGCAAGGTGATATCGTACGACGGTATGCCGACTCGTCCTGATGCTGTTCTCGGAGGCCCTGCTACGGTGGTGGACACCGCCTGTCCGCTCGACTGTCCTGATGCCTGCACGCTTGCGGTAACGGTCCAGCACGGCAAAGTCGTGACGATCGACGGCGGTCACACGAACCCGGTGACCAACGGCTACATCTGCGCAAAAGTCCGCCGCTTTGGCGAGCGCGTCTACGGTCCCGATCGACTCCTCTACCCCGCCGTACGCTCGGGCCGCAAAGGTGATGGACGCTTCACACGCGTCTCGTGGGACGAAGCGCTCGAGCTCGTGGCCGAACGGTTCACGCAGGCGAAGGCGACGCATGGCGGGGCGTCGATTCTTCCTTTCTCGTACGGGGGATCGAACGGGCTGCTCACGCAGGACAACCTCGACGCGCAGCTGTGGCGGCGCTTCGGCACATCGCGCCTGGCGCGAACGGTGTGCGCGGCGCCGACCGGCGCGGCGAACATGGCGCTCTACGGCAAGATGCCGTCGGTCACCTATCAGGATTATCCCGAAGCCAAGCTGATCATCTTGTGGGGCGTGAACCCGTCCGCGTCAGGGATTCACCTCGTGCCGTTCGTGCGCGAAGCGCAAAGATGCGGCGCAAAGCTCGTTGTCGTCGATCCGCGATCGACGCCGCTCGCCCGATCGGCAGACGTGCATCTCCCGGTAAAAGTCGGAGCGGACGTCATCGTCGCACTCGCGCTGCATCGTCATCTCTTCGCGAACGGATACGTCGACGAGGCGTTCCTGCGCGCGCACACGCGCAACGCCGACAAGCTGCGTGAACGTGCGGAGCCGTGGACGGTCGAGGCGGCGGCGGCCGCGGCGGAGATCGACGCGTCGGCGCTGCAGCAGGTCGCCGAGCTGTACGCGACCAGTTCGCCAGCGCTCGTCCGCTGCGGATGGGGACTCGAGCGCAACCGCAACGGCGGCAACGCCGCAATGGCGGTGCTCGCGCTGCCGGCGGTGGGCGGAAAGTTCGGCGTGCGAGGCGGCGGCTACTCGATGAGCAACTCGGCATCGTGGAACATCGATCGCACATGGATCGGCACGCCCGAACCCGAGACGCGCCTCGTGAACATGAACAAACTCGGCCGGGCACTCACCGAATACAACGATCCGCCCGTGAACGTGCTCTTCGTCTACAACTGCAATCCCGCCGCGACCGTGCCGGACCAGAAACGCATCATCACAGGGCTCGAGCGCAACGATCTCTTCACCGTCGTCTTCGAACAGGTCATGACCGACACGGCGCTGTACGCCGACGTCATTCTGCCCGCGACGACGTTCCTCGAGGGGTATGACGTGGCGAAGGCGTACGGCCCGATCAGCCTCGAGCTGGGACGGCCGGTCATCGACACGATCGGCGAAGCGCGGTCGAACGCAGACGTGTTCGGCGAGCTGTGCGCGCGTCTGGGTTTGCTGAAGGGAGACGAACCGTCGGGCGAGCTCGATCTGATGGTTTCGATGCTCGATCAGTTGCCGGGCACGATCGGCGCAGAGCTGCGTGATGGGCTTCCCGCGTCCGTGCCGTACGGCCCAGCGCCGATTCAGTTCGTCGACGTGTTTCCGCGAACGGCGGATCAGAAGGTCGACCTCTTTCCGGCTGAATTCGAAGCGAGCGCGCCGATGGGCTTATACCGCTATCAGCCGGATCCGGCGACGGAGCGATACCCGCTGGCGCTCATCTCGCCGTCGAGCGATCGGACGATCAGCTCCACGCTCGGCGAGCTGCCGCGGCCGGACGTCAAGCTCTCGATGCATCCGGACGATGCGGACGCGCGCGGGCTTGCGGATGGCGATCTGGTCCGGATCTTCAACGAGCTCGGCGAAGTCCACACCACACTGCACGTCGTGCCGACGATCAAGCGCGGCGTGGTGTCGATGCCGAAGGGGATCTGGCGCCGCAGCACGCGCAACAGTGTCACCGGGACCGCGCTCGTGCCTGACATGCTGAGCGACATCGGCGGCGGCGCATGCTTCAACGATGCGCGTGTGCAGGTGGCGTCCCTCCCGACGGCGTAGCAGCCCCCTCCGCGTCCGTAGTGTCCGCCTTTAGGCCGACCCTGGCGCACCGCCCGCGAGCGCGTTGTAGATGCGCTCCGTCAAGTCCTGCAAGTGCGCCAGCTTGCGGTTGCTGAGATCTTTGTTCAGGGACGACAGTCCTTCGATATCGACGCCTCGGCTCTGAATAATCGCCGCGGCGATCACGGCTTTGGCGTGAATCTGTGCGTCGGTCATGTGAAGAACTCCTTCAAGCCGATTGTAGTCAGCCGTGAAAAGCGAGCCTCACGCCGGAAAAGGCACCACCGCGGGCCCTTTCGCGAGGACGCAGGCGGGATCCGCAAGAGGCCGGATGGTGTCGCTGAGCAGGCAGGAATCGACAAGGCGATCTGCTCGCGCGTTCAGACGCGCGGGCTCGCGTGCCAGGCGCCGAACGTCGCGAACCACTGGCGATGGATTGTGAGAGGGACGAAGAACTCCCATGCCTCAGGCATGCACGGGCATTCTAGTGCCTTTCGAGTCTGGCCCTAGAAATAACCGGAAGGGCGGCGGCGCAGTCCTCGCACGAACGTCTGATGGCTGCGCCGTCCCACAGAATCAATTCGTCAATCGTGCCTGTCGTCGATCGTCGTGTCTACCGGTCGGAGCCGAAAGACTTAAACCGATACGTTCCGTCCCAGAAAAAGTCGAATGGCGGAACGGGCACGGTACTGACGTCAACACGCCCAGTGAACCCAGCAAGGTCGCCAGTTCCGTCAGAGAACGTGCAGACACCTGGTGTAGCAATGGAAAGGTCGACAGTACAGCGGCCGGCCGCCTTATTGCCATTACCGGCGTCAACAACCACGTTGCTATCGAGCCACGCCGGAGCCAAGATGCCGAGGGCCTGCGTGTAGTGGACAACCGAGCCTATTGGAATGCCCGAAAAGTTTGATTCGACGATCGTGCAGATCCCGCCTGCTTCATAGTTGTACGCTGTGCAGTCCTTCTTGATGTGAAGCCGTCCGCTTCGTGCTCCCTCGTCCTGTTGTGGGCGCGATGATGCAGAGAGAAAGGTTCCTCCGGCACTGAGCATGAGCACCGCGGCCGCGATGGTCGCCGCCATCAGCAGGCGCCTGGCTGCTCGTTTTGCGGAAAAGACTTTACCCATGTTTCTTTCCTTTCAATTCGACATCTTTATGCAATTACAAACCGCGTGATTACGAGTGAAGGCCCGTCATGACGCCCACTTGACTCAGATCGCGCAGCGGATTCACACAGGGGGTCACAGGCGTTCGAGACCTCAGTTACCAACCTCGGCAGTGTTATGCTGCGCGTGCATTCGACTTGTTTCAGAAAGTTTGATGGCGACACGGCTCGACGTGACCCTCCTGCTCCACGATTGGAGTCGTGGCGACCGAACTGCGCTCAGTCAGCTACTGCCGTTGGTCTACACGGAGCTCCGGCGGATCGCCGCCCGCCAACTCCGTAAAGAGCGAACCGATCACACTCTGCAGCCCACGGCTCTCGTTCACGAGGCATACCTTCGGCTCGTCGACCAACGCCAGGTCGATTGGCAGGATCGCGCTCACTTCTTTGGCGCCGCCGCACAGGTCATGCGACGAATTCTGGTCGACTACGCACGACGGCGGATGGCCGAGAAGCGCGGCCACGGTGCGCGCTTGGTTTCGATCGATGAAGCCGCAGAAGTGGCGGCGTTCGATGATCAATCGATCCTCGCGCTTGATCGGGCGCTGGATCGCCTTGCGAAGTTGGACGCCCGATTGGCAGAACTCGTCCAGTTTCGCGCGTTTGCCGGATTGACGATTGAAGAGGCGGCCCATCTGCTCCAAGTGTCGCCGTCAACCGCCAAACGGAACTGGCGCACAGCGAAAGCGTGGCTCAACCGTGAGCTCGGATTGCGGGCAGAACGATGACGGATGAACGCTGGCAGAAGGTCAAAACACTCTTCGAGGCCGTTGTCGAGCGGCCCGTTGCCGAACGTGACGCGTACCTGAAAGCCGCAACAGCGGATGACGAGCTGTTGCGAGTCGAGGTCGAGTCTCTGTTGATGTCGGATGATGTACCAAACCTTCTGTTCGATCGGTCCGGCATTTTCGGTCATGTAATTGATAACGACATCGCCGCATCGCCACTGTCAGACGGCCTGTTCGCGGACGAACCCGTTCCGGCCGCTCTCGCTGCCGGCGTTCGGGTTGGGCCGTACGAAGTTGGTAGGCTGCTCGGATTTGGTGCGATGGGTCAGGTCTATCACGCGTATCACGTTGCGCTGAATCGCGATGTCGCCTTGAAAGTCCTGCCGAAGACATTTGCCCACGATCGTGAGCGCCTGGCCAGACTTAAACGAGAAGCACAGTTGCTCGCGGTCGTAAATCATCCGAACATCGCGACGGTTTTTGGCTATGAAGAGTCGGATGGAGTCCACGCTATCGTTTTGGAACTCTTGGAGGGACCGACGCTGGCTGATCGTATCGCAAGCGGTCCATCAGCCCTGAACGAGGCGCTGACGATCGCGAGACAGATCGCAGCCGCGCTGGAGGCTGCCCATGACAAGGGCATAATTCATCGCGATCTCAAGCCTGCAAACGTGGTCATTTGCCGCGATGGTGCCGTCAAGGTCCTTGACTTCGGCCTCGCGAAGGCCGGCGACACGGCTGATCCATCGCTGCTTTCGGCATTGCCGAACGTGACGGCAATCGATGCCATCGATCGAACGATTGTGGGCACACCTGCCTATATGAGCCCAGAACAGGTGCGCGGCCAGCTAATAGACCGCCGGACGGACTTGTGGTCGTTCGGCTGTGTCCTGTTCGAGATGTTGACCGGGCGGCGGGCTTTCAGGGCCGAGACGATATCGGACACGATGGCCGCCATCCTCGAACACGAGCCAGACTTCACGATCCTTCCAGGCAATACTCCACCCGCGATTGCTCGGTTACTGCGCCGTTGTCTCGAAAAGCGGCGTGAGAGCCGACTCGATTCGGCCGCTGTCGCTCGGCTGGAAATCGACGAGGCTCTCGATCCGTCAGTCGCCGATGCGCGTTCAGTTCTTCTTCAACACTCGCGCGCGACTAAAGTCGCGATGGTGACTCTGTTTCTGGCCGCGGCAGGTCTCGTAACTGCGGCCGGATGGATTTCCATCAGACGAGCGCCAGACGCCACGCAAACGGTGGCTCGATTTACGATCGAGCCGCCGTCCGAACTGGCGCTCAACGTCTCGGGTTCACTTCATGACATCGCCCTGTCGCCTGACGGCCACCACCTCGTTTACCGCGCGGGCGGGACGATGACGGGCGGTAGTCCGTTGATGGTGCGCGCCGTCGATCAACTCACCGCAGTGCCTATCCCGAGTATTACGTACGCCTATGCGCCTTTCTTTTCACCAGACAACACGTGGGTGGGATTTTTCGAGAAAGGGCTGCTGAAAAAGGTGGCCATTGCCGGAGGGCCCATCATCACGCTCTGCGAAATCGCGGGCGCTCCGCTCGGCGCAACCTGGGGTGACGACAATGTGATTACGTTCGCGACCGGTGCTCCCGAGGTGGGCCTGTGGCGGGTGCGCGCCGATGGAGGCGAACCCAAACTACTGCTCGGACCACCGGCACGCGACGGTGACATGTACGGTTTTCCCTCGGAGGTGCCCCATCGTGCCGCCCTTTTGTTTACAGTGACGACGCCGGGACCGGCCGGGGGTTCGAAGATCGCCGTGCTCGATGCAAAGACGGGACAAACCCGAACGCTCGTCCAAGGGGGCAGTGATGCCCA
>Ga0126381_100006628_pt1 | contig 12830 bp, 11 predicted proteins | sample PanSoiMetPlot_28_FD_96465 | JGI IMG/M metagenome (GOLD analysis project Ga0126381, IMG submission 96465) | Tropical forest soil microbial communities from Panama - MetaG Plot_28 | ecosystem: Environmental > Terrestrial > Soil > Tropical forest > Bulk soil | place: Panama | collected 2016-02-17
ACTCACTCGGTCTGCCGCGGTTGTCCGTGGCCTAACTTAACCGAACTGAACCGCCGTATGCGGACCCGCATGTACGGTGGTGTGGCAGGGGAGAGCAGGTGACTGCTCCCCCTATGCCGATTGGAATTTCTCACCGATTGCACCGGATTTATTGGCCGAGCGGTCCGCTCACGGTCCCGATTAGCCCAGTCTTGTTGTCCAGAACCGCCAGCCGAAGCTGGCTTCCGCCTGAGGGGACGGGAATATCCATGGGCAGCATCATCCCGTGATCTAGAATCTGCTGGTACGTGGCGCTGTCAAAAGCGCGATCGACCTTCATGCTTTGTGTACCTAGATTCTTGCCATTGGAGTCGAAGACCCCTGCATAGAATGCGACGTTCATCTTCTTGTTTCCGCCGGAATCCTCTGCCGTAAGCGTGCGAGCGTCTACTAGGAAGACTACTTTGATCTTGCCTGGATCGGTGGGTTTCGCTTGTGCGCGAAATGAAATCTGTGTCGATGGCGCATCCACCATCAGCGCGGCTGCAACATCCTGTTCAAAGTTGTGGTCCTTTGCCGGGCCGGGCTCCATGGCAAAATAGCCCTTGCGATAACGCAGTTGCGCATCCCCTTGCGACAATTTGACTTTGATGTTCCGCAGCTTTCCATCCCATTTCTTGTTCTCGGGGTAATAGCCTAATGAGTAAGAAGCTTTCTCATCGGAGAGTGCCAGTACGATCCCCTCCTTGATTTCGTTCTGGTTGACGTAGGCTTTTCCGCCGGTCTGGGCCGCCACTTCTTTCATGGTGCCCTGGCTTGACTGTTGAGCCGACAATCCGGCCAGCACCCGATCCGTCACTGCTGTATCCGTGTAAACCGAACCTCCAGAGGCTGCGGAGGTCTCCATTCCGCTCGTGAGTCCAGTAACGTCAACTGGATAAATGGCAATGCTCGCGCTTGCCAGTTCAGCCTCCGCCGCTCGTATTTCGCGAGCGTATAACTGACGGGACTCCGATGCCGCGGATCCGGCCGCGTTCACCGTGACTGAGCGTTGCTTTCCTTGACCGGGCAAGTCGGCCTGCAGTTCAGCGTCGGTCACGTTGCGGTCTTCTGGAATCAGATCGAATGGGAGAGATGCCGTCAACCAGACCACATTCTTGCGGCCCGGAAGTCCGCCTAAGATTCTAGAGAGCGATTTCATTGCTTCGATTGTCAGCACCGTCCTCGCTTCGAGGTTGTAGCCGACTTGCACATCGGCGAATTGCTGAGCTGCAAGTTGTGCGGACCCGATCAGTGCATTGCTGGCCCCCTCACCACCCTGGCGTCCCAATCCTGTGGAAACTCCGTGCGATTCGGGTGCCGGCCCGGCAGACCGCAGAGTCTGCTCCTGCGGCCGCAGTTTCTTGATCGCATCGGCTAAAACCTGCGGGTCACTCGTGAATTGCTGCAAGACGTGTACCCGATCCGTCAGTGAAAAAACTGCGATCGGACGGCCGTCTTGGACCTGCTCGGCGGCGTACTTCAGCATTTGCGAGCGGGCGTAGGATTGATCTTTAAACGGTGAGTTTGCTGCATCCAGAAGAAGAACGGTCGGTACGCCGGCAGGTCCCACGTTCTCAGGACGGTTTGAGAGGATTCCAGGAGGAGCCGGAGTGGGAGCGGCCTGTGCTGAGCCAGGAGCCACGAAGACGGCGACCTTCTGCTTCTTCCCGTTTTCTTCGATGGTGAAATCGTCCGCCTTTAGTCCTGGAACCGGCTGCCCTTTTTTGTCGGTGACAACCACGTCGACCATAACCAGACGTGTATTCGCGCGAATCGTCATCGTGGCCGTGTCCGTAGATGCCTGTTGGCCCGCCAGGATCGTTGGGTTTGCAATCAAGTAGGGAATCAGAACGACGGCAATGAGCGGCCGAACGTGGGCACCACGGAACATCGAAGCCTCCAGGCAGCAGGAAGTTCAGTGCATTTGTGAGAACCCGGAATGTACCCTGTTTCTTCCGCATTGGCAATGCGTGTTTTGTCATCCGCGCCTAGCTCGAGTCGTTTCTGCCTTGGACAGCCTTGCTTGTAGGGGTTATATGGCGGCCATTGCCTGATGTGTCTCCGGTCCCTACAATAGATATTTATCCCAACGAAATCTTATGATCCATTTTCCAGTACCCGAGGCCCTTACTTTCGACGACGTGTTATTGCTGCCGGCGCGTTCTGAAGTTGTACCGTCAAACGCCAACACGCAGACCCAGATCTCCCGCAATATTCGCCTGAACATCCCGATCATCAGCGCTGCCATGGATACGGTTACTGAATCGCACATGGCGATCGGTCTCGCGCAGCAGGGTGGATTAGGCATCATTCATCGCAATCTCACGATTGAGCAGCAGGCCAATGAGGTCGACAAGGTGAAGCGGTCGGAGAGCGGGATGATCGTCGATCCAGTCACCATGTCACCCGAGGCAAAGGTTTCCGACGCTCTTGAAGTGATGAAGAAGTACAAAATTTCCGGCGTTCCGATCACGCGAAAGGATGGCCGGCTCGTTGGCATTCTCACCAATCGCGACCTACGCTTCGAGACGCGTTTCGACATCCCGATCAGCAAGGTGATGACGAAAGAAAACTTGATTACTGTCCCGGTTGGCACCACTTTGGAGCAGGCGGAAGATATTCTCCACGAACATCGCGTGGAAAAGCTCCTTGTGGTCGACGAAAAGTACAACCTGAGGGGGCTCATCACTGTTAAAGACATTCAGAAGAAATTGAAGTATCCCGGCGCGGCCAAAGATTCTCACGGTCGCCTGCGCGTCGGAGCCGCCATCGGTGCTACCGGCGACTACCTCGAGCGCGCCCAGGAATTGGTGGAGGCCAAGGTCGACGTGCTAGCTATCGACAGCGCTCACGGACACTCCCAGCTCGTCCTCGAAGCAGTCAAGAAAGTAAAAGCGAAATTGCCCGAGGTCGATCTGATTGCTGGCAATGTCGCTACCTTCGATGGTGCCTGCGAACTAGTGCGGGCAGGCGTAGATGGCGTTAAAGTCGGGATCGGACCGGGCTCGATCTGTACCACGCGCGTCGTGACGGGCGTAGGTGTTCCACAGATTACGGCGATTGCGGAAGCTGCCCGCGCCACTCGGGATGCAGGCGTACCGGTCATCGCTGACGGCGGTGTCAAGTTCTCGGGCGATATTACGAAGGCACTCGCTGCTGGCGCCTCCGGCGTCATGATCGGTTCGATGTTTGCCGGCACAGACGAAAGCCCAGGCGAACTGATCCTGTATCAAGGACGTACCTTCAAGTCGTACCGTGGGATGGGTTCGCTCGGCGCGATGGCAGCCGGCTCGAGCGAACGTTATTTCCAGAACTCCGACGGTGATTCTTCCACTGCCATGCCCGTGATTGGTGAAGAATCAAATCGCCTAGCAAAGCTCGTTCCTGAAGGAATTGAAGGCCGCGTTCCGTATCGTGGCTCAGTTGCCATGATCGTCACGCAAATGGTGGGCGGCTTGCGGTCAGGAATGGGCTACTGCGGTTGCGCTACCGTTCATGAGTTACAACAGAAGGCTCGTTTTGTCCGTATCAGCGCCGCCGGATTGCGCGAAAGCCACGTGCACGACGTGATCATCACCCGCGAAGCCCCCAATTACGCGCTGGAGTAGGAACACTGCACTTGTCGAGAACCCGTCCAAGTCTTCTGCGCGCCTGGTGGCCTGCTACTGTATGGCTAATCATGATCGTCGGTGAGTCTACCGACTACATGTCGAGCGAACACACCGAGAGCGCCTTGTACGGAATTCTTACGTGGCTCTTTGGGCAGATCAATCTTTACGATTTCTTGATCTGGCACCACTATCTCCGCAAAACCGGGCATGTCATTGGGTATGCGATGCTCTGCCTGCTGTTGTATCGCGGTTTTCGGATGACTTTCGGTGGTCTTCGCATCTGGGAAAGAAGTTCGGCAGCCATGGCATGGGTCGGGACATTCATCGTGGCCTCGCTCGACGAGTGGCACCAGAGTTTCATCCCTTCGCGCACGGGCACTTATCGCGATGTCATTCTCGATAGCACCGCCGGACTGGTTGCCTTGCTCCTCTTGTATCTGTGGGTTCGGCGCGCTGGGCCGAAGGAACCAGAGCCTGTGAATCAGGCTTCAGCGGATGCCGGCGCGTGAATCGCCAGGAATACAGCAGAGATCGCTGCTATCGCTGCGGATAGATAGAACGGTACCGCCGCACCGAACACATTCCACAGTTCTCCCGTGATCAGACTGGCCAGCAATGTAGTTATGCTGGTCAGAAAGAAGTAAATCCCCAACGCCCGGCCACGAACCGCGGGAGCCACCGTGTCGACCACCAAGGCTTTCAGGACCGGGTTGGTAAGCGCATAGAAAAGTCCGTAGGAAGCCATGGTGAGCCAGATCGCCAAACGTGAAGGAGCAATCGCGAACACCAGGTAGACGGCCGCAAAAACGAAATACCCGGCGGCGGCGATGGTGGATCGAGAGAAACGGTCGCTGAACTTTCCGGCCGGCCAGGAAAGTGCCGTGTACGTAAGGTTGAAGACAAGTCCCAAAAGAGGTGCGTGGGTGGCGGGAATTCCGATATTCTCCGCGCGCAATACAAGAAACATATCGCTTGAGTTTCCCAGCGAAAAAAAAGTCACGACGACCAACACATAGTAAAAGCTGCCAGGTAGATTGCTACTCGCTGCCGAATGCTGCCTATCCTTTTGGCCTCCTTCGCCATTTTTCCCTTTCCTGGTCGTCTCCCGGATGCCAATCCATGCCACCGGAATGCAGAGAGCTCCTGGGAGAGCGGCCCACCAAAAGACGCCACGCATCCCAAAGTGGCCGATGAGCAATAGCGCCGCAAGCGGGCCGACGATCGCTCCGGCGGAATCGAGCGCCTGAATCAATCCATAGGCCGAGCCGAGACGCGAGGAATCGACCGACTCGGCCACCATCACATCGCGAGCCGTGCCACGGATGCCTTTCGCAAAGCGGTCCGCAAATCTGATGCCCAGAATCTGCCACCACGACGAAACCAGCGCCAGCAGCGGCTTGACGGCATTGGCTACGACGTAGCCGCCAACCACCAATGGCTTTCGCTTGGGCAGACCGTCGGCAAGATAACCGGAAAAGAGTTTCGCGAACGAGGCGACGCTTTCCGCAACGCCTTCGATAATTCCGAGCTGCGCGGGACCCGCGCCGAGCGATCCGATGAAAGCCGGGAGAACCCAGTACGCCATTTCACTCGCCGTGTCGTTAAGAAATGACGTCAGGCCGAAAGCGTACACGTTGCGGGGAGTCGATTCGGAGGCTAGCCCGTTCCTCTCGCTCATGCCGTCTCGAACATATCACGGTCGCACGTGACGAAGGCTGGCGCCGGCTCGGCCCCACTAGACGAGAGAGCGCGGCGGTCGGACTCAGCGTGTCAAATAGGCGATCAGAACAAGGAGGAAGAGAAGACCATCCACGATCACCGTCATCGATACGATCCAGATCAGTGCCACCATACGCACTTTCTGCTCAGTCGGCGTGGTGATTCCGATGATGTTGTGCAGATAGCCGATAAAACCTGCGTAGAAACTGGTCGGCACAAGCCGGCTGGCTACACCAGCCGCCACGGCCATGGTCGCGACATTGAAGATAATCAAGCCGATCATTTCGCTTTGCAACGCAGGAAGGGATGATCCTAACACCGCGGTTGCGAGTCATTCGACGGCGCTTAGCCCTCATCTGGTAACGTGACCCCGTAACTTGCATTCCGCACGGCCACCAGTGCACAATAACAACGGATTCCGGTCACAACCAGTTGTGACGTTGCTGCAAAAATGTGACCCTTTTGGGAGTGACAAGGCATCCAATAATCTGTAAGAGCAACACTGCGGCTACAACATCCCCGCTGGTTGGGCGCGACACGAAGAACGCGCAGTGAATCAGCTGAGCCGCTGAGGCTTTCAACAACCCCGTTCCATGGCGAGATGGAGCCCGCAGTATGCGGATTACTCGTGCATGGAGCTGAAAGCGAGCACACAACTTGGCAACGGCTTCTGAAGTTTGTAGTCTCGAGAATTATCTCGTTCTCCCCGACCGAACGATGGATGAGCGGATCCTGGCCGCCAAAGAAGCGCTGGGTACACAGGTCGTGGTCCTCGGACATCACTATCAGCGCGATGAAGTGATTCGGTTCGCCGACTTCCGCGGCGACTCCTACAAGCTCTCCCAAGAAGCGGCACGCGCGAAAGGTCGCTACATTGTCTTCTGCGGCGTACATTTCATGGCCGAGAGCGCCGATGTCCTGAGCCGGCCAGGCCAGATTACGATACTTCCCGATCTCAACGCCGGATGCTCCATGGCCGATATGGCAGAAATCACCCAGGTCGAAGACTGCTGGGAGCAACTCGTGCGCGCTGGAGTAACCAACGACGCAGGTGATGGCATTACTCCGATCACCTACATCAACTCCACAGCGGCAATAAAAGCATTCGTGGGCGAGCGAAACGGCGTGGTTTGCACATCATCGAATGCTGCCGCCGCAATGAAGTGGGGATTCGCCAAAACTCCGAAACTTCTTTTTCTCCCTGATCAACATCTAGGTCGCAATACCGGCTACGCGATGGGAATCCCATTGAACGAAATGGTGGTCTGGGATCCTTACCAACTATCCGGCGGAGTCACGCCCGAACGCCTTCGCGCGGCGAAGGTCATTCTGTGGAAGGGGCATTGTTCCGTCCATCAGCGCTTCCTTCCCGAGCATGTCGACAACGTGCGTGCCAAATATCCTGGCATCCGCGTGATCGTTCATCCAGAGTGCCGCTGGGAGGTTTGCCAGAAAGCGGATGGGATCGGCTCCACCGAAGGCCTGTTGAAGATGATTCGCGAGGCGCCTGCAGGCAGCATGTTCGCTGTCGGGACTGAGATTCACCTCGTCAACCGCATGGGCAAAGAATTTGCTGCTCAAGGAAAGAAGGTGATCACGCTTGATGATTCCGGTTGCCTCTGCACCACCATGTTTCGCATCTCCCCGCAGCATCTCTGTTGGGCGCTCGAGAACCTGGTTGAAGGCAATGTAGTAAACCAGATCAAGGTGAAAGACGACGTGAAGCACTGGGCACGAGTGGCCCTCGACCGGATGTTGGAAATCCGTTAGGCATTGCAGAGGTCAGAGTTCTGATTGTTGAGGTCAAAGCGAAAGAAAAAACGTGACGGATTCTGTGCGATCGAGTTCGCTTTTACTGAGAACTGCCTCCTAGTTCCCCGCCGCTCCTGGTTGCTTACCGGGGCTTTGACCTTCTGCTCGCGCTCCAACTCCAATCTGCATCGCGGTATTCTTCGGAAACACGACTTCGCGTCCGCGCGCGATGAAGTGGGAGTACACCGACATGGCGGCGCCATACCCGCCCATGGTGTAGCCGAATGCGCGTGAGCGTACAGCTGCTCCCATGACCGCGCCAACCAGCTTGAAACCTCCCGCGCCTCCCGCGGCTCGCCTGCTGGTGTCCCCCGCGGGACCCGCGTCTTCATCGGCACGAGCGGAGATCGCCGCCAGCCCGATCGAGACCCCAGTCGCCAGATAACGCGATTTTGAGGTCGTCGCTTCGGCACCACCTTCGGCATCGAGTTTCACGTTCGCATCTTTGCCGGCCTGCACGCCTTCCAGCGTGGCAGCCACTTTCTGCTCCATGCCATCTGGAGGCACCAGTTCAGAGAATGCGATTCTGAGCTGTCCGTTCCTCTTCAGGTGCCGCGCCGGCGCGGCTTGCCGCACAGTTCCCTTCAGGCGCGTCCCCTGCGGAAGAATCACGGTATCGCCGGCGAAAAGAGGTCGCGATAGAACCGCTTCGACTAACTCACCTTTGTGTGAAGTCGACGACGACAAAGGCGTCACCAAAAGCGCATGAACGACGCTGCCCTCCGATAGGGGTCCGCCCATCGACCTGGCCATGCGCGGCGTCATGATCTCCGTGCCGAAGTCCAGCGGCTCTTCCAGCTCGGCAAAATAGACTGTGCCAGCGGAAATGTACTGGCGGTGCACGGGCAGCTGCGACTCACCGTAGCGTGCAAGGCGATGAATTCTCCCAGGCGTTTTCAGCTGCTTCATTGCATTGTCCCAATCGGTGCGAGCCTGCTGTTTGGCCTGGCGGGTCTTTTCGGACGCCAAGTCTTTTACGTTCTTTTTTTTGTCCGCGTCGGCTGCGGTGATGAACTGAATCACCTGTCCTGAGCCCGGCGTAACGCTCGTCTGGATCGGCAGGTGGCGGCCATCAGGCAGGACCAACTCGTTGAATCCAAGCTCGACCTTCCTGAGGGGAGTGAAATCCGCATTCAGCGCCGCTAGAGTGCGCTTACCACCTGAAATCCCGTCGATCCGCGTAATTTCGCCGACCACTTCGGTCCCAACAGGTACGACGATGCGGTCGAATGCATATACCGGCTCAACCGTTCGCGCGTGCACCCTCTGTCCAACTTTCTTTACTTGCAGTTCACCATCCAGCGCGATTTGTAACGGTGTACCTTTTGGAACGGTCAGTGGGATCGTTTGTGGCACAGGGCTTGATGCTGTCGGCGGTTTGCGGGCGGACCCCGGCGACAACTGGGGTAGAGGAGGCTCCTGACAATAAACGGGTATGACCGCTGCGAAAAACAACAGAGCGAGCAGGCGGGGGGATGCCATGGGACTGCCTCTTTTCGGTAAGCTTATTTTCTCACCGATGCGAGCCACCCAGCAGCTGTTGTACAGATTGGATTGCGAAGCCAATTTTCGATTACCCTATCGACTTCGTCCGCCCCGATTGTTTTGCTCCAGCAACCAGCTACGAGCCAGAACTGCTCTACAATAGAGTCAATGTCGGATCGCACCTTTAATCTTGACGAGGCGCAGAGCCTGTTGCCAGTGCTCGAATCACTGCTGAAGCAGGCTATCGATGCTAAAAAGCTGATCGAAGAAGTTGATGCCGAATTGCAGGAGACTGCGCACCGAGTCTTCCTGAATGGCGGAATGCTTTTGAATGTCGTGCACCTGGCGCGGCGCAAGGCCAGCCGTGAGAAGGCGATTCAGCGAATCAAGGATGCGGTAGGCGAGATCGATTCGACGGGAGTGCAGGTGAAGGACTTGGACATCGGGCTGCTCGATTTCCCGTGTCTCGTTGATGGCGAAATTATCCTCTTGTGTTGGAAGCTCGGTGAGTCAAAGATCACCCACTGGCACAATACAACCGAGGGCTTCGCCGGACGCAAGCCAATTGACGAGAGAATTACCAAGTCCGGCTCCGGCCATTAGTCCCCTACCCCCAAAAGGCGAGACGCAAGAGCCGGGTGTTCCCCACGGAGGCTTCTCCAATGACCCCTAACCAGTTTCGAAAAATGGCGTTAAGCCTTCCTGAAGCGGTTGAGAGCCAGCACATGGGCCATCCGGACTTCCGGGTGGGCGGAAAAATCTTCGCTACCCTTGGCTATCCTGACCAAAAATGGGGTATGGTTAAGCTCCCCCCGGAACAGCAAGCGCGGCTTTATGAGGCCTCCCCGGAAGTGTTCATCCCGGTCCCAGGTGTTTGGGGTCGTCGGGGAGCGACGCGCGTGCAACTCAAGGCCGTCAAAGCTGTCGCACTACGCAAGGCGCTGGACGCCGCGTGGCAGCACGTAGCACCAAAGACATTAAGAAAGCCGGTGCCGGAAGACTAGCCCGCACGCAGGGGAAAAGATCCGCAAGTTCCGGCCGCCGGCTCGTTCGAAAACTAGAAGGCAGGTCGGAGTCTGTTCCCCATTTTTGACTCCGGTCATGTACTAGCGGGGACCAGGCACGAAGTCGTGGCTCTGCTAGAATCAACGCTACTTAGAGGCGATTCGTTATGTTTACCGGGCACAAACTGCCGCTTACCCTCGCGTTTTTCGCGCTCGTCGCCGTCGCCTTCGGAGCCGGATGCGGGGGCTTTTTTGTGGATCCAACTTTAACCAGCATCGTGGTCTCTCCAACGTCACCGCAGGTCAATGCAGGCAATCAGATCACGTTACAGGCGTTCGGTACCTTCGACGATGGCACGCGCAAGCAGGTGAAGAGCGGCGTGAACTGGTCAAGCTCAGATATCACTGTCGCGACGATCGATCGGAACTCGGGTGTCCTGACCGGTGTATCGCCGGGCAGTTCTACGATCACTGCGGACTCTCAGGGACTTGAGGGTTCGGCCACGGCGACTGTCCTGTTGACCGGTGTCAATACAATCAAAGTCTCTCCAACCTCCGGCGCGGTCACTGTCGGCGGTTCTCCATTCGTTTTTACGTTCACTGCTTCCAATGGCAATACACCGGTTAACATTACGAGCGACAATGGTGGCATCTTGACCATCACGCCGAGTAGTACAGAAGTGACTTGCGCTGCGGATGACACTCTTGGCCAGGAAGACTGTTCCGCTACCACCAATGCCCAAACCGGAGCCTATCAAATTTCGATGAGCTACAACGGCAGCTCCGCCCAGCCCGCGGTAGCTATACTCACCGTGAATCCACAATAGCCGCGCGACCTGCCGGAGCGAAAGCTCCGGCGGCGCGTGACCGCTGTCACATCTCGCTTCCGTGCCCCGGCACTAGCATCGTGGGTGGCGATGCTCGACATGAAGTGCATAGGAATCTGCACCGGGGGCGGTGACGCTCCGGGTTTGAACGCAGTCATTCGCGCCACCGTCAAGGCCGCCATTCTCAAATACAAGGGGAAGGTCATCGGCATCCCAGATGGGCGGTTGGCATTAGCTTCGGCGACGGACACAACAATCCCGACAGTTTGTTTTTCTCGCTATTACCAGAGTCCTTGCTGGACGCGCCTTTTCGCCGGGAGTTGACGCGTCGCTCTGTGTTACACTCGCGCGGCTGTTTTTCAGTCTTCCGGGAGCCCTCAATGCTTACAACCGTCCCCCGTGTATTGCGTTCGTCCGCGCTGGCCCTAGCGATTGTCTTGATGGCAACTCTGACTGCGCTTGCGCAGCCGGCTTCCAAATGGGTGAAACTGAAACCTGCCAACAGCCCTTCGGCGAGAGCGGCCGCGGCAATGGCTTACGATCCAGTCAGTCAGAGAATCGTCCTCTTCGGCGGCTTCGGAACCACCAGTTATTTCGACGAAACCTGGACCTTCGACGGAACCACATGGACGCTGGTGCCGACCTCAGTGGCTCCGCCGGCGCGCGCGGCGGCCGGGATAGCTTATGACTCCTGGCTGAAGAAGTTGGTCCTGTTTGGTGGCTTTGCTAACGACCAGTACATGGGAGACACCTGGGTTTGGGACGGAGCATCTTCTACATGGACCGAGATCCAGACGACCAAGGGAACACATCCCGAAACTCTGCCCATGGTTTTTCCTGACCCTCTCAGTGGACGCGTCGATTACTACGGTGGATACGACGGCCAGTTCTACTCGCTTACGACATGGCGCTTCCGCGCGGGCGACTGGCACAACGTGCAGCCCGCTGAGTTTCCCAGCGCCCGTGCAGCGGCCGTGTACGGTACAAATCCGGAGATCAAACAGTCTTTCGTCTTCGGTGGGCTGGCTGATGTGAATCCGGTGAATATGTGGACATTCGACGGAAAAACATGGACGCAGCAATTTCCTGGCAATCCGATGGGCTATCGCTTCCTGACCGGATCGGCCTACGACCCGCGCTTTCACGGAGTGCTCGTGTTCGGAGGCTTTGCTGGGGATGACGTCAACGAAACTTGGCTGTGGGACGGAACCAACTGGACGCAGCTGACCCCGAGGCAGTCTCCATCTGCTCGCGAGTCAATGGGGATGGCGTTTGACGAGGCGCATCAGGTGACCGTTGTCTTTGGGGGCCTGAAGCGTGGTCATGTCCTCGGAGACACTTGGGTGCTAAAAACGCAGTAACCAGTTCACATTTATCAATCACCAGTTCTGAGTGAGGTCGGTTTGGGGTGAGGGTCGAGCCTCACCCTAGTCTTCTTGTTGCACGGTCCGACTTCCAACGTGTTTCCGCTCACCTCGGCGAAAACTCGTAACGTAAATCGCACTTCGTACTTCGCAAATTTGGTGGTCATCGTTCAATTTGCTTTCACTTTCGCGCTCGAACTATTGTTCTTGACCGCTAACGTGTCTCTTGGCCTGTCCCTTTGGTGTTAATCCCGTCTCCTTTCCTCCGCGCTATATTGAAAAGTTAACTTCGTGAAAATCCCTCAGATGCAAAAGCGATGCCTCGGCGCGTTGGTGTTGGCATTTGCGCTGGCGTTGCCGGCTTGTAACCGCGGCAGGAGCGACTCGCGCGAGGTCGCGTACGTCTCTGTCCCGCAGACTTTTCTGCGTGACCGGGTGGCTGAAGTCTATGAGAAAGTCGGTACGGTCAAGGATGGAGACCGCGTCATTGTCCTCGAACGCGATCGCCGGTTTGTGAGAGTCCGCACCTCGACTGGGGTCGAGGGATGGATCTCGCAGCGCTACCTCACCAGCCAGCAGGTCTACGACCAGCTTGAAAAGCTAGCAAAAGACATTGCTAACGATCCTGTGCAAGGGCAGGGCATCACGCGCAATGACACGAACCTCCACGTGGAACCCGGACGCGATACCGATCACATCTATCAAGTCGGTACTGGCGAGAAAGTAGCGCTACTGAAGCGAGGCACCGCCGAAAAGCAGGGAGCAGTTGTGCCTGCCACGAAGAATACGGCATCAGGCCAGAAAGCAGGCGAGAAATCTCCAGCAGCTCCCGTGGTTGAAGACTGGTGGCTGGTGCGTGACAGCCGCGGCCGCGTCGGCTGGGTGCTTGCACGCATGATCGACCTTGATGTGCCCCTCGATATCGCGCAATATGCCGAGGGCCAGCGCATCGTTGCATATTTCGTCCTCAGTGAAGTTAAGGATGGC
>Ga0126381_100006629_pt1 | contig 12829 bp, 12 predicted proteins | sample PanSoiMetPlot_28_FD_96465 | JGI IMG/M metagenome (GOLD analysis project Ga0126381, IMG submission 96465) | Tropical forest soil microbial communities from Panama - MetaG Plot_28 | ecosystem: Environmental > Terrestrial > Soil > Tropical forest > Bulk soil | place: Panama | collected 2016-02-17
AACTCGGTGACCTGCATTCCGTCGCGGATGACGATCGCGTCCTTGCCGATGAGATCGATACGGCTGATGTGGCTGTCGAGATTGACCCGCACGCAGGGCCAGTTGAGCCGTGCCGCGACCTGCTCGACATGGGTCGATTTGCCGGTGCCATGATAGCCGGTCACGATGACGCGCCGGTTGTGGGCGAAGCCCGCCAGGATCGCGAGCGTGGTCGGCTTGTCGAAGCGGTAGTCCTGGTCGATCTCCGGGACATGCTCGTCCGGCTCCGAATAGGCCGGCACCTCCATGTCGCTGTCGATGCCGAACAGCTGGCGGATCGATACCTTCATGTCGGGAAGGCCGGGAACATCGGGCGTGGCGGCTTGCAGTGCGACGGTCATTGATCCTCCGTGGCCTCGAAACACGCGAGACCCGAAATCGGTTCGAGGAATGCGGTCCGGGAAACGGCGCGAACTTAGCAGAACTGCCCGGCGACTTGGAACCCATTCGCCGGGTCAGCGAAATCCTACCGATTTCAAGTAGTTATACGCTTCGATGATGGTGCGCAAGCGCTCTTCGGAGGAGCGGTCGCCGCCATTGGCGTCCGGATGGTGGCGCTTGACCAGCACCTTGAATCGCAGCTTGACATCCTGGGTGGTGGCGTCCGCCTCCAGTCCCAGCACATCGAGCGCCTTGCGCTCGGCGTTGCGGATGACCCGCGTCTCCCGCCGGCGCAGGTGCTCTCCCTCAGCGGGACCCGCACGTCCGAAGCCGAGGCCGAGATCGCGGACGAGATCGAACGGATCGTCGGCGCCTGCTTCCGGATGAAACCTGGCCGAATGCGAGCGTCCGGCCGGCCGGCCGCCGTTCATGCCCATCTTCCAGGTCGGGCGATGCCCGGTAACGGCATCCTTCTGATACTTGGCGATCGCGTCGTCGCTCATCCCGGCGAAGAAATTGTAGGAATGATTGTATTCGCGCACGTGGCTGAGACAGAACCGCCAATGCTCGTTCTCGCGCAGCCTGCCCTTGGGGGCGCGGTGGGTGGCGGCGGCGTTGCAGCTCGGCCATTCGCAGGGCGGAAGCTGGGACGCCGCGCGGCGATCCTTGTCGGGCTTCACCCGGATACGGTCGAACAATGGTGAGTCGGTCTTCATGCAGGATCATTATGCGGATTGTACGCGTCCGCCCGCAAGTCTTGACAAAACCGATCGAGCGATGTCGCAGCCGCGGCATGGGCGTTCGCGCTTCGCCCCCAACAAGCGATGCGCGGGGCGGGAAAATGCTCTAAGCTCCGTCACATCATGACGGTTCGGGATACCATTGCCGAGAAGCTGACGCACGCCTTTGCGCCCGTTCATCTCGATGTCATCGACCAGTCGCACCAGCATGCCGGGCATGCAGGTGCGCGGCCGGGAGGAGAAACCCACTTCAGTATTCATATCGTGTCGCAAGCCTTCCGGGGAAAGACCCGCATCGAACGCCACCGCATGGTGAACGAAACGCTGACGCACGAGCTTCAAGGCCGCGTCCATGCGCTGGCGATTCGCGCCGTGTCGCCGGGTGAGTCTTAACCTCGCCTTCGCTTAACCTCCCCACACCAAGGGGGAGGCCGCGAGCGAATCGAGCGACCCTTGCTTCTCGGTAAGGCCGTGGCCCCCCACCCGGCTCGCTGCGCCCCTTTGAGGCGAGGCGAAGAATCAGCGCGCAGCGGCGGCGGCCTTGCGGCCGAGCGGGGTGATGCGCAGGATGGTGATGCGGTTGCGGTGCCGGCGCAGCACCTCGAAGCGGAAGCCGTGAAACGTGAAGGTCTGGCCCGGGTCGGGGATCAGGCGCGCCTCATGGATGACGAGGCCCGCGATGGTGGTCGCCTCATCATCGGGCAGGTTCCAGTCCATGGCGCGGTTGAGATCGCGGATCGGCACTCCGCCATCGACATTCACCGAGCCGTCCGGCTGCGGCCGCAGGCCCGGCACCGTCACGTCGTGCTCGTCCGATATGTCGCCGACGATCTCCTCGAGAATATCCTCGAGCGTCACCAGCCCTTCGACCTCGCCATATTCGTCGACCACCAGGGCAAAGTGGGTCTTGCGCCGGCGGAACGCCTTGAGCTGCTCGGACAGCGGGCGGATGTCGGGCACGAACCAGGGCGGGCGCGCGACCGCCGTGATATCGACCTTGGCGAGATCGCCGTCCGCGGCCCGGATCGCGCGCAGCAGATCCTTGGCGTGCAGGATGCCGATGATGTTCTCCGGCTTGCCGCGCCAGAGCGGCAACCGGGTGACGGCGGAATCGAGCGCGGTCTTGATGACCTCCTCGGGAGGATCGTCGGCGCAGACCGTGATCATCTCGGTGCGATGGATCATCACGTCGGAGACCGTGAGATCGCGCAGATCGAGGAGGCCACTCAGCATGTCGCGATCGAGCTTCTCGACCCCACCCTCGCGATGCAGGAGGTCGACCGCGCCGCGCAGCTCCTCGCGCGGCGAGATGATCGACTGGCCCTCATCCGCCAGGCCGAAGCGGCAGAGGATCCATTTGACCAGCGCCTCGATCCCGGCGAGCAGCGGCGCAAGCAGGCGAACCGTCCAGTTGATCGGCCGGGCAACCGCCAGCGCGACTCGGTCCGGCGCATTGAACGCCGCGGTCTTCGGCAGCACCTCGGCAAAGACCACCACCACCAGAGTCATGATCAGGCTCGCATAGACCACGCCGCGAGCGCCGAACCAGGCGACCAAAATTCCCGTGGCAAGCGAGGAGGCGATGATATTGACCGCATTATTGCCGAACAGGAGGGCGCTGATCAGCCGTTCGCGCGCGTTGAGCAGGCGGTTGACGATCCTGGCGCGGGTATCGCCCTGCTTCTCCAGCCGCAGCATGGTGGCGCGCGAGGAGGCCATCAGCGCGGTCTCGCTGCCCGCGAAAATGGCGGAGAGCAGAAGGCAAATCAGAACCGTCGCAAGCGCGAACCAGTCGTAAGCGGTCATTGCAGGTGCCGGTTTTCGATTTGAAGTTCCTGCCGCAGTTGCCGCATGCTCATCGCAGGAACTTCAAATCGAAAAGCGGCACAAGAGTTTTAGAGTTGCTAGTGCCCCTCTTGCTTCCGAAGTTCGTGCGCGAGATTGCCGCAAGGTATCACGAACTTCGGAATCGGGGCACTAGCCGAGCTTCTCGACCAGAAAGCCTTTCACCTCGTCGGCCTCGACGTCGGGCGCCACGAAGGCCTGGCCGATGCCGCGGGCGAGGATGAACGTCAGGCGACCGCGCCGCACCTTCTTGTCCTGGGCGATCAGGTCCATCATCTGATCGGCGGCAGGCGGACCACCCGGCACCTCCAACAAATGGGTCGGCAGGCCGACCGCCGCAAGGTGATACGCGACCCTTTCGGCGGTGTCGGCCCCCGTGACCCCGCGCCGCGCCGAAAACTGGAACGCCAGCACCATGCCGAGCGAGATCGCCTCGCCGTGAAGAAGCCGGTCCGAGAATCCCGCCGCCGCTTCGAGCGCGTGCCCGAAGGTGTGGCCGAGGTTGAGCAGCGCTCGCTCGCCCGTCTCCCGCTCGTCGCGCGACACGATCGCGGCCTTGGCGCGGCAGCTCGTGGCGATCGCCTGCTCCCGCGCGGGCCCGCCGGCAAAGACCTGCCGCCAGTCCGCCTCGAGCCGCGCAAAGAAGGCCGCATCGCCCAGAAGACCGTATTTGGCGACCTCCGCATAGCCGGCGCGGAACTCACGCGGCGGCAGCGTATCGAGGAGCTCAGTGTCGGCGACCACCAGGATCGGCTGATGAAAGGCGCCGATCAGGTTCTTGCCATGGCGCGAATCGATCGCGGTCTTGCCGCCCACGGAAGAGTCGACCTGCGCGAGCAGCGTTGTCGGCACCTGCACGTAATCGAGGCCGCGCCGCACGGTTGCCGCCGCAAAGCCCGCGAGATCGCCCACCACCCCGCCGCCGAGCGCCACCACCAGGTCGGAGCGCTCGATGCGCGCCTTGATCAGCGCCTCGCAGACCTCTTGGAAGACCGGAAAGCTCTTGGAGCCTTCGCCGGGTGCAACCGTCACCACCTCGGAGCCGATGCGGCTTGCCGCAAGCGCGCTCTCCGCGGCCGCCAGATGATGGCGCCCGACCGTGGCATCGGTGACAATCGCGACCCTGGCTCCGGGCCGCAGCGCGGCAATTCGCTCCCCAAGCGAAGCAAGCGTGCCGCGGCCGATGACGATGTCGTAGCTGCGCGCACCGAGCGCGACGTCGACCACGATCGAATCGGGCAAGCGCAAGGGAGCCGTCATGACACCGGATTTCCTCCGCCCGGCGCCTCGGCGCCGCCTTGCCCGGCCAGCCGGGCCGCCAACGCCGTGACGATCTCGTCCACGATCTTCTCGTGCGGAACCTCGCGCGACTGGATCGTGATCGCGGCCTCCGCATAGACCGGGTAGCGCTCGGCGATGAGGCGGCGCAGGGTCTCGCCCGGGTCGTCCGATTTGAGGAGCGGGCGGCTGTGGCGGCGCTTGATCCGCCGCATCAGCACCTCGAGTTCCGCATTGAGCCAGACCGAAATGCCCTTGGCGGCGATGGCGGCGCGGGTGTCGGCATTCATGAAGGCGCCCCCGCCGGTCGCGAGCACCTGTGGGCCTCCGTCAAGCAGCCGCGCGATCACGCGCGTCTCGCCGGACCGGAAATAGGCCTCCCCGTAGGTGGCGAAGATGTCGGGAATGTTCATCCGGTGCGCGGTCTCGATCTCGGCGTCCGCGTCAGCAAACGCAATCCCCAGCCGCTCGGCCAGGCGGCGCCCGATCGAGGATTTGCCGGCCCCCATCATGCCGACGAGCACGATCGAGCGCGCGCCAAGAGCGGCAACGATCGCCTGATCGGCCATCGCGGCCTCCGCCGTTTCCGGAGCGGCCGGCCGCTGGTCCTGCGTGCCGGCAGGGTCGCTTGTTGGATTCGTGCTCATGGATCGCCGCACTGGTATCATAACGGGCCGGGTGTCAACATCGGTGCCGGCCCCTCAGGGCGCCTGATCCGCGGCCGGACATGGTCGCATTTTCTTCATTCTTTCGGGGCAATGGTTCGCCCGACGGATGCCGCGATGCCATCTCTCCTTCGCTTCCTGGTCGTCCTCGGGGTGCTGGCCGGATTGACCTACGGCGCCATGTTTGCGCTCGCGCGCTATTATGATCCCAAGCCGCGCGAGATCACCGTCTCGGTCCCGCCCGACCGATTTGCCAAGCAGCGCTGAGCGCGGACATGGGCCATGGGCGGTGCGAAGAAATCCTCGGATCAAAGCCTGGTCGCCCTGTTCCTCGAAATGCTGGCGGCCGAGCGTGGCGCCGCCGCAAACACGCTCGCGGCCTATGAGCGCGACCTTGCCGACTTTTCGGAGCATCTCACCGCCGCGCGGCGCGATCTGGCGGCGGCAACCACCGATGACGTCCGCCGCTATCTGCATCGGCTCGAAAAGCGCGGCCTCGCCGCCGCTTCGAGCGCGCGCCGCCTCTCGGCGATCCGCCAGTTCTACCGGTTCCTGTGCGCGGAGGGGCACCGCCGCGACGATCCGGCCGCGATCCTCGAAGGGCCGCGCCGCGGCCGTGCGGTGCCCAAGGTGCTCAGCATCGCGGAGGTCGACCGTCTCTTGACCGCCGCGCGGGGATCGGCCGACCCTGCCGCGCTCGCAAAGGGGGAGCGGCTGCGCGCGAGCCGCCTGACCTGCCTGATCGAGGTGCTCTATGCCACGGGGCTGAGGGTCTCCGAGCTCGTGGCATTGCCGGCCTCCGCGGCCGCGCGCAATGCCTGGATGCTCGCCGTGCGCGGCAAGGGCGGCAAGGAACGGCTGGTGCCGCTCAACGAGCCGGCCAAGCGGGCGATGCGCGACTATCTCGCATTGCAGGCCGAAATCGCGCCGGAGGCCCAATCGAAGTGGCTGTTTCCCTCCTTCGGCGAAAGCGGCCACCTGACGCGTCAGCATTTTGCCCGCGACCTCAAGGCGCTCGCGGTCGCGGCCGGGCTCGCCCCCGATCGGGTCAGCCCGCATGTCATCCGCCACGCCTTCGCGAGCCATCTCCTCCACAACGGCGCCGATCTGCGCATCGTGCAGACGCTGCTCGGCCACGCCGACATCTCGACCACGCAGATCTATACCCACGTGATCGAGGAGCGCCTCAAGAGCCTGGTGCGCGACCTGCACCCCCTGTCGGAAGCCGAGGCCTGAAGCTCAGCGGACATCCGGCACTTCGGGCATATCGAGGGTGCGTGTCAGCGTTCTCCGCAGCACCTCAAAAATGACGGCGGTTGACCACGCGAACAGCAGCAGGCCGTTTATCGCCGTTATCGGGCCAAGCGGCCGCCAGCGCGCGACCAACACTGTCGCCGCAACCGAGCGTCGCGTGCCTGACTCAATCACTGGACCCCGGGCGGCAACAGGTAGAGCGTCAGTGCAAAAATGAGATAGACGACGACAATGAGCGCCCCGACGAACCAGGTAGAACGGCCGGTATTCGCAATGAGCGACGCGGTCATCGCCGAGATCAGCATGAATGCCACCGCTCCTCGCGAGAACTGCAGATCCATCGGCGTCGGACCGAGGAAATAACTGACAAGGACTAGCACCGGCGCGACGAAGAGCGCAATTTGCGCCGCGCTCCCCAGCGCGACGCCCACACTGAGATCGAGCCTGTCTTTGAGTGCGGCGGAAAACGCCGTCACCATTTCGGCGGCGCCGCCCACAAGCGCCACGATGATAAAGCCGACAAATGCCGGGGAAATCCCCAGCGCGGTTGCCGCCTGCTGCACCGACTCGACGAATACCTCGCTGACAAGCGCAACCAGCACGGTGACGGCAGCCAGCGTCACCAATGCAAGGCTCAGGGGCCATTGCGTTTCCTTGTCCTCCTCGTGATCAGCCCCGCCGAAGAATTCGCGATGCGTCTTGAGCGAGAACAGCAGGCCCAGGCCGTAGGTAACGATCAGCAGCACAGACAGGCACGCGCTCAAGGGTTGGGTCCATTCTGCCGTCGTGGCGGGGGCATCGGTTTCGATCTCAACCGAGGGAACCAGCATCGCGATCGTCGCCAGGAACAACAGCCCGGCCTGCAGGCGGGCGCTGTTGCGGTTGTATTCCTGAACGTGATGACTGAGGCCGCCGATCAGAAACGACATGCCCAGCATGAACAACGAGTTGGTGACAATTGCCCCTGCGATCGAGGCTTTGACCAGCACATACTGACCGGCACGCAGCGCCGCGAGGGCGATGACCAGTTCAGTGAGGTTCCCGAGCGTTGCGTTGAGCAACCCGCCGATCGTGTCGCCGGTCTTGACTGCCACGGATTCGGTGGCACGGCTCAGCAAGGCAGCCAGCGGCACGATGGCTGCGACGGAAAGCACAAACAGAGGCGTATGTGCGTCGGGATACAGAATCTGTGCAGCCAGGACTGCAGGCACCAGGACCAGCAGCCACAACAGCGGGGTGCGTCGTATTTCCTTCAGTAAAAGGCTCACCGTCTCTTCGCCTTGCGGGAGAAACCCCACTTGATGCTGCAGGGGCGCGGCAAGCCCGCCGGCGCCTTGGTCCGGAACTTTGACGCCGGCCCCGCCATGGCATGAGGGAACCCGGCCTGCAGGCGCGGAGCTTTGATGTAGATCAACGAGCTTTGCGGGAAGGGAGCGGCGACAAACGGCTTGTCGCCATCATGCACGGCCGATACGTATGTGACCCGCCCTGCCCTTCCGGTTGCCGGGGAGGCGGGGCGAGGAACGCGGAGAGATCGCATGTCCGACACGGTGGTGGACTCCTGGCAGACGCTCAAGGAGTGGCCCGAGCTCATCCTCGAGCGGCTTGCGGGCGCCGGCGTCGCCCGCATCATCCTGAACCGGCCCGAGAAGCGGAACTGCTGGAACCGGCCGCTGTGCATTGCCTTCGTGCAGGCGCTGGAGATCATCCGCTCCGACAAGGAGCTCAAGGTCGTCATCACCAAGGGGGCCGGCTCGGTCTATTCCTCAGGGCTCGATCTCAACTTCCTGCGCGAGGTGTCGAACAGTCCGCTGCTCGATTGGGACCGGCCCAACCTGACGATCCAGATCGCGGAAGCGCTGCGGGTGTTTCCGCGCATCATGATCGCGCAGGTGCACGGCTATTGCCTGGGCGGCGCGCTCGGGATCATGAACTGCCACGACCTCGTGTATGCGGCGGAGGATGCGCAGCTCGGGATGCCGGAGATTTTGCGCGGAAGCTTCGGGCAGCTCGTCACCTCGACCCTGCTGCATGGCGGGCTGCCGGTGAAGAAGCTCGCGCATATCGCGCTCGTCGGACGCAACATCACCGGACAGGAGGCGGACGCGCTCGGGATCGTGAGCCAGGCGGTTCCCGCGGTCGAGCTCGAGGCGCATACGATTGGGATCGCGCGCGAGATCGCATCGCGTCATCTCGCCCCGCTCGAGCATCACAAGATCACGGTGCAGATGGGCCGCGATCTCTCGCTCTCGCAGGCGATCCAGCTCGATCAGCTGGTCGGTCAGCGGCTGCGCCGCGCGATGGACCCCTTGGGCGACGTGGAGGGCTATCTCAAGTCGCAGAAGGGCGGCCCCAACCTGGTCTACAAGCGCCCCGACGTGTGAACGAGCCCGCCTGCCGACCGGTGTCACGATGATGGATTTTCCTCGCGGCACGGTGCCCGGCGGCATCAAGGCGCTGTTCTTCGATGTGTTCGGCACGCTGGTGGACTGGCGGGGCGGCGTTGCCCGGGAGGCGGAGCTTGTGCTCGGGCCGCTCGGCCATGCGCTCGACTGGATCGCGTTCGCTGACGCCTGGCGCGAGCAGTATCAGCCGAGCCTCGAGGACGTGCGCTCGAGCCGCATCCCCTACACCAAGCTTGACGTGCTGCATCGCCGGACGCTGCAGAAAATCCTTCCGGGCTTCGGCATCGACAGGGCGACCGACAAGGAGCTCGACGAGCTCACGCTCGCCTGGCACCGCCTCGACGCCTGGCCGGACGTTGGCGCCGGGCTCGCGCGCCTGCGCGAGCGCTTTCTCGTCGCGCCCTGCTCGAACGGCAACATTGCGCTGATGTGCGACCTCGCGCGGCGGAACGATCTGCGCTGGGATGCGATCCTGGGCGCCGACGTGGCGCGCGACTTCAAGCGGCGGGCCGTCGTGTACCTGGCGGCCGCCGGCGCCTTCAATCTCGAGCCGGGCGAATGCATGATGTGCGCGGCGCACAGCGACGACCTGCGGGCCGCCGCCGAGAACGGGCTGCGGACCGCCTTCATTGCGCGGCCGCAGGAGCGGCCAGGCAAAAGCGAAAGCACCCCCACGGTCCCGGTCGACATCATCGCACGCTCGACCGAGGACCTTGCCGCCCAATTGGGCGCGTGAGGCCACTGACGCAATTGTCGTGCGGTCATTATATTGCCGAAGAGATGCCCGATCACTTCCATCAGCGCTTTACCGAGTTTCTTCCGGGCTTGGCGCCGGCCCGACTGGGCGATAAGTCGGTTTGATGCGTAGCTATCTCGATTTCGAGAAGCCGGTGGCCGAGATCGAGGCCAAGGTCGCGGAACTGCGCGCGCTCGAGACCGGTGACAGCGCGGCCGCGATCGGTGAGGAGATCACGCGGCTGGAGGCCAAGGCCGCGCAGGCGCTGCGCGACATCTATGCGAGCCTCACGCCCTGGCAGAAGACCCAGGTCGCCCGCCACCCGGACCGCCCGCATTGCCTCGATTACGTGGCGGCGCTGGTCACCGATTTCGCGCCGCTTGCAGGCGACCGCAAGTTCGGCGACGACGAGGCGATTGTCGGCGGCTTCGGGCGCTTCCGCGGCGAGAGCATCTGCATCATCGGGCACGAGAAGGGATCGAGCACGGAAGACCGGCTCAAGCATAATTTCGGCATGGCGCGCCCGGAGGGCTATCGCAAGGCCGAGCGGCTGATGCAGATGGCCGACCGGTTCGAGATTCCGATCATCTCGCTCGTCGACACCGCCGGCGCCTACCCGGGGATCGGAGCGGAAGAGCGCGGCCAGGCCGAGGCGATCGCGCGCTCGACGGAGGCCTGCCTCGCGGTCGGGGTGCCCAACGTGGCGGTGATCGTCGGGGAAGGCGGCTCCGGCGGCGCAATCGCGATTGCGACCGCCAGCCGGGTGCTGATGCTGGAGCATGCGATCTACAGCGTGATCTCGCCCGAAGGCGCCGCCTCGATCCTGTGGCGCGATACGTCGAAGGCGCAGGAAGCCGCGACCGGCATGAAGATCACCGCCCAGGATATGATCCGGTTCGGGGTCATCGACCAGATCATCACCGAGCCGATCGGGGGCGCCCATCGTGATCCCGCCGCCGCCATCTCGGCCGCAGGCAGCGCGATCGTCGACGCCTTCGCGGAGCTGCGCGACCTCGACCGGGAGGCCATCCGCCGCCAGCGCCGTGAGAAGTTCCTGGCGATGGGCCGCACCCTGGGGTGACGGTTTGCATTTTCCGCAGGGGCTCTCAGCCTCGCCAATCGCGAACGGCGGCTCGTCCAGCCTTTAGGATGGTCATGACGGGTAACGGCCACAGCGCGACTCGCAGCCAATGTAAGGTCCAATAGCGGGTGCGGGGGCTCATTTTGAATCTCCTGCGACCTCAAACCCATACGTAGCGGCCAAGTTTGCCGGATGTAGCACTGCCAAAGGCCCCGTCAACAAATGCGCCCCCCGGGGATTTCCCAGCCCTGCCCTGATATTTCCCAAGTCTTAGGATAGGCTAGCAAAATTGGGGCACGGGTTCGTCGGGGGAACGTTGATATCCGGGGGACAAGGCCTTGTGGGCCCTACGGATTTACCGTTCCTTAACCTTCGGCCGTGATCCATTGGCCGTCCCGGGAGGGTGGCGGCTTGCGGTTGTTAGGCCTTAAGGATAACCATTGCTGATGAAGGCTCGGGGAAAGCCTGTCAGTCGGGGGGGTATCACGTTGATCAGTCGGCCCCTGGTCCGCACGCTTCTGGCGGCAACCGCGCTCGCTGCCGCGGTGGCGCTTGCGGGCTGCGATACCGATGGCAGTGGGCTGCCGTCCGGGCGGGCGCTGGCGCCACTGTCCGACAAGATGCTGGCGCTGATCGATCAGAAGAATATGACTAAAGAGTCGCCCATCCTGGTGCGGCTCTTCAAGGAAGAATCCGAGCTCGAAGTCTGGAAGCAGGACAATAGCGGCCGGTTCGATCTCCTGAAGACCTACCCGATCTGCCGCTGGTCGGGTGAGCTTGGTCCCAAGATCAAGGAAGGCGACCGGCAGGCGCCCGAGGGCTTCTATGCCATCACGCCGGGCCTGATGAACCCGAACTCGAGCTACTACCTCGCCATCAACACCGGCTTCCCGAATGCCTATGACCGGGCGAACGGACGGACCGGCGATTTCCTGATGATCCACGGCGACTGCTCCTCGCGCGGCTGCTACGCCATGACGGACGAGCAGATCGCGGAGATTTACGCGCTCGCGCGCGAATCGTTCTTCGGCGGCCAGCGCTCGTTCCAGATTCAGGCCTATCCGTTCAAGATGACGCCGGTCAACATGGCGAAGCATCGCGACTCGCCGCATATGGCCTTCTGGAAGATGATCAAGGAAGGCTACGACCACTTCGAGGTCACCCGCCAGGAGCCCAAGGTCGACGTTTGCGAGAAGCACTACGTGTTCGATGCCGCGGCGCCCAACCACAGCTCCGTCCCGCTGCATTTCAATCCAACCGCCAAGTGCCCGACCTACGAGGTGCCGGAGGAGATCGCGACCCCGGTCCGTGAGAAGCAGCACAGCGACGAGGCCCAGCTGGCGCAGCTGATCAGCCGCGGCACGCCGACCGTGCCGGTGCGCACCGGCACCGACGGCGGCATGAACCCGGTTTTCCTGGCGGCCGTGAAGGCACATGGCGGCACCGACTCCAGGATCGAATCGAGCTCGCTGCCGGGCTCGATCCCGGCCAATATCCGCCCGCCCGGCGAGCCGATGTCGGAAGGTCCGACTGGCAGCACCATGAGCCTTGCCTCTGCCGAATCGCGACCAGCTCCCGCTCCTGCCGCATCGGGCGGCTTGTTCGGCGGCCTGTTCTCGACAGGCGGTGACAACGCAAAGCCAAGCGACAGCCCAAAGAGCAGCAGCGAATCGCCCGGCGTGCTCAGTCGCATGTTTGGGTTGCACGGCTCCGAGCCCGAGACCGCACCCGCACCCAAGCCGAAGGCCAAACCGGCGGCGCAAACCGCCTCCGCGGGCGCGATCCGGCCCAAGCCGCCCGCGCCGCAACCGGCGCCCGCTCAGGGGGACGCGAAGACCGCGAATGCCGGCGCCATCAAGCCCTCGTCCACGCCCGAGACGACCGGCGCAACGCCGACGCAGCCGACCACAGCCGCCAGCGCTGGCCTGATCAGCGGCGGCCAGGCTGCGCTTCCGTCTTCGTTCGAGAGCCGCTGGAGCACGATGCGCTGAAGGCTCGCGCATCCCCCTGCCGGCCTGGGCGACGTCTACAAAATTCGAGTCACACGGTGTGGCCCTGGATTGCTCCGGCCCGGAGCCAGCCATCGGGCCGCGCTTTGCCATAGCCGATGCTTCGCATCGGCGTTCTTAAGGACGGCGACCGTTGTTCGCCTATGCCCGTTGGGGCCTCGCAATGACGAGAACCGTTGGGAAGCCGTCATTGCGAGCCCGAAGCGAAGCGGAGGGCGAAGCAATCCAGGGCCACGCAACGTGATTTGAATTTCAGAGACACCCGACTACGGCACACCGAATTTGCGGGCCGTGGCGCCAAAGAAGCCGTCGCGCTTGAGCTCCTCGATCAGGCTCGTGTCCACATAGTCCTCGATCCGGTTGCTGCCGCCCGGAAACTGCGCGAGCACGTTCTCG
>Ga0126381_100006630_pt1 | contig 12827 bp, 12 predicted proteins | sample PanSoiMetPlot_28_FD_96465 | JGI IMG/M metagenome (GOLD analysis project Ga0126381, IMG submission 96465) | Tropical forest soil microbial communities from Panama - MetaG Plot_28 | ecosystem: Environmental > Terrestrial > Soil > Tropical forest > Bulk soil | place: Panama | collected 2016-02-17
GCCGTCGATCAGCAACGTCGGTGAGCCGGTCATACCTCGAGCGGCTGCCTCGCGTTCATCGCGGATCACCTCGTGCTCGACCACGACGTCGCCGCGGCCGGTGAGCAATCCGTCGAGGCGAGCGGTCAGCACGCCGGTGTTCGGGCAGTCCGGAACATGCAGGACCTGCAGCCTCATCGTGGCACCTCCGTGAGCGGCTCCCTGCTCTCGATCGCGTCCAGCAGCGGACACGACCGGTCCACCCTGGGCCTTTCGCAGGTCGCCACCAGCACGTCCAGTGAGGCCCGCATCCGGTGCAGGTCGGCGATCCTGCGGTCCAATTCGGCCATGTGGGACTCGGCCAGTGCCCGGGCGGCTTCGCAGCTGTCCGGGCCGCCGTCGGCCAAGGCCAGCAGTTCCTCGACCTCGGCCAGTGAGAACCCGAGCTCCTGCGCACGCTTGACGAACCGCAGTACATCGACAGCAGAGGTCGGATAGTCCCGGTAACCCGACTGCGAACGTGGCGGCTCGGCCAGCAACCCGCGCCGCTCGTAGTAGCGCAGCGTCTGGGCGTTGACGCCGGCCTGCTCGGCCACCTCGTGCGTCTGCATGCCACCAGCATCAACCCGGTACCCGGGTACCGGGTCAAGTAGTCCGCAGTAGGGCTTGACCCGATACTCCGCCACAGCGCCGACCCTTGATCAACTAGGTCAACAACGACCCGACATTGGCAGGCTCGACCGGTCACGTCCAGCCGCTAGCGGCTGGCTGCGATCAGTTGCTTGGCGGCAGTGGTGATGTCGGCGTCGGTGGTGAACCGGCCGATGCCGATGCGGATGGTTCGGGCCGCCTGTCCGGGGGTAAGGCCGAGCGCGGTGAGCACGGGCGACGGCGCGGTGCGGCCGGTGTGGCAGGCGGCGCCTGCGGAGAACGCCAGCTGCGGGGTCGCGGCCACAAGCTGGTGGGCGGTGGTGTCAGGGAAGGTGATGCTGAGGTTGCCCGGCAGGCGGTGGGTCAGTGACCCGTTCACGCGCAGCCCGGGGACGTCGGCGGTGAGCTCGGCGAGCAGCCGGTCGCGATGGGAGCGGATGCGGACCGCGTCGGTCGTGTGCTCGGCGGCGGCGATGGCGGCGGCGGCGCCGAGCGCGACGATGCCGGGCACGTTCTCGGTTGCGGCGCGCAGGCCGCGTTCCTGCCCGCCGCCGACGAGTTGGGGCACCAGCCGTGGGGTTCCTCGGCGGACGTAGAGGGCGGCGACGCCTTTCGGCGCATACATCTTGTGCCCGACCAGGGTGAGCAGGTCGACGCCGAGATCATCGACGTCGATTCGGACCGTGGCAGCGCTCTGCGCGGCGTCGGAATGCAGCAGCACGCCGCGCCGACGAGTCAGCGCCGCCAGTTCGGCGAGAGGTTGCAGGGTGCCGATCTCGTTGTTGGCGTGCATGACCGAGACCAGCACCGTGTCCGGCTGCAATGCGTGTTGCAGGTCGCCCGGGTCGACGCGGCCATCGGCGCGGACGGGTAGACGGGTGATGTGGAACCCGGCCTGGCTGAGCTGGTCGCAGGTTGCCTGGGTGGCGGGGTGGTCGATCGTGGTGGTGATGGTGTGCTCGCCGCGTCCGGTTGCGCGGGCGGCCTGTGCGGTGCCGGTGAGGGCGAGGTGGTTGCTTTCGGTGCCCGAGGAGGTGAACACGACCTCGTCGGGGTGGGCGCCGATCAGGGCGGCGACCTGGCCGCGGGCGGTTTCGAGCGCTTGCGCGGCAGCGCGGCCGTAGGCGTGCGCGCTGGATGGGTTGCCGAACTCGCTTGTCAGGAAGGGGAGCATCGCCTCGACCACGCGCGGGTCGACAGGGGTGGTGGCCTGGTAGTCCAGGTAGATCGGCCGCGTCATCGGCTGCCCGCCTCGACAGGAAGGCCGGCCAGGCGCCATTCGAGCATGCCGTCGACGAGGCGCGATGCCCGGTGTCCGCGGGCGGTGAGCAGGCGGGCGGCGTCGTGGGCGAGCACGCAGTTGGTGCCGCGGCAGTAGGCGACGATGTCGGTGCCGTCGGGCAGCTCGGCGAGGCGGCTTTCGAGTTCGTCAAGCGGGACGGACAGCGCGCCGGGGATGTGACCGGCGGCCCACTCCTCGGCGGGGCGCACGTCGATGACTGTGGCGCTACCGCTCTTGATGCGTGCGAGGAGCTCGTCACGGGTGAGCTGCTCGGTGTCTTCCGGTCCGAGGTAGGCGGCGCGGGCGGCGGCGACGTCGGCGAGGTGGCGGCGGGCGACCTGTTGCAGCTGCGCGTACAGCGCGGCGACGTCGGCGCCGGCGAGGCGGTAATAGATGCGCACGCCGTCACGTCGGCTGGTGACAAGCCCGGCCTGCCTGAGGGTCTGCAAGTGCGCCGAGGCGGTGGTCAGGTTCAGTCCGCCGGCGCGCGCCAACGCGTCGACGCTGCGCTCACCTTGGGCGAGCAGGTCGAGCAATTCCAGGCGCTTGCCGCTCGCCAGCGCCTTCCCGGATCGAGCCAGTGCCTCGAACAGTGCGGCCTTGCGGACAGCATCACCCATGGCATCCTCCAGAGTTCCATGGAATAGTGTAGCAATGGGTTTCGTCGCCGAACAGCTGATCGCCCTCGTCGACGCCGGGCTGGGCAATAGCGCCTACCTGGTCGACCTCGGCGACGGGCGGGCTCTGGCCGTGGACGCTGCCCGCGACCTGCGCGCGCTGCATGCCGCCGCCGATGCTCGTGGTGTGACAGTCGCGTTCGCGGCCGACACCCACCTGCACGCGGACTTCCTGACCGGCGCCCTGCAGCTCGCCCAGGACGACGGCGCGACGGTGCTGGCCTCAGCTGCCGGACGCCGCGCATTCGCGCATGTCCCGCTCGATGACGGCGACGAGATCGACCTCGGCGGGCTGACCCTACAGGCCCTGGCCACGCCCGGGCACACCGACGAGCATGTGTCCTACCTGCTGCTCGACGGCAACCGGCAACTCGGTGTGTTCACTGGCGGGTCACTGATCGTCGACGCGGCCGCGCGTACCGACTTGCTCGGGGCCGGGCGCACCGACCAACTGGCCCGCGCGCAATACCGGTCGCTGCAGCGCCTGGCCACCCTGCCCGAGGACACGGCGGTATGGCCCACGCACGGCGCCGGGTCGTTCTGCTCCGCGCCGCCGGGTGCGGTGCGCACCACCACGGTCGGCGCGCAGAAGCGGACGAACCCGCTGCTGGCCGCGCCCGGCGAGGACGCCTTCGTGCGGCAGCTGATCGACAGCCTGGGCTCGTATCCGGCCTACTTCGACCGGCTCGCGGAGGTCAACCGACGCGGCCCGGCGCCGATCCTGACCGAGCCCGGCCTCGCGGCCCTGAACCCAGCCGACGTGCGCGGCCTACTCGACGAGGGCGGCGTCCTCGTAGACGTCCGCCCGAGGGAGCTGTACGCGGCTGGGCACATCCCCGGCTCGGTGTCCATCCCGCTGCGGGATGCGTTCGCGTCTTGGTTGGGCTGGCTGTTCGCCTACGACGCGCCGCTGGTTTTCGTCCTCGGCTCCGGCCAAGACCCCGAGGAGGTCGTCTGGCCAGCGCTCAAGATCGGCCACGAGCGCCTGGCAGGAGAGCTCCATGGCGGCGTCACCGCATGGGCCGCCGAGGGCGGCCCGGTCACAGCAACCCGCCTCGTCGGTGCCGAGGACTTCGAGGACCGGGCGGTTCTCGACGTGCGGCAGCGCGCGGAGTACGCCGCCGGGCACGTTCCCGGTGCCGTGCATATCGAACTCGGCGACCTTCCCGAACACGCCGCGCAATTGCCGCAGCGGCCCATGGTCGTCATGTGCGAGCACGGCGAGCGCGCCATGACTGCCGCCAGCCTGCTCGAACGCAGCGGGCATCGTGACGTCGCGGTGCTCGCCGGCGGCCCGCAGAATTGGGCGCAGGTCACGGGGCGGTCGCTGCGGGAGGGCACGTGACCCTGGTGGCCCCGACTGTCGCGCCCACCCTTGGCCTTCGCGCCAACCTCGCCCAGTTCAGCCTGCTCGTCGCGGTAAACGCACTGGTCGGCGGCATCCTCGGCCAGGAGCGCACCGTGTTGCCGCTGCTGGCCGAGCAGGCCTTTCACCTGTCGGCGTATACAGCGGCGCTGACCTACATCGTCGCCTTCGGCGCGACCAAGGCCGTCACGAACTTCGTCGCCGGCACGCTGTCGGACCGCTACGGTCGCAAGCCCGTTCTCGTCGCCGGGTGGCTGATCGCCCTGCCGGTGCCCCTGCTGCTGATCTGGGCCCCGTCGTGGGGGTGGGTCGTGCTCGCGAACGTGCTGCTCGGCATCAACCAGGGCCTGACCTGGTCCACCACGGTCATCATGAAGATCGACCTGGTGGGGCCGCATCGCCGCGGGCTGGCGATGGGCCTCAACGAGGCGTCCGGCTACCTGGCGCTGGCCGGTACCGCGATGGCCACCGGCGCGATCGCAGCGCACGCCGGGTTGCGCCCCGAGCCGTTCCTGCTCGGCGTCGCCTACGCCGCGCTCGGCCTCGCGTTGTCCAGCCTGGCTGTACGAGAAACCCGCGAGCACGCCCGCACCGAAGCCGCCCGACACGCGCCCGGCCCCGACCTGAGCACGAGTCAGATCGCCTGGCGCACCAGCGTCGCTGAGCCCGCCCTGTCCGCCGCCAGCCAAGCCGGCATGGTCAACAACCTCAACGATGCCCTCGCCTGGGGCATCTTCCCGCTGCTGTTCGCCGCCCACGGCCTGCCCGTCGCCCAGATCGGTGTCCTCGCCGCGCTATACCCCGCAGTATGGGGCGCCGGGCAACTGGTCACCGGCTGGTACTCCGACCGCGTCGGCCGCAAACACCTCATCACCGCCGGCATGCTCACTCAAGCCGCTGCCATCGCACTCGTCGCCCTCGGCACCACATTCGCGGCCTGGGCCATCGCGCAGATCCTCCTCGGTGCCGGCACCGCCCTGGTCTATCCCACCCTGCTCGCCGTCATCGGCGACGTCGCCCACCCCGCCTGGCGCGCCCGCGCCGTCGGCGTCTACCGGCTCTGGCGCGACAGCGGGTTCGCCATCGGCGCCCTGCTCGCCGGTGCCCTCGCCGACGCCTACGGCATGACCACCGCGATCTGGGCAATCGCCGCGCTCACCGCCGGCTCCGGCCTTGTGGTCGCCGCGCGCATGTATGAAACCCACCCACGCACCGCGCTTGCCAACTCAGCGTCCTGAAATCCAGAAAGCGCCCCGGTGGATGGCTCGAAAGGGCAGCACCACGCTCAAGTAGCGATGAGGAGCCGGTTCAATGATCAGCTCTTGGCGCGCGGAGCCTCAACGCCTAGCCAGAACCGTCTCCATATCGTCGCCATGTCGGAGCGAGCGGATATCTGAGGTGCTGCTGCGCCCGTCGGCCGGCGGACAGGCTCCCGATCCGGCGCGCCGGCGGCTACTCGATGGCGGGGAGGATCCCGACTCCGTCCCGTGCCTCGAACACGAGCTGGGTCTGGGTCTGACGAACGACGCGGTGCACGGTTACGTGCTCCAATACCAGGTCTCGGAGTGCCTGTGCGCTCTCGACGGCAACATGCAGGTGGAAGTCGTCCTCGCCGGCGACGTGCAGGACCTGTAGGACACCGGGCACCTGGGTCAGGTCTGCGTAGAGGCGGTTGACGTGTTCCCTGTTGTGGCTGGCGAGTCTGACCTTGACCACGGCCTGGATGGGATAGCCCAGAGCCCCCAGCGCCAGCTGGACCTTGGTGCCGGTGATGACGCCTGCGTCGCGTAGCGCTCGCATGCGGTAGGCACACGTCGACTCGGCAATGCCGAGCCGGGCCGCGATCGCCTTGTTCGTGAGCCGGCCGTCCGCGGCCAGCGCTCGAAGGATCCTGTGGTCGATCTCGTCTATGCCGAAACGATCCGGTGAAGCTTGTGTCTTCGGCAATGCAGCCCCTTTCCCCGCCCGCCCGCGTTGTTGACAGTACAGACTCTTGTGCCAATCTCTGCAGGATCGACAGAGAGACTGGCTGTCCGTTGCTGGAACCGGCACCGTAGAGCCATGACAGTCGAGGTTCACGAGTCACCTTCGCAGACGAGAGCCAAGGGTGATCCATTGGCGGCGCCCCCGCGCGCTAGGCCTGCCGCCTGGGTCAACGAGCTGGCGCGGCAGCGGCGCGGTGGCCCCTCGCAGCGAACCGCCGGACGTGCGGCCGGTCAGGCTTGGCAGCCGGCCACGGTCGCGGTGCACGCGGGAACTCACGACGATGTCGTGACCGGAGCGGTCGGTACCCCGATCTACCAGACGAGCACCTTTATCCTGGACGGCGACCAGTACCAGGCGGTGGCAGACGGCTACGCCCGCGACCGGTTCATTTACACGCGCTACGGCAACCCGAGCCAGTGGGCCGTGCAGGAGAAGCTGGCCGCATTGGAGGGCGCCGAGTCCGCGATCGTCTTCTCCAGCGGCATGGCTGCGATCTCCGCCAGTGTGCTGTCCATGCTCGACAGGGGTGCACACGTTGTCGCGTCGAACGAGCTCTACGGCGGCAGCTACAACCTCTTCCATCATGAGCTTCCGCAGCTCGGCTTCTCGGTCAGCTTCGTCGATCCTCGAGACCCCCGGAAGATCGAGCAGAGCATCCGAGCCTCGACGATGCTGATCTACGTCGAGACCATGACGAATCCGCTCCTCAAGGTGGTCGACGTCCCCGCTATCAGCGAGATCGCGGCACGGCATCGGCTTCGGCTCATCGTGGATGCCACCTTCACGACACCGCTGGCGATGCGAGCGCTCGACCACGGCGCCCACGTTGTGGTGCACTCGTGCACTAAATACCTCAACGGCCACAGCGATTTGGTCGCTGGGGTGGCCATGGGTGCCCGCAAGTACATCGACCAGATATGGCCGCGCCTACTGGCCTTCGGGGGAAGCCTGGACCCGCACGCATGCTTCCTGTTGGAGCGCGGCCTCAAGACGCTGCCGCTGCGGATGAGGGCACACGAGCGCGGGGCGCAGGCGATCGCGGAGTTCCTGGTGGCCCATCCGAAGGTCTGCGCGGTTCACTACCCCGGGTTACCGAACCACCCCGATCACGCCCTCGCCAGCAAGCTGCTCAGCACGATGGGCGGGATGGTGACCTTCGCCGTCGACAGCGACTCAGCGGCGTTGAGACTCCTGGACCGTTTGCGACTGATGCGCCAGGCCACCAGCCTGGGAGGAGTCGAAACGCTGGTCAGCCTTCCGTTCAACACGTCGCACGCCCCCTACACCGCCGACCAACGCGCACGGCTGGGCATACCACCCGGATGCGTGCGCCTATCCGTTGGCATCGAGGACCCTCAGGACCTGATCGCCGACCTCGCCCAGGCGCTATCGGCCCTCTGACCTGCGACCCTCCGCCCCGATTCATTGCCCAGGAGTCATTGTGCGAAACGGCATTTCCGCGGCCGGGCTGTCCGAATTCGCTCACGAAGTGCGGCACCAGCCCGAACAGGGGCAGGCCGATTACGGCGTGACCGTGCAATGGCTGTCAGGCACCCGCGCGCAGGTGCGGACCTTGCCGATGATCCTCGGCGACCAGTCACTCAACCGCGACTTTCGCTGGCTCATCGACGAACCCAGGCAACTCGGCGGGAGCAACCACGCCCCGAACCCGCAGGAGTACCTGCTATCCGCCGTCGGGTCCTGCCTGATGGTCGCCTACCTGGCCGGTGCTTCCGCGCTGGGAATCCAACTATCACTGTTGGAGATCGACGTGCGAAGCGAACTGGACCTCGCAGGCTTCCTGGGTACCGAGCCCGGCGCCCCGGTGCAGGTCAAGCAGATCACCTACATCATCCGCGTGGCCGGAGACGGAACCCCAGAACAATTCGAGGCGCTTCGCCGTGCGGCACAGGCTCACAGCCCCAACGCCATGTCTCTGGCGACGGGGGTGGCAGTCGAGGGCACACTTATCGTCGCTGACAACAGCACCGACGAAACGCCGCCTACGACATCCGATTGAGCCGGCGCCGTCTATTCGCCCATGCGCCCCGGGCGGTGATCGGCTGGGTGAACACTCGACGCATTACCCTTGGTGGGCAGCACGTCCAAGATCGATTGCAGGATCGCACCGCCAAGGTCGCGTACAGGTCAGTGCCCGATGCCGTACCGGCGCGCTGCAGCGGCATCGACCCGTTCAGCGAGTGTGACGCGGGCGTGCCGGGCGAGACCGACGTAAACGCCGATCGCGATCGCGAACGTCGTCGGCGCGCGGTACGGCCGCTCGCCCATCCGAGGCGCGACTCCATTTGCTAGCACTGCACGCTGGGTCGTGGTTTCGGCTCGGTAGTGCCTGTGGCGTCACCACCACCGCGCCGCCTTAACCACCCGGCGATAACTGCCGTGGTCATAGTGGCCGGTGACGTCGGCGCGTCGTTGACGCCGACGGGTGCGGCCTGAAGGCAGCAACCCGGCGCGCGCACGTATCCGTCGCTCCGCGCGGGGGTGCCCGGCATGGCGCCGTCGCGCACAGATGATGCGATCTGGAGAAGGTAGTCGCGTATGCAGCCGGCCGCGCGGCGCGTGTACCGGGCCTCCCCGTGCTGTGCGACTGGGCGACCGGCGAACCCCTGCGGGAGCGATTGATTCGCCCGTGACGGCCTACAACGGTGCGAGCCGTGCAGTGCGGCTGTGTAGTGGTTCACGATGGCAATCAGGTCAGGGCCTAGTTGTAGATCGCTGCGCGGGCCGACATCTGCGACCAACCCAAACGCCCAGGCTCTGCACCACACATTGGCTGCGCCATGACCGCGGAGTCCAGCCTCTCGCAACAGGTCGCTCGCAGCACCACCGGCGCCGCGGCTGTCGAGCTACCGGATAGGTTCAGCGTCGGCTGGGCCTACGCGCGGCTGTCAGGTTCGGCATATGGTCGCCTGATGACGAGCGACCCCCGGCCTGCCCAGCCCACGCGACCGTCGTGGCTGCCGGCGCGCCTGTTCCCGTTCGAGTCCAGGTTCGTCGACGTCGACGGGGCGCGGGTGCATTATGTCGACGAAGGGGACGGGTCGCCGCTGTTGCTGTTGCACGGCAACCCGACGTTCTCGTTCCTGTACCGGGATATCATCACCGGCCTGCGAGAGCGATTCCGCTGCATCGCCGTCGATCACCCCGGCTTCGGGCTGTCCGCCGCGCCGGCCGGCTACCGGTTCACCCCGGCCGAGCACGCCGACGTACTCGAGAAGGTCGTCCAGCGGCTCGACCTGACCGGTATCACGATGATGGTGCAGGACTGGGGCGGGCCGATCGGTTTCGCCGTCGCCACCCGCAACCCGGAGCGGTTCAGCGCCTTCGTCATCGGCAACACCTGGGCATGGCCCAAGTCTGACCCAGGCACCCAGGTGTTCTCCCGCACGCTGGGCGGGCCGCTGGGCCGCTACCTGATCGGCCAGCGGAACTTCTTCATCGAGCGCATCATCCCTAGTGGTGTTCGGCGCAAGAAGCTGCCGGCCGAGGTGATGGACGTCTACCGATGCCCCTTCCCGACGCCGGAGTCGCGGCGGCCGATGTACGTCTTCCCTCGCGAGATCCTCAAAAGCAGACCGTTCCTCGCCAACATTGAAGCCGGCCTGGCCAAGCTGACCGATCGCCGCGTGCTGCTGGTCTGGCCGACCAAAGACGTCGCCTTCCGCGCCGCCGAGCTACGCCGGTGGGAACAGCTGTTCCCAGATCACCGAACGGTGGTGCTCGAGGGCGCGGGCCACTACATCCAAGAAGACGCCCCGGACGAGATCGTCGCGGCCATCCGGAACTGGGCGTAGCGCCGCCCGACCACGTTGAGGCGGTCGCCGCAATCAGGTCAAACGAGGGTCATGATCTTGCTCGGTAACGCCCGAGATGGAACCCGCACCGAATATCGTGTGTCCGCGTCGTCCAAGTTCACGCAGGCCATCGCATGAAGATTGCCCTGATGGGTGGAAGCGCTGCTGGCGGGGTGGCGCCGATGCGGCGATTCAGTGGGCTTGGTGTGCGGAGCCGGTGATTTTCCCGTCGTCTCCTCGGCTGAGCACACAGACGGCGAGGCGATCGCCTGCTGCCCACTCGAACTGGTCTGGCGTAATCGGCCAGTCGTAGAAAGTGTCAGCGTGCCCGGCGCCGACGTAGGCAGCGAGGCGGCCGTCGCAGGTGTTGGTGGCGGCGTCCTGGAGGCGGTTGTCGCCGGGGAAGGGACCGAGCGGCAAGGTGTATCGGTAGTACGCCTCGTCTTCGTGCGGTTGTCGGCATGGAACGACGGCGAACTGGGTGTCGTTGAAACACTCGCCGGCGACGAGACGAGCCATCGGATCCCCAGTGCCCGATTCCACTTGCTGACGAGCGAGGATGAAACAGGCGGCGAGGCCGACTAGCAGGCTCGTAGCAGCGATCGGCCAACGCCCCGGTCCGACACACCAGGCGCGGAGGCGTGCCCGCCGCGTCACTGATTCGGCTTCTGCGCCCGCTACGCCGTGCGGGGCAGGCGGGTCCGTGGCCGCCGACCGGGCAGCAACCAGGAGCGGAAGCAGCCAGAACAGCACGATCCACCAGTTGCCCCGGACGTCCTCGGCGACTGCAGCGGCGAGGGTCCTGCCCGGGAGCAGCAGCGGCGCCCGCGTGATCCCGAGATCCTGCCGGGTGGCGATGTAAACCCACACCCTCACACCGAGCGCGGCCGCTAGCACCGCGATCAGTCGCTTGACCGCAACCGGCAGCGCGCCGGCGCCCACCGCGACGGCGTAGCCGACGCAGCCGCCCAGCACGATCGAAACCAGCACGGCCACGCTGCGGCTCGAGGCCACCACAGCGGCAACCGCCTCCGCGACCGGAATCGCTGCAGCGACACCAAACACGAATGCGCGTGTAACAAGCCAGCTCAAGGTGTCCATCGGCGCGGCGGTGGCTGGAGCTCGGTCAGCAGCGGGCCGTACGATCCCCGAACCGGGCGCCGGTACGGTTCCGGACGCGGGTGCGGTGCTGGCCGTAGCCAGCTAGGTGTGGCGCGGTGGGTCGCCAGTGAATCTCGTCGACTCTTCCGCCGTCCAGGCGCCGGGTGCTGCGTCTCTGCAGCGAGCTGCCTGCTCGGAGCTGACACGTTTACTGCACTGGGCGTCATGGTGACGGCGAAGCCGGCATGCTCGAGTGCCTTAGCAATCTCAGGGGCGGCCGTCATGAAGCTGAATGCGCGGTTGAATCCGCCCCCGGAAAAGTAGTGTTGCTCACCTGTAGACGTGTGAATCACGATCATCGCGCCCTTCGAGGTGACCCCGTCAATGTCGGCGTAGGAGATCCGAGCTCGGGTGCGGCGGTCCTCCGGCCCGCTTGGGCGTGGGTCATGGATCGGCAACATACCGATGAGAGGGAGAGGCATCACGAGCTGGACCCACTTCGACGCCACAAACGTCAGCTCGCGGTCCCACAGACAGAAGAATCCTGCCGGAGGCAGGCCGCCCCCCTTGTGCTGCACCGCGATGGTGGTGAACACGTACTCAGGCTCGACCAATGCGCACCCCCGATACATAGTGACGAAGTGGCCGTCGGTTCAAGTCCCGCTTAGTTAAGGACGGCCAGTTCCTCGACGATGCGCTACGCCGCGAAGGACTACGGCGCGCAGACGTCGAGGCTGCGCTGCGCGCTCAGAACGCGGACGGCGCACCCGACGTCGCCGAAGCGACGCTGAGCCCCGGCGGCAGCATCGTCGTCTGGCTTAAACCCGACCGGATGAACGCCACGCGGGGAGACGTGGCCGCCATTGAGAAACGCGTAGCCACCATCGAACGGGCGCTTGAAACAGTCGCGGAAGCTAGCGCGTACGGACACTAACCCGTCGCGTCGACAGCCGAGATCTCAACGACTCCATGCGCAGGGAGGAACGCCACCCAACCAGCGGTCATCCATGAGGCAGCGCAGTGCCGACTCACGTAGCGGCGAACAGTTTCCGGTGGACCGATGCGGTGTCTGCGGCCGCCCTGCGCCCTCCGCACGCAGCATTGCAGGAACGACAACCCTGAATGCACCGGGCGATTCGGCCCCCGGCTGTAGAGGTCGCCATGTGGCCCACGACGGCTCGCACCCGTCCACCACGCCTTGGACCCGCCCGACGCTGCTGACGTGCTCGCCGACCACGAACGTCCGCAAGGGTGCTAGCCGCAACGCATCTCCCCGCGCAGCGCCTCGCGACCCGGCCTGCGTACCATCGGCCGCGCCGCCGCGCGTGGTAGAGAAATTCACCGTGCGAGTCCGGCCGGCCGAGGTTAGGAAGAGGTTCGAACGCATAGCCCATTTCACGTGCCGATCGTCGTGGTGGGCCAAGCTAGGCGTGAATTCGCGCGGAGTTTGAGTTGGGCAGCCGGTCATTCAGTCGCGTCCTGGCGAGACCCACTCTTCGTAGCGGCCGACGGCCTCGAAGCCGAGCGATTCGTAGAGGGGCTGGCCCATCGGGGTCGATTGAAGGCTGGCTGTTTCCGCGTGCACTACACACACGCAGTCCGCTATTCCTCGGACGGGCGGCCGACCCGAGTGATCGTGCCGAGGGCTCGCAGCACGGCGCCGCTACTGGGGTACAAGTCTCGACCCGTCCGGCGATTGCACGGACCGCATCGAGCACAGTGCGCACGGTCGGGCGGTGTTCTTCGGGCGGACCAACGCGTCAATGCGACCGGTGGACCGCACGCCCTCTAGTGGCGGCAACACCACGCCAGGCCGGGGTAGTGAATCGCCCCGGCGAGTCCGGAGGTTCCATCTCTTGAGGAGGATGGAGCTGTGGGGCGAGCGAGCCAGTACCCGCCGGAGTTGCGGGAGCGAGCAGTGCGCATGGTCGCCGAGGTCACGCCGGATTACCCGTCGCAGTGGGCGGCGA
>Ga0126381_100006631_pt1 | contig 12827 bp, 11 predicted proteins | sample PanSoiMetPlot_28_FD_96465 | JGI IMG/M metagenome (GOLD analysis project Ga0126381, IMG submission 96465) | Tropical forest soil microbial communities from Panama - MetaG Plot_28 | ecosystem: Environmental > Terrestrial > Soil > Tropical forest > Bulk soil | place: Panama | collected 2016-02-17
GCCTAGGCGCCCTGGCCGCGATTTGGTGCACTATTACGGCATCGAGCCGCCCGCATCCGATGAGTATGTTGATCCCGGCGAGTTTCGTCGTTCTCTGAATCTCGCTGCGGACAGCCGAATCCTGCTTTTCGCGAGCCGCATGGTGCCCGAGAAGAACCCGCTGTTTGCGCTCGACGTGTTGGCGGAGATGATCCATCTGGACCCCAACGTGGTGGGCGTGTTTCTTGGGTCCGGTTCGCTTGAAGCACCGCTTGCCGCTCGCGTGGCACAGCTCGGACTGCAATCGAAATTTCGTGCGCTGGGCTGGCGCGCCGACGTGCCGGAGATTATGTGCTGTTGCGACTGGTTCATTCTTCCAAGGCCCGAGCAGCCAATGGAAGGTTTCGGGATCGCCGTCGTGGAAGCAGAACTGGCCGGCCTGAGGCTGTTGTTATCTCGCGGCATCGCGGACGACCCGCTGTTGCCCGCCGCCAAGGTCCGGCGCTTGTCCCTCATGGCGGGATCCGCAGCTTGGGCGCGTGCCGCGATCGAGTTGTACCAGGAGCCGGCGCCTTCGCGGTCCAACGCGCTTGCCGCGCTCAAAGTCTCGCCGATGGACATGGACCGTGCGCTCTCAGAGTTGGTGCAGCTTCATGCCTGAGCGGAGCCTTGCGTGCTCTGGCGGTATTCCGCGGCGTAAGACGAGGCGAGACATTTTCGATTGAGGTCCTGTGTGGGTGGCCGGTCAGCGGCCGGTGCCGGCGGATATACGCGATGAACACTTTGAGGCCAATTGAGCGGCTACTTAGCGTCACCTTTCGTTATCGCGGCTCCCGATTGCTGCGCGCGGCCTTGCGTGACGGCAACCCTTCTACCGTACTTCGTTGTCATACCCCGCATGGCCTAACCTTTGCGGTGGACCCTGATTCGATAATGGATTCCGAGGTTCTTCGCCACGGGTATTACGAGCCGGAGATTCTTGATGCTATCCTCGAACACCTTCCTGAAAACGGTGTGTTCTGGGATGTTGGCGCCAATTTCGGAATGCATGCGATCACCGTACAGTCGCTGCGACCGGGCGCACGCGTGATTGCCTTCGAGCCCAGTCCCGCCCCTTTGTCGCGGCTGACACATAACGTGATCTTGAATGCCAGTCAGATTACAATTCTTCCAATCGCACTTGGTAATTCAGCGGGTTACGCAGATATGGAGATCACGGTGTCCGGCAATACCGGCATCTCGTCTTTGTCACCCTGGTCGGGGGCCCAATATGACGGCCACATTAAAGCTCGCGTGGAAACTGGCGATGCAGTGATCTCCTGTGGTCTGGCACCGAGACCATCGGTCATCAAGATCGACGTAGAGGGATATGAACGCGAAGTCTTGGTGGGATTATCATGTTTGTGCAGCAGCGCAAAGGATTTGACGTTGATTTTCGAGAGCAGCGCGGAAAAACTCGGTCCCGTCCGGGAAATGCTCTACGCCAGCAGCTTCACAGTTTCTCCTATTTTCGCGGCCGGGCGTAACTCGGGCGTGAATTACCTTGCGCGCAAATCCTAGGCCACCATTCAGCAATCAATGAGTACCAAGCGTCCATTACGCGTGTTGCAGGTGATGGGGGTACTGAGCGTCGGCGGGGCTGAAAATTGGCTGCTCGCACTGCTGCGCCATTGGTCGCAAACGGGTGCGGTTGAACTGGAGTTCCTACTGACCGGTGGCAAGCCAGGTTTTTACGATAGCGAGGTGGAAAGTCTGGGCGGTAAGATTCATTACGTACAATATAGTCGTGGACATGGCGGCAGTTTCACGCGCGAATTCCGCCGAATCCTGAGCCAAGGCGGTTATGATGCCATTCACGATCATTCTGATTATGCCAGCGGATGGCATTTTCTGCTCGGCTCTGGCGTGCTGCCTCCCGTTCGCGTGATGCATATCCATAACACGCGCAATCAGTTCCGTATCAATTACGAAAGAACTGCTGTGCGCCGACTGTCGGGACAGTTAGGAAAGGCGTTCGCATCGCATCTGGCCACCCACGTCTGCGGCACGTCTGCCAAAGCCCTGCGCGAGTATGGTTATGAGCCCGGAAGAACGGGCCCTCCGCGCATATCGGTTTTGCATTGTGGATTCGACACCCCTATGTTTAATGGGCCGCGGGTGGACGATCGCGCGTCCGTGCTACACGAATTTGGATTCGGCAAAACAGCAAAACTCCTTTTTCACGCTGGCCGTCTTGACTATCAGTTCGAGTCGAACCATCATCGCAACCACAAGAACACCTGGCTGGTGGTCGAGATTGCGCGCGAAGCCGCTCGTCGCGATTCGAACATAGCGCTTTTAATAGCTGGTGCGGGCGACAAGCAGCGTGCACAAATAGGGGAACGGATTGCGACATGGGGGCTCGCGGAGAGGCTTCGTCTCATCGGCGTGCGCTCTGATATCGGGCGGCTAATGCGCGCAGCAGATATCGTGCTTTTTCCGTCGATGGAGGAGGGATTAGGTATGGTCGCAGTTGAAGCGCAGGCTGCCGGCACGCCGGTTCTTGTCAGTACAACCGTTCCACGCGAGGCCTGCATTATCCCCGAACTCTTCCATGCGCTTCCACTCGACGAGCCGTTGACGAGCTGGACAGAAAAGCTGTTTCGCATATTGAATGCTTCGCGGCCAGACACGGCGAGGTGTTCCGCGGCTGTGGAAGCTTCTCCCTTCTCTATTGCGAATTCGGCGCGTTCTCTCGAAGCGATCTATGGGGGCGGAGAGCGTTAGAATGCGCGTTCTCGTGATTGAGCCTGCGGGTCAGTTATGGGGATCGGAGCGCGCACTGCTCGATATGGTCGAGAGCGTGGCGGATGTCGAGTTTGCCGTCTGCTGCCCTCCGGACGGTCCTCTTCTGCAGGAATTGTTCAAGCGCGGGATTCGTGCGCTGCCGTATTTCATCGCCGAACTCCACCGCAAGCCACGGTGGCGGCGTCTCGTGGCAGCATTCGGCGTTTTGCGCGCCATTATCGCCTTTCGACCTGATGTTCTACATGTCAACCAAGCCGGTGCTTATCGTGTTGCCCTTTCGGCGGCGCGGCTTCTCCGTATTCCCGTAGTCTGCCATGTTCGCCTCTTCGAAGATGCTTCCTACCTTGCCGCGCGGTATCCAAATCCTGGGCGCTTGAAGTCGATAATCGCTATCAGTAGTGCTATTGCGGAAGAGATTGCAACGTTTCCCGCACTTGCTTCAATTCCGGTGCACAAAATATACGATGCGTATCAGCCGGTTAACCTGCCCGAAGCATCTGGTCAACGCAAACAAAACCTTATTGTTTGCGCTGGTCGCATTGCGGCGGTCAAAGGGCAGGAGGTTTTGCTTTCAGCTCTTGCACATTCGGTCACGTTTCCGCTGGGAACGGAGTGCGTGATTGCCGGCAACGGTGAGATTAGTTATGTCGCGCAACTCAAGCAGAAGGCTCCGGAAAACGAAAACGTCGCGATAAAATGGCTGGGCTTCATCGAAGATATATTTTCTGTGCTGCGATCTGCAGGCGTTCTTGCCTGCCCGTCCCACCGCGAACCTCTCGGCCGGGTAGTCTTCGAAGCCTGGAATGCCGGCGCGGTGCCGGTGGTCTTTGCTGGGGCGGGTGGTTCGGCGGAAATCGTCGCTGCTGCGGATGGGGGTCTTGTTTATAATGAGCAGACTCCAGAATGTCTGGCGGATGCCCTTTCGAAGGCGATGACGCTCGATTGTGCTGAAAAAGACCGACTGATTGCGAACGGACGCGCATGGATGAAGAAACAATGTGCGCCGGAACCATACGGTCGCGCCGTGGCTGCCGTGCTGGAGCGAGCCTGCGATTGAAAATCCTCTTCCTCGGTCCGATCAACGAAGGCCAGATCTCGCTTATGCGGATGCGCTGGTAGGGTTGAACCACGAGGTCCGCGGCGTTCACAATACCGCATTGTTGCTACCCGTCTCCTGGCTTCAGCGTCAGGTGCAGCGACATTTGGGAAGTGGGTCGGCAGTGTGCTACGAGCCGCCCGAGATTTCCACTCCGATCTCGTTTGGGCGGAAAAGCAGTATCTGCAACGCGAGACGCTAGAAGCCATGCAGGTGATAGAGGCCCGGCTCGTCCACTTCATGCCTAACCCTTACTTCAGTCTGGAATGAAGCAAACCCCCGCTTATGGACCAAGCGCTGGCGAGCTTCGATGGGCTGGTTTATTGCAAGGCTTACGAACACGCGCAGTACGAGGCTTTGCGAAGGCCACTGGTCTAAATGCCGCTAGGCTATTGTGACGAGGTTCACCGTCCTCTGGCGGCGGATGACCGACGTTGGGAATGCAGCGTCAGGTTCGTTGGGGACAGGAACCGCGGCGCGAAAGCATGTTGCGAACGATTGCAGCACGGGGTGTTGATCTGAAGATCTTGGGCTTCTGGTGGAATTTCTTCTGTGACGTCCGCTGTTCGCCGTGCATATGTGGTGGAGCGGCAGCCTGAGGCAAAGGAAGGTCTCCGCATCCGCCGCGATCCACTGCTCGCGCGCGCCCATCAGGGCGGGAAATATACAGCGACGACTGCACAAGAGCACTCTCAGGGTCGCGAATCGGCATGGGGTTCTTGCAAACTGTTTGGCCAGATCAGCACTCCACGAGAACTTTTGTGATTCCGGCCTGCGGGAGCATGCTGCTGGCTGATCGCGGCGACGAAATACCCCGATGTTCGCCGACTTGCTATGGTATTGGACTCATTGAATCCCTGAAGCATTGAGAGCGCGCGCCAACATGCTTAGGAAAACTTTGGCCAAGCTTCGTCAGGCGAACATCCTCCTGCACCGCTATAGCTACACAAATCCACCCATGGAAATTGTGTATCGTGAACTGTTGTTGCAGGAGCTGGCGCGCGCGAATGTCGCGGACAGGTTCTATCCGGTCGGTGGCGCCGCCAACCACAGCCTCTTGTATGTCATAGCGCGGATTATGAACGAACTAGACGTCCGCAACGTAGTCGAATTGGGAGCTGGAGAGACTACGATACTGCTTGACCGTATGCGAAAGGCGACCGGACGCGATTGTATGATCCGCACGATCGAACATGATGCGTCCTGGGTCGATCGAATCCGCTCCCAGGTCGAACACTCGGTTGTGCATGCGCCGCTTCGGCCTGCTGTTGCCGACGGGGTGACCATCTCCTATTACGATGCGGAGCCCCGCATGTTTGGTGCAGGTGTCGACCTCGCGATCATCGACGGACCTCCGGCCTCAAACCCGGGTGAGCGCAACAGGCGGCTCGGCGCATTCGATCTCCTGAAAAACAACCTCGCCCCGGATTTCGTTCTAGTGATCGACGACTGGGAACGATCCGGCGAAATGCGTCTCGCATGTATGTTCGAATCATATTTTACAGGTCGCAAGGTCGATTATGCTGCGAATACCTTACGTGCTGACAAGTCTCAGGTTGTTTTTGCTGCGGGAAAATTCAGACAAGCCGCGTTCTACTAGCTTGTCTGCCCAGTTCGCGCTGGGATGCACTGCCGTACTTGGTCGATGATAGGCACATCAAATCGACAACAAGGCTGCCGAGAGGTCATTAGTAGAGCTGAGCTGGGGCGGATGAACGACCTGTTTGCTGGACCGGATCGAGGCTCCGAACGCGCAGCTGCCATGTACAGCCTGATCGGATCGGCGAAACTCAATGTACTCGATCCCGAAGCCTATCTGAGCAAGGTGCTGATTCGCATCACCGACCATCCCATTAAAACCGCACCCGGGAACTGCTGCCCTGAAACATCGACTCCAAAGCGTCGGAAGAGTCTACTTAACCGATTCGTGGACACTTAGCAAGACGGTGCACGGCGTACGTTATTTACAGTAAAGGAATCGTCCAGATAAAAAGATAAGTCGTGAAAATTCTCTACCTTGGGCAACTCGATTACGGCCAGACAGCACTCATGCGGATGCGCGCGCTTGAGCGACTCGGTCACTCTGTTCGCGGTGTACACACGTCCCAGGCCTGGAAGCGTGCACGGTGGGTCACCCGACAGGTGCAACGGCGAATGCATCGAGGATCGATCGTCGAAGAGATTAACTCGATGATTTTGTCTGCAGCATGTGAGTTTAAGCCAGACCTGCTATGGGCGGACAAGCAGGAATTCCTCCGTGCAGAAACCATCGAGGAACTACGCCGACCTGGCGCGAAAACGGTGCACTTCACGCCCGACCCCTATTTCTCGCTCCCTTGGAAGCGTACGCAACTCATGGATGAAGCTATGGGTGTATTCGATGCGGTTGTCTACTGCAAGTCATATGAGCGCAGGCAATATGAGGCGCTCGGCAAGAGGGTTGTCTACATGCCGCTAGGGTATTGTGACGAAGTCCACCGCCCTCTAGCATCTAAAGATGGTCGCTGGAGCTGCGCGGTTTCCTTTCTAGGCGGATGGGAGCCACGACGCGAGCGCTTTCTTCATGCTTTGGTGGCCGCTGGAATCGACGTTAAGGTGTGGGGCGGTTACTGGGAGTTTTTGCGGGACGGCAAGTGGACGCCCCGCAGATACATCATCCTGCGACAACTGGCAGGGGGAGACCGATTTCATTTCCACAATGACCAGCTTTTGTCGCGTGCTCACCAGGGCGGAGAAGTTTACGCCGAAGACTATGCGCGGGCGCTCAGCGGTTCGAGAATCGGCCTGGGTTTTTTGCGGAAGGTCTGTCAAGACCAACATACGACGCGAACTTTCGAAATTCCGGCTTGCGGCAGCATGTTGCTTGCCGACCGCACCGACGAACACCGGGAATTCTTTGAAGAAGGGAAAGAAGCGGAGTTCTTCGCATCTGGCGAGGAGTTGCTGGATAAGACGAAATTCTACTGCAGCAATGAATCTGCCAGAAAGCGCATCGCTGATGCGGGCTATCTGCGTTGCAAAAAAGGCGGATACACCTATGTGTGTCGGCTCAAGCGTGCGCTTCAGGAGTTGGAACTGAACTGACATCCGAAGTTGATCAGTTGGTATTTCAGAAGCGCTCTCATGCAGGGTGTGCGGGGCTTCGGATCCGTGGGGCGGGATCGGTTATCTTCAACGACGAAGCATGATATACGACGGGTGTTGCGATTGAAGCGAATACGTCCGATCTTGAGCATTCGTTTCGTTTTGGCTCTGTGGGTTTTCCTGAGTCACTTTCCCTATCCCCTTTTTTCTAAGCATGTGGACACACCAGTGCTTTGGGCGGTCCGAGCGCTGTTGCTGAATTCCTTCAATGGTCCGGCTGCAGTGATGGTGTTCTTCGTAATTTCAGGGTTCTGCATTCATTTTCCCAACCGTCACAGGGTGGAGGTCCCTTCTTGGAATGCATACTACGCCCGACGTTACGTGAGAATTCTGATACCGATGGCGGCGGCGATCGTTCTAGCACTTCCGCTGAGATTGAAACTTGGGTTGTACGTCAACTACATTTTGTGGAGCTTGTTGTGCGAGGAGGTCTACTACTTAATATATCCCGGTCTCGTGCGTATTCGGGACCTGTTGGGTTGGAAGAATCTTATGATCCTCGCGTGGTTGGCAGCTCTCATAGCGCTTCTGAGCAACCCCGCCGCGAAGGAATATCACAATCTCGGACCTTACTTGACCTGGATACTCGGACTACCGTGTTGGCTGTTAGGGGCAAGGATGGCTGAGAGGTTAGATCTTTTCTACACACAATCGGTGAGCCCGCTTCAGATTTGGGTATGGCGGGCTGGAATCTGGGCACTAAGCGTCATTCTGTCTGTTTTACGTTTTCACACCGCCATTGGCTTTCCATGGACTCTTAATGGTTTTGCCGTTATAGCCGCTTATTGGCTACAAAGGGAAATCTCTTACTTTAGTCGACGAAATGTGAGTCCAGTTCTCGAGAAACTGGGCGACTCGAGTTACTCAATTTACTTGACTCATATGCACGGGGCCATGCTCGCCGGTTGGCTCATTCCTGCACACACCCAGCGGTTTTGGTGGCTGAATGTAGTCGCCACAATGCTCTTCTCGACTGCGTTTTATCTTCATGTGGAGCGACCGGCTCATCAGCTGGCTCGACGCTTTTCCAGAAAGATCGCCCAGCGGAAGCAACGTCTGGAGCCAATAGGTCACCCGCACACGGCTGCGTAGACCACGCCCTGATGAAGGCTCAATTTACGTTTGAATTGGCTCCTGCCCGGGTCCAACTTTGCTGACATTGTTGATTTTCGTTTGCCTTGTGGCGTTTCTCGCGCTACTTATGCTGCTTCGAAGGGACGGGACTTCACTCGGTCTCCCGATCGCCTACTTGTATTCATTGCTGTTGATTCATGTGCCCGGCGCATTTGCCAATATTGTGGGCCGGGATTTCCTTCGAAACTCGGACCTGATCGAGATTGCCATGCGTTTCACAGCATTCGGGTCGCTATGCTTCGTCGTAGGTGTTTGGCTAGCCCGTTCTTCGGCCCACACAGTGTCAATCAGTCGGAAGGCGGATCGCCCTCGCTTTTGCTGGTTTTGCTTAATCGGAGGGTGGTCGCTCATCTACGGTCTCAGTCCTTTGTTTCGAATCCCCAGTATCAGTGCTGCTGTTCATGAAGGGGGGGCGATTTGGATGCTGGGTGCGTTGTTAGGCCTGCGAGCAGCTTGTCAGCGCAGCGACTACAAGCGAATAGCAATATGGTTCTGTGCCCTCATGGTCTATCCGGTTCTGATGCTTTTGCTCGGAGGTTTTCTGAGCTATGGGTCGGCAGCGATCATTGTGGTTTGTTCGGTCTTGACTGTCTCTACGCAAAGACTTTGGCGAGTGATGGCCGGTGTTACTATCTTTACCTTTATTAGTCTCAGCATTTTTGTTAACTACTTTCAGCACCGTGATGATATCCGGAATCAGGTCTGGGGCGGTGTGCCCCTGGAGGCGCGAATCGACAGCGTAGTTAACATGTTCGAAGGTTTTCAGTGGTTCGATTCCACAAACCGGACCCACTTGGTAGCGCTGGACCTAAGATTGAATCAGAACTATTTCGTCGGGCTAGCTGCGCGTCGGATTCAGCTAGGCGAGACGCAATACCTTTTGGGCGAATCCGTGTGGGAGGGATTACAGTCTTTGGTTCCGCGTTTGTTCTGGCCAGACAAACCCGTCTTTGCCGGCAGTCCCAAGATTGTTGCAAAGATGACCGGCGTTCGCTTAAATCCCAAGACTTCATTTGGAGTCGGTAATGTGATGGAGTTCCAGATTAATTTTGGGACTCCGGGAATCGTGATTGGCTTTTTGATCCTGGGATGGCTGATCGGAACACTGGATATGAGGGCGGCAAGGGCAGAGCGTCGGGGAGAGTTGGGAAAGGTAATACTCTTTTTCCTCCCCTGTGTAGCGCTCATTCAGCCCGACGGTTCGCTTGTGGAACTATTCAGCGGCTCGGCCGCAGCCCTGGTCGGAGCGTCCGTCTGGTACTGGGCATGGAAGCGGTTTATGGGCAGGAAGTCGAAATCGAAATGGATGCTGATGAGGAGCGCAAAGCGCATTGAAAGTTCTTCTTACAAGCACGAGTCTGCTAGCTAATTACGGTGGTCCGGCATTTTCAGTTTCAAGATTGGCGATGGTTCTGGCAGACGCAGGGGCGCACGTCGGTTTGTGGGCGGCCGACGGATCGGCGGTAACGACCGCGCTGCTGCCCCCAACCTCTGCTGTGCAGCGCATGATCGGAACCGAGTCGGAAGCTTTGCACCGCTTTGGAGATACTGATCTTTTGCACGACAACGGAATCTGGCTGCCGCACAACCACCGCCTTGCGGCGCTTGCAGAAAGGTCCGGCATCCTCCGGGTGGTGAGTCCGCGCGGCATGCTTGAGCCCTGGGCCCTGCAACACAAGCGCTTGAAGAAAGACGTCGCCTGGTGGCTGTACCAGCGGCGGGATTTGAAACAGGCGCGTTGCCACGTCACAACCAGCGCGGGGGAAGCTAAGAATCTGGAGTGCCTCGGGCTGGGAGTTCCTGTAGCCACCGTGCCAAACGGAGTCGATGTGCCTGAGCAACCCCGTTACTTCGCTCCGAAATCCGGCAATGGAGCGCGAAGTGTGCGTACTGCGCTTTTTCTCGGCCGGATTTATCCCATCAAGGGCCTGCCCACCTTAATTGAGGCTTGGGCGCGCGTTCGCCCGGATGGCTGGTCCTTACGTATCTGCGGGCCTGACGAAGCGGGTCACCAGAAGCAAGTGGAAAGGACAGTATCGGCGGCGGGCTTGAGCGAAGTCGTTTCCCTCACGGGTCCGATCGAACCTCAAATGAGAACGTCAGCTTTCTTCGACGCGGATCTTTTTGTGCTCCCGACTCTCTCAGAAAGTTTTGGCATGGTGGTCGCCGAAGCGCTGGCTCACAGTTTGCCAGTGCTGACTACCACCGCTGCGCCGTGGTCGATTCTGCAAGAAAGAGGTTGTGGGTGGTCGGTCGATGCGACTGTCGATGGCATCACCGAGGGTTTGCGTCAGGCTACAACTCTGGATACCGAAGCGCTCCGGGATATGGGCAAGAGAGGCCGTGAGCTTGTGATCGAGAAATTTAGCTGGAAAAGTGTCGCAGATCGTATGTTATCGACATATCAGGAAGTACTTACTAATTCAAGTGTCGTCCCTTAACTAAGTCGGACGACGTTGATATCAATCATGTACTCCGATGACAGCGATGAACAGGCTCCGCTTATCTATTCCTCATTTTGACGCTGGCCCTGGTTATATTAGTCATCAGGTGGGAATGCTTCAAAGGCGCAGAGCCTCTTCTGTCGATGGGCACGGGGGGCGATGCTGGTTGTGGACTGGAACGGACTGCGTGGACGCGACAGTTATCGGGCGACTTATTGTAGGTGGCTTCTTCCTTCCCCACATCTATCAGCAGATTCCACAACTCCGACCGGCAGAGTCGTTCCAGAACAGAAGCCCTGACTCTTACAGCAATTATCTCGCAGGACAGGGTGATCTCTGTCCGCCTCTGACTGGTCTCTAGAGAGGCCGTGATCCCTAGGGGCGCTGATATTATTCTAGGACTATCCCCTTCGTGAACTTTATCAAGCTCTTTATCAAGCTCTGGCTCGCTCAAGCGATCACAATCCTATGATTGGTCTACAATCACCTCAAGACTGTCGGAGGCCGCTACACGGACCAGGTTCAGTGAAATCTCCGTGCACTCTTCGCGCCCAGATGCAGGTAGTAACGCCGGGAACGGTTTCCCCCAAGGAATTGCAAAATGCTCTCCTTAAGACTTTTTGGATGACTGGAGTCAAAGATGTCAGCGAGATATCCTTGTCTCCGAGGGAACGCTGGGATACTAGCGCGTATGGAACAATTGTGTTGTACGACGTACAGCGAAAATAAATACAGATCCCTGAATGTCTCCCAAAACAGCATGGGACACGTGCCGTATTTTTAGAAGGGTACAATCAAGCCCAACGAGCGATTCGAAATCGAAATGAATATTTTAGGACTGAATGCTTTTCACGGAGACGCGTCGGCCGCGTTGCTGCGTGACGGACAACTGGTAGCCGCTCTGGAGGAAGAGCGACTGAATCGCATTAAGCACTGGGCAGGCTTGCCGACTATGGCGGCGAAGGTCTGTCTCGAGGGAGCGCAACCGGACCACATCGCGATTTCGCGGAATCCCAAAGCCCATTTGGCGGACAAACTGTTGCGAGTCGCATTGCGAACACACCGGTGGTCCAGCCTTAGGTCTCGCGCTGCAAACAGCGCCCGGATTGCGCAAGTGAAGCAGGCTCTGGCGGCTGAGGGGATTGTGGCTCGCGCGCAAACGCAAGTACATTTTATCGAGCACCACCGGGCGCACCTTGCCAGTGCATTTCTCGCGTCACCGTTTGAGCAGGCCGCAGTCATCTCCATCGACGGCTTCGGGGATTTCAGCAGCGTGATGTGGGGCGTAGGAAAGGGAAATCAGATCGAAGTACGAGGGTCCGTCTCCTTCCCGCATTCGCTGGGCATCTTCTATACCGCCTTCACGCAATTCCTCGGTTTTCCCAAATATGGCGACGAATACAAGGTGATGGGCCTCTCCGCCTATGGCGAGCCTCGCTTTGCTGAACAATTGCGGCACGTCGTCCGTACCGAGAATGATCAGTGCCGGCTCAATCTGGATTACTTCACCCATCACAGTAAGGGTGTGGAGATGACCTGGTACGGCGGGGAACCGGCCCTGGGCGCGATCTTTTCCCACAAGATGGCTGAGGAGTTTGGCGAACCGCGCGTGCCGCGATCTGAGATCCAACAAAGAGACAAAGATCTGGCGGCATCCGTGCAGTTAGTGCTCGAAGAGAATTACTTCGCGCTGCTAAATTTTGTCCAGAGGCAAACGGGCGTGACAGCGGTTTGCTTGGCAGGTGGGGTAGCATTGAATTGCGTGGCCAATGGCATGATCTTCGAGCGCACGAACTTCCGGGACGTGTACGTACAGCCGGCGGCGCACGATGCCGGGACCTCGATTGGAGCGGCGCTGTATGTCCAGCATCAAGAGCTGAAGGTCCCGCGGTGCTTTCAGATGCGCCACGTGTACTATGGTACCGAATATTCGAACCGCGAAATCACCCGCGACTTGGAGGCCGCCGGATGCAAGTACCACAAGCTCGCTGAGGAGGATCTAATTGGTCGGACTGGGGACGCAATCGCCCAAGGGAAGATTTTAGGCTGGTTTCAGGGTCGCATGGAATTTGGGCCGCGCGCGTTAGGGAACAGAAGCATACTTGCGGACCCGCGCCGCAGCAACATGAAGGAGATCCTCAATAGTCGCATCAAGTATCGCGAGCCGTTCCGGCCGTTCTGTCCATCAATCCTCTCAGAGAAAGTGAGCGAGTATTTCGAGACTAACTACCCGTCTCCTTTTA
>Ga0126381_100006633_pt1 | contig 12827 bp, 4 predicted proteins | sample PanSoiMetPlot_28_FD_96465 | JGI IMG/M metagenome (GOLD analysis project Ga0126381, IMG submission 96465) | Tropical forest soil microbial communities from Panama - MetaG Plot_28 | ecosystem: Environmental > Terrestrial > Soil > Tropical forest > Bulk soil | place: Panama | collected 2016-02-17
CTGAACTCAGTGCCGGTCGCGATCAGCGCCAGCACCGCGCCAACCCCCGCAGAGGGCAAGGTCGACAGGATCGTGATCGGGTGGACATAGCTCTCATAGAGCACGCCCAGAACGATGTAGACGGCGAGCAGCGCGGCGCCGATCAGAACGGGCTCGTTCGCAAGCGCCTGCTGAAAGGCTTTGGCGGTGCCCTCGAAGGTGCCGTGCATCGAGGCCGGCACGCCGAGCCAGGCTATCTGATCGCCGATCGCCGCCGTCGCTTCGCCGAGCGAGACGCCGGGGGCCAGATTGAACGAAATCGTCAAGGCGGCGGACAGGTTCTGGTGGTAGACCGCATGCGGTGTGGTGGCCTCGCTGAAATGGCTGAAGGCGGAAAGCGGCACCATCGTTTCGGGAGACGTGCTGACTGCAGAGCCGGTCGCCGTGATGCTGTGACCCGTATTGGCCAGCGCGTTGTTCGCGGCGTTGCGGGCTGCGTTGCTCGCGATCGGCGCTACGGCTCCGGTGCCGCTTTTCGCGGACGACGGCTTGCCCATCACCGTGCCAGCGAGCGGCTGGGTTCCCTGCGTGCCGCCGACCGCGCCGCCACTGGTGCTGACATAGATCTGATGTAGAATCTCCGGAGATTGCCAGAACTCGGGCGCCACCTCCATCACGACATGGTACTGGTTTTGCGCCTTGTAGATCACCGACACCTGTCGTTGCCCGAAGGCGTCGTACAAGGCGTTGTCGATTTGACTGACGGTCAGCCCGAGGCGCTCGGCAGTGGCGCGATCGATGACCAGATTTGCCGCCAGCGCCCCTTGCTTCTGGTCGAGATGGACATCCCTCACCATCGGCAACTTTTTCAACGCGGTTTGGACCTTGGGCGCCCACTCGTAGAGCTCGTTATTATCTTCGCCATGGAGCGTGTACTGATACTGGGCCTTGCTGGCGCGCGCGCCGATGCGCACATCCTGAACCGCTCCGAAATACGCCTCCGCGCCCGCGATCTCCTCGAGCTTAGGTTGCAGCCTGGACGCAACCTGCTGGGCCGATAATTCGCGCTCGAACAGAGGCTTCAAAACCACAAAAGCGTCGGCATAACTGCCGCCGTAGTAGAAACCGTCGACATGTGCAACCGCCGGATCGTCGCGTATGGTGTCGACAAACTGGGCCAGCTTCTTTTCCATCAATTGAAAAGAGATGCTCTGGTCGGCTTGTATGCCGCCCCACATCAACCCGTTATCCTGCTGCGGAACGAACCCCTTTGGGACGTTAATGAAGAGATAGACGGCGAAGCCCACTGTCGTCAGCAGGCTCAGCATGACCAGGGCCGGCCATTGCAAGGCCCGCCGCAAGGAGCGATCGTAGCCGTTCAGTATCGTGTAGAACGCCCGCTCGCCTGCGCGGTACAGCTGGCCGTACGCGTCGTCATGCCGTTGAGGAAGCACATAGGCGCACATCATCGGCGTTGTTGTTAGCGAGACGACCAGAGATATCAGGATCGCCACCGACAGGGTCATCGCGAATTCGCGAAACAGCCGCCCCTCGATGCCGCCCATCAGAAGGATCGGCGCAAAAACGACGACCAGCGAGAGGCTCATCGACAGCACGGTAAATCCGACCTCGCGCGCTCCTCGCAATGCCGCTTGCATCCGGGACATGCCGGCCTCGATGTGGCGTGTGATGTTCTCGAGCACGACAATCGCGTCGTCGACGACAAAGCCGGTCGAAATAGTCAGTGCCATCAGCGAAAGATTGTTGAGGCTGTAGCCGAGCAGATACATCAGCCCAAAGGTGCCGGTCACCGAGACCGGCACCGCGACGCTCGGGATTAGGCTCGCGCGCAGATCGCGCAGAAATACGAAAACGACGAGGGTGACGAGACAAATCGCGATGACGAGAGTCCGCTCGACGTCATGCAGCGAGCGCCGGATCGTCGTGGTACGGTCCAAATTCAGGTCGACCTTGATGGCGCCGGGGATCGTGGCTTCGAGCTGCGGGAGTACGGCCTTCACACGATCGACGGTCTCGATGATATTGGCGCCCGGTTGCCGATGGAGAATGACCAGAACCGCCGCCTCGCCGTCGGCGAGGCCCAGGGTGCGCAGGTTTTCGACCGAGTCGTTTACCTCGGCGACATCGGTCAACCGCACCGGCGCGCCATTGTGATAAGCGATCACGAGCTGCCGATAATCCTCGGCAAGGTTCACCTGATCATTGGCGTAAAGCTGAAACCGGTGCTCGCCGTCTTCAATCATGCCCTTGGGGCTGCGGGCATTGGCCGAGGCGAGCGCGGCGCGGACGTCTTCGAGCCCGATCCCGTATTTAAATAGTGTGAGCGGATTGAGCTCGACCCGCACCGCCGGCAGCGAGCTGCCCCTAATCTCAACCTGGCCGACACCCACGATCTGCGACAACGCCTGCTGCATCACCGTCGAAGCGGCGTCATAGATCTGACCACGCGTCAGGGTCTTCGAGGTCATCGCCAGGATCGCGATCGGCGCGTCGGCCGGGTTGACTTTGTAGTAGCGGGGGTTCTGGCGCAGGTTGGTCGGCAGGTCCGCGCGCGCCGCGTTGATCGCCGCCTGCACATCGCGCGCGGCCCCGTCGAGTCTGCGGGTGAGGCCGAACTGCAGAGTGATATCGGTATCGCCGACCGCGCTCCGGGAAGTCATCTCGGTAACGTCGGAAATGATGCCGAGATGGCGTTCGAGCGGCGTCGCCACAGTTGCCGCCATCGTGTCGGCGCTAGCGCCTGGCATCGTCGCCGTTACCGAAATCGTCGGGTAATCGACCTGCGGGAGGGGTGCCACCGGGAGCCGCAGATAGGCAAAAAACCCAGCAAGCGCAATGCCGATCGTCAGCAGCGTCGTTGCAACCGGCCGCCTGATGAACGGCGCCGACGGGTTCACTCTACCGCGCTCCTCAGTTTGACCCCGCTGCCAAATCTGTACCGGCTCAGCTCGTGGACCTTGCCGTCAACCAGCTTCGGATGCCGGCCTTTCGCCGACACGGCGCGCTCCATTCGCGCATCAGGCTACCGGCAAATTCCCTAACTTGCACCATTCGACCGTCCAATCGTGTCGAGCAGTCGACGCCCGTGGACATTCACGTTTACGCCCGCGGCAACGATTGGGCCAAAGCGAGATGGCTGAGAAGCAGAGTCGCTGTACAGTGTGTGCTCCGTATTGGGTGCCGCTTCGACAACGCATTGTAGGCACGATGAATTCCACAACCATAGATTATTCCACAATGATTTGCCCAGACATCCAGGGGTGAGGTGTACAGATATAATAATAGATACCCGGCTGCGTGAAGGTGATCCCTTTCGACTCGCCGCTGGCCAAATCGCCCGTATCCCACTCGTGCTTTGGAAATGCCGTGGCCGTATGATTTAGCTCGCCGACATTGGTGAAGGTTACGGCGGTTCCCGCCTGGATCCGAATGCGGGCGGGCGAGTATCTCCACTCCTTATTGTTTTCGCCCACCTCGCCTACCTTGACCGTGGTGACGCCTGTGGCGATTGGTATTGATGCCATCTCCACTGCAGGCCATCTTGACCATATCCAAAGGGGCCCAGCAACGGTCGCCGGTGGGGGAGGCGGCCACAACGGACCCAGTTGCCCCTGCAAGGAGAAGGCCCACACCGCGTCACCGTAGGCACTACCCTGCGTTACGTTGCCACCTGTCGCTATGGCGACATACTGCTCGCCGTCCACCTCATAGGTCACGGGCGGCGCGTCAGCCCCAAAACCAGTCTGGAACCGCCACAACTCCTCCCCCGACTTGGCATCGAGCGCCAGAAAGTTGCCATCGGGCTCACCGCGAAACACTAGTCCACCGGCCGTGACGCTCGCACCTGCCCCAAGGCGATATGGCGTCTTGTGCTGCCAGACAATTTTATTCGTCTTACTGTCGATCGCAGTAAAGGTCCCGGTCATGGGCGAGCCCGGCGGCGGTGCCTCGGCGCCGCCGCCATAGCTCCTGCCGGGCACGTATTCCTTACCACCCTTGCGCCAATTAGCACTAGCCCGCACGGTTCCCGACACATAGAAATAGCCCGTGTCAGGACTGTAGGGCACAGGCGACCAGCCCGTGCCACCATCCCCCGAGGGCTGTACTAGCACTGGAGTCTCCCAGTAGGGCTCGAAAATACACCCGGCTTGCTCATAATCCGGCAGCTTGTCGGCGCACTGTGGCACGGTCGCGTCGCCAATTGGGTAGGGCTGCGTCTTGGCCGTCTTCTGCCGCGGCTCCTGCGGTACTGGGCGCTCTTCGATACCAGTTAAGGGCTGACCATTCGTGCGGTCGAGAATGTACACCCAGCCCGTGTGGCCGGCTTCGGCGATGCCCTTACGCGGCCGGCCATTGATCACGGAGTCGAAGAGCACCACCGGGCTGGCGGCATCGTAGTTCCAGATGTCGTGGTGCACCTGCTGGAAATGCCAGACATACTCGCCGGTCTTGGTCTTCAAGGCCATTATCGAAGCGCAGAACAGGTTATCGCCCTCGCGCATCGAACCGTCATGATTTGGTGCACAGTTGCCCGTCGCGAAGTAAACCAGCCCGAGTTCCGGATCGACGGCTGGTGTGTTCCAGATCGGCGCCCCGCCACGCATCGCAGGGCCAGTATCGGGCGGCCAGGTGTCACTGCCGAATTCGGCGGGGCCCGGCAGGGTATAGGACCGCCACAGGATGTCGCCGGTCTTGGCATTCAGGGCGGTGAGGCGTCCGCGTACCCCATACTCCCCACCGGAGATGCCGCTATAAACGACGTCGTCGTAGTAGAGCGGCGCACTGGTGATCGAGTAGCCATGTTCAAAGTTCTCAATCGGGGTCTGCCACGCCACCTTGCCCGTCTTCATGTCGAGGGCCACGACGGTGGCGTCGAGTTGACCGAAAAACAACAGCCCATCACCCATCGCCAGACCACGGTTGGCCCGGCCGCAGCAGAGGGCACGGTTCTTAGCGATGCCGGACCAGTACTCCCAGAGAATTTGCCCAGTCTTGGCATTCAGCGCGAAGACATCGTCGTTGCCGGTAATGACGTACATGATGCCATCTTTGACGAGCGGCGATGCCTCGAAGGAGTATTTCGCATCGAATCCAGACCCTTTGAGGCGGGTCATCCAGGCCCCTTTGAGTTGCTTGACATTGGAGGTGTTGATCTGCGCGAGCGTTGAATACCTTTGATTGGTCAGGTTGCCGCCGTTTGTCACCCAGTCCTTGCCTGTAGGGCTCCCGAGTAAACGGTCAATCTCGAGATCGCCAGCCCTGACGGGCACGACCCCCGGAAATAACCAGATCAGAATCATCAATGCTAGAACCAATCTCTGGGCGTGGCACCACGTATGGGCGTGACTGGTCAGCAACCGAGGGGGGAAGGCCGCATCTGATGGAGCGCCATAGCTCGTGGCCTGATTCAAGACCAATTGGACAAAGCGGCGTAATGAACCGCTAAATCTGGGAATTATCATTTGACAAAGCCTAGATGCTGAAGTGCAACAGCCAGATCAGCCTGGTAGCCGCGCAGCTCCGGTATTGGCCACCAGCCGCGTCCCACGGACTCGCTCTCCCAGCTGATTGCAACGAGCGCGCGGAACACGGCGCCAAGCTCCGCAAGTTTCTTGACTGCGGGCAGGTCCAGGCCCGGCCACCACTCCTGAACAACCCTCCAATAATCGGTCAGCGCGGAATCCGGCGAGTCATTTGGGCCGTGTCGGCGCGGAACGCCGCGACCGGAAACCTCTGCGATATCGGGCGCCGGGATGCCGTAACCGGCCATTTCCCAATCGAAGGCCACGAGATCGATACCTGATGTACTTGATCGAACTCGTAGATTTTTACATGCGAAATCACAGTGTACCAATGTTCGTGGATACCGGCCGCATAATTCCACAACACGAAACCACTTAGATTCGAGGATATGAGCTTGCAATAAGATCGACTCCAATACGGCAACATCTTCGCTGTCGAGCGCTGGATCGTTCAGGTTGTCTTGGATTTTTTGTCGAAAGAAGTGTAAGTGGTTCAGGTAATGCTGTGGACCGCGATCTGGCAAACGGGAAACCGCTGGAACGCCTTCTGCAAATACATGCATTTGACCAAGCCAGCAGGTCGCAAGTCTGCGATGCCCTTCGATAGAATATGTTAACTCCTCTCCCTCGGCATCTTCGAGAAAAAACCAGCGGAACTTCGTCTCTGGTTCGTCGACAACACCGTAAAATGTTAGACTTGAAATAGGCAGGTGTGGCAGGATCTCTTCATAGATTGTCTGTTCGACCTGAGCCTCTCCCGCCTTGCACCTTTTCGCGATGACCGCAGTGCCGCTGGGTCCAACGCCGACAAGTTGATAAACACACGATTTTCTACCTTCCGATATGAGTTCCACGGAATGCGGCTGCTCCCGTTTCGGGTAGAGTTGCCTCCATGCCTGCACCGCGGGATGCTCCGTGTCTCCTGATCCCAGACGGCGCAGAACGTTTTCCGTGATCTTTTCGGTATGCGACTCCCCCTCGCCCACGACCCGGGGCCAGTCCGTAGTCGCGGCGGTAAACACGATGCCGTTGTTGGCATAGATCCCCATCGTCGCCGTCCGCCCACCTCGAAAATCCTCGGGATCCTGAGCCCATTCCTCACCAAGCGTCGCGGTCCCGAGGATGACGAAATTCTCAGGCGTACCATCGTCATGGCGCGGGACTGCAAAACCGCGTTCGTCGGGCTGGTCGGAAATCGATGCGCCGTCGCATTCGTATCCGATCAAGGCGTGCTCACCGCCGAAAGCATCGCCATCGCGCAACCCGGTGCTCTCAAACGCCCAGTGGTCGGCGTGCTGCACGGTGTAGCCGACCGGTTCCCGCTGACCCCACCACTGACCGCCGCCGTTGCGATGGCTAACGCCGGTCAGGCGGTTTTCCGGATCAACTCTAAACCACTGGTCCCGCTTCTGATCATCGCCGGCCAACTTGCTCTTGTCGCAGACAAAAGCAGCATTGCCCTCGACCAAGTGGACCCGCCACCAGCAGGTGTTTCCACTGAAAAAGGCGACGTTTCCACCCCTTTCCACGAAAGCCTCGACGTTGCGCCGCATCGCTTCGCTCCAATATTCGTCGTGACCGGCGCTGACGAGGAGCCGGTAGGCTTTGAGGAAATTACCGAAATTCTTGTGTATATCGAGATCGGTACAATAATCGACTGCGAAGCCTGCTCGTTCGAGCCAGCCAATAAAGCGAGCATCCCAATGCCAGAAGGTTTGCCGCGGCGATGATCGATCATAGACGTCCGGGAAGTAGTGATCCCATGGCCGGCCGCCGATGCCGCCACCGGGCCGATGCAACGTCAGTTTGCCGTAACCCCCGGTGTAAAGGCTGCCGCAGGGATCGCCGATTTCGTTGTAGGCGTGGTATGTGAGCAGCGGCAACTTATAAAGGATTTTGACATTTGCCTCACGATTTTTGACGACGAACAAGGCCGCGGCCTCTAGAAGACCGGGCTCTGCCGGGTCGCTGACGTTCTCTTCCAGAGGGACAAATCGCACGATATATGTTCCCGATTTCCAATTGCGCGGGATCCGGTATTCGTAGAGGGGCCAGTTCCAATCGCGATCCGGAGCACCCAGCGGACGGACATCAGCGAGCATTGGTTCGGTCTGCGCCTTGAAGACGAGGTGCTCCCCTTGTCGGTAGAAATAAACCCGAAACCACAGCGGCGCGTCATCGCTCGCTATGTGAAGCCGCAATGTCTCGCCCTGCAAGACACTGGAATGACTGGGATATCCGCGGATCATCCCATCCACCCGGATGAGGTCGCGCGACGTGGAAGTCGGCTGCGCGTCACAGAGCCTTCTCCAAAACACGACCGACTACTTTTTCGGCATCGAACCAAGTTTCGGCCAAAGCGCGGGCCGCTCCGCATTGCCGATCGTAATCCGACTCGACGAGAGCAATCATGCGCGCCGCTTCGTCTATGTTGCGGAACCGGAAAAGGCCTTGCGCATCCGGCAAGAACCGGCTTGGGCCGGTGTGCTGAACAACGGCGGGTTTGGCGCTGGCGAGGTAACAAATCGTCCTGTCGCTGACCCAGGCATTCTGCAGCTGCATACAGGATGGTTTTGCGCAACTGAACTCGCCGCGCGATTGCTGGATATAAGCGCGGTATTCCTCGGGGGTCGCGGTGAACTCGTGCGCATCCCGGATCCGCCAACCGTGCTCACCCCAAAACTCCCGCTCGCGCTCGGCCGCATCGCCCAAGGTCAGAGCGAGCTCCAGCGGCGGCCTGACGCGTGATGGAAGATCAATGTACTCTAAGAACGAGTCCCGCTTTTCCTCGCTTACGAGGACGCCGTCGAATGAGATCCTTTCCCCCCACCAGTGAGCAGCCGTCGTATAAGCCGCTGCCGGCACCGCCGAGGCAGGCGGCCACGCCGGTAGATAGACCGCTGGCGGTGCGTAGTGCCATTCCACACCGCAGGACGGAAATCGAGCGGCAGGTGTTCCTACCGTTTCGCCGATCGTGAAATACAGATCGTGCCGAGCGGGGGAATATCGCCCAACAGCGATCCACATCTGTAGCAGCCCGGGATCGATATCCAGCAGCGCCGATCGGCCAAAGCGCCGTACCTGCTCGGCGGGGAGATCGTAACGCAGGTTCACCAGCAGCGTTGATGCCTCCGACGCGGCATCGATATCGAGACACCCTTCAACGGCAGCCGGGTCGAGTGGTTCGCCGGTGATCGACGACAAAGCCACAGAGTCACGCAGGCCATATGGCTCCAGCCGGTCCTTCAGCAACTTTGTGAGCGTCCACACTTCCTCGACCGGCGTGCTCGGGTCGATCGGTTCGAGCCAAATCACATCGCAACCGAGCGCGCGTAGACCCAGGGCCCAATTCAACGGAACCCAGAAATGTCCTCCGCCCTTTAGGTAGTAAATGTTCTTGGCCGAAAAGCAGACTGTGGCCGTCATGCATCTCACCTGGTTCGATCAGCCTCCCGCCGCCATCAAACCCGATAGGGTAGACTTGGCGATGGCCCGGGAGCCGATGCCGACGAGGCGGCCGCCCTCTATGTGGATGATCTGGTTGCAGTGCCGGATCGTGCTCGGACGATGCGCAATGATAAAGCTGGTGCGCGCGGTGATCAGCCGGTCGAGCGAGTCGATGATGGCCACCTCGGTTCCGGGGTCGACCGCGCTGGTCGGCTCGTCGAGGATCAGGATCGGCGCGTCCTTGAGAAACGCTCGCGCCAGTGAGATCCGCTGGCGCTCGCCGCCCGACAATGTCAATCCGCGCTCCCCGACCGGCGTGTCATAGCCCTTGGGCAAGCGGGCAATGAAATCATGGGCGTTGGCCGCCTTCGCTGCGGCGATGATTTCTTGCTGTGTCGCGTCCGATCGCGCATAGCGGATATTTTCGCTGATCGTCGTCGAGAACAGCACCGGCTCCTGTAGGACAAGCGCGAATTGCCGGCGCAGGTCGTCCAGGCGGTAATCGCGCAGGTCCACGCCGTCGAGCAAAATACGTCCGCACGTCGGGTCGTAAAACCGCGCGAGCAGATTCATCATCGTTGTTTTGCCGGCACCGGTCCGGCCGACGATATGGACCGCCGTCCCACCTGCGACCTCAAAGGAGATGTCGTCGAGCACGCATTCGGCGCGATAGGCGAAAGAGACATTGTCGAAGGTCACGCGGCCGTAGGCGCGCTGTAATGGGCGAGCGGATGGCCGTTGCGGCACATCCGCGGCACTTTCGAGCAGCGCCCAGGCGCGCTCGGCGCTGGCGACATAAGACTGCAGCTTTGTCGCCTGACGGCTCATCGTCTCGAGTGGCTTATAGAGCTGTGCGAGATAGCCCATGACGAGCAAAAGGCTGCCGAGGCTCAGCACCCCCGCCTGGACGTGCCAGACCCCGATCACGAGAACGCTGGCGGTCCCGAGCGCAATGGTCAGTCCCACGAGGAGGTCGAAGCCGCCCTCGATCAGCACGATCCGCAGATTGCCGGTCACGAGCTTACCAGCGCGCCCGACGAACCGCTCCTCCTCCTGCTCCTCGCGGTTGAACGATTTTACCGTGCGCAGTGCCGCGAGGACCTCGTGGACGACTCCCAACGCGGCACTTTCGGCTGCCTTCAGCTCAGCCCACCGAGGCCGCACACTGCGTCTGCTCAGTGCCATTAGCAGATACAGCACCGGGCAGATTGCCAGCGCCACGACGGCCAAAAGCGTGTCGATGCGGGCCGTCACAACGATCATTGCAGACAGCGCGACGGCATTCGCGCAGAGTGGAACGATCCCGCTGATCGCGAAACCTTGCAGGGCGGTAGCATCGTTCTGGATGCGGTAGACCGCATCTAGCGTGCCTTTGCGATCGTGATAGTCGAACGACAGTTGCTGCGCTCGATGAAACAGCTTCGCTCGAAAAGCCAACGTCATCTTCTCGCCCGTGTAGGTCCGCAAGAGCGAGAGGCTGAGAGCGAAGCCGTAGCTCAACAGGCCGACCGCTGCCAGGAGCGCTCCCGCCGCCATCAGCATCGCGCTTTTGGAAGCGGCGGCCGGCAACAGCGGGGCTAGGAAGTTGGGGACTGGCTGCGATCCGATCACCGTGTCGACTACGATCTTGAGCGGCAAAGGGGCCAGCAGGCTGAGTGGCGTCGCAGCGAAGCTCAGCAAGAGTATGCCGGCGATGGCCCGCCAGTAGGGGCGCAGCTCTGCCAGAAGCCACCGATAAAGGGAAATATCGCGGACCCGGTTCCCTACCGTCACGTCGCGCGCACCCCGGAGGGGTCCTTCATCTCGCCGACAGCTCGCTCAATCACCGCGAGGGCCCGGCCGGCTTCCTGCGCTATGCGCGCGATGACCAATGCGGAAACGCTGGCAAATACGACAGCAGCCGTCCACGCGGCGCTTTCAGCGGCGACGCCCGCCGCCACTGCAAAGAATGCAATCACTGCGAGACCGGCGACGGAGCATTTTGGCCACATTCCAAACCGGACGTACTGTGTCCCGGCGCCTTGGTCCTCCACGGCAATCAGCAGACGGGCTGTCGCCAATGCGCCGCCTGGCACCTCGATGTCCCAGCGGTCATAAGGACCGCCATCGATAACGCGGGTCCCCTTTCGGCTGATCGCGTCTCGCATATGCCTAACCCAGATGTCCGGCTCGCGCCAGCGCTCAGACCAGATGGCCGTCGAGATCCGCTGCGGCAGTCTTGATTGAACCGGCGCTCGCCAGCGCCACGGCGTCAACCCGTCGTGGACCCGCCCGACCAGTCTCGCAAGGGGCTGCGCAAAATTGAGAAAGGTGATGATCAGCCATCGGCCTGCTCGGTCACAGCCCGCGCACCTCCACATCATCGTGGCCCGGGCGGCACTAATACCAGCCTCCGCGACGCGCGCCGCGACTGCCAGGAGCAATAAAGGCCCGGCGAATAGCAATGGCGTACAAAGTAGGCCACCGATCGTAAGCAGCGCGAGGAGCACTATCACAAGGTACCACTCGGGTACCGCCAACAGCGAAAGGGCAAGATTTGTTGACGGTGGAAGCGCTGCTTGGAATGACGCGGTGCCCCAGATGCCGTGGTAAACGCGCTGCCGCAGCAGATTTGCCAATCCAGACCCGCACGAATAGATCCTCCCTGCCCAGCCAATATGACCTAATCCGTTGCACCGTTGTGGCCATTTGTCCTCGAGTTGCGCTTCCGCTCTGCCGTAGCCATATTGTTGCTTCCAGTAAGCGCGGATCGAATTACGGCGATGATGCCACACCACAGCCGCCGGGCAGAAGCCGATCGTCCATCCCTGATCCTGCAGTCGCCAACACAGATCGACGTCATCTCCGGCCGTGCGAAAACGCGTGTCGAAGCCGTCGATCGCAAGGAGCGCCTCTTTGCGGTAGGCCATGTTGCATCCCGGAATGTGCTCGGCGATCTCGTCAGAGAGCAGGACGTGGAGCGGATTACCCGGCGCCGCTGCAACGCATTCGGCGACAAGTCCGTCGCCGGCTGGTGGCAGATTGGGACCGCCGATGCCGACATGTGTGGAGCGCTCAAATGCCGCTGCAAGATATCGAAGCCAATAGCGGTAGGGGAAGGCGTCGTCGTCAAGATAAGCGACGATGCTCCCATTGCTCGCGGCAAGGCCGACGTTGCGTGCAGCGGAGAGCCCCATATTCGGCTGGTTTATCAGTCGAACCGGATAGTCCTGCGCGATAGCTCGCGTATCGTCAGTCGAACCGTCATTGACGAGGATGACCTCGTAATTCGGGTAATCGAGGCTGACCAGGGCATCTAGACATTGGCGCAATGTGCGCGCGCCGTTATAGCTGCACACGACCACGGAAATTTTCGGCCAGTCTAACGCAGGCGAGAAGGGCGTCTCGTGGAAGGCCTTACATATAACGTGTGAGGCCGGCTTAGGGTTGCGGTCGACGTCGGTTATGCCGAAGGCCCAATCCTCGACTTGGCATTCGGCGCGAAACCACTCGTCCGTCCAGGAAAAGATAATCGCGCCGGCCGCTCCCGCTTCGAAAGTGGTTCGTATTTGCCAGTCAAGAGCCTGCGCTTGCGCGAGCTCGCCATGTCGTAAGCTGTCGAGACCCAGCTCGGTCAACAAAAGTGGTCGGTCGCCGGCAACATTCTGCAAACGCGCCAGGTAGGCCCGCAGCTCGCGTTTGGTTTCGAGGTAGACGTTGAACGAAACCACGTCGAGAAACGGCAGCTCTAAATACTCGGTGGTCGGATAATTGACGTAAGTGACGATTGCGTCGGGATCTTCTTCTTTTACGATCGCGTAGAGCCAATGCAGATAACGCGTGATGCAGCGGCAGCCGAGCCAGCGCGCTTGCGATGCC
>Ga0126381_100006634_pt1 | contig 12826 bp, 13 predicted proteins | sample PanSoiMetPlot_28_FD_96465 | JGI IMG/M metagenome (GOLD analysis project Ga0126381, IMG submission 96465) | Tropical forest soil microbial communities from Panama - MetaG Plot_28 | ecosystem: Environmental > Terrestrial > Soil > Tropical forest > Bulk soil | place: Panama | collected 2016-02-17
AGGATCGTATCCGCTGAGGAATGGCAGCAGGCCCGGGACGAACTCCTCACGGCCGAGAAGGCTGCGACACGCGCCCAGGACGCACTCGCCGCGCGGCGCCGGCGGCTCCCGATGGTCAAGTTCGACAGCGGCTACCTGTTCGATTCGCCAGAGGGCAAGAAGAGCCTGGCCGACCTGTTCGGCGACAGGCCGCAGCTCGCTGTCTACCAGTTCATGGACAACGGGCCCGGCGAATTCTGCCCGGGGTGCACGTGGTTCACCGACAACGTCGCGCACCTGGCGGGGCTCGCCGAGGCAGGAGTCGCCTGGGCGACGGTGTCCAACATGCCGCTCGCGCAGATCGAGGCGTACAAAGCACAGCGAGGATGGGCGCTGCCATTCGTGTCCTCGCGCGGCACGACTTTCGCGGACGACTGCGGAGCGGGCCGGGGCTTCATGCTGAGCATGTTCCTGCGCGACGGCACAGACGTCTACCGGACGTACTCCACCACCGCAAGGGGCGTGGACCGGCTGCTCTTCGTCAACAACATCCTCGACCTGGCCGTGTACGGACGCCAGCAGGACTGGGAAGACTCCCCGCCCGGCTGGCCGCAGCAGCCGACGTACGGCTAATCGCGGCTCGCCTGTCGCGCTAGGTGGGGCATCCTGGTTGTAGCGCCATCTGGAGGTGACGGTTCATGACCGGCGACACGATCTGCGATCTGCTCAAGCCCCTAATCGGCAAGTCGGGGACGATCATCCTGGTGGTCGGCAAAGCCGGCCAGATCGAGTTCGCCGCGACCGAGCACAACCAGCTCACCGGTGTGGAGGTCCGCCCGGACGGCCTAGTCCATATCGAGCGCTCGGCCGGCTGGACGGTGATAGATCCTGGCGAGGTCGTGGCCGTCGGCTGGAACGGCGACACGGATCACACCGCGGGCCAATTCCTGTGAGCGGGCGGCGCTCGCCACGATCGCGTTCCTTGCGCGGTGAACCCAGTCCCTGATGTGCGCGCAGGACAAAACACCCCGCGCCATCGTTGTGCCTCGTCGGTCACGCGGGTCAACTCCGCTTGTCAAGCCCCGCAGGCCCCCCGATAATCGGCAGGGTCCGACCGGGCCCGTCCGGACCTGTGAGAAAGGGAGCATTGACGGTGGAGATTTCACTCGAAGGCAAGGTCGCCCTGGTCACCGGTGTGGGGCCCAACATCGGCAGCGGTATCGCGCTGGCCCTGGCGAAGTACGGCGCCAAGGTCGCCTGCAACGACGTGAATGAGGCGGCGATCAAGGCGTGCATCGCCCGGATCGAGCGCAACGGCGGGGAGGCGATGGCCGCGCCCGGTGACGTGACGGACGAGGCCGCCGTTCAGGGCTACATTGGCGCGGTGCTCGAGCGGTGGGGCCGGATCGACGTCCTCGTCAACAACGCGGCGCTGCTCGGCGGCAAGGGCGTGCTCGACGAGACAGCGGCCGACTTCGAGCGGGCCGTACGAGTCTCTGCGCTCGGCACCTTCCTCAACACCAAGCACGTCGGCCGGGCCATGGCCGAACGCGGCATCAAGGGGTCGATCGTCTGCATCTCCTCCTCGAACGGCTGGTCAGGAACCGCGGGCGTGTGCGCGTACGCGTTCCACAAGGGCGGCGTCAACAACTTCGTCCGGGCCGCGGCGATGGACCTCGCGCCCTACGGCATCCGGGTCAACAGCTTCACCCCGACCGCGCCGAACCCGGACAACCCGGAACTGCTCGCCGAGCGGGCCAAGGCCGGGCTGGGTCCGGGCGGAATCCTGACGACGGGCCGGCCCGGCGGGCTCGGCGGCCCGACCGGTGACGAACCCTGGCGCCGGCCGAGCCGGTGGACCGGGCAGCGGTCCCCGATGGTTCCCATGGGAACGACGGGTACCCCGACCGACATCGGTCACGCCGTCGCCTGGCTGTGCTCCGACTACGCCAGGCTGATCACCGGCACCGACCTGGTCGTCGACGGTGGCGCGCGGGCGAAGAACTTCGCCTACTCGCCGGCCGCGGCCGACGACATCGCCGGCCCGCTGCCACTGATCGTCCTGGACGAGACACCCAGCTGACCCGCTACTGACCGGGCGCCGGCAGGCCGCGGAGAAAGTCGGTCAGTCCGGCGAAATAGATCTCCTGGTCGTCGTACATCGCCAGATGGCCGCCGTTCGGGCAGTACAGGTAGCGGCCAGCGGGGATGCGCTTGGCCATCATCTCCATGTGGGCCGGGTCCATGGTGTCGTAGCGAGCGCCGATCACCAGAGTCGGCACCTCGATCCGCTCGAGATCCGGGACTCGATCCCAGTGCGCGAGCTTGGCCTCGGCGCTCATCCCGAGTTCGCTCGGCCCCTGCATCGGAACGTAGATCTTGGGATTGATATGCGCGAAGCCGCGCTGGACCGGGTCCGGCCAGCTTTGGGCGGGCATGCGCAGCGTGTGCTTCTCGTAGTAGTGCGGAACCAGCAGTTCCATGTAGCGCGGGTTGTCGGTGTCACCGGCCGCCTCGAGGGCCTTGACCTCGGCCAGCACGCCCTGGTCCATGGCCGGCATCAAGATCTGCTCGGCGTAGGCGGTGTAGGCCGGGGCGCTCGCCATCATGTTGGAGATCACCAGGCCGCGCAGGTGCTGCTGGTGAGCCAGGGCGTACTCGAGGGCCAGTATCCCGCCCCACGACTGGCCGTAGAGGACGAAGTTCTGGCGGTCCAGGCCGAGGGCGACGCGGACTTGCTCGACCTCGTCCACGAAACGGTCCAGCTCCCACAGCGACGGCTCGTCGGGCTGATCGCTGAGCCCGGAGCCGAGCTGGTCGTAGTAGTAGTACTCCACCCCCGCTGCCGGAAGGTAGCTATCGCACGCCTCCAGGTACTCGTGGGTGGATCCCGGCCCGCCGTGCAGCAGCAGCACCTTCAGCTCCGGGTTGTTGCCGATCCGCTTGGTCCAGACGGTGAACCGGCCGCGCGGCGTGTCGACGGGAACGCGGCGAGCACCGCCGCTCAGCCGGTCCTCGCGTCCCGAGTAGTCCAGATAGCGATCGGTCGTCATGCCCTCTCCCTCCGGGTCACAGTCGCGGAGACGATACTCGCATCTCCGTAGACCCCTAGAGATCGAGTTCGTAGACATACATCAGGGGACCATCTCCTCCTGCCCTGTTGGAGAAGCCGAGGCTCTCGTAGAGCCGGCGGGCCGCAAGGTCGGGTTGGTCGACTCCGATGTCCATGGTGTCCGCGCCCCGGTCGCGAGCCTCGCGAAGAGCCGCCTCCATGAGTGCGCGTCCCAGACCCCGCCTCCGCTGGGCGGGGATGACGTACAGCTCCGCCAGGTAGCACTCCAGGCCAGCGCTCCAGATGGCGGCACGGAAACGAAGCACGGCCAGCCCATCTGGTGCGTCACCGGCGAGCAGAACGACAGTGTCGCCGCCGTCGAGTAGTTCCCGCATCCGCTCCGCAAGTACCGAAGGCGCGGGTGCTGGCTCATCGAATTCCCTGTTGAAGGCGTAGAGCAGCCGCCCGATCGCGTCGGCATCGTGGCGGCCTGCGAGGTGAACGTGTGCCATCAGTCCTCCTATCGTGGTCCCCGTCTGAACAGCTGACTGCGCCGACGGGAGGAGCACGGGCACCGTTCGGGAAGCTAACTCAACATCGCACCAGACAAGAGTAAACGGCGGGTCCTGACGCTGGTCTTGCGGTTCGACGGAAAATGGGCCCACCTGGCGCGTACCAGGATGCTTTTTTCCTGACCGCAGCCGATGGATCCGCTGCCGCGGCGTGGTTGATGGCGTCACGTGCGGCTGGGTGGGGTGGCCGGACGTGGCTGGCGACGACGGGACGACCGGCAGCCGCCGGCGGCGCGTGGCTACGAACGGCGTTCGATGACCGTACTGATCGCCACCGCGGCGATGATGAGGATCCCGCGGACAATGTTCTGCCAGTAATCCGGGACGGCGAGCAGGTCGAAGCCGTTCGTGATCATGCCAAGCATCAGCACGCCGAGGACCGTGCGCCAGACTGCGCCAACTCCGCCGAAGATGCTGGTGCCGCCCAGTGCCACCCCGGCGATCGCGAGCAGCGCCAATGAGCCGCCGAGCCCGCTCATATCGCTCGTCCCCGACCCGGTCGTCGAAGCGTCTATCAGGCCGGCGAGGCCGCAAGCGGCGCCAGTGACCACAAAGGTGATGATCACGGTGCGATCAACCTTGAGGCCCGACAGCCGGGCCGCGTTGCGGTTGTCGCCGATGCCGTAGAGGTGGCGACCGAAGACGGTGTATGCCAGTACCAGCTGGAGGACGATCGCGACGACGGCGAAGATAATGACGGGGTACTGGACGTCGCCGGCTTTGTGCTGGCCGATGAACGTGAACACACTGCTCGACGGCGTGATCAGCAGGCCCCCGTGGGTCACTCCGACGGCGATGCCGCCGAACGAGAGGGCGGTCGCGAGGGTGGCGAGGAATGCGTTCACGCGCAGCTTCGTCACCAGCAGCCCATTGATGAGACCCATCACCGCGCCGGCGAGGATCCCGACGGGGAAGGCCCACCACACCCCGATGTGGACGGCGGCGTATGCGGCGAGCACCTCGCTCAGCACGAAGATTGACCCGAGCGAGAGGTCGAAGTTGCCGGCGATGATCGTGTAGGTGACGGCGCAGGCGGCGACGCCGATGGTCGCGTTCTGGAAGACGAGGTTGAGCAGGTTCTGTGAGGTGAGGAAGACGGACGAGGCCACCGAGAAGTAGGCGAAGAGCGCGACAGCGAAGACGACGATGCCGTAGTCGCGGATGTGCTCGGCCTTGATCCGGCGCAGCGAGCGCACGCGCGGAGCGGCCATCGCATCTGCGCTGGCGGGGTCCCCGGCGACGACCGGGTCCCCGGCCACGGGGTCGGACGGCTGCGCGCTCATGCGGACGTTCTCCCTCCAAGGCCGAACGCGGCCTCCATGACGGCCTCCATCGACGGGTCGGCGCCGAACTCGCGAGTGATCGAGCCGCGGCGCATCACGAGCACGCGGTGGGCGAGCCCGAGCACCTCCTCGATCTCAGAGGAGATCAGCAGCACGGCGGTGCCCTCGGCGGCCAGTTTGTTGATCAAGCGGTGGATTGCCGCTCGCGCTGCGACGTCGACGCCGCGTGTCGGCTCGTCGAGGATCAGCACGCGCGGGTTGCGGAATAGCCAGCGGGCGAACAGGACCTTCTGCTGGTTGCCCCCGGAGAGGTTTGCCGCCTTCGCCGATGAAACCGGCGGCTCGACTGACAGCGATTTCAGCAGCGAGCTCGTCTTCTTGCGCTCCAGGGCGAGGCGCAGTACGCCGAATCGCGAAGCGACAGAGCTCAAGTCCGCGAATGTCGTGTTCGCCGCGAGGGACAGCTCAAGGAACAACCCGTCATCCTTGCGGCTTTCGGGCAGGAACGCCATCCCGGCCGCCATTGCATCCGCGGGCGAGCGGATGTTACGTGGGGTGCCATCGACGGCAATCGACCCGCCATCGATCGGATCGGCACCCGCGATCGCGCGCGCGAGCTCGCTGCGGCCGCTGCCCACAAGGCCGGCCAGGCCGACGATCTCGCCTGCCCTGATCTGCAGCGAGATGTCCCTGAGCACTCCCTTGCGGGCCAGGCCGGACACCTCCAAGATCACCGGTGCCGTCGGGCGCTGCGGCTTCTCGAAGTGCTCCGCCTCGGCAGCGGCGCCGAACATGCCGGCGACGAGGCTCTCCTCAGTTTCCTCCGCGACCGGCGCCGTCCGCACGAGGCGGCCGCTGCGCAGCACCGTCACTGTGTCCGCAAGTTCAAGCACCTCGTCGAGGAAGTGGCTCACGTAGACGATCGTCCTGCCGCGCTCGCGCAGCATGCGGATCATCCTGTGGAGCGTTCTGGTCTCGACGCTGGTCAGCGAAGAGGTCGGCTCGTCCATCACGATCACGCGCGCATCGCACGCGACCGCGCGCAGGATCTCGACCTTCTGCTTGTCGGCGGTGCGCAACGGGCCGACCTTGAGGTTTCCGTCGAGCTCGAAGCCCCACTGCGAAACGAGTTCCTCGTACTGCGAGCGCATCCGGCGCCACTGGACCAGCCCCGAGCGACGCGGCTCGATGCCGAAGAAGACGTTTTCGATCACGCTCATGTGCGGCACCGGCGATAGCTCCTGCGCGATCGTCGCGATTCCGTCGACGCGCGCCTCGCGCGGGCTCTTGTAGCTGACCGGCCGGTCGTCGATGAACAGCTGTCCCTCGTCGGGGCGGATCACGCCTCCGACGATCTTGCCCAGCGTCGACTTCCCGGCGCCGTTTGCCCCGACGAGCGCGTGCACGGTACCTCCGGCAACCTCGACGCTGACGTCGTCGAGCGCCTTGGTGCCGGAGTACCGCTTGCCGATCGAGACGAGCCGGACCGGCGCGACCGCTGCACTCATCCGGCTCGTCCTCGATTCTCCGTGGTTGACCTATGTCCCTAGCCCGTTAGAGTCCAGTCTGGCTGGAAGTTCGGGTGCGCGGTCAGGAACGCCTGGTCGATGATCGCCGGACGGGTGTCCGAGTTGAGGATGTTGACCACATTCGGCACTGACTTGCCATTCAGCGCGTCGTCCAGGTACTGGATGCCGAGCACCGACTCAGAGAACGGGTACAGACCGAGGGTGGCGTAGATCGTTCCGGCCTTAACCTCGTCGACGATCTCCTTCGCGCCGCCATACCCGATTATCGCGATGTTCTTGCCGGGCGTGTAGCCGCCGACGAGCTTCAGCGCGGTCAACGTCCCTTGCGCCATCTGGTCACCGAACGTCGCGAACACGTTGATGTTCTTGTGTGCGGTGAAGAAGGTCTGGGCGATGCCCTGCGAGGCCGTCTGGTCGTAGTTGCCTGGCGGCATCACGGTGAAGGTGTAATTCGACTTCCCGTTGTAGTACGCGGTCATCTGGTTGATCCGAACCGTGTCCGTCGGGAAGTTGGCGAGCCCTGGCAGGAAGGCGATATTGCAGTGGCCGCTTTGCACCATCTTCTGGCAGGCCGTGTTCATTGCCTGCTCCAGGTTGGTCGCCTCCGGCCCGATCGACTGGCCGACGGTCGTGACGAACTGCGGGTCGCCGGCCAGGGTGTTCTGCTGCGCCAGTGTGCCCCACGTGTAGTCGGCGGACGCCACCTTGATGCCCTTGGCGAGTGCCTGGTTGATGACCGGTGTGAGGGCTGGGTCATTGAGACCCCAGACCCAGAAGGCCTTGTACTTGCCGGTGGTGATCGCGTCCTGGATCTGTGTGGACTGCAGCGTCGGGTTGTTGTTGGCGTCGAAGGCGTCGAGCTGGACGCCCAGCTTCGCGGCCTCCTGCTGCGCGCCCTTCAGCGAAGCGATCCCATACGGGCTCGGGTTGTAGTAGAAGATCGCCATCCGGACGTTCCCGCTCGCCGCCGCGGTGCTCGAGGTCGCAGCGGACGGCGACGACGCGGAGGTTGACGCGGAGCTTGACGACGAGCTTGACGACGGGCTCGAGGACGAGCATCCGCCGATCAGTGCTCCGATTACGATGACAGTTACCGCCCCCGCAGCGATCCGGGCGCGCCCAAGTCTTGACATGGTCCTTACTCGCTCCTTTCGAGAGAAAGGCACCGCGAGCCGATCCGCGTTGATCTTCGCCCGGCTCTCGGCTGAGCAGAACGTAGCAGCGGATAGTCGGCCTGATCAAGAACGATAAGGTAACATCGCCGACCAATACATTGACCGGCCAGACGAATCGGGCACTTGTGTGGGAGCCTATAATTTCTCGGGGCGCGAGTCTTCCCTTAGCACCTTGACAAGGCTAACGGCATATGCAGGTGTTTATTAGTGTCATTGTCTGTCGCATCTTGAGGTTTATCTAGATCATTGACGGTTCCCCGCGACTGCGGGAATTCTTAAATTGTCACTAAACCTCGAGGCAGGACGTCAAATGGCGAACACGCTTGCGGATCAGATCATCGCTGGCAAGCTTGTCGCCGAAAGCCTAAACCAAGGTGCACCTCGAGGGCATAGCGAGACCAGCGTTATCAAATTCGTTAGCACCAGAAAAGAAAAATGTCGGCTCCTTGTTCGGAACCTGCACCTGAGCTTGATAGTCAGGGCCAGCGGGCGTGCCCAGTCGTTGCTCTTATTGTTCTTTGACCGAACCGGCTACCTGGCTTCAAGCACGGCCAGGTCGCGGACCGCGAACCGGTAGTGCTCGATCTCCTCGTCCATCACGACGCCGATGCAGTCGCCCACCGCGCGCTCCTCGTCTGGGTAACCGGGTGCGGGTGAGCGCTGGCATAGCCGTCCCAGGCTGTCGTCGGTCAGGTCGGCCATGATCCGCCGCATCACGGCCATCCGGTCGGCGCGGGCGGCCAGAACCTCGGCGTAGCCGGGCTGCGAGGCCACGTCGATGCCAAGCGCGGCTGCGTCTGCCGGCGGATACCAGCTCTGCGGCAGGCCAAGCGGGTGGTAGGGCATCGGCTCGTCGAGCACCGTCCGGCTGGCCCACGCGTCGGTGATGAATACCAGATGGCGCAGTGTCTGCTCGAATGACCACTCGCCGGCGACCTGCTCGGCCAGCGCGGCCGCAGGCAGTCGCCCGGCTCGCCCGACCGCCTCCGCCCACAGTCGCTCGATGGTGTCCCACATCGCGCGGCAATCATCGGCCGTCCGCACCGCGCGGAACTGCACCCGCTCCGGATGCCGGCGGTCCAGCTCGGCGCCGACGAAATCGCTCACGTCGACGCCGTTGACCGTGACATTGCTGAGGTAACCAGAGATGCTGACGTTGACCAGCCAGCCGTCTCTGATCGTGACACCGGTGAGGTCACAGTCGGTGAACCGCGCGCCGCGCAGGTCGGCTACGTCGAAGCGGGCGCCCCGGAACTGCTCGCTGCCGCCGCCCTCGCCCGCGTCGAACCGGTGCGGTCCGAACTGCGCCTCAACCGGTTCTTCGGCCGGGGCGGGAGCCCGGTCGCGCGGAACGTTGGTTGCTGTCATGGATCGCACGTTAGCGCTGATCCCGGACGGGCTGCTTCCGGGAGTCCGGGGAGACCCGGCTGCGCAGCGCCAGGCGTCGTCTTCACATGGCCTCCATCTGCACGGCGCTCGGTCTTCAGACGGGATTGGTTGCCTGCGAATACGGCCGCGAGGGGCGCCGCACTCAGCGAACGCGCCGGCCGCTTCCACGACCCCGACGATGCCTCAGCCTAGGGAACGAGATGACCTGATGTCGCAGACAGAACACGCACCAGCTTCAGTAGCCCCGAATTCGGCTACCGCGGACGACGCGAAAGAGCTATGCGTCCGCAGCATCCATATCATGGCCCACGGCGATCTCAGAGATTTCGAGGCCGTGTTCCACCCCACCGCGGCCAACCGCGAGGCAGCTGACGAGCCCATGGCAGCCCGCGGCGAGGGACCGGCCGCGTTCTACGCCACATCTCTATGGCTGCGCAGGGCATTCTCCGGTCTGCGCTGGGACATCCACGAGGTCGTCGCAGACGGCGATCTTGTCGTCATTCACAGTACGATGTCCGGCCGTCACACTGGCCCGTTCGAGCAATACGACAGCGTGGGTGCGGTCACCCAAGTCATGCCGCCGACAGGCAGATCCTTCTGCGCTAAGCAAACCCACTGGTTCCGCCATGCCGGCGGCAAGGTAACAGAGCACTGGGCCAACCGCGACGACCTCATGATGGCCCAGCAAGCCGGGTGGCTTCCGCCAAGCCCTCGGTACCTCGTTCGGATGGCTCTCGCCAAGCGACAAGCGCGGGCCGCGGCAGAGGCGTAGACCGCTGAGCTAGTGAGACCGCCGGGTGATCGAACGGCGGGCCGCTCAGCGGCCCAGTCCGTGCAGGGTGGCGAAGGCCTCCAGCTGGCGGAGTTGCTCGGTTAGATCGGTGGAGGTCGTGCCGACGACGAGGCGGTCCACGCCTTGGGCGGCGCAGGTCTCGGCGTCGCTGCGGTCCATGTCGATCGAACCCCAGCGGGTGTACTCGAGAACCTTCGGGTCCCGGCCCTCGGCGAGAGCAGTCGAGCGCATCAGGTCGATAAGAGTGAGCCGTTCGGCGGAGGTAAGCCGGCCGCCGGAGAAGAACCCGTCGCCGCGCCGGCCGGCGCGGCGGGCGGCTGCCGGGCTCGAGCCGCCGACGTGGATCGGCAGCATCTGCAGCGGCTTCGGGTAACTGGTCACGTTCTCGAACGAGTAGAACTCGCCGTCGAAACTCGCGCCCGTGGCGTCACCGGCCCACAGGGCGCGAAGGACGTCCATCGCCTCGTTGGCGCGGCGGCCGCGGGTGGTGTAATCGACTCCGACGGCGGCGGCCTCGCCCGGGAGGCTGCCAACCCCGATCGTCAGCAGGCGCATGCGACCGCCGGACAGCACGTCGATCGTCGCTAGGCGCTTGGCCAGCTCCACAGGGTGGTGGAAGGGCAGCAGCAGCACACCCGTGCCGAGCAGGATCGTCGTCGTCGACGCGGCGACGAAGGCGAGGCATTCGAGCGGGTCTGCTATCGGCAGATCAGGCGCGAACTCGACCGTGCCGACCCGCGCGCCCGGGTAAAGCGCGACGTGCTCGGGCAGGTAGAACGACTCGAAACCAAGGTCGTCTGCGTGGCGGGCGATTGCCTTCAGGTTCGCCGGGTCGGTGCCCGCGAAGCCGGTGTTGTAGCTGAGGCCGAATTTCATGCCTTTAGTTTCCCGCCTATCCGCAGACGCGAGAGCGCACTCGTGAGCGAATGCGCCTTACGCGGGCGATGCTGAACCGCGGCGTGTTTGGCTGTACTTGTTGTGGATTCTCCGCTGCGAGGTGAGGAGTGCCGTGTCTGACCTGAAAGAGGAGCTGCACCGCAAGCTCCAGGCCAGCCGGGCCGTTCTGTTGTCCAAGCTCGACGACCTGAGTGAATACGATCGTCGCCGCCCGCTGACGCCGACCGGCACGAATCTGCTCGGCTTGGTGAAGCACCTGGCCGGGCTCGAGTATCTGTACCTGGGTGAATCGTTCGGCTACCCGGCCCCGGAGACCATGTCATGGGTCGAGGACGGCTCGATCTGGCAGGGCGCCGACATGTGGGCCAAGCCCGATGAGTCCAGCGAGTACATCACCGGTCTCTATCGGCGCGCCTGCGCCCATGCCGACGGTGTTATAGCCGGCCTCGATTTGGCTGCACCCGGGTCGGTGGCGCACTGGCCCGAGGACCGGCGGGAAACGACGCTGGGCGTCCTGCTCATCCGGATGGTCGCTGAAACGGCCCAGCATGCCGGCCACGCGGACATCATCAGGGAACTCATCGACGGGAAGGGCGGCGCGGATCAGGATAACTTCGACGAACCCACCTGGCGGGAATACCTCGCCCAGGTCCAAGCCGCAGCCAGCGCGTTCGTCACCGGCGCCGAGACGCAACCTCGACCTTGAACCCTCTCGGTGAGCAATCTACCTACCCCTCCGTAGGCGGCTCAGCGTCCCGCGCGAGAATCTCGCTGGCGACGAAGCCTAGCCGTTCGCCTTTCTTCTTCTGGTGCGTGCCATGGGCGACCGTCCATGCCGACAACGCGGCTAGCCAGATGAAGGGGGTGATGTTGGAGATGGCCAGGGCTGTTCCGGGAGAGGTGTTGTAGACGATGGCAACGCGCAGGCCGGCTTCGATAAGGAAGCTGACACCCCATACGGCCGTGATGGTCCGCCACACGCGCCGATACCCCTCATATTCCCAGAGCCTGGTCATCTCGCGGCCTTTAGCGGTGTCCGGCCCGAGGAATTGCAAGGCGAAGCTGTACATCAGCGGGCGCCGTGTCAGCAACGAGCCCACGCAGCCCGCGCCGAACACTACCGTGGGCACTGATCCCTCGATCTGCACCGGCCTCGTGCTGTGGCTGATCAGGCCGAGCACTGTGCCAGCGAGTATCCCGGCAAGGACCAATGCGCCAACGACATCGAGACGGCGGTGCCTGATGATGTCAATGGCCACGTGCACTGCAGGGAACACCCCGCTCAGCAGCAGAGCCGTCACCGCCGTCATACCGGCGGAGCGCAGCAGACTGTACGCCGCGAGCGGGGCGGCGATGTCCAGGATCACGATCATCGCGATCGGCCGGAGCCGGTCTGTTATCGCCTGGCCCGTCCCAGCGGTTCGCTTGGCATCGCGGCTCGCATCCACGACAAGTGCCTTTCGTGATGGCCCCTGTGGATCCCGGATCTCGCTCCCAAGCAGGATAGGTCGTTTCGACCTATCGGGCAAGGTACATTGCTAATCATGGCCGGATACCAGCTCACCTCGTTCGAGCATGTACTGCTCGGTCTCGTGTGCCTGTCGCCGTCGTCCGGCTACGACCTGAAGCGGATGTTCGCTGCTACCCCGATGGGCGTCTACCAGCCCAGTTCCGGCGCGCTGTATCCGGCATTGCGCCGCCTGGAGGCGAGAGGCCTGGTGAGGGCTACGGGTCTGGACGCGGCCGGCGAGTCAGCAAGACACCGCCGGGTATATGAACCGACCCAGGCGGGCCAGACGGCCCACATGACCTGGCTCCGCACGCCCGTAGAACCATCGACGGTCTCACGTGACCTCGGCTTGCACCTCATGCGTTTCGTGATGATGGAACACGCGTTCTCGCGAGAAGCGGTGCTCGGCTTCCTCGACGACCTCAAAGACGCGCTAGCGGCGTTCACCTCGGGGCTGGAGCGATACGCCGCTACCCAGCTCGACGAAAGCCACCCGCGCCTCGCGCTGGAGCATGGCTTGGCGGTCCACCGCGCCAGCCTGCAATGGGTCGACCACACCATCGCGACACTCCGCGCCGCTCCCGAACACCGGGACAAGAGCCCCAAGGTGTGCGGCTAGACCAGGGCGCTGGAGTTCGGCCAATCGC
>Ga0126381_100006637_pt1 | contig 12824 bp, 11 predicted proteins | sample PanSoiMetPlot_28_FD_96465 | JGI IMG/M metagenome (GOLD analysis project Ga0126381, IMG submission 96465) | Tropical forest soil microbial communities from Panama - MetaG Plot_28 | ecosystem: Environmental > Terrestrial > Soil > Tropical forest > Bulk soil | place: Panama | collected 2016-02-17
ACGAACAAGCAGATCGGCGCGCGCTTGTTCATATCTGAGCGCACGGTGGACAGCCACGTGCGCAGCATCCTGAACAAACTCGGCTTTAACTCGCGGGCGCAGATCGCCGCCTGGGTGATCGCCGGTGATCAGTAGCGGCCAGTGGTGCGGGGTCTCCTCAGGAGTGTCATACCAGCGGACCCGCTCCCCCACCCTTCGAGAGACCTACCAAGTCGACTCGAGCGTTCCCGCCAACGGTCATCTCCGGAAACGACAGGATCGCTGGCACAAACCCGCGCCTCGGTGTGCCAAGAACATGTCGTCTCCCAGCTTGTGGACGACATGTTCGCTGTCACGGGACAAACCCGCTCAGTCGCTTGGATGAGCATGTTCGCCCTTGCATCCAGATATTACTAAGGGTAACTTCTGATCTGCATTTGGCCGGCGCTTTACCTCTACATGGTTTAGCTCGGGCTGGCATTGGGGCGGGCTATGGGGTGGGGCGGCAGCGTGGCTGCCTGGTGGCGCTCGTTTTCGGTACAAGCGCTCGCAGGGCACCAACGTGAGTTACGGCATCAGTCATGCGGGCAAGCCGGCAAGGCCGCCCCGCATGCCGGTCTAAGTCGTCCATACTCGCTGCGCCGGTCGGCGTGGGTGATCCCGGCAGCGCGCGGTCCTCCGCGCCAGCTCGCTCTGCTGCTGTTCCTTGCCGACCTTCGGCGATGTCTCGTGCCTCGCCAGGTCATCAGGCACGTCGGGCGAAACCGGCAACGCGTCGCCACTCACAGACCACTACATGAACCGGCTGGCGGCGTTCCGCTGTTAAAGATGTCTCCAAATAGGAGGGGAAATGGGTGCATCGCGTATGCACGCTATCGGCGATGGGCGGCCGGGTGGCCAGCCTCGCCGATTTCTTCGGAGCAAGCGAGCGTGGGGCGGGTTAGCAGCCGCTGCCGCGCTCATCACCATCGGCATCCCCGCGATTAGCTTCGCGGACAACGCCAGCGGCTGTGACTTTGCCGCGACCGGCACAACCCAGTCCTGTCTGCAGCCGCTGACCGGCAGCACGTTCGCTGGTGGCGACGGCAACCTGCTGACGAGCCCGACCACGTTCGGTACCACCGACTGGCAGAACGTGGCCGGACTGAACCCGGGCTTCGACCTGCCCAGCGGTAGCGGAGATAACGCCTTCGGCCAGGGCACCAAGGAAGACAACCCCAGTGTGAGTGTGGTCAACGGGTCGATCCCGCCGAACAAGAGCGACCTGACCCGCTTCTACGAGGCATCAGAGTTCTCCGCTGTCAACCAGCACAACTTCCTGTATCTCGCCTGGGAGCGCAGCAACTCGCTCGGCACGGCGAACATCGACTTCGAAATCAACCACCAGGCGACACCGGCGTTCACCGGAAGCACCACCGGCCCGGTCACGCTGAACCGGACCGCGGGCGACCTGCTGGTGACCTTCGACTTCACCAACGGCGGCGGCAAGCCGACGATCGGGTTGCTCCGGTGGCTGACCAGCGCGACAACTCCCGTAGTCCAGGGTTTTGCCCCCAACGCGTGCTTCTCCTCCAACACGTTCCCGTGCTGGGGAGATCACCTCACCTTGGACGGGACCGATTCGATCGGGGCGGTCAACAACCTCGACCCAGTGACCGACCCGCTCTTCCCGAGCAAGCCCAACTACATCAACCCTGTCCCGGCGTTGCAGTTCGGCGAGACGGCGATCGACCTAACCAAGGCGGGGGTCTTCCCGCCCGGGACCTGTTCGGCCTTCGGTAGCGCGTTCGTGAAGAGCCGCTCCTCGGCGTCATTTACCGCCGAGGTCAAGGACTTCATTGCGCCGATCCCGGTGAGTATCAGCAACTGCGGGTCGATCGAGATCATCAAGCACACCGATCCGCGCGGCAAAGACCAGGTGTTCAGCTACACATCGAACCTGCCCGCTGAGCCTGCCGGACCGGTGGGCAGCGTTGCGCAAGGCGGGGTGGTCTGCCCTGGTAACAGCACCGCAGGTATCCAGGCAGACGGCAGTTTCTGCCTCAACGACGCCGGCAACAGCGCCGGTGGCGACAGCGCCGGAAACACCGTGTTCACGGGGACAACGCTCCAGGCGGGCACGTACACCGTGGCCGAGGGGGCCGATCCGCACGGCTTTACGTTCGAGAACCTGTCGTGCACCGGCGGTACGACGACAATCAGCGGCAGAACCGCGACGATCAACCTCGCGCCCGCCGACCAGGTGGTGTGCACCTACGTCAACCAGCAGAACACCGCGACCATAACGACCCAGGTATCCAACGCTGGCCCGGTCGACCCCAGCACCCCTGTCCACGACACAGCGACAGTGACCGGTAACCAGGCCGCGGACACTCCCAGCGGCACGGTGACCTTCTTCCTGTGCGGGCCGATCCCCGGCACCTCCGGCTCGTGCAGCAGCGGGGGAACCAACATCGGGACTGGGACGCTGAGCGGCTCGGGTGCCACGGCAACCGCAACCTCGCCCGATGTGAACGCTTCGGGCAGCGCGCTCACGCCGGGGCTCTACTGCTTCCGCGCTGAGTGGCCGGGTGACAATAACTACCCGACGCCGCTGACCGAATTTGGCGGTTCCGGCGGCACTAATGAGTGCTTCGTAGTCCAGCCGATCCCGACCACCACTACGACGACGCCATCGGTCGGCTCCGGGGCGACGACCACATTCGGGTCCTCGGTCACCGACCACGCCGTCGTCCAGGCGGTTCGGACCGGCGATGGCACTCCGACCGGCACCGTCACCTTCTTCATCTGCAACCCGACCCAGACAATCGGCGGAGCCTGCCCAGCCCCGAACGGCACCCAGGTCGGCAACCCGGTCACCACGCAGGCTGTCGGCGGGTCGACCCCGCCTGCCGCCTCGGCTGACTCCGGCGCGGTCACTGCCAACATGACCGGCACCTGGTGCTTCCGCGCCGTGTACAGCCCGGGCGGGGCCAACGGCAGCAATTACACCGGATCGAGTGACGCCAGCACTGGTGAGTGCTTCACTGTCACAGACACCACGGCCAGCGCCTCGGCCCAGGACTGGCTGCCCAACGACACAGCAACCGTCGCATCGGCCAACGGTGCTCCGCTGAACGGGACACTGTCCGCGCAGCTGTTTACCGGCGACAACTGTGGTGCCACCTCAGGCTCCGCAGTCAGCGGGCAGCTGTACTCCGCGCAACTGTCGGGCACGGGCTCCGCGGCGACGCTAACCACTAACAACACCACGTTCAAGGTCACCACCAGCACAAGTGTCTCGTGGCAGATCGTCTTCAACAGCACGGATCTCAACGTGGCAAGTTCCAGCCACTGCGAGGTGACGACGCTCACCATCACGAACTGACCAGGAAGGAGTCAGCTCAGGATTAGACCAGACCGAAAGAGGGGGGCCGAACCAGGCCCCCCTCTGCCTACGATGGGCGAGGTTGGGGTCTATCTCGCCAGCGGTATTTCTGACGGCAGGCGTGGTGGGTTTCGGTGGCTGTCGCCCCCGCCCGTCTCGACGAACCGCAGACCCGTGAATTGTTCGAAGGCATCCTCAAGGCAATCGCGGACGGCACCGCGCCAACCCAGCCCCGTCACCAAGCCGAGTCTCGGGACTCGCCTTGGCGGTTCACCGTTTCTCAAGCGCCTGGTTGGCCTCTGATCCGATCAGGTTTCGAGAAGCGCCACGGAGTGGGCGAGCCTAGCCTCTGAGTGGATGGCGGCACGACACAAAGCCGCCACGCGCCAAGAAAGGAACCGAGAATGCCCGCGAAGGATGCTAGTACTCAGCCCGACGGCTTCAGCGCCGAGGAGCGCGCTGCGATGAAGAAGCGCGCCGCAGAGCTGCGCGCCGAGGGTAAGAAGGGCGCTAATAAGGCCGACGACCTGCAAGCGACCCTCGACAGCATTGCGGAGATGACCGCAGAAGATCGTGCGCTTGCCGAGCGCGTACACGTGACGGTTACCGCCGTCGCTCCCCAGTTGGCGCCGAAGACCTGGTACGGGATGCCCGCTTATGCGAACGCAGACGGCAAGGTCGTCGTTTTCTTCCAGAACGCGGGCAAGTTCAAGTACCGGTACTCGACCCTGGGATTCCAGGATGCGGCGAACCTGGATGACGACGACATCTGGCCGGTGTATTACGCGCTCAAGAAGTGGAGCCCAATGGTGGAGAAGAAGGTCGCTGACCTGGTGAAGGCCGCGATCTCCTAACAGCATTAAGGGACATCGACGTGGAGGCAGCGAAAGTCCGCCGAGCGGTTGAGGCAGGCATGTCGACTGCTGCTGCGCTCGGCCTTCAAGTCGACGACGCGGTCGTCGTCCACAACTCAGACCGCATCGCGTTGCGCCTGATCCCCTGCGATGTTCTTGCTCGGGTCGCACCCTCAGAGCATCAAGCTGCCGCCGAGTTCGAGGTTGAGATTACCCGCCGCCTCGCCGAAGCCGGCGGCCCGGTGGCTGAGCTTGAGCCGCGCGTCGAATCCCGAGTCTATTTGCGGAATGGTTTCGCTATCTCGCTGTGGGGATGTGCCTCACCGGCTGGAGTTCCAGCCTGACGACGATTTTCCGGCCAGAGGTCGCTTTCCGTGGCTAACATCACGGAGCGCGATTGCTTGGATCTCGCTGGAGCTTCCCGAGGCGGCGGGATCGTCTCGGGGCCGCGCCGGGCCTCAGCAAGCCCGACCCGTGGTATCACGAACCCGACGGCGCCTATCGCTGGGGATCCGAGGCACGAGCTCGGATGCGTCCTCTTCGAGTTCGCCCGCGCCGATCCCGGCCGGGTTCGCGCGCTGACCGGGGCATACCGGCAGGCCGGCGGACCCGCGCAGGTGAATCGGCGCGGGCACTTCTCCATGCTCATCGCCCAGCTCGGTCACATCGCCGAGATCGCTGCCCGCGACTGGCTCCAGCCCAATGCCCGCTCGCAAGAGCGGGCCGACTCCGCCGCGTGGATCGCCGCGGTCCTCGACGAACCGCACACCCGTGACCTGCCCGACGGCATCCTGAAAGCAGCGGCGGATGGGGGCTCCGCCAGCCTCGAGCGAGCTAGCGGGCTGAGCTGGCCGTAGGTTTGGTGCGCCGATCGCGCTCTGCGTGCGCGGGCTGTGCCGCCATGGGTTTCACTCGGCGATCACGACCTGCTTCTTGTCGAACGCGACATAGCCGGTGTAGTCCTTGCCGACGCGGTCGAATGAAGCGGGGTACGGGTCTTGATAGCTCCACGCTGCGTCATGATGAGCCGAGCCATGCACGGAAATGTCGTGATACTGGCAGACGCCCTTCCATGGGCAGAAATACGGCGTCGCGCTGTCGCTGAGCACGCCGGCGCTGATCGAGGACGGCGGGAAGTAGTAGTTGCCCTCGATGGAGATCAGGTCCGACTCCGGAGCATCCGCTACGATCGCGCCGTCGATGGTGGCCTTCATGATCAGTCCCTTCCATCGTCGCAAGGTTCTCCTGGGTCAACTCAATGCCCCTCGCTCGACTTCCCGCACCTGCGCCATCGTCACCGAGGTGTGCCTGGTCAGGTGGACGGCCGGATGACTGTCAAGGAGCCGCCGGAGTTCCGCGGTGAAACGGCGCTGGGAGTCCTCCGGCCAGCCGAGGAACGTCCCCCTGGTCCGTTCCAGGGCGATGACATCGCTCGCGGGCAGAATGGCCTGCTGGCTGTCCGCCGTCCAAACAGGAGCCCCGAACAGCCCGGTGGCGCTGACAGCGTCGGGATCGGCGGGCCGTCTCTGCCAGGCACCGCCGGTGTTGCCATGGGTGACCCACAGCTTATCCAGTTCCGCGCCGAGCGGATCGTCGTAGCGGTCGTCAGTGCCGAGCAAGGCCAGCCAGCCGCCGGGTCGAAGCAGCCGGGCGGTCTTGCTGAACGCCACCTCGGGATCGATCCAGTGAAACGCGGCAGCCGAGACGACCAGGTCGAAGGAGGCATCGGCCGCGGCTAGATTCTCGAACGACGTGACTTCGAACGAGACGTCCGCCCCAGAGAGGCGCTGACGGGCGGCGGCGACCATCGACGGCCCGATGTCGATCGCCATGAGGCGGAGCCGTGAGCTCGCCAGCCGCCTGGTGAGCTGGCCTGTCCCGCAGCCGATTTCCAGGACGGCAGCCCCGGCGCCGAGCCCGGCGGTCGCGATGACGAAGTCCACGACGTGAGCCGGGTAACCAGGCCGGGATGCCTCATAGCGTTCCGCGACGCGGTCAAACAGGACTCGCTGGCGGTGCCGCTTGATCCGGCCCCGCTCTGACTCGGGCCCGGCAGTCACGGCCTGACTGTATCCGGACGCAGGCGCATTGTCCTTGTACTCCCCCGCCGCGCCGGCCTGGCATGGTTGTCAGGGTTGCCCAGCACAACAACAAAGGGAACGGGGAGCAATGGGCGCACTGCCGCTGAAGTACGCGCATGTCGAGACGGAGCGCCGGTTTCTCGTCCGCGCCGTGCCAGCGGGCGTCACGCAGGTGTCCGACATCACCGACCGTTACATCGACGGCACGCGGCTTCGGCTGCGCGAGGTCACGACGGACGGTGCGACAACACGCAAGCTCGGGCAGAAGGTCCGGCTTGGCAACGGCCCGGGTCGGATCGCACACACGTCGATCTATCTCGACGAGCAGGAGTGGACCGTGCTGTGCCACCTCCCGGCCAGGATCCTGCGCAAGCGCCGCCACCTGGTCGAGCGTGATGGCGTCGCCATCGCCGTCGATCAGTTCGAGGACGGCTCGCTTGTCGCCGAGATCGACGGTGGTGATGCGCAACCGGCAGACCCGCCAGCCTGGCTCGACGTCATCGATGACGTCACCCACGACGAGGCATTCACCGGCGCCGGGCGGGCCAGCTGCTGCGGTTAGTCCGGGAGAGGGCAGTAGGTCAGGACCGGTAACGACGCTCACACGTCCGAATACTGCCTGTGATAGTTTCCAGCCGTGTCCGGTCCTCGGCTCCGGGCGCCCGGTCAAGCCGGGCCCGATGCAGGGTTGGCGCACCTGGGGGAAGGCCACGGCGCCCGCGCCGTGCTCGCCGACTTGTTCCCGGCGCCAGCCGAGCCTGCGACCCGGCGCGCTGGCATCGCGCGCTGGGCGTTCCCCCTCGTCCAGGTCGCGGCGGTTGGCCTGGGCGCGCTGGTCATGCTCGCCAGGATCGGCGGTCCTCAGCCGGCCTGGGACCGCGTTTACGCGGAGGATCCCGGCTTCTACCTGCCCGCGGCGCTCGCGCATCCCTGGCAGCTGCTCCAGTCATACGGCGGATACCTGCAGCTTGTCCCGCGGCTGATCGCGCAGATCGCCGCGCTGCTGCCGATCCAGCACGCGGCGGTCGTTTTCGCGGCGGGCGGCGCACTCGTCGCATCCGCGTGCGCGCTCTTCGTCTACCACGCCAGCGCGGGCCACGTCAGCTCTGGGTGGCTCCGTGCCCTGGTTGGCTTGTCCGTGCTGCTTTTGCCGGTGGCGCAGCTCGAGATCGCTGACAACGGTGTCAACTCCATCTGGTACCTGCTCTACGCCCTGTTCTGGGCGGCGCTGTGGCAGCCTCGCTCGCGGGCGGGCGCGTCGGTCGCCGCGGTTGTCGCGTTCCTGGCGGCAGCCTCGAGCTCGCTCGCTCTGGTCTACGCGCCGCTATTCGGAGCTCGCGTGCTGGCGGTGCGAGGGCGTGGCCGCGAGCACGCGGGGACCGTCGGCTGGGCGCTCGGCAGCCTGCTGCAGGTCCTCGTCATCCTGACGAGCCACCTGTCCCGGTTCAGCCCGCGCAAGCCGCTCAACGCCGTCGTTTTCTACAGCCGCGAGGTGCTGCTGCCGTCGCTCGGCTGGCACAATTCCTGGCACCTGCGTGACCTGATCGGTCCCCGCGGGGCGACCGGGCTCGTCGGCGGGGTTATCGCGATCGTGCTCGTCGTCGCGTTCTTCACTCAGCCGAGACGTTGCCGGGTGTTCCTGGTGACCGCAGTGGCCGGCAGCCTGGTGTTCACGGCCCTCACCTCGGCTCTCGCCTGGGGCGGGCCCGGCCAGCTCGTCACCGTCGGGGTGGAACACGGGGCCCGTTACTCAACGGTGCCCATCCTGCTGCTCGTGGCGGCGCTGATCGTGTCGGCTGACTCCTACGCCCGTCGCTGGTGGCCGCGGCCGAAGGCTGTCGTCGCAGTCGCCGTGCTGGTGGCGGTGCTCGGCGCCGGCTGGATCACGGACTTCCGTTACCCCGTTCGCCGGTACACGGGTCCTTCTTCCGCCTGGGCGGGAACGGCCGACGCCTGGCTTGGGTACTGCCAGCGCACGCCAACGGGGACGATCACGGTCACGTTCAAGGACTGGTGGGGAACGGCCCGGCTGGCCAGCACGTTCAGCTGCTCACGTTTGCGGCGCTGACGTCACGTCAGCTAGTGGTGCGCGGTCTCCTCCGGCATCTCATACCAGCGGACCCGCTCCCCCACCCTCGCCCTGGCCTTCCAGCGCAGGCTCTTCGGAGCGGTCTCCATGGCCGTGCGCAGCACGCCGAGTTGCTCAACCGCGCGGTGCTGTCCGCCGACGGGAACAAGTCCCCGGCCATCACCACTGGCCAGGGCGGTTATGCGGTCCACGTTCATGGTGGCGGTGCGCCACCACCCCCAGTCATTCCCTACGATCGAGCGGATCCGGTCGAGCCCGATCGTGCCCGGCTCGTCACCGTCACTGACGGGGTAAGCCGAGCACAGGTACAGGACGTCCTGCGCGTCCTTCTCGTTCAGTTCGACGATCTGAAGCTTGCTGAGCAGTAGGTCGGTCAGGTCCAGGGTCAACGGCATCCGCTTCAGCCGGCCGGCGAACTCAACCGTGTGGCACATGTGCAGCCGGTCGACGAGGACGTCCAGTGACCGCCCGCTTTCCGCCGACTGAAAATACAGCTGCTTGTGGCCGTAGAGGGCATTGAAGGTCTTGTCGGCGACGTAGCCTCGCCCGGCCAGGAACTGGGTCAGGGGCCGGCGATCGCCCGACAGCGTCGCCAGGTCGAGATCCTGGGAATCGCCACCGCGTGGCGGGAACTCGGGAGTCAGGTACTGGATCGCCAGACCCCCGGCCAGCCTGACTGTGATGCCCGCGGCGGCGGCGCCTTCGCAGACGCGGACAGCTTCTTCGATGGCGGTCGGCTTCGGACTACTCATGGTCAGCCCTCTACCCGGAACGAGCGCTCGACGCCGTCCGCACTCACGTCGATGAGGTATCCCCGGACGATTCCCGATCCTGCCTCGCTACCGGGGTTGACGCACAGCGTCGGGCCGATCTTCTTCTCCCCGCCGGATTCGTGAATGTGGCCGTGCACGCTCAGCAGCGGCTGCACCTGCTGAACAGCCTCAAGTACCCCGGTCGAGCCGACCGGACCCCGCATCAGGTCGCCTGCTGATGCCTGGAGCCTCAGGTTCTGGTCGAGAAGCGGCGCCGTGTCCAGGCCCGACCCGTAGGGCGGGCAATGGATGAGAAAGATCGTCCGTCGCGGATCCTTCGCCTGATCGGCAAGGGAATAAATCTCCTCGCGGAACGCATCTTCGGAAACCTCCCGCGGGGTCTGCCACGGCGTCGGGCTCGATTTTCCCAGGCCGATGACCTGCAGGTCACCGGGGATGTCGACAATCGCGCCGTCGGCGTTCGTGCAGTACTGGCTGGTTGCAAGCGACTCGTCGATGTCATACGGGTCGTCGTTGCCCGGGATCAGCACGAGCGGGACCCCGACGCCATCCAGCCGATCGGCGGCCAGGTCGAGCCATTGCTTGACGCGAGCCCGGATCTCCCGGCTGAACAGCGCGTCGAGCTTGGCCTTGTCGCCGCCGAGCGCGTCGACCTCTTCTTTGGTCGTCCGGAACGCGTAGTAGCCAAGGCTGGCGACGTCGCGTTCGAGAGCGGCGAGTTCCTCCTCCGTCCTGGCCACGCGGCGCTGGCCGAGCAGCATTGCCTCGTACCGGTCGCCGCCGACCGCGACGATCGGGACCATTGCCTTGCCGGTGAGGTCGCCCGCGTACAGGACCGCGTCCGCCTCGTAAACGTTCAGCCTGATGGCATTGAGCAGCTTCCGCCAGGCCGGATCGGACGCGTGGAAGTCCGACACCACGTAAAGCCGCGTCGCGCGGCGCTTAGAACCCCGTTTGAAGAGCGGCATATGGTCAGCCTATGTCCGGAGCTGGGCACGCCGATCTGCCGAAAACGCTAATCAGGCGGGAGCTCCTTGTACAGCAGCGAGGTCTTCACACCAGAAACCCGGTTCTTGATCGCGACGATGATGTAAATGATGATCGCGACCGCGTACAACGCGATGGTCAGCGTTATTCCCGTGTTGTTGAAGTAGGACAGGACTCCGCCCTTACCCGGCTTGAGGGCGGCGCTGACTGCATCAGAGATCGGCTTGATGCCCGCGAACCAGTAAGTGAACACAGCGAACGCCAGCCATATCAGCCCGAACAGCCAGAGAGCCTTCCGCCATGGGGCGTTTCGAATGAGGTCGGGGCGGGAGAACCGCGCCACGATTGCGTTCACCCCTGGCATGACCCAGCTCAGCAGAGCCATGAGGATGCTGAACCAGATCGTGGACACGAGGTTCAGCTTCCCGTCAGGCGGCGCAATGGACTTCGGCAGCAGCGCGAAGTTCTGCAGGATCATGAGGACCACGATGAGCCCCACCGCGGCCAGGATGGCGTTCAGCGGAGCGCGGATTCGCTCGTTGACCTCGCCGAACCACTTCGGCGCCTGCCGGTCCATGCTCCACGCCAGCGAGATACGGCTGATCAGGGTGATGTAGACCGGGCACAGGAGGAATGGCCAGAGCGTTGCGGCGATACTGACGAACAGCCAGATCGGCCACAGCGTTGGGCTGGAGATGGAGGCAGCCAGTGGCAGCGCGGTGGCCTGCCCGAGTGGCGTCTTCAGGCCTGACCAGTAATTGATTCCCCAGCCCAGCATGTTCGTCGTGCCGAAGCGACTGCTGAGGGTGTCCACGTAGAGCGAGTTCATGACGACGGCAAAGAACAGCGCGCCCAGCACGCCGATCAGGATGCCGCGCTTGATATTGCCCCTGACCTCCCCCGCGATGTAGGCCGAGTACTGGAAGCCGATGTACTGGAACAGGACCACGCTCATCAGGAACGGCAGCACGGCCGTACTCCAGCTGAAACCGTTACCGAGGACGCCGCCGGTCACTGCCGCCTTCTGCAGCGCAGCCGCGGTCATGCCGGTGTACTTGGGCAGGTTCGCCTCAAAGCTGGCCTGGTGAACGGACAGCAGGCCGGCCACCCACATGACGACCCACGACAGCAGGCCGATCGCGCCGAGGCCGGTGACGATGCGGTGGAACCGGCGCGTTGGCTGGACCACCACCAGCACAATCAGGGCGATAACCACGAGGGCGGCGATCATTCCGGGCCAGCTGGTGACACTCCCGCCTGAGGTAAACCACCCGCTCGCGCGCTGGAAGAAGCCCGTGCCGGTGCCGATGCCGATGATGTCGCCGCTGATCTGGATGTTGTGCAGCACGATCGGTATCTCGAAGGCGATGACCGCAAGCGAGGCGAACACCAGCGTGAACGACTCGACCCAGGCAATGAACGGCCCGACCTTGGGGATCAGCCGGCTGGTGAAGACGTAGTCACCGCCGGACCTGGGCATGACCGTTGCGAGCGAGGCGAAGATGAGGCCGAGGAAGACACAGCAGACCCCGACGAGGATGGCCGTCCAGCCGTAGCTGGTGAGCCCCAAGGCTTTCCCGACTGCAACGAAGGCGAGCGTGTAGAACACCGACGCCCAGGCCACCGTGATGCCGATGAACGCCGCGGTGTTATAGAAGAGCGCGTTCCGGACGCTGACCTCGCGGACCAGCCCGGACGACTGCCGGACAAACAGAGCGCGACCGCCGGTGGGGGCTGCTTCCGTCGTGTCCGCCATTCCAGCCTCCAAAAGTTTGTGGCCGCATCAAGGGCTCGCAAAGGTTAGTCCGATCGTAACGGCGCTCTGCACCCGTACCAAGAGCCTGCGGTATTAACGTGAGCCTCGCCCATACCGTGAGCCACCGCATTTGACAAACTCCCGACCGTCCATGAAAGGCCCGGCATGCGCGTCGTCTATGACCCACGCCACGTGTTGCATGACCCCGGCACCGAGGTTCAGTACGGCGTCCCGATGCCCATGTACGAAGTGCCCGCACGCGTTGAGTCGATCCGAGCGGCGCTGCTGGCCGACAGCGAGTTCGCCTTCACCGGCCCCACCGACCATGGCCTCGGTCCGGTCACCGCGGTCCACAACGAAGGGCTGGTCGGCTTCCTCGCCGAGTCCTGGAGCCTATGGCGGCGACATGGCGGCGGAGGGGGCGCCATGCCGCCGCAGTACCTCCCCGACACGGTTCTGCATCCGGCGATGCGGGAAGGGATGGGCCCGGCCCGCGAGCCGTCGGGAGCGATGGGGCGCATCGGATACTGGTGCTGGGAGACGATGACGCCGCTGGTGGCCGGCAGCTACCAGGCCGCGCTCACCGCGGTCGACGTCGCGCTCACAGCCGCCGATCTGCTTCTGGCTGGCGATCGCGCGGTCTACGGCCTCGCGAGGCCGCCAGGCCACCATTGCCCGCGCTCGGCGTTCGGGGGCTACGGTCTCTTCAACTACTCGGCGGCGGCAACTGCCTACCTGGCCGAGCGGGTAGGCAGGGTCGCGGTGCTCGACGTGGACTACCATCACGGCAACGGCACGCAGCAGATCTTCTACCAGCGAGCTGACGTGCTGTACGTGTCGCTGCACGCCGACCCTGATCGCGCCTACCCGTACTTCATCGGCTGGGCCGATGAACGCGGCGCGGGCGCAGGCGAAGGGTTCAACCTCAACCTGCCACT
>Ga0126381_100006638_pt1 | contig 12823 bp, 13 predicted proteins | sample PanSoiMetPlot_28_FD_96465 | JGI IMG/M metagenome (GOLD analysis project Ga0126381, IMG submission 96465) | Tropical forest soil microbial communities from Panama - MetaG Plot_28 | ecosystem: Environmental > Terrestrial > Soil > Tropical forest > Bulk soil | place: Panama | collected 2016-02-17
CCAAAGGCGGGCACGCTTGCCACGGCTTTCCGTTCCTCATAGCCTCGATGCGCTGCCAATAAATCGCGGAGAAGGCCATGGATTTCGCCGACAGCCCGGAATATGCGGCATTCCGCAGCGAAGTCCGCCGCTGGCTCGACGCTAACCTGCCGTCCGAGATTTGCGTCGATGATGCCGCTGACCAGCGCGTCGCCCCCGACCGTGAGACGTTGGAAAAACGCATCGCCTGGCAAAGGACGATGCACGCCGCGGGCTGGGTCGGGCTCTCCTGGCCCAAGGAATATGGCGGGCGCGGCGCCAGCTTTATCCAGCAGGTGATCTTCGACGAGGAGTATTTCCGCGCCCACGCGCCGATCCTCCCCGGCCACAGCGCGCTCAACCTGCTCGGCCCGACCCTGATCCAGCTCGGCACCGAGGTGCAGAAGCAGCGCCACCTGCAGCCGATCCTCGCCGGCGACGAGCGCTGGTGCCAGGGCTTCTCCGAGCCGGGGGCCGGCGGCGACCTCGCGAGCCTCAGGACCCGCGCCGTGGACCAGGGCGACCATTTTGTCGTCAACGGCCAGAAGGTGTGGACCTCGGGCGCGCACTGGGCCGATTGGTGCTTTCTCTTGGTGCGCACCGACCCCGAGGCGCCAAAGCACCACGGCATCACCTACCTGCTCGTCGACATGAAGACACAAGGCGTCACCGTGCGGCCGCTGGTGCTGCTCAACGGCCACCGGCATTTCAACGAGGTGTTCTTCGAGGACGTCGTGGTGCCCAAGGAGAACATCGTCGGCACGGTCAACGAGGGCTGGAAGGTCGCGATCACCACCCTGATGTTCGAGCGCGGCGGCGCCGGGGGCCGCGACCACGCGGCGCAGATCGCCCGGCTCGTCGAGCTGGCGAAGCAATTCCCGACCCGGCAGGAGCCGGCCTGGAACCAGAGCCATGTGCGGCAGATGCTGTCGCAGCTGATGATCGACGCCCAGGCGCTCAAGGTGACGCGGCTGCGGGGCCTCACTCGCCGGCTGCGCGGCGAGCCGCCGGGGCCGGAGGGCTCGATCCTGAAGCTCTTCGGTTCGGAGTTGGCCCAGCGCATCGCCGACGCGTCCTCGACCCTGCTCGGCCCTTACGCGACGATCGACGGCGCGACGGAGGCGGTGCCCGATTCAAGCCGCTGGGCCCACCGCGTGATGGGCGCGCGGCAATACGCGATCGCCGGCGGCACCAGCGAAATCCAGCGCAACATCATCGGCGAACGTGTGCTCGGCCTGCCGAAGGGGTAGCGCGATGGACATCGGCTTTTCCGACGAACAGCAACTCTTGCGCGACACCGCGCGCAAGTTTCTCGATGCCGCCTGCACCACCAAGTTCGTCCGCGAGCGGATGGCGACACCGGAGGCGATGACCGGGGAATTCTGGGCGCAGATCGCCCGGCAGGGCTGGCTCGGCATCAATTTCGCCGAGGCGGACGGCGGGTCGGGCCTGGGGCTCGTCGATCTCGTCGTGCTGATGGAGGAGATGGGCCGCGCGGTGATGCCCGGCCCCTATCTTGCGACCGCGCTCTTGGGCGGCGCGGCGATCCGCGAGGCGGGGTCGCCGGCGCAGCGGCAGGAATACCTGCCGCAAATCGCCGAGGGCGGGCTCAAGGCGACGCTCGCGGCGATCGAGCCCAATGCGCGCTGGGACGCCTCGGGCGTCATGCTGACCGCGCAGCCGATGCGCGGCGGATTTTCGCTGGCGGGAACAAAGCTCTTTGTCCCCGACGCGCACCTCGCCGACATCGTCGTCGTCGCCGCCCGCACCCGCGACGGCAGCACGCTGGAGGACGGGGTGAGCCTCTTCCTGGTGCCCAAAGACGCGGCCGGGTTGACCGTCTCGCCGATGCCGTCGATCGACGAGACGCGCAAATTGTGCGAGCTGCGCCTCGACAATGTCGCGGTGCCGCAGACCGCGCAGCTCGGCGAAGTGCACCAGGGCTGGCCGGCGCTGGCGCGGGTCTATGACGGCGCCGCGGTGGCGCTCGCCGCCGAGATGTGCGGCGGCGCGCAGCGCGTCCTCGAGATGACGGTCGAGTACGCCAAGCTGCGCGTCGCCTTTGGCAAGCCGATCGGCAGCTACCAGGGCGTCAAGCACAAATGCGCCGACATGCTGGTCGAGGTCGAGAACGCCAAGTCGCTGACCTATTACGCCGCCTGGGCGATGGACGAGGGCCAGCCCGACGCGCCGCTCGCGGTGTCGATGGCCAAGGCCTACGCCTCGGACGCAAGCCGCAAGGTGTCGAACGCCGGCATCCAGCTGCACGGCGGCATCGGCATGACCTGGGAGCACGATTTGCATCTCTACATGAAGCGCGCCAAGGCGAGCGAGGTGGCGTTCGGTGACGCCACCTGGCATCGCGAGCGGGTCGCGACGCTGCTCGGGTCTTAAGGTCCAACGGCTTATTTGTTGTCCATCCCGGCGCAGGCCGGGATCCATTGATCCGAGCCACGAGCGGCCGACGGCCTTTGCCGGGGTGGTGCATTTTTTAGCGAGGCGGTGTGATCCTCAATTTGCTTGCGCCAAGTCTTGATCTGATGCCGGGTTACGTCGCCGCGTTGGAACAGGGCTGGTCGCCGAGCACGACGCACGACGTTTCGGGCGAGCAGCTCGCGGTCTACCGGCGCGACCCGGCGGCGCTAATCCACGATCTGACCCGCCAGGACGGCACGATAAGGACACCCGAGGGGGAAGTTCCCCGGCTGCCGTCGCGCGTCTTCTGGCTCGACGACGGCGAGTTCTGCGGCAGCATCAATCTGCGCTTTCAGCCCGGCAGCGAGGCGCTGCCGCCGCATGTGCACGGTCATGTCGGCTACGCGGTGGTGCCGTGGAAGCGGCGGCGCGGCTATGCGACCACGGCGCTGCGCCTCTTGCTGCCGGTGGCGCGCGAGGTCGGGCTGCGGCGGGTCCAACTCACGTGCGACGCCGACAACGAACCGTCGCAAAAGGTGATCGAAGCCAATGGCGGGGTCTTCGAGCGCGGCTACCGGACGCCGGACGGGGTCAGCAAGCTCTCGTTCTGGATCGATCTTTCGGCATGATAAGATCGTTGCCATGGTCGACAACATCTACGACGCGCCGCATCTGGCGCCGAACCCGGCGAATTTCGCCGCGCTGACGCCGCTCAGTTTTCTGGCGCGCGCGGCGTCGGTCTATCCCAACAAGCTCGCGGTCATCGAGCCTGCCCCGGCGAAAGCCGGGGGTGAGCGGCGGTTCACCTGGGGCGAGTTCGCCGCGCGCTGCCGGCGCTTCGCCTCTGCGCTCGCCCGGCGCGGGATCGGCGCCGGCGACACCGTCGCGGTGCTGGCGCCCAACGTCCCGGCGCTCTTGGAGGCGCATTACGGCGTGCCGATGACCGGCGCGGTGCTGAATGCGCTCAACTACCGGCTCGACCCAGCGGCGATCACCTTTATCCTCGATCACGGCCAGGCAAAGCTCTTGATCGCCGACCGCGAGTTCGCGCCCATCGTGCGCGACGCGCTCTCCCGGCTCGGGCGCCGGCTGCCGGTCGTCGAGATCGCCGACGGCGGGGTGGATGACCGGGGGCCGCTCGAGTTCGGCGACGTCGAATACGAAGCCTTCCTCGGCGAGGGCGACCCTGGTTTCGCCTGGCCGCCGCCGGCCGACGAATGGGCGCCGATCGCGCTCAACTACACCTCCGGCACCACGGGCAACCCCAAGGGCGTCGTCTATCACCACCGCGGCGCGTTCCTCAACGCGCTGGGCAACGCGATCCTCTTTGGGCTGGGACCGCAATCGGTCTATCTGTGGACCCTGCCGATGTTCCACTGCAACGGCTGGACCTACACCTGGGGGGTCACCGCCGTCGCCGGCACGCATGTGTGCCTGCGACGGGTCGACCCGGCGCTGATCTTCGCGGCGATCGCCGAGCACGGCGTAACCCATCTCTCCGGCGCGCCGATCGTGCTCAACATGCTGGTGCACGCGCCCGCTGCGGCGAAGCGCACATTCGACCACATCGTCGAGGCGTCGACCGGCGGCGCGGCGCCGCCCTCGCCGGTCATCGAAGCGATGGAACGCATGGGGTTTCGCGTCACCCATCTCTACGGCCTCACCGAGAGCTACGGACCGACGACGATCTGCGCCTGGCAGGACGACTGGGACGGGCTGCCGCTCGCCGAGCGCGCGGCCAAGATGGCGCGGCAGGGGGTGCAGACGATCACCCTCGACAGGCAGCGCGTCGTCGACCCCGCGACCATGCGCGACGTCCCCGCCGACGGCGCGACGATCGGCGAGGTGGTGGTGCGCAGCAACACGCTGATGAAGGGCTACCTCACCAACCCGCGCGCCAGCGCCGAGGCCTTCGCCGGCGGCTGGTTCCACACCGGCGACCTTGCGGTGCTGCATCCCGACGGCTACATCGAGGTCAAGGACCGCTCGAAGGACATCATCATCTCGGGCGGCGAGAATATTTCTTCGATCGAGGTCGAAGAGGTCTTGTACCGCCATCCGCAGGTGATGGAGGCGGCGGTGGTCGCCCGGCCGGACGACACCTGGGGCGAGACGCCGTGCGCGTTCGTCACCCTGAAACCCGGTGCCGAGAGGGTGAGCGCGGCCGAGATCATCGCCTTCTGCCGCGCCAACCTGGCGCATTTCAAGGCGCCGCGCACCGTGGTGTTCGGCCCGCTGCCCAAGACCTCGACCGGCAAGATCCAGAAATACGCGCTGCGCGAGCAGGCGAAGGAGATCGCGTGATGACCCTCAGGCTTCGCCGGGAGCCCGTGCATCTAACCCCTCTCCCGCCTGCGGGAGAGGGTGACGAGCGCCATCGGCGCGCGTCGGGTGAGGGTATGCCATGACCGACCTTCCCAGTTTCTCGGTCGAAGGCCAGGTCGCGCTGGTCACCGGTGCGTCGAGCGGTATCGGCCTCTACCTCGCCGAGGTGCTGGCGCTGGCCGGCGCCAAGGTCGCCTTCGCGGCGCGCCGCGCCGACCGGCTGGAAGCCGCCTGCGCGGCGGTCCGCGAGCGCGGCGCGACCTGCCTGCCGGTCGCGCTCGACGTCACCGATCGCACCAGCGTCGTCGCCGCTCTCGACGCGGTCGAGACCGGGCTCGGGCCGGTGTCGATCCTCGTCAACAACGCCGGGGTCGTGGTGTCGAAGCCGTTCTTCGAGCACACCGAGGCGGATTGGGACTACGTCGTCGACACCAACCTCAAGGGCGCCTGGCTGATGGCGCGCGAATTCGCGGCGCATCTCGTGGCGAAGAAGCGCGGCGGCCGCATCATCAACATCGCCTCGGTGCTGAGCTTTCGCACGATCGCCCGCGTGCCGTCCTATCTCGCGGCAAAGGCCGGGCTGCTGCACCTCAACAGTGCGCTGGCGATGGAGTTGGCGCGCTACAACATCCTGGTCAACGCGATCGCCCCCGGCTATGTGGTGACCGACTTCAACCGCGAGTTCCTCATGAGCGAGGCCGGGTTGAAGCTCGCCGCGCGGGTGCCGATGAAGCGGGTCGGCCAGGTCGAGGATCTCGGCGGCGCGCTGTTGTTTCTTGCCTCGCCCGCCAGCGCCTATGTGACCGGCGCCTGCCTCTCGGTCGATGGCGGTCACGGCATTGCCGCGATCTGAGCCGCGATCTGAGACCGGACCGGCCGATCGCCAGCGCGCCCTGGCCGGGTTTTTTGCCGCGGAAACCGGCGCCGAAGCGGTCGACATCTCGCGCATCGCGCTGCTCGCCGGCGGCGCGATCCAGGAGAATTGGGCGATCGATGCGGAATTCGCCGGCGGACGCTTGGCCGGGCCGCAGCGCCTGGTGCTGCGCTGCGACGCCGCGACGGGCGTGGCGTCGAGCCTCGACCGGGTAGCGGAGTTCGCGGTGCTGAGGGCGGTGTTCGCCGCCGGGGTCGCCGTGCCGGAGCCGCTTTTCGCCTGTGCCGACAACGCCGTGCTGGGCAAGCCGTTTTTTGTGATGCGGCGGGTCGCCGGCAGCGCTGCCGGGCGCCCGATCACGCTCGACCCGGCGCTCGAAGCGGCGCGGCCGGCGATCGCCGCGCAAGTGGGCCGCGAGCTGGCGCGGCTGCAAACGGTCCGCCCGCCGCGTCGCGATCTCGCCTTTCTGCGCCCCTATGACGGACCGCAAGAGTCGATCGCCGGGTTCCGCGCCTATCTCGACGCCCACCCGAGCCCGCGCCCGGTGCTCGAATGGGCGCTGCGCTGGGCCGAGGCGCATTGGCCCGAGCCGCTGGCGCCGGTGCTGTGCCACCGCGATTTCCGCACCGGCAACTACCTGCTGCAGGGCACCACCCTGACCGCGATCCTCGACTGGGAATTCGCCGGCTGGGGCGACCCCGACGAGGATATCGGCTGGTTCTGCTGCAAGGGCTGGCGTTTTGGCCGGCTCGACCGCGCGGCCGGCGGCATCGCCGACCGCGCCGATTTCTACCGCGGTTACGAAGCGGAAAGCGGCCGCCGCCTCGACCCCGAACGCGTCAGGTTCTGGGAGGTCTACGCCAATATCCGTTGGGCGATCATCGCGCTGCAGCAGAGCGACCGGTTCCTCTTGGGCGGCGCGCGCAACCTCTCGACCGCGATCACCGGGCGGCGCGCCACCGAATGCGAGCTCGAGCTCATGATGCTGCTCGATGCGGATGGCCCTCCGACCGCGACCCTCGGATCGGGGCCGCGGCAGGCTCTCCCCGATGATGAGGGAGCCGGCGAGGGGGTGGGAATGCGTGACCTGCCGGCGACCCGCGATCTCCTGGCGTTGGCGCATGAACTGCTGCTCGACGAGCTGGCGCCGCTGCTGCCGGCGGAGCGGCGGCGCGACGCGCACCTCGTCGCCACGGTGATGGGCATGGTGGCGCGCGAGGCGGCGGGCGAGGGGTGGCCGGAGGCGGTGGCGCGCGCGCTGGCCGCGTTCTATTCGGCGGGTGAGGGGCAGACACCGCTGCTCCGCCGCCTCGCCGCCGATCTGCGCAACGGAGCCTTCGAAACTTCCCCATCGCGCGAAGCGGCGGCGCGCGCGATATTATGGCGGTTGACGAGCGAAAAGCTGCGCGAGGGCAACCCGCAATTTCTCGCCGCGAACCGGTTGGGCAACGCGGGCGGGCGAGATAGGTGAAAGAGTTCGGCACGTGAAAGAGTTGGCGCAAGCAAGTGTCCGGGAAGCGATCGACGCGCTCGGTCGCGGCGAGGTCGTCGTCGTCACCGACGACAACGATCGCGAGAACGAGGGTGACCTGGTCATCGCCGCGGCGCATGCGACGCCGGAGAAGATGGCGTTCATCATCCGCCATACCTGCGGCATCGTCTGCGCGCCGCTGACCGGCGAGATCGCCCGGCGCCTGGCGCTGCAGCCGATGGTCGCCGAGAACGACGCGATCCACGGCACGGCGTTTACCGTCACGGTCGATTACCGCCACGGCACGACGACCGGCATCTCGGCAGAAGAGCGCACCGCGACGGTGCGCGCGCTCGCCAACAACAACACCGGCCGCGCCGATTTTGTCCGGCCGGGCCACATCTTCCCGCTGATCGCCAAGGATGGCGGCGTGTTGATGCGCTCCGGCCATACCGAGGCGGCAGTCGATCTCTGCCGGCTCGCCGGCACCGAGCCGGTCGCCGCGATCTGCGAGCTGGTCAACGACGACGGCACGGTGATGCGCGGCAAGGAGGTCGCCGCCTTCGCCAAGCATCACGGGCTGCGGCGCATCGCCGTCGCCGACCTCATCGCCTACCGCCAGGCGCGCGAAAAGCTGGTGACGCGCGTCACCGAATTCAAAGTGTCGTCCGAGCTCGGCGACTATACCGGCTATGTCTACGTCACCCCGTTCGACGAGGTGCATCACTACGCCTTTGTCTACGGCAATCTCGGTGACGGGCGCGACGTGCCGACCCGGCTGCACCGCGCCAACGTGGTGGACGACGTGTTCGGCGGCGCGAAACCGATCCGCGCCTCGATCAAGCGCTTCGAAGCGGCCGGGCGCGGCGTGCTGGTCTATCTGCGCGCGGGCGTGTCGGGGGTGCCGACGCGGCCGGTCGGCGAGGGCACCGCGTCCGAGATCGAGCGCAGCAAGCAGTGGCGCGAGGTCGGCCTCGGCGCGCAGATCCTGCGCGATCTCGGGATCAGCTCGATCCGCCTCCTGGCGACGCGGGCGCGCACCTATGTCGGGCTCGCCGGGTTCGGCATCGAGATCGCTGGAACCGAAGCGCTCGAATGACGCCGCCGGCGCCGCGCGTCCCAGGGGGCGTCCCCGGGAGCGCACCAGGGAGCGTCCATTACGGCTGGATCATCGTCGCGGTCGGGTTTGTGCTGATCCTCGTTACCGCCGGGGTGCGCGCCGCGCCCGGCGTGCTGATCGTGCCGCTGGAAGAGGAATTTCACTGGTCGCGGGCGACGATCTCGTTCGCCATCGGGATCAATCTCCTGCTCTACGGTGCGATCGGCCCCTTCGCCGCGGCGATCATGGACCGGTTCGGCGTGCGGCAGGTGATGTGCCTGTCGGTCGCGGCGATCACCCTGTCGGTCGCGCTGTCGCCGCTGATGCACAATGTCTGGCAGCTGATCGCGCTGTGGGGTGTCGTCAACGGGCTCTGCTGCGGGGTGATCGGCCCCTATCTGGCGGCCTATCTGGCGGCCCGCTGGTTCGTGGCGCGGCAGGGGTTGGTGGTCGGCATCCTGACCGCGGCCACCGCGGCGGGGCAGCTGGTCTTCCTCCCCACTCTCGCGGGGCTCGTGACCTATGCCGGGTGGCGGGCGATGTCCCTGGTGCTGGCCGGCGCGGTGCTCGCGCTGGTGCCGCTCTTGCTGCTGGCGATGCGCGACCGGCCCGAGGATCTCGGGCTCGGCGCCTACGGCGATCCGCGCGGGCCGCAGCCGGTGGCGCCGCCGCAGGGCAACCCGGTCGCGGTGGCGTTTCGCGCGCTCGGCGAGGGCGCGCGGCTGCGCGATTTCTGGCTGATCTCCGGCGGCTACTTTATCTGCGGCGCGTCGACCAACGGGCTCATCGGCACGCATTTGATCCCGGCCTGCGTCGATCATGGGCTGACCGAGGTCACCGGCGCCGGCCTCCTCGCGGCGGCCGGCGTGTTCAGCTTTGTCGGCGGCGCGCTGTCGGGCTGGCTCAGCGACCGCTGGGACAACCGCTATCTCTTGTTCTGGTATTACGGGCTGCGCGGTCTGTCGCTGATCTACCTGCCGTTCGCGTTCGGCCTGTCGTTTTACGGGCTGACCCTGTTCAGCGTCTTCTACGGGCTCGATTGGATCGCCAGCGTGCCGCCGACGGTGCGGCTGTTGAGTCGCACGGTCGGCGCCGAGCGCACCGGGATCATGGTCGCCTGGATCAGCGTGATCCACCAGGTGGGCGGCGCCGGCGCCGCCTATCTCGGCGGGCTGCTGCGCATCTCCTACGGCAGCTACCTCGAGGCCTTTGTGCTGTCGGGCGTGATGTGCATCGTCGCCGCGTTTATGGTGCTGTTCATCGGTGCCGGCAGGCGGCGCGGCGAGCCGCAGGGTGTGGTCGCACCGGCGCAGTAATCAAGTGCGCTGGGCCGGATGTGCCGCCGCACTTCCGGAGACTACCGCTCGCTGGAGAAGTAGCTGACCGCCAGCGCCGAGCCCAACAGGATCAGCGCCTGGGCCGCGATATGCGGTGCCGAAAAGCTGTAGATGACGCAGAACACGCCGAAGCCGCCCAGTAAAGCACAGACCAGCGACAGGGCACGCTGCACAAAAAAAGCTTGCAACATTCGACAGTCCCCACGGGCTCCGGCGTGTCGCCGACAATGGAGCATCGAATGACGGGCATTTCCATAAAATTCGAGGTTAATTCTTAACGACTCGCACACGTTTTTGGCGCGCGACAACCGCGCCCAGTCTAGCGCGACAGCGGCGACGACAGGCGCGGCTCGGCAAAGCTGAAGAGCTGCGCGGTATGAGCCGGGGCCGGAGCCGGGCGCGGGCCTAAGACCGCGCCGATCTGCCGGAGGGCGCGGCGATAGCGCGCGCCGATCGCCGCGGCGAGGCGCTGCCGTGCGGTGTCGCGCACATGGGCGACGACGATGATGTCGGTCGTGCCGATCTCGACCCGGTAGCGCGGCACCATGCGAAACGACACGAACTCGCGCCCGCGGATCACGCGATGGCGGAAATCGTCGAGGTGGCGGGTGTTCTGCGCCGCCGCCCAGCGCAGGATATCGGCGGGGTCCTTGACGCCAAGCCGCATCCATTTGGTTCGCGTCATCGCTCACGCTCCGGGACCGCGAGGGGTCGCTCGCAACTGCGGGAGCGTAGGCGTCGAATGGTTAATTTCGCCTTTAACCGGCACGAGCGGAAACGGCTGCCCGCGTCATGCCGGCGGTGGCCGGTACCCACGGTTCCGCCGTCTATGCCGTGGCCGGGCTGGACCCCGGCCTGCGCCGGGGTGGCGACGAAAAAGGGGTTCGGACCCTTGAGTCCTACAGGTTGATCTCCGGCTGCACCGTCGCGGTGAACGAGGGGCGTGCCGCGATGCGGTCGAGGAGGGCGGCAAGCTGCGGCCGGCCGCTGCGCCAGTCCCACACCTTGTGCCGCCGGGAAAAGTTTTCGAGCGCGGCGGCGAGGACGATCTGGCTGGCGCTGAGCGGGCCGGTAAAGCTGCCGGCGGCGATCGCCGCGTCGAGCGCGTCGGCGGCGCGCTCGGCGCGCTCCTTTTCGAGCGCGATGACCCCCGGCGCGCTCTGCCCGAACCGCAGCTCGCGGTTCCACACCGTGACCGCGTCGAGAAAGGCATAGGCGCGGCCGAGCTCGGACAAGGTCGTCCAGCCGTCCGACCCGTCCATCGGCAGCAATCTGCCCCCGCCCTTTACCGTGTCGAGATAGGCGAGGACGAGGAGGCTCTCGTTGAGGATGGTGCCGTCGTCGAGCCGGAGCGCCGGCACCTTGCCGCCGGGGTTGTGGGGCAACAGCGCCGAATTCGGGTCGCGCAGCGTCACCTCGATTTCCTCGACCGCGCCGGGGAAGAGGCCGAGCTCGCGCACCACGGCCCGGATGATCCGGGCATAAGGCGACCCCGCGGCGTAGAACAGCTGCATTGCCTGGCCTTTCGCTTTCCGGTCCGGTCCCGCGGACCGCTGGTGGATCGACTCTAACGCTTGTTTCCCGTCGCGCCGGATGTCCCGGCGAGATGAGCGGCGAGGAATGCACGCGTCTTTTCGTCCGCGTCCCGGGCGGCCGGCTCGTTGTACTCGAGCGCGTGGCCAAAAGCGCGGCGGGCAGGCTGCAAAACGGCGACATCGAAGGCATGGTGGGCGTCAGGGTAGACGTGCAGCGTAATCGGCGCGCCGTCGGGCCGCGCATGGGCGATCATCTCGCGACACCGGTCGGCCGGGGTCCAGTCGTCGGCCTCGCCGATCAGGATCAACACCGGGGCGGTAAAGGTCGGCGGCGGCACGGCGCCGCAGGCCGGGTAGTAGGCGACCGCGGCGCGGAACCGCTCGGTGAAATATTGTGCCACCATGTCCCGATCGACGGCGTAGAGCGTCGAGTAGCCTCCCATGGATTGGCCAAGTACGGCGATCCGTGTCGGATCGACGAAATCCTGCTGCGCCAGATAACGCAGCGCCGCGTACGCATCGAACGCCTGATCGAATGAGGCGCCCCCGGCGCAACGATTCGCGAGCCCGCGGGTGCCGAGGCTGTCGACCGCCAGCGCCACATAGCCCCAGGAGCCGAGCTTGTCGGCGATCTCGGCGGTATGGCTCGAAACTCCGCTGCAGCCATGCAGCACGACCACGGCCGGATATTGCTCCGGGCCGGGTGCGCCGGGACCGAGGAGCGCGGAGAGGCCCTGATCGGGTCGCGCCAGATAGCCGAAGAGGGTCGCCGGGCGTCGTTCGGGGAGATTGGCAAACTCGACCAGCGCCCCTGCCGACGCCGCGGCGGCGGCGAACCATGAGGCGAGCCCGATCGCAAAGAGGGATAGGCGAAGGGCGAGCCGCATCCCGCCAGACTCGCATACTGGCGCGCCGGATGGAATCATTCGTCAGCGCCTATCCACGAGCATCGGCCGGGAGATGCGGGCAATGCCGACGCCGCTTCGGGTGGTTTTCGCCGCGCTGGCGCTGCTGGCGCCCGCCGGCGCGGTGATGGCCGACGCGCCGGCGACAGCGCCGGCGGTCTCCGAGGCGGCGGCGCGCGGCGCCTGCCCGCCGGGCGAGCCGCTCGCGCCCGGCGCGCACTGCAGCGTCGCCGGGTTTGGCGTCGTTGGCACGGTCGACGGGCGGGAGCTCGTCTACGGCCTCTACACCGATCGTACGCCCGATGACTATACGCTGCGCACCGCCGTCATCGTCTATGAGCGCCAGCCCGACAGCCGGTTGCGGCCGCTCGTCCTGGCCGACGACCCCGGCGACGTTTACGGCGCGCCGCGGCTGTTCGCCAGCGCCGCGCAAACCGTGCTGCATCTGCCGGGCCACGAGGACGGCACCGGCAATTTCAATCGCGAACGCCTCTATGTTTGGCGCGACGGCGCCTGGATCGATATCGACGTCACGGCCTGGCTGAGCGAGTTGCCGGTCCAACTGCCCGCGGGCTACGAGACGCTAAAGGGCATCTACCCCGACTATCTGAAGATGACCGCCGCGACCCCGCTGTGGCGCAAGAAGACCGACGGGAATTGCTGTCCGACCGGCGGCCGCGCCGATATCGTGCTGGGCTGGCAGGGCGACCGGCTGGTGCTGAAAAGCCTCAAGGTCAGGCTCGGCGCCAAATATGCCAGGCAGTTCTGAACGGGCCAGTTCTGAGGGAGAAGCGGCGATGTGGGACATCCTGATCCGCGGCGGCACGGTGATCGACGGCAGCGG
>Ga0126381_100006639_pt1 | contig 12822 bp, 10 predicted proteins | sample PanSoiMetPlot_28_FD_96465 | JGI IMG/M metagenome (GOLD analysis project Ga0126381, IMG submission 96465) | Tropical forest soil microbial communities from Panama - MetaG Plot_28 | ecosystem: Environmental > Terrestrial > Soil > Tropical forest > Bulk soil | place: Panama | collected 2016-02-17
ACCGTGATCGTGTCCGAGGCCTTGCCGAACTCGGCCAACGCCGCCCGCGCATGGCTTTCGACCATGGTGGAGAGGCCATGATAGTCCCGCACAAGATGCAGCGCCGCCTCTCCGCGCGCGGCCCCGACAAGCGCTTCCACATGACGGTCGCGCGGCCGCACCGCCCGCGACAGTTGGGCAAGCCACGGATTGGGCTCGACCGTGATCCCGCGCCAGCCCTTGAGGTAGAACGCAAACGAGACATTGTCGTAGACCGGATGCCCAGCCCCGACATCGACGTAGAACCCGTCGGCCTGCTCCCCAAAGCAGCGCATGAGGTACAGGTCTTCGAAGCGCTGGGCGTAGGAAAGGTCAGATGTCGGATGTCTGATGTCGGATTTCTGGCCCTGAACCCTTGATTTCCGATCTCTGACACCTGGCATCTGACGTCCGACCTCTGTCATCTGTCCAAGTCGTAAAGGCTGTGCAGCGTCCGCACCGCAAGCTCGGTGTGGCTGGCCTCGATAAGGATGGAGAACTTGATCTCGGAGGTGGTGATGGCGCGGATGTTGATCTTCTGCTCGGCCAGCGCCTTGAAGGCCTTGGCGGCGACGCCCGCATGGCTGCGCATGCCGACTCCGATCACCGACACCTTGGCGACATCGGTCGCCCCGTCGAGCCGCTCGTAACCGATTCTCCCCCTGGCGGCGGTAAGCACGCCTGTCGCCCGCTCATAGTCGGCGGCCGGCACCGTGAAGGTGATGTCGGTGGTCGAGCCGTCGGCCGAGACGTTCTGTACGATCATGTCGACATTGATGCCGGCGTCGGCGAGCGGGCCGAAGATCGCGGCCGCGACGCCGGGCTTGTCGGCGACCCGCCGGATCGAGATCTGGGCTTCGTCCTTCGAGAAGGCGATGCCGGTGACGACTTGTTGCTCCACGATCTCCTCCTCGCCGCAGATGAAGGTGCCGGGCGGCGGCGCGTGCGGATCGATCGACTCGGGCGGATCGAAGCTCGAGCGCACGAAGATGCGCACATTATGCACCATCCCGAGCTCGACCGAGCGGACCTGCAGCACCTTGGCGCCGAGCGACGCCAGCTCGAGCATTTCCTCATAGGCGATCTTGTCGAGGCGGCGCGCCTTGGCGACGATTCGCGGATCGGTGGTGTAGACGCCGTCCACGTCGGTATAGATGTCGCAGCGCTCGGCCCCGATCGCGGCCGCAATCGCGACCGCCGAGGTGTCCGATCCGCCGCGGCCGAGCGTGGTAATGCGGTTGCTCTCCGGGTGCACGCCCTGGAAGCCGGAGATCACCGCGACCTCGCCGCGCTCGCGGAAGCGCCGGATCAGCTCGGCGCCGTTGACCTCGAGAATGCGCGCGCTGCCATGGGCGTTGGAGGTGCGGATCGGCAATTGCCAGCCCTGCCACGAGCGGGCATTGACCCCCATGGCCTCGAGCGCGATGGCCAGAAGGCCCGAGGTGACCTGCTCGCCGGAGGCCACCACCACGTCGTATTCACGCGCGTCATGGAGCGGCGCCGCTTCCCGGCACCAGTCCACCATCCGGTTGGTGGCGCCGGCCATGGCAGAGACCACGACCGCGACCTCATGGCCGGCCGACACCTCGCGCTTGACGTGGCGCGCCACATTGCGGATGCGGTCGATGTCGGCGACCGAGGTTCCGCCGAACTTCATGACGAGTCGGGCCATCAGGCTTGGTTCTCGATAGGCTCGGGGGACCGCCTCGACGCGAGCCCCGGCGCAAAAAGGCGCGTATACATACCGGCGCGGATTTTGCGCCGCAACCGCCGCCTGGCGATGGAGTTGCCGCATGAGCATCCAGAGGAGCCCGACCGTCGATCCCTCCGAGGTCGAGCGCTTTTCGGCGCTGGCCGCCACGTGGTGGGACCCGCGCGGCAAGATGGGCATGCTGCACCGCTTCAACCCGGTGCGGCTCGGCTTCATCAAGGAAACCGTCTGCCGTCAGTTCGCCCGCGAGCCCAAGGATCTGCGGGCGCTCACCGGCCTGCGCATCCTCGATATCGGGTGCGGCGGCGGCCTTCTGTGCGAGCCGCTGGCGCGGCTCGGCGCTGCGGTGTTGGGCGTCGATCCGGCCGAGCGCAATATCGAGGCGGCGAAAATCCATGCCGCCGGGGCGGGACTTGCGATCGACTACCGCGTCGCGACCGCCGAGGCGCTGGCGGACGCGGGCGAGCGCTTCGAGGTCGTGCTCGCCATGGAGGTGGTCGAGCATGTGGCCGATCTGGCGCTGTTCGTTGAGCGCTGCGCCGAGATGGTGAACCCCGGAGGGCTCATGATCGTCGCCACTATCAACCGCACGCTCAAGAGCTTCGCGCTCGCGATCGTCGGAGCCGAATATGTGCTGCGCTGGCTGCCGCGCGGCACCCATCGCTGGGACAAGTTCGTCACGCCCGACGAGATCGAGGCCCTGTTGCTGCGCCGCGGGCTCTCCCAGATCGCGGCCACCGGCGTGGTCTACGATCTTCTGGGCGATCGCTGGCGGCTGTCCTCCGACATGGATGTGAACTACATGCTGGCCTGCGCGAGGCCCGCCTGATCCATGCCGGCATCGTCGTGGCTCTGGGCGCTGTTCACGGTCGTTGCCGCGTTGAGCCAGACCGTCCGCAACGCCCTGCAACGGGAGCTGACCGGCACGCTCGGCACCGCCGGCGCCACCCACGTGCGGTTCCTGTTCGGGTTTCCGTTCGCGATCGTGTTCCTGGCCGTGGTGCTGCTTGCCGCCGACGCCCCGCTGCCGCATCCGCCCACGGTCTATTGGCTGTGGGCGATCGACGGGGCGCTGACCCAGGCGGCTGCAACCGCCCTGATGCTCAAGGCGATGAACGACCGCTCATTCGTGGTCACCATCGCCTATATCAAGACCGAGCCGGTCCAGGTGGCGCTGTTCGGGCTCGTGCTGCTCGGCGATGCCGTCACGGTTCCGCTGGCGGCCGCGATCCTGATCGCCACCGCCGGGGTTGTGGTGATGTCGCTCAAGCGCGGCACCAAGGCGGGCGGCATGCGGCCGACCCTCTATGGACTTGCCGCCGGCGCCATGTTCGGCCTCTCGGCGGTCGGGTTCCGCGGCGCGATTTTGAGCCTTGCGCTGCCGAGCTATCTGATGGCAGCAACCTTCACGCTGGTGGTCGGGCTCCTGCTGCAATCGGTCCTGCTCTCGCTCTATCTGTGGCTGCGCGATCCCGCCGTGCTGCGCTCGATCCTGCACGCCTGGCGGCCCTCGCTCCTCGCCGGATTCATGGGGGCGCTGGCCTCGCAGTTCTGGTTCCTCGCCTTCGCGCTCGCGAGCGCCGCCAGCGTGCGCACGCTGGCGCTGGTCGAGGTCCTGTTCGCGCAGGCGATCTCGCGCTTCGCCTTCCGTCAGCCGACGGCGCCGCGCGAGGCGGTGGGCATCGTGCTGATCGTGCTCGGCTGCGCTCTCCTGATCTGGGCGCAATAGGCCGGAGCCCGCCCGTGGCCGCGCCATGGACAGTGCGGAGCCGGCGCGCTAACACCGGCGCGTCAAAGTCCCTGCCGGGCCTCAACGAGCCAGATTGCCGGAGCCACTCATGCGCATCGACGCGTACACGCATTTCTTCCCGCCGCGGTTCTTCGCCTGGATGCTGGAGCGCGCCGGCGACCACAAGGACATGGGCAAGCGGGTGCGCGCGGTTCCGGCGCTGCACGACCTCGATCATCGCAAGAAGATCGTCGACATGTTCCCCGACTATGCGCAGATCCTGTCCTATCCGCAGCCGCCGCTCGAGGTGCTGGTCAAGGCGGGCGAGATCGACGGGCTGTCGCGCATGATCAACGACGGCCTCGCGGAGATCTGCGCCAAGGACCGTGACCGTTTCCCGGGCTTTGTGGCGCAGACCTCGCTCGCGGCGCCCGACGCGGGCGTGCGCGAGGCCGAGCGAGGCATCAAGGAGCTCGGCGCGCTCGGCGTGCAGATCTACACCAACGTGGCCGGCAAGCCGCTCGACCTGCCCGAATACGAGCCGTTCTGGGCCCGGATCGCCGAGCTCGGCAAGCCGGTGTGGCTGCATCCGGCGCGCGGCGCCGAGATGCCGGACTATGCCAGCGAGACCAAATCGCTCTACGAAATCTGGTGGGCGCTCGGCTGGTCCTACGAAACCGGCTGCGCCATGGCGCGACTGGTGTTCTCCAAGCTCCTGGACAAATATCCCAACCTCAAGATCATCGTGCATCATTTCGGCGGCATCGTGCCGATGCTCGAGGGCCGCATCGGCAACGGCTGGGACCAGCTCGGCACCCGCACCACCGATGCGGATTACGTTGCGCTGCGCAAAAGCCTCAAGAAGCGCCCGCTCGATTATTTCAAGCAGGACTTCTACGCCGACACGGCGGCCTTTGGCGGCATCCCGGCGACCAAGTGCGGCATGGAGTTCTATCCCGCCGACAAGATCGTGTTCGCCTCCGACTGCCCGTTCGACCCCGAGAAGGGTCCCGGCTATATCCGCGAGACGATCAAAATCCTCGACAGCCTCAACATCCCAAAGGCCGAGCGCGAGGCGATCGACCATGGGACGCTGGAGCGGATCACCGGGGTGAAGCTGGTGAAGTAGGCCGCGACCTGCGCGAAGCACGTTCGATCAAATCGAACGCGCAGCGGCCGGAGTTCGCCGACACTTCCGCGCACTCGGACTCGGCTCTTTCACCGACCCCTTCATCCCAGGTCACCATGCGGAACGAGCCGGCGGACGCGGCACTGTGGGCTATTCGCCTGCAGCACATGAATCCGCGCCCCGCATCTGCAAGCGTCGTCCGCATGGACACCCGACTGCCGCCCGATCCGGCCGAGCCCGGCCGCGTCACGCCCATGATGGAGCAGTATCTCGAGATCAAGCGGGCGCATCCGGAGCATGGGAGGCGGTAAGCGAACCAGCCTGACTGTCAGGAGTTGATCTAAGTCAAATTTAGTTGGGCCACATCAGCTTACCATTATCTGTTCGCGGGAATGAGCTGGGCGTCGTAGATGGCCGAGCCACCAGCTGGGGCACGCGCATATAAGGCGGCGAAATCGGAGCGGGAAAACGCCGGGTGATGAGCTGGCGTCCGCTCCTCCCTGAGTGCGGTTACCTCCAGGTGACGATCATGATCAGCTTCAGATGTGCGGCCCGAGGAGTCTTTGCGGTTTGGATCGGTTTGGCGGCAGGACTGTCAGCGCCGCCGCAGGCACGCTCGCAGCCTGCGCCCGGCACCATCGCCGACCGGGACAGTGTCTTCATCGATGGGCAGACCTTCGCCATCGTCCCGGGGCGGGCGAAGCCTGATGCTGCTGCCACGATCAAAAACCTGGGTGGTCGTGATCTGGGACCTGGCGCCATCATCTATCGCGACGGCGATCGGCTCTACATGCTGAGCGCGCCGTTGGTGCTCGAACGGGGCGCGTCGGGCAGGCCCGAGAGTCTGGTGGTCAACGCCGACAGAGAGCAGCTTGGCCGAATTCGCATTCAATATGATCCGCCAAAAAATCCCGAGCACCAGAGCGTTTATGAGCTCCTCAAGGAGAACCAGGCGCTTGAGACGGTCCAGCAGATCCTAGGTCCGGCGCGCCTGCCGAAGCCAGGGCTGCTGATCAAGGCGATGGGGTGCGACGGCATGATCAATTCCTGGTACAACGATAGTGATCCAGGTGATCCAGGGCCGACTGTCCATATGTGCTATGAGCTGCTGCAGAACATCATCAAGATTTCAACCACCGACAATGTCCACCCCAACGTAACCCCGCATGACGCGATCGTCGGTCAATCTTTGTTCTGGACCCTGCACGAGATCGGGCACGCGGTCTTCCATATTTTTCACGTGCCGCTGTTCGGGCGGCAGGAGGACGCTGCCGATCTATTCGCCGCGTATATCATGCTGCACTTCGGCCATGATCAAGCACGCCGCTGGATCGAGGGGGCGGCGTATACATCTGATGAATTCATGGCGGACGCCCCTTGGGGCAAGAATTACGCGAGCGTTCACGGTCTACCCCAGCAGCGCTTCTACAATCTGATCTGTCTGGCTTACGGCTCCGACCCAGTGACCTTCGCTGACGTTACAGAGAACATGACCAACATGATGGAGCAGAAGGGGGTGTTGCCGCAGCAGGAGCAGGGGGTGTTGCCGAAGAAGCGCGCCGAAAACTGTGAGTACGAGTTCCAAACCTTCGACTATGCGTTCAAGACCCAGATTCTCCCCCATATCGATCTGGAGATGGCCAAGAAAGTGTTGGACGCGACTTGGTTTCCCGAGCCCGTCAACCGAGTTCCGCCGAGCCCGACCCCGGCCGCTGCAAGCTCAGGAACTGATAGATAGCAGAGAACACGTGGCCCCGGTGGGGCGCCCTTGATCAACGTTGGAATAACCCTGGTCCTGAGCTCTAGCCACGGTGACGTTCACGCTAACTCCATTGGAGATCCGGCTCATGCGAAAAGAGCTGATTGTGGGTCCTTCATGGCATGCGGCCGAATTGACGCTGCTCCTCGCTCTCGTAGTTGCGCTGTTGCCTAGTTCCGGCGCTGCGCAGACGCTGAATGCTGTCAAAAGCCGTGGAGTGCTGGTCTGTGGCGTCAGTGGGGGTCTGCCAGGGTTTTCTGCGCCGGACTCGAAGGGCAATTGGGCGGGATTCGATGTCGATTTCTGCCGTGCTGTTGCAGCGGCAATCTTTGACGATGCGAGTAAGATCCGATTTGTCCCCTTGAACACGGGCGAGCGTTTTGCCGCGCTGCACTCGGGTCAGATCGATCTGCTGTCGCGCAACTCAACCTGGACGATCTCGGGTGAAACCGAGTTCGGGCTTATGTTCGCTGGCGTCACCTATTATGACGGACAAGGATTTCTGGTCCGAAAATCACGAAATGTCATGTCAGCATTCGAGCTCGGTAACAGCAAGGTCTGTGTGCAGGAGGCCACAACCACCGAGGTGAATCTTAGAGACTTTTTCCGCAACAACAAAATGACCTACGCGCCTGTCCTTTTCGCTGGGGCCGACGATGCCCGAAATGCCTACGACACCGGCCAATGTGACGTGCTGACCAGCGACGTGTCCCAGCTTCATGCCCAGGCGCTGAAGCTCGGAAAGCCAAACCAGCATTTGGTTCTGGCGGATATAATTTCCAAGGAGCCGTTGGGTCCGGCTGTTCGGCAGGGCGATGATCAGTGGCTGAACATTGTGAAGTGGACGCATTTCGCCATGGTCAATGCCGAGGAGCTCGGGGTCAGCTCGCGGACGATCGACAGCGCGCTGCAATCGGCCTCTCCGGATGTTAGACGTCTCGTAGGAACCGAGGGAAAATTCGGTGAGCAGCTGGGCTTGACCAACAACTGGGCTGCAAACCTGATCAGGCTCGTGGGCAACTACGGGGAGGTGTACGAGCGAAATGTCGGTGTTGATTCCAGCCTCGCCATACCTCGCGGTCTCAACGAGCTTTGGACGATGGGTGGAATCCAGTACGCTCCGCCCCTTCGGTAGCCTGGAACGTCGACATGGTGCATTCAGGCTCGGCCGCGGACGCAGCAGGCATTCGGATGCATCGCCCGGGTGAATCGACCCTGCCCCAAGGGGCAATATACGCCGACCTGTAGACCGGAGAGGATTGGCTGCGCATCCATTCGAACGGTGCGGGTCGCACCTCATCGAGGCGTACTAAGTGTCATTCCCGTTCGGAGCCCGAAATGGCCTTCCTGGGGCGATCGAAGACTGATCCGGGCCGCACCAGAAGGACCAGGAAGCTGGGCCGCTGGCTGCTGGTCCTGTTGCTGCCTTGCGCATTGCTGGCATATCTCGTAGAGGGACGCCCGGGAATTCGAGGAAATCTCGACGCCCCGGTCCCAGCCACTCTAGCCGACCAGATAACGGTTCTTGGCCTTCCGAATGTCCGCTTCTGGGCCTGGATCGACACCCAAGGACCGGCACTTGTGCGCGAGTGGGGTCAGTCGCTTGAGCGGGAACGAGCCGCGGCGCCGTCGTACTCCAGGTTGCCGCCGGCGTATTTTTTGGCCGTCTCCGGCGGCGGCGGCGATGGGGCCTTTGGGGCAGGGCTCATCTGCGGCTGGTCTGATGCCGGCGCCATGCCGACCTTCAAACTAGTGACCGGGGTTAGCACGGGTGCGATGATCGCGCCATTCGCCTTTCTCGGCGGATCGTACATTGACCGGCTCCATGAGATTTACACCAGGATGAACCCGGATGACATTCGGACGGTGCGCGCGTTGAACGGGCTCTATGGCGCCGTATTCAGCGATGCGCTCGCTGATTCAGCGCCGCTTTACCGGCTCATTTCCCGTTACATGGACGAGCAGATGCTGACCGACATCGCGGATGCATACAATAAAGGCCGCCTGCTGATGATCGCGACAGCTAGTCTCGATCATCAAAGCCCGATTCTTTGGAATATCGGTGCGATTGCGGCCAGCGGACGCGCTGGCGCGCTCGAATTGGTGCGCAGGATCATGCTTGCCTCTGCTTCAATACCTGGTGCTTTCCCACCGGTGATGATCGACGTGGAGGCGAACGGACAGCGCTATCAGGAAATGAATGTCGATGCGGGCGTGGTGGCGCAGATGTTTCTTTACCCCACCGATTTGGGGCTGCGGATGAACCTGCGGTCCGGACGGCTCGCCCGCGAGAGCCACGCCTACCTCATCCGCAACGGCCGGCTTGACCCGGATTGGGCTTCAGTCAACCGCGATTTCATGACGATTACTCAGCGGGCGATCGGCACGATGATCCATTACCTCGGTTACAATGACATCCTACAGATTTATTATACGACGAAGCGCGACAGAATCGATTACAACTTGGCCTTTATCGAGACCGACTTCCTCAAAGCCAAGCGCGAGCCCTTTGATCCCGAGTACATGAAGGCGCTGTTCGATTATGCCTACGAAAAGGGACGACGCGGATATGCTTGGCACAAGGAACCGCCGCTCTTCCAGATCGCAGAGTAACGGCTCGATCTCACAAGAACGTGCAGCGGCCGGAGTTCGCTGACACTTCCATGCACTCGGATTCGGCTCTTCCACCGACCCCTCATCCCAGGTCGCTGTGCGGAACGAGCTGGCGGACGGGGCACTGTAGGCCATTCGCCTGCAACACATGAATCCGCGCCCCGCATCTGCTAGCGTCGTCCGCATGGATACCCGCGCCACGCCCCCGCCCGATCCGGCCGAGCCCGTCGAGGCCGGCCGCGTCACGCCCATGATGGAGCAGTATCTCGAAATCAAGCGGGCGCATCCGGGGCTGCTGCTGTTCTACCGGATGGGGGATTTCTACGAGCTGTTCTTCGAGGATGCGGAGATCGCCTCGCGCGCGCTTGGCATCGTCCTCACCAAGCGCGGCAAGCATCTTGGCCGCGACATCCCGATGTGCGGCGTTCCGATCGAGCGCGCCGACGAATATCTGCATCGCCTGATCGCGCGCGGGCATCGGGTCGCGGTCTGCGAGCAGATTGAGAATCCGGCCGACGCCAGGAAGCGCGGCGGCAAGAGCGTGGTCGCCCGCAGCGTGATCCGGCTGGTCACGCCCGGCACGCTGACCGAGGACACGCTGCTCGAAGCGGGCGAGAACAATTACCTGCTGGCAATCGCGCGCGAGCGCGGCTCGGGAGAGGGGGTAAGCCGTTTCGCGATCGGCTGGATCGATATCTCGACCGGCGAGTTCCGCATCGCGGAATGCGACCGCGCCTTGCTCGCGGCTGAGATCGCGCGGCTCGAGCCGGGCGAGATCATCGTGTCGGACGCGCTCTATGCCGATGCGGAGCTGGCCCCCTGGCTGCGCGCGCTGCCGGCGGTGACGCCGTTGCCGCGCGACTTCTTTGACGGCGCGAGCGCGGAGCGGCGGCTGGCCGGCTATTTCGCGGTCGCGAGCAGCGAGGCGTTCGGGTCGCTCAGCCGGCTCGAGCTGGTGGCGGCCGCGGCCTGCATCACCTACGTGGAGCGCACCCAGCTTGGCCGCCGGCCGCCACTGTCGCCGCCGCTGCGAGAGCAGCAAGGCGCGACGCTGGCGATCGATCAGGCGACACGAGTCAATCTCGAGCTTGCCCGCTCGCTTGCGGGCGACCGGCGCGGCTCGCTGCTTGCCGCCATCGACCGCACCGTGACACCCGCGGGCGCGCGGCTCATCGCGCAGCGGCTGGCTGCCCCGCTCACCGATCCACCGGCGATCGCGCGCCGCCACGATGCGGTTGCGATGCTTGTTGCCGATGCACCGCTGCGCGCGGAAATACGCGCGCGCCTCAAGGCTGCCCCTGACCTCGCCCGCGCGCTCGCCCGCCTGGTGGTCGGTCGCGGCGGGCCGCGCGATCTCGCCGCGATCCGCGACGGGATTGCGGCTGCGCTTGGCCTTGCCGCTGCGCTTTCAGACAATCGCGAGCTTCCCGCCGAGCTCGCCGAGGCCACGGTTGGCTTGCGCCAAGGCGATCCGGCACTCGCCGAGAAGCTTGCGGCGGCGCTTGCCGACGAGCTTCCCGCCTTCAAGCGCGACGGCGGCTTCGTGCGCCACGGCTACGCGGCCGCGCTCGATGAGGCGCGCGCGCTGCGCGACGAATCGCGCCGCGTGATTGCGGCGCTGCAGGCGCGCTACGCCGAGGAGACCGGCGTGCGCTCGCTCAAGATCCGGCACAACAATGTGCTGGGGTATTTCGTGGAGGCGACTGCGCAGAACGGCGAAAAGTTCTTGCGCCCGCCGCTGAACGCGACCTTCATCCATCGCCAGACACTCGCCGGCCAGGTGCGCTTCACCACGACCGAGCTGGGCGAGCTCGAATCCCGCATCGCCAGCGCGGCCGATCGGGCGCTTTCGCTCGAGCTCGAGATTTTCGATGGGCTCGCCGCCGCCGTGACGGCCGCCGCGCCCGCCATCAAGGCGGCCGCCGAGGCGCTGGCGGTGATCGATGCGGCCGCAAGCCTTGCCGAGCTTGCGGTCGAGCGCGCCTATGTGCGGCCCGAGATCGACCGCTCGCTCGATTTCATCATCGAGGGCGGCCGCCATCCGGTGGTCGAGCAGGCGCTCGTGACCGACGGCGGTCCCTTCATCGCCAACGATTGCGATCTGTCGCCGCCGCCGGGCGCCCATGCCGGGCGCATCCGGCTCCTGACCGGGCCCAACATGGCCGGCAAATCGACCTACCTGCGCCAGAACGCGCTGATCGCGATCCTGGCCCAGATGGGCAGCTTCGTGCCGGCGCGCCGCGCCCGCATCGGCGCGGTGGACCGGCTGTTCTCGCGCGTGGGCGCGGCCGACGATCTTGCCCGCGGCCGTTCGACGTTCATGGTCGAGATGGTGGAGACGGCCGCGATCCTCAATCAGGCGGGCGAGCGGGCGCTGGTCATCCTCGACGAGATCGGCCGCGGCACCGCGACCTTCGACGGCCTCTCGATCGCCTGGGCGACGATCGAGCACCTGCACGAGAAGAACCGCTGCCGCGCGCTGTTCGCGACCCATTTCCATGAACTGACGGCGCTTGCCGCAACCTTGCCGCGGCTCATCAACGCAACGGTGCGGGTCAAGGAGTGGGAAGGCGAGGTGGTGTTCCTGCACGAGGTCGTACCCGGATCGGCCGACCGCAGCTACGGCATCCAGGTCGCCAAGCTCGCCGGTCTGCCGGCAGCGGTGATCGAGCGGGCAAAGCTTGTCCTCGCCAAGCTCGAGGCCGAGGACCGCGCCGCCCCGCGCGGCTTCGAGGATTTGCCGCTGTTTGCCGCCGCGCCACGGCCCCCCGGAGCGACGCCTCCTGACTCGGCCGAGACTGACGTGCTCAACGCCCTTGCCGCGCTGTCACCTGACGACATGTCGCCGCGCGAGGCGCTCGAGGCGTTGTTTGCCCTCAAGGCGAAGGCCGCGCGCAAATAGCAAGAGGCGCCCGCGTGCGGGCGCCTCCGATCACGGTGCCGTCGATGCCGCTTACTTCAGCTGATCGGCCACCTTCTCGATGCCGGCCTTGCCGCAGGCTTCTTCCTGCGGGCCGCCCATGGGGGCGCCGCTCAGGCCGATGGCGCCGATGGTCACGTTGCCGACCTTGATCGGCACGCCGCCCTGCAGCGGAATGACGTCGCTCAGCGCGCGCTGGCCCGAGATATTTTGGCCTACGCCCGTGGCGGGCGCGTCAGGTGCGGTGCGCTGCGCCCATTCCCCCGACGGGCGCCCGAAGGTCTCGGCCGTGTAGGCCTTGCGGCGGGCGAGCTCGATGTTGTGCGGCGCCGCGCCGTCGCCCTGCAGGAACACGCGCAGCCGCCCGGTGCGATCCACGACCGCCACCGACACGCGATCAGTGCCGCAGGCAAGCGCGGCTTCCGCAATCTGCAACGCGAGATGCACGGAAATGTTCTTCTCGCTCAGCACTTGCGCGCCGGCGGAAGTCGACAAGGCAGTCATCGCAAGGACTGCAGCAGCGGCCAAACGCAACGACATTTTGATCCTCCCTGGGGTTGCGGATTGGAGCTTAACGTACCCGCCGCCGCGCAGCGACGGCCAGTGTCGGCATTATGTCATGCAGTCAAGTCGGGGAAAAGCGACCGCGGATCGAAATAGAACCCTAGGGCTGCGGCAGAAAGGCCTCGGTGTAGAACCGCTTCATGTCAGGCTCGGCGGGCAGGATTTTCAGCTCCACATAGGAGCGGCTCAGCACCGCGAGTGCCTTGGCATCGAACCGTCCGTCGGCGGAGAACATTGGCATCAGCTCGTCATAGGTCCGCTCGGTGATGGCCGGATCGACGCTGATCACGCGCTTGGCAATCTCGATCGTCTTTGCCCGGTCGGCGCGCATGAAGGCGATGGTCTCGAACCAGCCCTTGAGGAAGGCCCGCAGCGCGTC
>Ga0126381_100006640_pt1 | contig 12822 bp, 14 predicted proteins | sample PanSoiMetPlot_28_FD_96465 | JGI IMG/M metagenome (GOLD analysis project Ga0126381, IMG submission 96465) | Tropical forest soil microbial communities from Panama - MetaG Plot_28 | ecosystem: Environmental > Terrestrial > Soil > Tropical forest > Bulk soil | place: Panama | collected 2016-02-17
CAACGTAGAACTCCCGGAAGGCAGGTAACCGATGCTCCTGGCTCTCGATGTAGGCAACAGCCAGATCTTGGCGGGCGTCTACGACGGCGATCGCCTCCGCACCACCTTCCGCCGGACCTCCAGCATCCGGGCGTCTTCCGACGAATTCGCCACATTCTTCCGCTCGACGCTCCGCGAGAACGACACCAACCCCGATGACATCGACATGGCCGGCGTCTGTTCCGTAGTCCCCGACGCGGTCCATTCGCTCCGCAACTGCTTCCGCAAGTATTTTGGCTTTGAACCCTTCCTGCTGCAGCCGGGGGCGAAAACCGGCCTGAAGATCCGCTACCGCAATCCACTCGAAGTGGGAGCCGACAAGATCGCCAACGCCATAGGCGCGGTCGAGCGGTTCCCCGGCAAAAACATCCTGATCGTCGATTTCGGGACCGCCACGACTCTCTGCGCCGTCAGCAAAGACAAAGAATATCTGGGCGGCATCATCACACCCGGAATGGCGATTTCCATGACCGCGCTGGAATCCAAGACCGCGCGGCTGCCGGCCGTCGAGATCGTGCGGCCCACCGCAGTCTTAGGCCGTTCCATGGTGGAGAGCATTCAATCCGGCCTCTACTATGGCACGCTGGCAACCGTCCGTTGGCTCACTGAGTCGGTTACCGAGGAACATTTCGCCAAAGAGAGACCCACCATCGTCGCCACCGGCGGTTTCGCGCGCCTCTTCGAACAGGAGAAGCTCTTCGACGAGTTCGTCCCCGAACTACCCTTGAGCGGCCTGCGCCGGGCAGTCGAACTCTCGCGGCTCTAAGCGAACGGCCCCGGCCGGCCGGGACATCACCTATCCCAGGAACCCATCGCACGGCAAAGCTCACCGCTCGCTGTTATTCTGAAGCTTAGGTACCGTGTTCCGTCCCGCTCAACTTCTCGCAGGCTTCCTCGCTTTCGGCGCGCTCTACGCTGTTCAGAAGCCGTTTCGCGAGTATCCCGGCCTCGAATACGAGAAATTCCCCCTCCCGCCCGACTACCAAGAGAAGACCGAGTGGGTCTTCGCCCGCCTCATGTATCCGCCCATCGGGCGCTACTATGGCGGCGTCGAATTCAACGGCACATGGAAAGAGGGCGGCTCCAACTGGACCATGGATTATCCTCGTTCGGACCGGCACATCGTGCAGGCCGTGCGGCGCCTCACCCGCCTGCACGTGCGCAGTGCCGAGGAGCCCATAGATCTCGACGACGGCGATGTCTACGACTGGCCCTGGCTCTACGGTGTCGAGGTCGGCCATTGGAATCTCACCGAGGCCCAGGCCCGCGTCATGCGTGAATACCTGCTGCGCGGCGGTTTCTTCATGTGCGACGACTTCCACGGCACGATCGAGTGGGATACTTTCGTCGCCAGCATGCGCAAAGTTTTCCCCGACCGTCCCATCGTCGATATTCCGGACTCCGGCCCCATCTTTCACACCATCTACGATCTCTCCGAGCGCTATCAGGTGCCTGGCATGCCCGCGCTGGAAGTGCACCACACTTACGAAAAGGACGGCAAGATTCCCCGCTGGCGCGGCATCTACGATGACAACGGCCGTATCATGGTGGCCATCTGTCACAACATGGACCTGGGCGATTCATGGGAACATGCCGACGACCCCCAGTATCCCGCCCGTTATTCGGATCTCGGCATTCGCCTCGGCGTGAATTACATCGTGTACTCGATGACGCACTAGAATGGTGGGACAGGCCGTCGGTCTTTTGCGGCCTGTCAAGTTGCGGAGCAATCTCGAATGAACTGGAGCATGACAGCCGCTATTCTCCTCGCTCTCGCCGTAATCCTCGGCGCGTTCGGCGCTCATGGACTCAAGGGCCGTCTGGACGAGTACTCCATGAGCGTCTATGAAAAAGCAGTCTTCTACCACTTCATCCATGCGCTCGGCATTCTGATTGTCTCCCTTCTCCCGCGCACCGGCACCTTCCCGGAGTCCACCGCCCAAACGGCATGCGCCATCCTCTTTGCCGGCATTCTCATCTTCTCCGGCAGCCTCTACCTCCTCGCCGTCACCGGCACTCGCATCCTGGGCGCCATCACCCCCATCGGGGGCGTCGCATTTATCGTCGGCTGGCTGTACCTTGCCTGGCACCTTCGCCGTATCCTGTAGGTTATGGCCCACGACTTCGATATGGGCGCGGCCGCGCGCCAGGAAATGATCGACCACGGCTTCGAGCCCGATTTTTCCTCCGATGCCCAGAGGCAGCTGGCAGCCGTCCATCCGCACCTCGACGACGGCTTGCGCGACCTCACCGGTCTGCTGTGGTCTTCCATCGATAACGACGACTCCCGCGATCTCGACCAGATCGAATGGGCCGAGCGCACGGCATCGGGCATTCGCGTCCTGGTAGGCGTTGCCGATGTCGATTCGCTGGTGTCGAAAGGCACCCCCATCGATTCCCACGCCGCGCGCGAGACCACCACGGTCTATACCCACATCCGCACGTTCCCCATGCTGCCTGAGCGCCTGTCCACCGATCTCTCCTCGCTCAACGAAAACCAGGACCGCGCGGCCGTCGTCATCGAATTTATCGTGGGGACAGACGGAGGGTTCACCGCCCCCTCCATATACCGCGCCAAAGTCCGGAATCGCGCCCAGCTCGCCTACAACAGCGTTGGCTCCTGGCTGGAAGGCTGCGCGTCCGCTCCTCCCAAAATCGCCGCCTCGGCGGATCTCGCCGGGCAGCTCCAGTTGCAGGATGAGGCGGCCAGTGCCCTCCGCGAGGCCCGCCATCGCCTGGGCGCCCTGGAGTTCGACCGCCTCGAGGCACAGCCGGTCATGTCCGACGGCCACGTGCAGGGCATTCGCGCCCGCGCCCCCAACCGCGCCGCGCACCTCATCGAAGATTTCATGATCGCCGCCAACGCGGTGATGGCCCAAACCCTTCGCCAGGCCGGTGTCTCTTCCATCCGCCGCGTGGTGCGGGCGCCGGAACGCTGGGCGCGCATAGTCGACCTCGCGCGCGAGTACGGCGAGAAGCTCCCGGCGGACCCCGATGCCGGCTCCTTGAACACGTTCCTGGTCCACCGCAAACAGGCCGACCCCGTCCACTACCCCGACCTTTCTCTGGCGGTGTTGAAGCTGATGGGCCCCGGCGAGTACGTCCTGCAGCGCGCCACTGACGACCCTCTGGGCCACTTCGGCCTCGCCGCCCACGACTATACGCATTCCACCGCGCCCAATCGCCGCTTCGCCGACGTCGTCACCCAGAGGCTCATCAAGGCGCAAGCCGCCAAGGCGCCTTCGCCTTATTCTGACGCCGAGCTCGACACGATCGCGCGCAACTGCACCCTGAAAGAGGATGCAGCCCGCAAGGTGGAGCGCGCTATGACCAAGCGCCTCGCCGCCGTCGCCCTGCGCGACCGTGTGGGCCAGCAATTTTCGGGGGTCGTCACCGGTGTTACGCCCAAGGGCGTGTTCGTCCGCGTCCTCGATCCGCCCGTGGAAGGGCGCCTGATGCGCGGCGACCAAGGCCTTGACGTCGGCGACCGGCTCCACGTCACGCTCCTCAGCACCGATCCGGTGCGCGGCTTTATAGACTTTGGGAGGGTATCGTGAACGATCTGCTTCGCCACACCGTTGCGACTCTGGCTTACCGCGCCAGCCGTGCTCTGCGGCGCGCCCCGCCGGAGTTCGCTGATTTTCAACTCGACGCTGCTACGCGCACGCCCGTGCAGATTCTCGCACACATGGGCGATCTATTCGAGTGGGGGCTGTCAATCGCCAACGGCCACGAACAGTGGCACAACGCCGTACCGCTGCCTTGGAATCAGGAAGTATCGCGATTCTTCGCCGCCCTGGAAGGCTTCGACCGGCGCCTGGCCCAGCCCGAACCCTTGGGCGCTCCCGCCGAGCGCCTGTTTCAAGGCCCCATCGCCGATGCCCTGACGCACACCGGCCAACTCGCCATGCTCCGCCGCGTCGCCGGCAGCCGCATCGGCGGCGAGAATTATTTCGTCGCCGCAGTCACCGTCGGTAGAGTAGGGTTGGAGCAGGAAAAACCGGTAGTTGAATTCTAGCTACGAGCTGCGAGACAACCGCGGGAGCCAGATTTGTCTGGTCGCTCTCAGCTCGTAGCTTGTCTGGTTACTTCTTTGCCGCCATCGCCTTCGAGATGAACTCCCACATCCCCGGCGTGATCTTGAACGGCTCTGCCTGTTGCTTCATGTGCGCCGGCCAATTGGCTTTGTCGGCCCACAGCTTGCCCAGGCCTTTGGTCACTTCCGGATCCCCCCCAGTGAAGCCTGCCACCAGCTCCTTCCACCGAGCGGCCAGCGCCTGTGCCTGCGCCCCGGCCGGATTTTCACCCGCCTTCATCGCCGCCTCCACATCCGCGATCAGGTCGAGCCACTGCTTGCTGACGCGCTCCTGCAACTCCGGCGACCACTCGGCGCGCCGCGATTCGATTTTGGCCTGTGCGGCCTCCGAGTAATACTTTTTTGCCCAGTCCATGTCGTTCTGCATTTCAATCACCTCGATTATTCTCTTGAGGAGCGCCGTGTCCCGCCGTCCTGACCGGAACGCCGCTTCGGCTTCCTGGATGGCTCCAATCGCGCGGTCTACCAGGAGGCGTTTCGCCTCCAACGCGCGCCGCTGATTGCCGAGCGCCCCAGGAAGCGTCGAACCGTCCCGGTCCAGCAGTGCACGGATCTCCTTCAACGGAATGCCGATGAACTTCAGGGCCACCACCTGCTCTAGCCGCTCCAAATCGCGGTCGGAGTACAGGCGATAGCCCGCCTCCGTGCGCCTGGGTTTCACGAGCCCCATCCGGTCGTAATGATGCAGCGCACGCACCGTCACGCCGGCCAGTTGAGCGAATTGCTGGACCTGGTACATCGCCTTTCTACCTCCATCCTCCGGCCTGACGTTACGTCAGGGTCAAGCGAAATTTTGACATTTTTGGGGCATGATAGGAATATGCACCCAGGGAAAGCGGCGCTGGCAATTCTGGTCGCGGCCGGCGCGCTGGCGGCCGCGGACTTCCGCCTCGCCGACACGCACGGCGCCGTGCATACGCCTTCGGAATGGCGCGGCCATCCGGCTGTCGTGCTGTTCTTTGTGAGCACCGATTGCCCCGTCGCCAATAGCTATGTGCCGGAAATGAACCGCATTCGCGACGCCTACGCCTCGCGCGGCGTGCTGTTCTTCGCGGTCGAGACCGATACCACCGCGCCCGAGTCCGCCGTGGCACGATATGCGGCCGACTATCGCTACGCCTTCCCCATGCTGCTCGATCCCCATCAGGCCCTCGTCCGCCTTGCCGACGCCAGGACGGTGCCGCAGGCGGCCGTTTTTGATGCCGAGGGCCAGCGCGTCTACCTCGGCCGCATCGATAATCGGGTCGAGGATTTCGGCAAGCAGCGGTACCAGGCGACCGAAGCCGATCTTCGCCAGGCGCTCGATGCGGTTCTGGCCGGCAAACAGCCGCCGCACGCCACCACCAAATCCATCGGCTGCGCCATCACCCGTATTTCGGAGGCAACGAAATGAAACGCCTGATCCTTCTCGCCCTGGCTTCGGCCTTTCTGTTGTGGTGTGCCGATCCCGAGGTGGAGAAGCTGCCGCCCGGCAAGGGCAAAGAAGTCATCGCTGCCGTGTGTACGGACTGTCACGGCGTCGCCAACATCCGCCGCCAGCGCCTCAGCCGCGAGGAATGGACGAGCGAAGTCTCCGACATGGTCGATCGCGGCGCCGACGCCAAAGAGGACCAGATCGCCGTCATCCTCGACTACCTCACCGAAAACTTCGGCAAGGACTCGAAGCTTCGCGTGAACACCGCTCCCATGATTGAGCTGAAGGCGGTCCTGGAATTGACCGCCGCCGAAGCGGGCGCCATCGTCGACTACCGCACCGCCCACGGCGATTTTCACAGTGTGGAGGAGTTGCTGAAAGTCCCTGGAGTGCCGGGCGGGAAAATTGAGGCGAAAAAGGAAGTGCTGGGATTCTAGAAGGGAGCCGAGGGGGCCAAAGAGCCAGGAGCCGTAGAAGCGCCTCCGCTCTGACTGGCTCCCCTTGGCTCGTTGGCCCCCCTAGGCTTTACTGAGCTCCTGCCCCCATCCGCCCGTGGGTTTCGTTCACCTTGTAGTCTCCCGGCACCTGAAACAGCGTCGGAACGGGTTCGGCGCGGCTGACGTTGGTGTAGCGGGTCACGGTATCGCCGTTGCGCGGATCGGTGCGCTTCACCATCATCACCGTCTGTAGGTCGGGCGAGTACCACCGCTCGGTCACCACTTGGATGGGCTGCTCGTTGCCGATCTGGCCCGCCGGGATGGTCATCGTCGTACGGGTGCCCTGCACGGCCACGCCTTCCATGGTCTGGGTGCCCAGCGATTCGGTTTTAATGTTCTGCTGGTTACGGCCGGCGCGGCCGGGTGCCCCGGCTGCCCGCTGTTGGCTGAAGCCGCCGCGCCCCGGACCCTGGTGGGCCGGCCGCGCGGATTTGTTGGCGGTCTTGGTGTCGGGCATCAGTGCGTAGTTCACTCCTCCCACCGGATCGTTGATGAATACCACGGTACGCTTGCTTCCCAGAGCGCCCAGATTCGTTAGGGACTGCTCGCTCCGCGTGCGGCCCTCGCTGTCGCGCGAGAAATGGACCGTCGCGCTCTGCTTGATATGGTTCCCGTCAGGCAGAGTCTGCGTGCTCTCCGTCACCACATCGGCTGTGAACGGCGCGTTCGTCACCACGCGGCCCTGCATGCCCGGTTCGGCGCCCAGGAAGCGTGCGCCCGGAAATCCACCGTCGGGCGGCGGTCCGAAATGTCGCGGCGGTCCGCCAGGTCCTGCCGGATTCTGCGCCAGCGCAACGGCCACTGCCATCAAGCCAAGCCAACTCGTTCGACCAATCATTGGGTCCTCCTGAAATTCAACCGCCTAGTCTAAGAACCGTACCGCCCTTGCCAATCCATCCGAGCCCAGAAGCACATCCGCTTCGACACGATCCGTACCCCGGTCCGCGCTCACTGTAATCCCCAACTCCTCGATGGTCGAGCGCGGCACTTCCATCCGCACCATGTTGACGTCGTCATTCGGTTCCAGCCGCTCCGCATTGGGAAGGGGAATGAACCCGTCCGCGTCGGCCGCCGCCATCTCCTGATCGGTTGCCAGTTCCGCCACCGCGGGCCCGGCTGCGCGCAGCGGCGCCGGCTGCCTGCTCCCGGAAAGCAACATTGCGACCGCCAGTAACAGAACAGCCGCGGCGGCCCAGCCAGCGGCCACCATCGAGCGGCCCCGTCCCATCGGCGCCGCTATGCTATTCTGCGCGCGGAAAGCGCGAACGAGCCGCCCTTCCACTCGCGCCGGAGCCCTCAGCTCGCTGAAGTGCTCGGCCACCAGTTTCAATCCCGCCGCCAATTCCCGCTGGCGCGCCATATGCGCCGAACAAGCGGGACACCCCGCCAGGTGCGCGCGATGTTCCGGGTCGAGGTTCGACTCCTCGCCGGGCGGCTTCGAAAGCCGCTTCCAAAACTCCTGACAGCTCATATCAAAATCCTCGCCGGTTTTAATTCCTTTACAGGATTTGCCGACCGCTCGCGGTTCAGCTTTTCGAGCAGCAGCGCCCGTGCCCGGTGCAGCCGCGACCGCACTGTGCCTATGGGGCAGTTCAGCGCTACCGCTGCCTCCGCGTAATCCACTTCCTCCAGGTCGCAAAGGACCACCACTTCCCGATATCGCCGCGGTAGGGTGGTCACCGCCCTCCGCAGGGCCTCCAGTCGCTCCCGATGGGTCAGGTCCCCCAGCGGATCGTGAATTACCGCCAATTCGGGCAGCGCGACGTCTTCGGAATCGGTTTCCAGGGGAACGTCCACACGTCCACGTTCCACCTGTCTTAAAACCAGCTTTCGGGCAATTCCAAAAAGGTATCCCGAGAGGGTACCCCGGTCGGGATCATACCCGCACTCGCTCCGCAGCAGGGCCAGGAAAACCTCCTGGGTAATATCCTCAGCTACGGTCGCCGAGCCGCTCATGTGTAAGACAAATCGATAGATAGCGCCTTGCCGGCGGCGGTAAACCCCGAGAAACGCCTCTTCGTCGCCGCTTCGGATGCGCAGCAACAGCTCTTCATCCGAATCCAGCGGCCCGGGCATCATTTATTCTCACTCATAATTCGTTTTCTCCCCCCGAAAGTTCCCGTATTGGGGCTGTTTTGCACCGATACGGGATTAACCGCACATTTTGTGCCCTCATTAACCTTAGGGATAACCAAAATAGTACTTTACCCATAGTACCCGTAGGTCTATGATCTAGGGTACATGACTGGATTTGAACTGGCTCCCGCACCTGCGAGCGATGAACTCGCATTACTTCGGAGGAGAGTTGCGGAGTTGGAAGCGGAAATCGAGCGGCACAAGAGGCACGGGGCTGCCGCCGAAGAACGTTTCAAGCGACTTGCAGACGCTTCGCCCGTAATGATCTGGGTCTCCGGTCCGGACGCCCTGATTACCTACTTTAACCGGTCGTGGTTAGAATTCCGCGGCCGTAGTCTTGAACAGGAAAGTGGCAACGGTTGGACCGAAGGCCTTCATCCCGATGATCGCAATCTTGCCGTTGAAACTTATTTGAAGTCGTTTTCAGCCCGGCAATCTTTCCGTATGCAGTGCCGTATCCGCCGGGCGGATGGCGAATATGTATGGGTGGAAAACCGAGCGGCGCCCTTCTATGACGGGGACGGTCGCCTCGGGGGCTTCACCGGATCCGTGGTGGATGTCAACGACAAGCGCTCCGCTACCTACTCGCCCGACGAAGAGGCCGTCCGCATGGTCTTTTCGTTGACCGAGAGAGAGCGCCAAGTGCTCGTGTTGATTGCCCAGGGGCTTTCCACGAAGAAAGCTGCGGTGCAGTTGGGGATCAGCTACAAGACTGCTGACTCTCACCGTAGCCGCATCCTGGAGAAACTCGGAGTCCATGAAACGGCCAGCATGGTGCGCTACGCAATCCGTGCGGGCCTGATCGCCCCGTAAAGCGGCTCCGCAATCATAGCTGACCGCCGGCAGGCAGGGAGTTCCTCGCCTGCCGGATTTAGTCTTTAAGCATTCCCCGGCATTCCCGCATTATGGGCGTGTGATCGTGTAGCCTGGAATTGCGCCCGCACCATGCCGAACGCCTTCATACAGCAAAGCATTGAAATGGCGGTGGAGAATGTCCACCGCGGCGGTGGACCGTTTGCCGCGCTGGTGGTCAAGGACGGCATCGTGATTGCCACCGGCTGCAACCAGGTCACGCGTACGAACGATCCGACTGCTCACGCCGAGCTCGTCGCCATCCGCGAAGCTTGTCGCGTGTTGGGAGACTTCCAGCTCAAAGGTTGCGACCTTTATTGCTCCTGCGAACCATGTCCCATGTGCCTGGGCGCCATCTTCTGGGCGCGGCCTGAGCGCGTGTTCTTCGCCGCCACCAGAGCCGATGCGGGAGCCGCCGGCTTTGAGGACACCTTGATCTATGAGCAGATCGCGGTGCCGCACTCCGAGCGCAGCATTCCCATGATTCACGTGGTCGATCCCCAATCCGGCCGCCCTTTTGGCGAGTGGGTCAGCCAGCCGCACAAGGCGGAGTATTAGGCTAAGACTGCCGGGTGTTGTTGGCATTCCGCCGCACCTGGCCGTCCGTCTTCGGCTGGGCACTTGCCGCGATGGCCTTCGCGCTGCTGGGCTGGGGTATGGCTCACTACTCCGATCCTCCGATCCGCCTCCGCCAGGCCATCCTCGCGTGCTCACTGGGCCATCTGGCTAGCGAACGCACTGAACTTATTCAATCTGCTTGTAGGTTGACAAGATTATGGCCAATTCGTGCCACGATTCCTGCCAAGGTGTGCCAGATTCGTAGCAAAATCCGATCGGGCTGGTCTCACCATCGCCGAGGGAGTCAGCGAGACCGCTTTGCTTTGATCTCTGCGAGCACCGTCTGCGAAACGCGGAAGCTCGTCTTTCGAAGCTCAGTGACCGCGTCATCGAAGTTGACGAGCCCGGCTTGTTCAGCTTCATCGAGAATCGAAAGCGTGCCCGCTACCCTCAGGCCTCTTCGAACGGCTTCCTGCCGCCTCGCCTGTTCATCAATCAGCAACACGTCGGCATGCCGCCGCGAGCGCGATCGCCTCGCTCTCACCCGAATCGAGCTGAACCCCAAGCAGGCTCTTCTTAGGACTTACAACGTCCACCCACGCCGGTTCATTGACAGCCCAGTCGTGGACCAGTTTGGGCGCAAGGGGATGCCTGAGTTCCGCCAGGACCGCAGGTGGAACGAGAATCCGCTTGTATAGCTGTCTGAGCAGGTCAATCTTTCCGATCAGGATGAGGTAGTTGATCGGCGATGTGTCTGCGACGACGACTATCGACGAGGTAGAGCTCAGTGCTGAGCCTCTCTTGCCCGGAGCTGACGAAGCGTTTCCTGATCCTGCTCGAAATCTGCAGCCGTGAAATCGTAAACCTCGTGTTCCTTTAGGAAGGCATCCACCTGCATACGCGTCTCGAAACCTAGGAGTCTGCGAAGCTGGGCGGCTGTGAGGGCATGGGATCGGTATGCTTCGAGCGCTAGGCTCTCAAGCGCTACCCGTGGCAGGTCCTTCCACTTGGATCGAAGTTCCTGTACGATATCTTCCGGCAGTTCCAATGTAATCTGCATGGCAGCGCCTTCCACTTGATTATCTCAAGGAAGAGACCTCGCAGCTAGCAGCTGAAGGCTGGACGGCGGTGGGGCTCACGTGCGCCTGCAGGGGGGCACGCGATGATCCCCGGCCGGTGTAGGATTATGCCACCAACTGTGAGATGAAGGTAGGATTACGCCAGGAATCGTGGCATGAATTGTCAACAATTCTGGCATCAGCGCTTGAATGGCCGTTTAGAAATGAGCGGACCGGTTGTCAGCTATTCTGACATCCTACACTGCTGCTGGCCATCCGGCGCCTTCACGCGAAACTGAAGTCAACTGATCGAACTCGTGTGGCACCCAGTGTGGAGCGGACCCCCTGGTCTCGGCGGGACGCCCTTGTCCCGCACCTGTGTCGATGACGAAGAGGCCGGCCAGGGGGCTGCCCCCGCGGCAACCAGGCTACGCCGCCAACTGCCGCAGCACATACGGCAGAATGCCGCCGTTGCGGTAATACTCCACTTCCTGCGGCGTGTCGACCCGGACCTTTACGTCAAAGCGCCTTTCCGTGCCGTCGTCCGACATCGCGCGCACCAGAGCCCGTCGGCTGCCGCCGTCGAGCGCGGCCGGAATCCCCTCGATATGGAACGTTTCCTTGCCGGTCAGTCCCAAGCTGGCTGCATTCTGGCCGCCGGTGAACTCCAGCGGCAGTACACCCATTCCCACCAGGTTGGTCCGGTGGATCCGTTCGAAGCTCTCCGCGATCACGGCGCGCACGCCCAGCAGCGCAACGCCCTTGGCCGCCCAATCGCGCGATGAGCCCGAGCCGTATTCCTTGCCCGCCAGGATCAGCAGCGGCACGCCCTCCTTCTTGTATGCGAGCGACGCGTCGAAGATGAACATCTGCTTGCCGTCCGGCAAATGAACCGTCCACGGCCCTTCCGTCCCCGGCGCGAGCTGATTGCGCAGCCGCACGTTGGCCAGCGTGCCCCGCACCATCACCTCGTGATTGCCGCGCCGTGAGCCATAGGAGTTGAAATCGTTCGGCTGAACTCCCAGCGAAATCAGGTACTGCCCGGCCGGGCTGTCTTTGGCAATGGAGCCGGCAGGCGAAATGTGGTCGGTCGTGACCGAATCGCCCAGCAGCGCCAGCACGCGCATTCCATGCATGTCGGCAATGGAGGTTGCCGGGTCCACCATCTCATCGAAGTACGGCGGTTTCTTGATGTAGGTGGAATGCTCGTCCCACTGGAACGTGTGGCCCGTCGGTACCGGCATCGACTGCCAGCTCGAATCGCCGTCGAACGCGTGCGCATATTCGTGCTCGAACATGCCCTGATCGATCGCGCTCCGCACCGTCTCCTGTACTTCTTCGTTGGACGGCCAGATATCGCGCAGATAGACCGGCTTGCCCGCCGAGTCCCGGCCCAGTGGATCGTGCGCCATGTCGATATCTACCGTGCCCGCCAGCGCATAAGCCACCACCAGCGGCGGCGACGCCAGGTAGTTGGCTTTCACCAGCGGGTTGATGCGGCCTTCGAAGTTCCGATTGCCGCTCAATACCGCCGCCACCACCAGGTTTTCCTGCTGCACGGCCTGCGAAACCGGTTCGGGCAGGGGACCGCTGTTGCCGATGCAGGTCGTGCATCCGAAGCCCACCAGATGGAACTTCAGCTCTTCCAGGAACGGCAGCAGCCCGGCCTTCTTGTAGTAATCCATCACCACCTTGGAACCCGGCGCCAGGCTCGTCTTGACCCACGGCTTCACCGCCAGGCCGCGCTCCACCGCCTTCTTGGCCAGTAGACCGGCCGCCAGCATCACGGAAGGATTCGAGGTGTTGGTGCAGCTCGTAATGGCGGCGATCACCACCGAGCCGTTCGGCATGGCGCCTTCATAGCCGTCGATTTGGAGATGCGCCGCCTTCTTGCCATCGCCGAACGCTGCGGAGAAGTTCTTTCGCACTTCGGGCAGTTCGACGCGGTCCTGCGGCCGCTTAGGGCCGGCCATGGACGGCACCACCGTCGACAAATCGAGGTCCAGCGTATCGGCATAGTGCGGGTCGGGTGTCGCATCGGTGCGGAAAAGCCCCTGCTCGCGCGTGTAGGCTTCCACCAGCGCGATCAGGTCAGACGGACGGTTCGTGAACTTCAGGTAATTCAGCGTCTCCTGGTCCACCGGGAAGAAGCCCATCGTCGCGCCGTATTCC
>Ga0126381_100006641_pt1 | contig 12822 bp, 4 predicted proteins | sample PanSoiMetPlot_28_FD_96465 | JGI IMG/M metagenome (GOLD analysis project Ga0126381, IMG submission 96465) | Tropical forest soil microbial communities from Panama - MetaG Plot_28 | ecosystem: Environmental > Terrestrial > Soil > Tropical forest > Bulk soil | place: Panama | collected 2016-02-17
CAGACGACATAGGGCGAAATTCCGGCGAATATCTGATTTCTATAATAGACAAGTGTTCGCCTTCAGAGCGCGTCACGAGGAGAAAGAATTTGAACGCAAAAAAACGCGCGACGCGCAAGGCAACATCTGCAAACGATAACGTGCCCATTTTCGCCATTGTCGGCCGCCCGAATGTCGGCAAGTCCACTCTTTTCAATCGTCTCACCGGCTCACGGCGCTCCATCGTAGGCGATGAACCGGGGATCACCCGCGACCGCATCTATGGCGATGTTGAATGGGATGGCCATGTAGCTCGTCTTGTCGATACAGGCGGCATCATTCCCGACGATGAAGCGCTGATCCCAGCAGAGATCTTTCGCCAGGCTCGCGTAGCGCTGGAAGAAGCCCAGGCAATCGTGATGGTCGTCGACGGACGCACAGAACTCGCCTCACCTGACATCGACCTCGCGCGCCTTCTGCAAAAAACCGGCAAGCCACTGTTTTTGGCCGTAAACAAGATCGACACCGAAGCACTCGATGCGGGAGCCGAAAATTTCCGCCGCCTGGGAATTAAGAACCTGGTCCCTGTTTCAGCTGAGCATGGACACAACATCGGCGATCTGCTCGACGAAGTCTTTGGCGTTCTGACTTTTCCCGAAACGCCAGAAGCAACGGCCGAACCAACTGAGGAAGAACCGGCAGAGGAGCAAGAAAAAGACGCACTACACCGCACGCATGGCGAGTTCCAGCAGCAGGAAACGCGAGTCGCCATCATCGGACGCCCCAACGTCGGCAAATCAACGCTCCTCAACGCGCTCACAGGCTCATCGCGCGCCATCGTCTCGCCCATCGCCGGTACTACACGCGACGCCGTCGATGAAGTCATTGAGCACGCCGGCCAGCAACTTCGTATCGTCGACACTGCAGGCATTCGCCGCAAAGGCAAGACCCACTTGATGGCGGAAAAGCTGTCGGTAGTGATGGCGCGCAAACATCTCGAAGCTGCCGACGTAGCCATCCTCGTCATCGACGCAACCGAAGGCGTCACCGCCTCCGACGCTACTATCGGAGGCTACGCACACGAGAGCGGTCGCTCCGTGATCATTGTTGTGAACAAATGGGATCTGGTAACCACGAAACGCACTGACGGCAAGCCACCCGCTGACCGCGCAATCTTTGAAGACCAGCTCCGAAACGCGCTCAAGTATCTGAACTACGCGCCGGTACTCTTCATTTCTGCCGCCGATGGCACCAACATCCATCGCGTTCTCGACACAGTCATCCGTGTAGCAGCTGAACGCCGCAAGCGCGTCTCTACAGGCCAGATGAACCGCTTCCTCGAACACATCGATTTCCAACGGGCAGGCGTTCCCATGGCAAAGAAGGTTCGCATCTTCTACATGACGCAGGCAGCGGTAGCGCCGCCCACTTTCATTCTCTTCACCAATCGCGACGTCAAGCTGCATTTCTCTTTCGAGCGCTTTCTCGAAAACCAGATACGACAGGCCTTCGGCTTCGAAGGTTCCCCCATTTGGTTCAAAGTGCGTGCGCGCGAAAAAAAGAATGCCAGCTAGTCGCGGTCTGCGAATCGGGCATACTAACAGCAGTAAGATCGTCTTTCTGAAAGCTATCAATAGCACCACAGAGAGGTCGCTTCTTAGATGACACACTCCCCAGGTGTTGAGTCTTCACAGAGCCAGGTACAAAGGAAACAAACCTACGAACCAAAACATCTTCCTGCTTTGGATGGTGTGCGCGGTATTGCAATCCTGCTGGTAATTCTGGTTCATCTCAGCGCGATTCTGCGCGACATGGGCATACAACGTTACCTCGGCTTCGGCTGGATTGGCGTTGATTTATTCTTCGTTCTCTCTGGTTTTTTGATCACCCGCATCCTGCTCGACACCCGTAACGATTCCCGTTACTACCAACGTTTTTACATCCGTCGAGGTCTCAGAATCTGGCCTCTCTATTATGTCTACCTCGTCGCGAGCATCTTGTTTGTGCACCTGCTCGGCAGGGTATTTGCGCACTCTCATGGCGACTTCGGATCAGCCGGCCCGCCATCGATTACGACTCCGCTATGGATGTACTTATTCTTCATGCAGAACCTGTACTGGCCCAGCCTATTCTGCTCAAAAGATGCGATGGCAGTGACCTGGTCTCTCTGTATCGAAGAACATTTCTATTTCGCCTGGCCCGTATGCGTGCGAAATTCTGCCGTCGCCACATTGAAATACGCGCTGGCCGCATTGCTGGTTCTCTCTCCATGCATGCGCATACTTGCTATCTATGTGCTGCGTGGTAATCCTTATTCCACATGGCTGCAGACCATCGATCGCTTTACACCCCTTCATCTGGACGCTATCGCAACGGGGTGCCTCCTCTGTCTTCTATGGGAAAAGATTTGCTCACTCACCTGGCAATTCCGTCTTTTTGCAGGAGCATTTCTCTTTGGCTTGGCCGCGACCATTTTCTGCATGATGCTTGAACAGAACAAAATCGTCTACTCATTCTGCTTCTCCGCACTCGCCATTATGTTCTTCGGGTTAGTTGGAATGTCTTTGAATGGCTGGCTGCGTCCTCTTTTCACGCATCCGTTTCTCCGCTACATCGGAAAAATCAGCTACGGCCTTTACCTCATCCATCCGTATGTTTTTCTCTTCCTGCAAAGCCATCGCTTTCAGGCAAAACTTGGCTTGAGCCGCCACGTGCAGGCTGGCGAATGGATAGCGGCAATCCTTGCTGTCTCGATCAGTCTTCTGATTGCGTCTATATCGTGGAAGTTCTATGAAAGCCGTATGCTGGCCCTGAAGCCAAAATTGGCTCCTTGATGGGCCCTCCTACTCTGTCCGCAACGCATGCATTGGCTCCGTATTTGATGCCCGTCGCGCCGGCACAACAGCAGCGACAAACGCAGCCGCCAACAATACCAGCGTCGTAATCATGAGCACTACCGGATCATACGGCTTAATTCCGTACAACTGATTCGCCACTGCCCGTCCAGCCAGAATCGTTGCCGGTATCCCGATCGCAAGTCCAATAACGACCTGCAAAAACGCGCCTCGCAGAACAAGCCCTAACACTGCGGCGCGATCAGCACCCAGCGCCATTCGAATCCCGATTTCACTCGTGCGTCGCTCAACCGCATAAGCTGTCACGCCATAGAGCCCAATCGAAGCCAGCACCAGCGCCAGCAATCCAAACAGCGACGTCAGTTGCGCAATCATCCCCTGCTGATTAAAGTTGTTCTCCACCTGCTCGGCAAAGGTCTGAAAATCGATGACGGTCAGATCAGGATTCACCTGCGCAATGGCATGCCTCACTTGTGCCTCCAATCCAGGCACATAACCCGAGGCATGCATCTCAATCGCATTCAGCTTGCTATGCGAAACATCCTCGAAGCTATGCAGATCAGGGTCTGCATACTTCACCCACTGCATCGCCGGAAGAAAGAACATGGGTCGAATCTTGCTTGTTGGCTGCCAGTACTGTGTATCTTCGGTCACGCCGACGATCTCATACGTGGAAGAATACTTCTGATCGTCGATGCCGAAATGCCTGCCGATTGCATTGCCGTCTTTAAAGTATTTCTTCGCAAATGTTTTATTCACAACTGCAATCGGTCGTGTTGCTGACGTATCCGAATCTGTAAATTCGCGACCCTGAATCAGCTTCGTACCGACCGTGTCAAAGTAACCGGCACTCGCTCGTACCCATGAGGCGCCATTCTCATCGCTTCCCGGCTGCGGAGGCGCCTGCCCTTCAAAGTAAACCCCGGTACCCCAATTGTTGCCTTCCATTGGACTGTAAAGAGAGTAGGCAACGCTCTTCACTCCAGGAATACCGACGAGCAGATCATGCAGCTGACGATAGAACGCATCCATCTGCTCAGGCTTGTATCCAGCCATCTGCGGATCGATGTGCACAATGTAGCGATTGTTCATGTCGAAGCCGAACTTCTGATGCTGCATATTGCGCAGGCTCTGCGTGAGCAATCCGGCCGCGCACAATAACACCAGCGAAACAGCCGCCTGCACGACCACGAGCCCTTTCTGCGTAATCGAGCTCCCTTGCCCAGTCGAGCGATTCGCTCCGCGCAACGCATCAATCGGATTTGCATGCGCAGTCAGCCATGCCGGGGCAACACCGAATAAAACTCCGGTCAAGAGAGACACGCCAAAAGCAAATGCCAGCACCGGCAAAGAAGGCGTTGCATGAATCGGCACGTAGCTCTTTTGAAATGCCAGATGCAGAATCAGCTTCGTTCCACCGTATGCAAAGGCGAGACTCACAATACCGCCCAGCACAGCGAGCACGATGCTCTCCGTCAGGGCCTGGCGTACCAGTCGCGCACGGGGTGCGCCGAGCGCGGAGCGAACTGAAGTCTGTAGCTTCCGCGTTGTCGCACGCACCAGCATCAGGTTCGCCAGATTGGCGCATGCAATCAGCAGCACAAACGATGAGATCCACATCAGCAGATGCAATCCATCCTGATACTCATCACGCAAACGCTGCACACCGCCACCGCCGGGGGTAATATGCAGCGTCTGCTTTGGCACCAGTGACTTCGCTCTCTCTTCAACCTTACTGGCCGGGCTCAGCAGCCATTGGCGAAGCTGCACCTGCATTCTTGATTCGATCTGCTTGATATTCACGCCCGTTTTCGCACGCCCAATGATGTTGAGCCACTGCAGATCAGGCCTGTCAAGCACAGTCATAACCCCATCAATCTGTGGCTCGCTCGAAATCGGGAACCAGAAAGATGCAGGCTCTGCGATTAAGCGTTCGCCGTAGTAGCCTGGTGGCGTGATCCCTACCACGGTATAGGGCTGCCCATTCACGATGAAACTTGCCCCAATCAGAGATGGGTCCTGTCCAAACTTCTGCTGCCAGGTACGAAAACTCATCACTACAACAGGAGCCGCGCCTTTCTGATCATCGGAAGGCTGCAGCATCCGTCCGGCATAGGCATTGATGCCGAAAGTCTGAAAAGCATTCCCGGAGACAATCTGGCTGATGAAGCTTTCCGCAGGATGGTCGCTACCCTGACGCCGTACGCTGATCTGGTTTGCGCCCGCCTGAAAAGCAGCCATCTGCTCGAATTCGGGATTGTTGTCACGAAACAGCCTGTACTGGTCATAGGAGAAGAGCGACCAGCTATCCTGCATCCCGCCGTTGATGCAGCAATTCTCGGTGTCACCAATGCGCCACAGTTCCTCCGGGTTCACCACCGGCAAAGACTTCAGCAGCACCGCATGCACAAGGGTGAAGATGGCGGTCGTAGCCCCGATGCCAAGCGAAAGCGTCAGAACCGCTGTCGCCGTAAAACCGGGGACCTTGCGGAACTGCCGCAATGCATAGCGAATATCTTCAAGAATTGCCTGCATGAACGCTCCTCACAAAAAGACGATACGAAAGGGACAGCAATATTGTTGCATCTTACTCGATGCCGGCCTGCATCAGATTCTTCTGAGCCCTGAGCTTATTACTCGCTCCGCAAAGTCTTTGCCGGATCGATCGATGCCGCCTTCCGGGCCGGGACCAGCCCCGCCAGCCCGCCAATCGTCAGAAGCGCGACCATTGCCACGGTCAGCGATGAGACAACGCCTCCACCAAAAGATGTGAACACCTGCTTCAGCACCGATGTGGCAAAGAAAGACATGACAATGCCAATCACGAGCCCAATGACGACCCATGCCAGCGCGCTCTTCATCACCAATCGGACAACCTGTCCGCGCTGCGCCCCCAGAGCCATGCGGATACCGATCTCATTTGTACGCTGTTCAGTGACATAACTAATCAGACCATAGATGCCTACCAGCGCCAGCAGGAGAGCCAGTCCTGCAAACGCAGTCAGCAGCCATACAATCAGTTTTCTCGATGCCATTGATGCATTCACTCGCGACTCAAGCGTTCCGGTGGCAAACGCAGTCTGCGCCGGGTCCGCTGCGGCGATGGCGCGGTTCAAAGCCGAAGTCATAGCGAGAGGATCGCCATCGGTGCGCAGCGCAAAAGTCGCCAGCCCGTTCGCCGATTGCGAGTAAGGATAATAGCGAATCCCGTCGCTCGCGTCTTCTTCAAGCGAGTCAGGACGCACATTTGCAACCACGCCTACCACCTCGGACCATGCTTCATCCGACCCACTGCGAAGGTGCTGTCCGATGGGATTCTGGTTCGGCCAATATTCCTTTGCCAGCCTTTGATCCACCACTACTACCGGTTGCGTGTTCGAGCGGTCATCCGTGCTGATCCAGCGTCCGGCAAGCAGCGGAATCTGCATCGTCTTCAGGTAGTCCGATGTGGCATAGTTTAACTGGCTGTGCGGCCCCGGGTCGTTTGGTCCCGATACACGCCCTTGAACGTAAAACGAACTCGCTCCAGCCTGGTTGCTGAATGGCATGAAGGTAGTTGCGGCGGCGGATTTCACACCCGGCTGGCCTTTCAGGTTATCGAGCACCGCATTCACAAAGCTCTCTTGTCGTTCGCGATTATCCTTATATCCTTCGCCCGAATAGACAACGACGCCCGACAGAATTCCATGCGGATTGAATCCCGGATTGATCTGCTGCATCTGTTTCAGGCTCGCCAGAAAAAGTCCTGTACCTGCCAAAAGAACAAATGCCATTGCCACTTCGCCTATGACAAAAGCACTGCGCAACCGCTGCTTATCGACAGATGCCGTAGAGCTTCGCCCACCGTCATGTAGTTCCAATCGTTTCTGTGAACGCACCATCTTCACCGACGGGCCAACACCGGCAATCAACGAAGTCAGCAAACCCGCACCGGCAGTAAAGGTCAGCACGCCGAACGACATCTTGACCTGATAGCCTTCGCCCAGACTCTGCGGCACCAGCCACAACAGCATCTTTCCAAACGCAGGACCCACCGCGATCCCGACCAGAGTGGCCAGTCCAGCCAGCAGAGCCGTCTCAGTCAACATCTGCCTTACCAGCCGCCACGCATTCGCGCCCAGCGCGGTTCGTATCGCAAACTCCTTTGCCCGTGCCGAAGCCCGCGCCAGAAAGAGTCCAGCCACATTCGCCGAAGCAATCAGCAACACCAACCCAACGACGCCAAACAAAACGTAGAGCGGCTTACGCAGTGGCCCTGCTGCAAATTCCGTGATCGGAGTTGCCGTCATTCCCCAGTTTGATCGCTTCGCAAACCCACTCTCGCCCTCACGCACATACTCTTCATGCGACTTCGCAGCCAGACCGGCATTAAACTGCGCGAAGTTCACCCCCGGCTGCAACCGCACCGCACCCGTCGAACCCTCATTGAAGCGATTGTCGAGGCTGTACTCTTTTGGGTCGAGCGCCATCGGCGTCCACATTTCCTTGCCACGAGGCCAGTCAAAATCGCTGCGCATCACGCCGATCACGCGATACGGCTTCTGGTTCAGTACCACGGTCTGTCCAATCACATTGCGGTCGCCGCCGAAAACTTTCTGCCACGCGCCATAGCTGATTACCGCGACGCTGTTCGCGCCCTTCTGGTCTTCTTCCGCGGTAAACGTCCGCCCTAGAATCGGCCGTGCGCCAAAAACGTTGAACCACTGCCACGTCACCATTGACCCGTCCAAATGTTCGGCCCGTCCATCATGGAGAATGGTGTAGCTGTCCGTACGCTCGAGTGCCGCCGCTTGCACCTGATCTTTCAACGAGGCTCCATCTGCCAGATCAGGAACTGACACTACCGCAAAATCAAGCCCAAGGTTGGCATACTTCGTTCGCATGATGCCGACTCGCTCCGGCGCGTCCACTCCCTGCGGTTGCATCAGCACCGCATGAATCACACTGAAGATGGCTGTATTCGCTCCAATGCCGAGCGCTAGTGTAATAATCGCGGTCAACGCAAAACCAGGAGCTTTGCTCAATTGCCGTAGCGCAAAACGCAAATCCTCAAAGAAAGTCATGCGGACACCTCGCCAGTTAACCTACCGCACACTGTCTGCCAATCCGAATAAGCTTATATCTGTCTAAAAATGAATGAGATGGTGATATCCCCCGGAATCCTGCGACGCGTAGCCTGTCCAAATCCGGACGAGCCTGTTCATTTCTGGGCAATCGAATAGTGAGTTAAGCAATTATCCAAAGGTACACAGAGCGAATGCCTGGGGCTATGCACTGAGCACGGACGAGAGACCAGCCTTCACCAGACGGGGGGCGGTTCGCTCAATGGAGGCAATGGCGGCAACGGAGGCTCAACCCTCACCGCAACCAGGTCCTCACCCGGTGGAGGTGGCTCCATTAAATCACCCAGCCCCGGATACCGCGAGCCGAAGAAATACGCCGCATACGATTCCTTGAAGGCAGCAACCATTCCATAAACAGCAATCATGGCCAGAATGTAGACGGCCAGAAGTACCAGGGCCATCGCGGCAACAATCGCTACGAAAACAACCCGCAGTCCAATCCCGCCAGCCCACATCGTGCGATACAGCACGAAGCCAACGGCCAGCCCACTCATGCCGCCAACTGCCAGAATCATGAAGACGCCAATCATCAGCGCCCAGGTGATACCAAATGCAACTACAAACCGCAGCAGCAGGTACACCACCACCGATCCGAAATCCTCGCGCAATAGCGACAGAAACCTGCTGAACGCACCTTCAATCGGTGCATCATCAATGGCAATCTGAGGCACCACAAAATCCTGTAGCACCGCATCAATCACCATCCATAACAACCCGATCAGAAGGCTGACTCCAAGGAAGGGCAGCATTGGTGCCAGCACAGGCCATGGATTTGCATTCGGATTTGGTCCATGTGCCCCCAGCCGTGCCGCTTCCTTTATCATGCGAATAAAGAATGGCCCGGCTGTTACAGCGAGCAGAATCAGGCACACTAGCGAAGCCAACAGCACGACGCCAAAATAGCGCCACGTCTTCCGTCCGTATTTCCCCCACGCCTCTCGTACCCTGCCCCGCCGGTACACGATCAAATCGAAAAGCGTAAAGCGGAGACGGCAGAAGAGATACGTCGATAATATCCACACCACCAGGCCTATCCCGAGAATGATTGCCACCACCACAAATCCAGCCACAGCACCCGGCACAATAAAGCCGAGCCCATTCGCTCCAGTGTCGGCAAAACTCATCGGCGTGCGATGCCGGATCGCCGCACCGGCCCCTGCCTGCACTCCTTGCAGCGGATACGTAATGATTACCGAATAGAAGCCCGGCTGCGTCAGCGCAGCAACCAAAGCTATCTTCAGAAAAAATCCGAGACGGAAAGGCGCAGCCATCACTTCGCGCACCCGCCGGAAAGCAGGCCCAAGAGCATCAGCAGGAGAAAGTTTCGTCATGCGTGCACTGAGGGTACGGTATCCACCAAGACGCTGCAAGCTGGATCATGTCTCGTGGCAATTTGAGCAATATTCACAATCAAACTTTAGGTCGATATTACATAGTGCTTCTTGACAACTGCTCTGCTCAGCGGATAACTTTGGCGCGAAAGATGGTATCGATTCCAAATCAACAAGAAAGCATGAGGTAGCGTTTCCACAGTACGCCAAAAATTCGCATTTCCCATGGAGGAAGTGATGTTCGCTCGCCGTTGTTTGTTGATAGCACTCCATCTGGGACTAGGGCTTCTACTCCCCCTCGCCCACGCACAATCCGATAACGCATCCATTTCCGGCACCATCACCGATTCAGCAGGTGCCGTATTACCTCGCGCCACCGTCACAATCCGTAACGAAGCCACCACAGAAGTACGAACCGCGACATCCAACGATGCCGGCTTCTACACCGTCACCAGTCTGGCCCCTGGCAATTACGCAATCAAGATAGAAGCGCAGGGCTTTGAAAATTATGTGCAGAGCCACACGCACCTGGATCCAAGTATCGGTCTTCGTGTCGATGCCTCGCTCCACGTAGGTAGTTCTGCTGAGACCGTCAACGTCATCGCCAACGCCAACGTCGTTCAGACACAGACTGCAGCCGTAGGTCAGCTCGTCACTCAGCAACAGGTCAAGTCGATTCAGCTCAATGGCCGCAACCCTATGTACCTGGCCCAGCTTGAACCCGGTGTTCGCCGTGGCTCATCAATCTCGAATTTTAATTTCGGTCTTGATAACGGCATTAACATCAACGGCTCCAATAACCGTGAAAATGGGATGACCTTTGACGGTGCTCCCATGGTGCGAAGCCGCGGAAACGGCACCAGCATTGGCGTCGCCGATACCGACTCCACTTCAGAGATGCAGGTCCTTACCGCTGCCTATCCGGCAGAATACGGACGTGCCTCCGGTGGCATCATCCGCATTGTTCCTAAAAGCGGCACCAGCGACTTTCATGGAGCCGTATTCGAATACCTGCGCAACTCCTTTTTCAACGCCAATACTTGGACCCGCAAGTCCAACACTGATCCCACCATCAGTGGCCATCCGCCGGCCTTCCGTTTCAACCAGTTTGGCTGGAACTTCAACGGCCCCGTATGGATTCCCAAGGTAGGATTTAACAGCAACAAGAACAAGCTCTTCTTTCTGGCCGGACAGGAATGGATTCGCTATCGCCATGTCGATACCGACACCCGCAAAGTTCCCACAACACTCATGCGGCAAGGCGATTTCAGCGAGCTTCTCGGTCCCAATATTTTTTATAGTCAGTCGCCAATCCAGATCGTGAACCCTCAGACAGGAGCGGATTATCCCGGAAACGTCATCCCGCCAGATCAGTTGAGCGCAAATGGCGTTGGATTGTTGAATGCTTACCCTGCTCCCAATGCCAGCAACCCAACTTACAACTGGATCGACGCAGCAAACTATCCTGAAGATCAGCGCAAAGATACGCTTATCGTGGACTATCTGCCAACAGACCGCCACCATCTGCGCTTCTCGCTGCTCAACTACAACTACGACAGCGTCTCGCCGCACTATGGCAACTTCAACCGCACTCCGCAGGTATGGCATCGTCCCAACCAGGTGGCTGTTCTCCATTACACCTGGACCATCAGCCCCACGATGGTCAATGAGGCGTATGTCTCCGGTAGCGCCGACCATGTAAGCATCGGGATCGATACGAGCAGCGGCCTTTATAACCGCAACAACTATGGCATCAACTACCCGTTTCTCTTTCCGGCGGGCGACAAAGAGATTCCCAACAAGATCCCTACAATCCAGATCGCCAACTTCGACACTCTCGACGGTGGCCCGTATCCCTCGCACTCCGGTGGCGTTATGTGGGATTTCTCCGATAGCCTTACCAAGATCATCGGGAATCACACCTTCAAGGCCGGCTTCCTCTATGAACGGGAAAGCCAGAACGACTTCGATCAAATCAACGTAAGCTCGACCACACCTGGAGCCACCAACAACCAGAACGGATTTTTCACCTTCACCGATACGCGTGGTGGCAATTCCACATCGAAAGCAGCCGTGGCGAACGCTGCGCTTGGACTTTTCGATACCTACGGTGAAATCGGTATCCGCTCCTACACCATCTTCCTGAGCAACATGTACGAGTACTTCATTCAGGACACATGGCGAGCACGTTCAAATCTCGTCATCGAGTACGGTATTCGCCACAGCATCATGCAGCCGTATTATGCGCGCTGGGGCAATCTGTCGGTCTTCTCTCCGGCAGTTTATAACCCCGGCACCGCTCCTACGGTGAATCCCACCACAGGTTTCGTCACTGGCACGAATCTCTATGACGGTATCGTGATCCCGGGCAGCGGCTTTCCGAGTTCCGCCAAAGGACATGTGCCCGACGACATTATCGGCGGCCAATACAACAACCTCTTCCACGGATTTGATCGTGGTTACAACCCCACCGTTTGGACCAACATTCAGCCGCGCATAGGCATTACCTGGGCGCTCGATCCTCAAACTGTCATTCGCGCCGGCGGTGGCCGCTTCTTTGAGCGCCTCGGCGTCAGCGATAGTGTGCATCTGGGCGGCAATCCGCCATTCCAGCCCTCGGCAACCGTGAGCTATGGGGGTGTAAATGATCCGGGTGGCGCGGGGTCTAACAACTATCCCATCAATATGACGTCCTACGCCCATGACTTCCCCTCTCCGGAAGCCTGGACATGGACATTAACCGCTGAGCATGAGTTTTCTGGTCTGGGCGTATTCACGCTTGGCTATGTCGGACGCCACGGCCTTCACCTGCAGCATCTGGAAAATATCAACCAGCTGCTTCCCGGTACGCGCCAGGGCAACCCAAACATCGCTCCTGACGCCCTACGCCCATTTCAGGGCTTTTCCGTTATCCAGCAGCAGACCAACGATGCAGTTTCCAACTATCACAGTCTGCAGGCGAATCTGAAGCGCCGTGTTACGCGGGGCCTGATGTTCGGCGTCGCATACACCTGGTCAAAGAGCATGGATACGGCTTCGGACGCTGGAACCAACATTCCCAACTACTATAACCCGAAGGAATTTTACGGCCCCAGCGACTTTGATACCCGCCAAATCGTGGTCATCAACTACGTTTGGGATATCCCCTTTGCCGATCATGCCTCGAACTGGGGAATTCGGAATGTGCTGGGGAGATGGCAGCTCTCCGGAACCTCGCAATTCCAGAGCGGCTATCCGCTTTCTGTCAGCACTGGCGACGACTTTGCCGGTGTAGGCCCCGGCTCGGGTAATCAGCTCTGGACCCTCAACGGCCCAGTGCAGATGCTCAAGCAGAGTTCTCCCAACAACACCAACAGCAATCTCTGGTTCACAAATAATGTCTTCCAGAAGCCAGCTGCCGGAACCTTCTCCCCGCGCGAAACCCGCAACCAGGTCTATGGCCCGGGATTCCAGAGCTGGAATATTGCTATGCAAAAGGCATTTCCGATTATTCCCGCGCACGAAAACAATCGCCTCATCTTCAAGGCCGAGGCA